>Ga0187884_10000376_pt1 | contig 45159 bp, 38 predicted proteins | sample June2016WEW_20_4_FD_132983 | JGI IMG/M metagenome (GOLD analysis project Ga0187884, IMG submission 132983) | Peatland microbial communities from SPRUCE experiment site at the Marcell Experimental Forest, Minnesota, USA - June2016WEW_20_40 | ecosystem: Environmental > Terrestrial > Soil >...
AGCGGCAGCTCGACGTTGTGCAGCGCCGTGGCGCGCGGCAGCAGGTTGAAGGTCTGGAAAACGAAACCGATTTCCTTGTTACGGATACGGGCCAGCTCGTCGTCCGTCATGTCGCTCACCAGATTGCCGTTGATGAAGTACTGCCCCTTGGTGGGCGTGTCGAGGCAGCCGATCAGGTTCATGAGCGTGGATTTGCCGGAGCCGGAAGGTCCCATGATGGCGACGTATTCGCCGCGCTTGATTTCGATATCGACGCCCGATACCGCGTGAATCTCCTGATCGCCCATCGTGTACGTCTTCCAGAGATCGTAGGTGCGGATGACCACGCCATCCCGTTTGAGCTGCTCGGCACGCTCCAGTAGTGAATTGTCGGCGACGGCTGACATAAGGGATCTCGAATCCTAACTGGTCGTGGTAGCGACTACCGGCGCCTTGTTATCGACCTTAACCGTGGCCCCGTTCTTGATCGTGCGGATCACCTGGTAGGAGCCGGTGATGATCTGGTCGCCCGGCTTCAACCCGTTGAGGACTTCAATGTCGGTCGCGCCGGTTATGCCGGTCTCGACTTTGCGGAATTCGGCTTTGCCGGCGTTCACCACGAAGACGCCCTGGAGTTCCTCCTTGCGCGCTTTCTCGGCGGCGGGGTCCGGCTTGGTGGCGGCCTGCGCGGTGGAAGACGAGCCGGGCTTGGGCTGCTCCAGATCGCCGCGCTGGCGGATGGTGAGCGCCTGAATGGGAATGGTCACCGCGTTGGTGCGCGTGGCGGTAGTGATTTTGGCGGTGCAAGATAGGCCGGGCCGAATCTCAGGCGGCGGATTATCCATCGCGATCACCACCTTGAAATCCTTCGCCTCTTGGCTGGAGATGGCGCTTTGTGAAGCGGCCAGGCCGGTGGAGCGCAGAATGGCGGTGTCCCCGATCTCGGTCACGCGCCCCTTGAAAATCTTGTTGGGAATCGCGTCGATGGTGATATCGGCCACTTGGCCCAGTTGCACGCTCACGATATCGGTCTCATCCACCTTGACCTCGGCCGTGATGATGGACATGTCGGCGATGGTCATGATGACGCTGCCCTCGGTATTCTGGATGCCGGGCACCACGGATTCGCCGACCCGAATCGGCAGGTTGGTGACCATGCCATCGAGCGGCGCAAAGGCGTCGTACTTGCGAAGGACGTCCGCGAAGCGCGTCAGGTTAGCGCGCGCCTGGGCGATGTGCCTCTGAGTGGAAGCAAGCTGTGCCGCGTTCTGCTCACGCTGTGCTCTGGCTTGCACGATTTTGGCCTCCGATTGCGCGATCTGCGCTTTCTGGGCTTCGTAAGTGAATTTCTTGAGCTCGAAATCCTGGCGGGCGAGCAATTTTTCGTTGAACAGCTCCTGGGCGCGATCGAAATCGGCCTTCATGCGATCCAAGTCGGCTTTGTCGTGCTCGAGGCCAGCCTCCATGGTGTGGATGTTTTCGTCGGCCGCTTTGAGGCCGGCTTCCGAAGCCGTCGTATCGGCCTCCGCAGAGCTGACGGAAGCCTGATACGCCGCCACGTCCGCCGCGGGTTGGGTATTTTCCACGCGCGCCAGCAGTTGGCCCTTGCGGACGTGGTCGCCTTCCTTGACCAGGATTTCCGTGATGTTGCCCATCGCGTTAGCGCCGATATTGATGTAGTTCTTAGGCTTGATCTCACCCGAGGAAGTAACGATGGCAGCCAGGTCGCCGCGTGTCACCTGTCCGGTCTGCACCGTCACCACGCCGCGCTTGCTATAGACCGTGCTCGCGTAAACTCCGGCGACGGCCACGAGCAGAGCCGCTAATGTAATGATTACCTTCCACTTAGTTTTCACGACGATATCCTTGTCACCAGCTTTAGACGCAACTTTGCAGGTGGGAGTTCACCCTTTATTTTACAACGCCAGCCCGCGGCTCCCACGGCGGAAGCGTAGCGAGCCACCCGGAAGACGCCGGAAAGGGCGGAAGATTAGCGGGATGAGGGCTCGGCGTCTCGGAACAGCCAAGAAAAGCCGAGATGACTGTCGGCTCTGCGGCCTCCACGGGCCGCGCCACTTGGCTAGGCGAAGAAATTGCCCATTTTGCGGAACTTAGCGTAGCGGTGCTCGACCAGTTGTTCCCCGCTGAGCCCGGCCAGCTCGAGCAGGCTGTGGCGCAGGGCCAGCCGCAGGTTTTCGGCGGCGGCTTCGGGGTCCTCTTGCGCGCCGCCCTCGGGTTCGGGAACGATGGTGTCGATGAGGCCGAGTTGATCCAGATCCTCCGCGGTGAGGCGCAGCGCCGCGGCGGCGCGCTCGGCCTTCCCCGAATCGCGATAGATGATGGAGGCGCAACTCTCCGGGGAAATCACGCTATAAACCGCATTTTCGAACATCAGCACGGTGTTGCCAACGCCCAGCGCGAGCGCGCCTCCGCTCCCGCCCTCGCCAATGACTACCACAATAACCGGGATGGCCAGCCGCGCCATCTCGCGCAGGTTGCGGGCGATGGCTTCCGCCTGGCCGCGCTCCTCGGCGTCGATGCCGGGGTAGGCGCCGGTGGTATCCAGAAAAGTGATCACCGGGCGGTCGAACTTGGCGGCCAGTTGCATGATCCGCAGGGCTTTGCGGTAGCCCTCCGGCTTGGGCATGCCAAAGTTGCGCTGCAGCCGCTCCTTGGTGTTGCGGCCTTTCTCTTCGGCGACGATAACGATGGGCCGGCCCTCGAAGCGCGCCAGGCCGGCGATGATGGCGGGGTCGTCGGCAAACGAGCGGTCTCCATGCAGTTCCTGGAAATCCGTGAACAGGCGTTCGATATAGTCGAGCGAGTGCGGCCGCTTGGGATGGCGGGCCAGCTGCACACGCGTCCAGGCGGGATGAGGCTCAGGCGGCGCGTCGGGGGTGATCTCGGGATCCACTCTTAAACATCTTACCAGTGGACCCAAGCCGGCGAAGGGATCGAACCGGGCTTGCAGGATACGAATATTAAACTTAATCTAAATTTATATTGTGTCTAGCACAAGCGGAGAGTTGCGGCAGGCCTTTCGCGCGGCGGCTGTGCGGCCCACCGTGCCGCGCTACGCAGTGCTGCAGCACCTGGCGCGGCACGGTGTCCACGCGAGGGCGCAGCGGATTTTTCGGGTGGTGAACCGCCAGGATCAAAAGTGCGGCGGTTCGCAACCACTGACAGGAGAGATGACATGAGTCTGGCGGGGAAGCAGTGCAAGCCGTGTACGGGTGAAGTGCCGGCGCTCCAGGGCGAAGAGTTGGCGCGGCTGCAAGCGCAGTTGCAAGGTTGGCAAGTAGTGGGCGGACATCATTTGCAGAAGATGTTTGCGTTCCCGGATTTTCGTGCGGCGCTGGCTTTCGTCAACCGGGTCGGGGAACTGGCTGAGCGGGAGGGCCACCATCCGGACCTCTACCTGGCTTGGGGACGCGTGGAGGCCAAGATCTGGACCCACAAGATTGACGGCCTGACCGAGAGCGATTTTATTCTGGCGGCCAAGATCGACAGTGTATTCGAGATTTAAGAACACGAGGAGAAACCACGGAAATGTTGGGGGTTGGACGGGGATTGCGCTCGAAATAAGTTCTTCACGCCTCCACGTGCGCGGCTTCGCCGCCTATTGGGAAGCGCCGGCCGCCCGCTTCAGGTCTCGATCGATTCTTTCGATGTAAAGGATGGTTTCGCGGTAGGGAGGAATTTGGTTATGATATCTCTCCAGGGCCTCGGGGCCGGCGTTGTATGCCGCTAGGGCGTGCCAGAGTTGTCCGTCGTATTTGAGCAGCAGGTCGCGCAAGTAGCGGGCCCCGGCGTCGACGTTTTGGGCAGGATCTCTGGGATCAACTCCCAGATTTTGGGCTGTGCCTGGCATGAGTTGCATCAGGCCCACGGCGCCCTTGGGAGACAATGCCCGCGGGTCGAGCGCGGATTCGGCAGCCATGACGCTGCGAACCAATTGGCGCGGCAACCCGTACTTGTCGGCGGCGGCGTCGGCCAGTTGCTGCGGAGCGATTTGGGTGATGGAGTCCGGCTTGGGAGGTTCCCCCAGCAGTGCGGGTTCCGGCGCGGCCACGCCGTCGGGTTCAAAGCCGACGATGGTGGAGGCAGCGAGTTCCGTGTAGCCGGAGCCGGAATATAGCCGGACTTGAGAACCCGCAAATTCGTGGCCGTCCACGTGCAAGCGCGACCCACTGGCGAAGACGGCGAATTCTCCCGCCCACCCGCAAGTGGCTGCAATCATCCAGACGATTGGCGCAAAACGCATGACCTTCTTATATTCTGACGCAAATGGGGGCGCCGGCGTGCAATTTCGTGAGATTTCTTACAATTTGTTATCGTAGAGGGAGCCCCAGGCGCTATGCCGTTTTACATCCAACCGACTCGGGAGTTTCTGGTCCGCCCTGCTTTGCCGCCTTCGCTCTCCCGGATGACGGAGCTGGCCTACAACATTTTATGGAGCTGGGAGGCGCTGCAGCGCGCCCTCTTCCGGCGCCTGGACCCGGCGTTGTGGCGGGACTGCGGATACAACCCGGTGCTGATGCTGGGCCGGGTGTCGCAAGCGACCCTGGACAAGGCGGCTGCCGATCCCCGCTACCTGGCTGTGTACAAGCTGGCTTGCGAGACTTTCGACGCCCGGACCAAGAAGAGCCCGCCCGCGGCCGATGGCAGGCTGATCGCCTACTTTTCCGCGGAATATGGCCTCACCGAGTGCCTGCCGGTGTATTCGGGCGGTCTGGGCATCCTCTCCGGCGATCATCTGAAGTCTTCGAGCGACCAGGATTACCCGCTGGTGGGCATCGGGCTGCTCTATCAGCAGGGGTACTTCCGCCAGGCTTTGAATCCGGACGGCTGGCAGCAGGAGCGCTACCCGACCAACGACTTTTACACCCTGCCGCTGGTGCCGGTCAAGAACGCGGAGGGCCGCGACCTGAAAGTCACTGTCCAGTTGCCCACCGGCGACGTGTACATCCAGGTGTGGAGATTGGATGTAGGACGAATCGCGCTCTACCTGCTGGACACCAACATCGCGGAGAACGTGCTGCCACAGGATCGCGATATCGCCGATTCGCTTTACGGCGGCGACATCGACACGCGCATCCGCCAGGAGATCGTGCTGGGTATCGGCGGCATGCGGGCGCTCCAGGCGGTCGGGCTGAAGCCCACCGTGTTCCACATGAACGAGGGGCACTCGGCGTTCCTGGTGCTGGAGCAGGTGCGGCATTACATGGGCGAGGACAAGCTCAGCTTCGAGGAGGCGCTGGAGGCGGCCCGATCGAGCAACGTGTTCACCACCCATACGCCGGTGCCGGCGGGGATCGACCTGTTCGACCCCGGCATGATGTACCATTATTTCTCCGCGTACTGCAGCGAGATCGGCATCGACTTCAACCAGTTGATGGGGCTCGGAAGACGCAACCCGCTCGACCGCGACGAACGCTTTTCGATGGCCGTGCTGGCGCTGAAAACGTCGGCCTACCGCAACGCGGTGAGCCGGCTGCACCGGCACATCTCGCAGGAAATGTTCCACGACCTGTGGCCGCAATTGCCGGTATGGGAAGTCCCGATCACTTCGGTCACCAATGGCGTTCACGCGCCGAGCTGGCTGAATGGCGACCTGGCGGGGTTGTACGACCAGTACCTGCAGCCGGATTGGCGCGAACGGTTCAACGACGTCTCGATCTGGGAGCAGGTGAAGGACATTCCCGACGAGGAACTGCTGGAAGCGCACCGGCGGCGGAAACGGCGCCTGGTGGCGTTCGTGCGGGAGCGGCAGAGCTCTTCGGCGGTGCGGCGGCAGGCGGCGGTGGCGGAAGTGCGGCATTCGAGCGAAGTGCTGGACCCCAACGCTTTCACCATCGGTTTTGCCCGCCGCTTCGCCACCTACAAGCGCGCCACGCTGTTGTTTCGCGATGTCGAGCGGCTGAAGCGCGTCCTTCTTAACAAAGAGATGCCGGTGCAGATCGTGGTCGCCGGCAAGGCGCACCCGAAGGATCAGCCGGGCAAGAGCTTCATTCGCGAGATTGTGCAGCTTTCGCGCGACCCGGAATTGTGGAAGCACCTGGTCTTCGTGGAAGACTATGACATGAAGGTGGCGCGCGAGCTGGTGCAGAGCGTGGATTTGTGGGTGAACAATCCGCGGCGCGGCGAAGAAGCGTGCGGCACCAGCGGCATGAAGGCCGCCATCAACGGCGTGCTCAACCTCAGCATTCTGGACGGCTGGTTTGACGAAGCCTACCAACACTCGGGCGGCTGGGCGATCGGCGAGCGCGAACCATACTCGGAGGACCAGGACGCACTGCACGCCAGCGCCATTTACTACCTGCTGGAAAACGAGATTGTGCCGATGTTCTACGAGCGGCGCGACCAAGCGGGGCGCGAGTGGGTGCGGCGCATGAAACAATCGCTGATGTACATCACGCCGCGGTTCGATTGCCGGCGCATGGTGAAGGAATACATGGATCAGTTGTACCAGCCGGCTCACGAGCAGCACCTCCGCGCGGTGGCCGGGCACTTCAGCCTGACGCACGAGAGGGCGCGTTGGAACGCGCGCGTGCGGGAGGTCTGGGACCGGGTGCGGTTCGTGGATTCGGGCGACGGTCCGACCGGCTCCTGGATCAGTGGCAAGCCCGTACCCGTGCGCGCCACCATCGACCTGGCCGGGTTGCAGCCGAAGGACGTGCGAGTGGAACTGGTGATGGGCCGGGTGAGCAGCAATGGACATCTGGAAGAAACCGAAGTGGTGGTGCTGCCGGTGCTTGAGCAGCAAGGCGCGGCGACCATATTCGCCAAGGACATCTTGCCTGATCGCACCGGCCGGCTTGGCTATGCCCTCCGGGTCAGTCCGAACCATTTCGACGACCCGCTGACCCGGCCCTGCACCAATCTGTTGAAGTGGAGTTCGGGCGGTTAGGGATCGAGATTTCGGGAAGACCCGATATCGATACTATTACTCTCATCTTGATGGGGGATGCAATTGCACCCCATTCCGTGGTATGTATGAGTTTAGGCACTGGCGGGAGGCCGAGCCTGTTCGGCACGCAATTGGGTAACCCGCCCCAGCCCCTCTAGTGATCCCACGACGCCCACCTGGCCCATGGACCGGCCTGCGGCGGAGGTGGTTTGTGTTGGAATTCGCCCGGAAAAGCTGATTCGGCAATCGAAGGCTCTCTTCTCTCGCAGATACGGAGTAAACCTCCATGGACAGCGATCGCAAATACAGACAACACGGGTACATGGACTCGGACCGCGACGGCAGGGGTCCCCGGGACGACCGTCCCAAGCCGCAAGGTCCGCGTCCCCCCATCGATGTGACCGGCCCCCGCTTGCCGCGTCTGGTGCAACACGTGGCGGCCTCCCGCTGCTATAACTGCTCGACGGCGCTGCCGGAGGGCACCGACTTCAACGGCGCGTGCCCGAAGTGCAACGCCGCGCTGCACTGTTGCAAGCAGTGCTCGCACTTCGAGCCATCCACGCGCTTTCAATGTTCGAAGCCGATCCCGGTGCGCATCGCGGTGAAAGACGGGGCCAACGAATGCAGCCTGTTCACGCCGCGCGTGACGGTGGCGCGCGAAGGAACGTCAAACGGCTCGGGCGCGCAGGCCGCCGGGCCGGCCGGTCCACCCGTGCCGCGCAACCCGGAAGACGCGCGCAGCGCTTTCGACAAGCTGTTCAAGAAGCTGTAACGTGGCGCGCGCAGTCTTGCGTGCTGCGTCGAGATTCGTCCCGACGTTCCCCCGCCGGCCGATCGGCCACCAGCGCCGGTGGCTAAACGAAGGACTGGCGAATTGTCGATGCGATATCTGATCAAGCTGATGCGCGGTTTGCACTGCACCATCGGCATCAGCACGCCGCCTCCCGAACAAGAACGCTTCTACGTGTTTGTGTGGCTCGCCATTGGCGTGCTGATGGTGCTGTTCTTCCTCGTCATGCTGTGGGTCATGCAGTAGGGGGAGCAAAGCGCCGATAAGGAATCGACCCTAACCGGGCGCACTCGAGCACTCCGCGGCAGCCGGCACAATCAGAGCGGTATTACCCGGATTCCGGCGTGTTCAAATTGATAACTCGCTTAAATCCAATCGGTTGAGGCAATGGCCGGCTTGTTTACGTGGGTAGCTTTCACGTTTGAGCCGTGTTGTGGAAATTCCCCATATTGACAACAACTGGTTGGTTGTGCAAACTAGTAGGCATGACAACTGAAGAGCAGATCCAATCCTACTCGGGACACCGCAACGCAGAATACATGCGTAAAGTTCTGCGACGGTTCACGGTTGTGTCGTGTCTGGCCTGGGCGGCTGCTGTGGCACCCGCCCAGACGAAGCCCACCTTCGAAGTGGCATCCATAAAGCCGACGGCGCTGGACATGGCGAAGCTGATGGCAGAAATTCAGAACGGAAAGATGCCTAGGCTTGGCCCGCGGGTGGATGGGGCGAGAGCCGAGTACATCTTCATGGCGCTTAAGGATCTAATCGCCCTGGCGTACAACGTGAAACCCTATCAAATCACCGGCCCGGACTGGCTCGCCAGACAGCAATTCGACATTATTGCGAAATTGCCCGACGGAGCTTCCAAGGACGACGCTCCCAAGATGCTGCAGGCGCTGCTGGAAGACCGGTTCAAACTGGCCCTGCATCACGAGAGCAAGGAGCAACCGGTGCTCGCACTGGTGGTTGGCAAGGGAGGGCCGAAGATGAAGGAATCTCCCGAGGCTCCCAAACCAATCGACCCGAATACGCCGCTCGCACCCGGCGAGAGGGAAATAGACAGCCCCGATGGACCGGTACGCATGACGGTCAATAAGAACGGCAGCTCCACGATGAATATGGGAGCGAAGGGCACCGTAAGCTACAGCATGGACCCGGCCACCCGGTCGATGAAGATCGAAGCCAGCCGAGTGACCATGGGTGGACTCGCCGATATGCTGACCACATTCTCGCAGGCAAGCGGCGGTCGGCAGGTGAAAGATATGACCGGCCTCACAGGGAACTACCAGGTGGCAATCGCCTTTTCGCTGGAGGACCTGATGAACGCGGCGCGAGCTCAGGGGGTGGCCGTACCGAATCCACCCGCAGAGGGAGCCGCAGCGGCCATGCCGGCCGACGCGGCATCCGATCCAGGCGGCTTCTCATCGCTGGTCCAGGCCGTGCAATCCATGGGATTGAAGCTGGAATCGCGCAAGGCCATGGTGGAGCAACTGGTTATCGACCACGTAGAGAAGACCCCGACCGAGAACTAACCGGAGAGAATGCTAAGGGAGGAGTGACGAATATGGATCAGGTCGGAAGTCTTTTGAACCGGCCTAAGTTCTACTACAACATCGATGGCATGGGCGAGTTGGGTGGCAGCGTCATGTGCCTGGGTTTTGCACTCCTTTTGTGGCTGCTGATGCGCTCGCCCGCGGACTCCATTTGGCACCAGATCTCGGTCTTTGGTTTCGTCGGCTTGATGTTTCTCATTCACTATGGCACCAAAGCCGTAAAGACCCGCATCACATACCCCCGGACGGGGTTTGTCGAGTACCGAAAACCATTTCATACGCAGGCAATCGCCGCTGCGCTGAGTGCGCTGACGACCGTCGGCCTAGCCATCGGCTTCCGACGGCACTGGGACAACTCGGCGCTTGCCTCTCTGACCGGGCTTGCTTTTGCAGCGGTCTGTGGCTACCACTTCGCCAGGGCACTTCGCTGGAAGTGGGTCATCGTCGGCGCAATGGCCGTCGCCACGTTTGTGATTGCTTTCCTTCCCGCGGCTGTTCTGGGCGCTCTGGGCAGCGAGTCGCCGGCCCACCCGGATCGTGCCAAACTCCTCGGGACCGTTCTTCTTTCATTGATGGTCTACGGCACCCTGCTGCTGATTTCCGGCGGTATCAGTCTTTGGCTCTACCTTCGTCACACGCAGCCGTCCGCGCAGGAAGGTCAATGAACCAGCAGATCCGTACCATCGCAGACCTCGACCGGGTAATCCATGAACCGGGACGGCTCATGATTGTCGCCTTGCTCTTTGCGGTGGAACAAGCCGATTTCCTGTATCTCCAACACGAAACCTGCATGAACAAAGGCACGCTTTCGAGCCATCTCTCACGCCTGGAGGAAGCTGGCTACGTAGAGATCACTAAGACGTTTCGCGCCAAAATCCCACAAACTCTTCTTCGGCTCACAGAGTCCGGCCGTCAAGCGTTTGAGGGCTACCGCAGAAACTTGAAAGCGGCGCTCTAGAAACAAGATGGACCGCGGCGATCGACATCGGGCCGGCTCCATAGCCTGCGGGGAAACCCATCCCACTCGTAAGGGGATGGTATAACAGTTATATATCGTCAATGCGGTTTGAGTTCGATCGAGAGAAGAGCCGGAACGTCAAGCGAAAACACGGCGTCAGCCTGAAAGAGGCGCAGGGCATATTCGATCAGGTGTACCTCGTCGACCAAAAGAACGACGATCCGGAGCAGTATCGTGCGATCGGTTGGTGCCGCGGCTGCCTCTGTTCCGCGGTTTTCGAGATCCGGCGCGACTCCGAGGGCGAATACTGTCGCCTTGTCACAGCCTGGAAAGCGACCAATGAGGAAGAGCAAAGCTATGCCGAAAACGTCTAGGGAAACCCGCACGGCCGATGAGATCGCGGAGATGGCCTCTCGCGGCGAGGATGTTTCCGCGTACTTCACCAACAGATTCACCGTGGTCAGACCGGTCCATCGCGTGAATGTCGACTTGACTCAAGGCATGCTGCGGGAGCTCGATGAGCGGGCAGCCCGATTCAATATCAGCCGGCAAGCGGTGATCAAGACGTTGCTCGGGCGGGCCCTGAGCGAGGAGCGGGAGAACAAACTACGGCCGAAGAAGGCCGGCTAAGCTAAGCCGCGTCCCGCGTCAGAACGGCACGTCGTCGTCGGTGATGCCCTGATTCATGTCGTCGGGAGGGGCGGATTGCGGGCGGGCGGTTGCGCGGGGCATCGAGACCACGCGGTCCCCTTCGCCGCCGGGAGCGCCTTCACGGGCGCCTCCACCGAGAAGCACCAGGCTGTTGGCGTCGCAAATCACTTCGGTGATGTACTTCTTCTGGCCTTCCTTGTCCTCATAGCTGCGGGTTTCGATCCGGCCTTCCAGATAGATCTGCTTGCCCTTCAGCAGGAAGTTCGAGACGTTCTCCGTCTTCCACATCACGATGTTGTGCCAATCGGTGATGTCCTTCCACTCGCCGGTCTGCGCGTCTTTCTGGCGCCGGCCCGTGGCGAGCGAAAACTTGGAAACCGAGATTCCGCTGGCCGTGAACTTGGTCTCGGCGTCCTTGCCGAGATTGCCGAGCAATATGACTTTGTTGACGCTTCTGGATGCCATCTTATCCTGAACTGTATCACAACCGGCGGCGGCAAACAGCGGCCAGCCCGGCGCGGGGGAAGACACGGGCAAGCTAAAGCATGCCCCACCAACGCCGCGCGTGCCATCGGTGGGGCATGCTTTAGCTTGCCCGTGCAAGGGGCCTACTGCACCACATGGGCAGTCAGCACCAGGAACAGAGCCCGGTCGCGCGTCACGCCAATGCGCCCGACGACCACCTTCTGGCCCTCTTTCACGTCCACGCTCGCGTTGAGGGCCAGGACGTTGCCCATGCCGGGCCAGTGGATAGCGGCCTCCATATAATCCAGCCGCACGGTAGACCCATCCGGAGACAACCCGACGGCGCGAATGCCAAAATCGGTACGGATCGTGCCGCCGGGATCGCCCTGCATCGGACTCACCGTTCCGCCTTGGCTGGCGGTTGCCACTCGCTCCCCGGTGCGGGTACGCAGCTCAATTAGATCCACCTGGCGGTAGTCCTTGAACGGAAACGTACCCTTGAGTTGCGCCACCACGCTCTCCAGTTCCTTGGATATGGGGCTGCCGAGGCCGCCTTCGACATCGGTGCCCACAATCAGGTAGATGGTGAGATCGATGTTCTTGGGCGCCGCGGCCGGTGTATCTAACTGCTTGATGGCGTCCTCAATCACCGCCATCGCGCCTTTGTCCGCCGTCACGGCGATGGCGCGCATCTGGGCATTCTGGTCGGCCTGGCCTCCTAGCGCTCGCACCAAACCTATGACTTGCCCCGGGTCGGCGTATTTCAGCACGAAGAGTTTCTCCACGGAGGTGGCCGGCGGTTTCGATGGTGCGTTCTTGTTGTCTTGCGCCGCCAAAGACAGGGCGGCCAACATGAGTACAGCAGCGATTCGTTTCATCGTTCTTCTCCCTTTTCTTCGAATAGCCAATAGATCACCACGTTCGGATCGGCGGTCGCCAATTGCACCATGCGCACCGGGGAATCCTCGACGGCGCGCGAAAGAACCGGATCGACCTGCTGGTTGACAGACGAAAGCGTCTGTCCCACTTTGCCCAGTGGGGCAGGCGCTTCCGCCTGCCAACCGATTCTTTTGCGGCTTCTGAGGGAGCGGTTACTTCCGCGCTCGGGCGGCGCAGGCCGTTCCACTTTCGGCACGATGGCCACCAGGCGCGGCGGTTCCGGCGGCGGTATCGCGGCCGGCTTCCTCATCACCACCACCAACACGGCGGCCGCGGCGACAGCCAGTGCAGCCGCCCACGCCCAGGCCCACACCACACGCCGGCGCGGCGGGTTCGCCAACTCCGCCAGCACACGCCCGCGCACAGCCGCGTAGCGCTCCGCCGCCAGCGGTTCCGCATGCGCTGCGCGCAATCCATCCAGCTCCAGGCGCAAATCCGCCGCCAGAGCGCTGCACGCAGCGCATGCGCTCAAATGCCGCTCCACGGCGGCTGCCTCGGCCGTTCCGAGGTCGCCACCCGCAAAGAGGGCGACCCGCTCTTCCCAAATCGCACAACTCATAAGCGCCTCCGCGAATAGCGCTCCACAAAATCCCGCACCTTCAACCTCGCCTTGGAAACCTGCGAGCGGACCGTGCCCACGCTCGATCCCAACGCGCCCGCAACCTCGGCGGTCGAGAGCCCTTCCAGGTCGCGCAGCACCAGCGCGGTGCGTTCCTTTTCGGAGAGCATGCGCAGGCTGCGCAGCAGCAGCGCTCTCCGCTCGGCCTCGCCCGCGCATTGCTGCGGATCGCCGCCGGCAGCGGCCAGCTCCAGCGCGTCCTCCATTGGAACCGTCGCCGGCCGGCGCCGCTGCGCATCGTGGCACACGTTCACCGTCACCCGGTAAAGCCAGGCGGCCAGATTGCCGGTATCGAGCTTCGCGAGGTTGCGGTAGAGCCGCAAGAACACTTCCTGCGAAGCGTCCTGCGCGTCCTCGAGATTGCCCGCCAGGCGGTGGGCCGTCCTCAGCACCAGGCGTTCATGGCGGCGCATCAGCAGATCGAATGCCGTCCGGTCGCCGGCGCGTGCGGCTTCGAGCGCGCTGTCCCGGCCTTCCGGTTCGCCGCCCGCTTCCACCGCCGCCAGCGCCAGAGTTTTCATCCTCTAATAGATAAACTGCCGTTGTGCCCAAAGCGTGGATGCGATTTTCGGTCGAACCACGCTACACTGGCCCCTAGACCTTTCCATGACCACCACCCCGCCCGGCGCGCAACCTTCCCAAGCCCAGTACGACACCCGTTTTTTCGGCCATCCGCGCGGCCTGGCCACGCTGTTCTTCACCGAGATGTGGGAGCGCTTCAGCTTTTACGGCATGCGCGCCATCCTCATCTATTACATGACCGACAAGATCGTCAAAGGCGGTCTGGGCTTCAACGACGACAAGGCGGGCGCGGTCTACGGCCTCTATGGCGCCATGGTCTACCTGATGTGCCTGGGTGGCGGATGGGTGGCGGACCGCATTGTAGGGCAGCAGCGCGCCGTGCTGCTGGGAGGTCTGCTCATTGCCGCCGGCGAGTTCTGCCTGATGGGGCCAAGCCAAGGCGCGTTCTATCTGGCGCTGGTGCTGTTAATGGTGGGCACGGGCCTGCTCAAGGGTAACGTCAGCACCATCGTGGGACAGCTTTACCGGCAGGGCGATCCGCGGCGCGATTCCGGTTTTTCCATTTTCTACATGGGGATCAATATCGGCGCGCTGATTTCCCCCATCTTCTGCGGCTGGGTGGGAGAGAAGATCAGTTGGCGGCTGGGCTTCGGGTTGGCCGGCCTGGGAATGCTGGCCGGAGTGATTCAATATGTGCTCGGCGGCAAGTACCTGGGCGAAGCCGGCTTGCGCCCCGCATCCACCGGCGATGCCGCGGCCGACGCCCGGCAGCGGCGCAACGCGGTTTGGGCCGTGGGTGCTGGCCTGGCGGTGTTTGCCGTGCTCGGGCTTCTGGGCGCCACCGGCATCATCGCCTTCACGGCCACGCTGATCTCCGATTCGCTGGGATGGGCCTTGCTGGGCATCTCGGTGGTGGTGTTTGCGTGGCTGATTTTTTCGCACACGTGGACGGCGGAGGAACGCAAGCGCTCGGCGGCCATCCTGGTGCTTTTTGTGGCATCGGCGGTTTTCTGGGCGTCCTATGAGCAGGCCGGCTCGTCGCTCAGCTTTTTCGCCGAACGCAGCACAGACCGCCACATCTTCGGCTACGAATTCCCGGCGAGCTGGTTCCAGTTCATACAGCCGGTTTTCGTGATTGCGCTGGCCCCGGTCTTTGCATGGCTCTGGCTGGCGCTGAATCGCCGCCGCGCCGAGCCCTCCAGCCCAGCCAAGTTTTCGATGGGCCTGCTCTGGGGCGGCTTGGCGCTGGCCCTCCTGGTGCCCGCGGCCATCATGTCGGCGCATGGCGCGCTGGTATCGTATTGGTGGCTCACTGGCACGTATTTCCTCCAGACCATCGGCGAATTGTGCCTGAGCCCGGTGGGGTTGAGCGCGATGACCAAGCTGGCGCCCGCGCGCGCGGCCGGTTTCATGATGGGGATCTGGTTCCTGTCGATCAGCATCGGCGACTGGCTGGCGGGCAAAGCCGCATCGCTCTACAGCTCGATTCCTCTGCCGTCGCTGTTCGGCATCGTGGCCGGCTGCACCATCGTCGCCGCGTTGGTGCTGGCGCTTCTCATTCGGCCAACGGTGCGGCTGATGTCCGGCGTGAGCTGAGGGCAAGCTAAAGCGTGCCCCACCGCCGGCGCTAGAATAAAAGCATTCCCGCCTCCCCCAAGAGCTGGGCGTGTGCCCGGGTTAGAGGAGCCAAAGGAAAGAATGTCCTTCGTCCACCTGCATTGCCACACCGACTATTCGCTGCTGGATGGGGCGTGCGATATCGATCAGTTGATGCAGCTCGCCGTCGAGCAGAAAATGCCGGCGGTGGCGATGACCGATCACGGCAATTTGTTCGGCGCGGTGAAGTTCTATAACGCGGCCAGGAACGCGGGTGTGCATCCCGTGATCGGCTGCGAGATGTACGTGGCGCGCCAGGGGCACAAGTCGCGCTCCGAGGGCGACGGCTACAACCACCTGGTGCTGCTGTGCGAAAACCAGGAAGGCTACCGCAACCTCATCAAGCTGGTCTCAACCGGCTACCTGGACGGGTTTTACTACAAGCCGCGCGTCGATCTGGATCTGCTGGCGCAGCATTCCAAAGGGCTGATCGCGCTCTCGGCCTGTCTCAAAGGCCACATCGCGGAGACGATTCTTTCCGACCAGTACGACGAAGCCAAGCGGCTGGCATTCACTTACGCCGACATCTTCGGCAAGAACAATTATTTTCTCGAAGTCCAGGACCATCACCTGGATCAGGACAAGCGGCTTATCCCGCAGGTGAACCGGCTTTCGCAGGAGACAGGCCTCAAGCTGGTAGTCACCAACGATTCTCACTACCTGCGCCGCGACGACGCGCGCGCGCACGAGATCCTGCTGTGCATACAGACCGGCAAGATGATGAGCGACCCCAATCGGATGCGGTGGAACACGCCGGACTTCTACCTGAAATCGCGCGACGAAATGATGGATCTGTTCGGCGAGCTCGAAGACGCGCTCGACCGCACCTGGGAGATCGCCCAGCGCTGCAACGTCACGCTCGAGAAAGTCAAGGAGCCGTTCCCCAAGTTCGACGTGCCCGAGCAGCACTCGACCGACACTTATTTCGAATATGTGGCGCGCCAGGGATTCGAGAAGCGCCGGCCGCGTCTCGAAGCGTTGCGCGCAAAAGGCATCCTGAAGCACGATCTGGCGGAATACGCTGAGCGTCTCGACTGCGAAATCCGGATGATCCAGCAGATGAAGTTCTCGGGCTATTTTTTGATCGTCTGGGATTTCATCCGCTACGCCCGCTCGAAGGGCATTCCGGTGGGGCCCGGGCGCGGGTCGGCGGCGGGCAGCCTGGTCGGATACTCGATGGCGATCACGGATATCGATCCGCTCCAGTACGGGCTGCTGTTCGAGCGCTTCCTCAACCCGGAGCGCATCAGCCTGCCCGATATCGACATCGACTTTTGCATGAACCGCCGCGGTGAGGTGATCCACTACGTCACCGAAAAATACGGCCGCGAGCAGGTGGCGCAAATCATCACCTTCAACACGCTGGGCGCGCGCGCGGCGATTAAGGATGTGGGCCGCGTGCTCGAAATACCGTTCGCGGACGTGGACCGGCTCACCAAACTCGTTCCCGGTGTGCTGAATATTTCGCTCGAAGACGCCATCCAGCAGGAATCGGGCTTCGCCGAGGCGCGGAAAGATCCGCGCATCGATGAAGTTCTAAAGGTCGCGCTGCGGCTGGAAGGTCTGTCGCGCAACTGCTCGGTGCACGCAGCGGGCGTGGTGATCTCGCCGCAGCCGCTCAGGGAGCTGGTGCCACTCTACAAAACGAACCGCGATGAAATCGTCACGCAGTTCGATATGAACGGCCTCGAGAAGCTGTCGCTGCTCAAGATGGATTTCCTCGGGCTTACCACGCTGACGCTAATCGAAGACGCACTTCGCCTGATCAAGAAGCGGCACGGCGTGGATCTCGTTCCCGAGGATTTGCCGCTCGACGACGCGGCCACCTACGACGTCTTTTGCAAGGGCTTCACCTGCGGCGTGTTCCAGTTCGAATCGCAGGGGATGCGCGACATTCTGCTCCGCTACAAGCCGAGCCGGCTGGAGGATCTGACGGCGCTCAACGCGCTCTATCGCCCGGGACCGATTCAGGGCGGCATGGTGGACGATTTCATCGAGCGCAAATGGGGCCGCCGCGCGGTGCAGTACGACTTGCCGGAACTCAAAGAGCTGCTCGAAGAGACCTACGGCGTGATCGTTTACCAGGAACAGGTGATGCAGATTTCCAATCGCCTGGCCGGCTATTCGCTGGGGGAAGCCGATCTGCTGCGCCGCGCCATGGGCAAGAAGAAGGCCGAAGCAATGGCCCAGGAGCGCGAGCACTTCGTGAAGGGCGCGGTCGCGCGCGGCTTTGCGCAGCGCAAGATCGAAAAGATTTTCGACCTGATGGAGCAGTTCGCCGGCTACGGATTCAACAAGTCGCACTCGGCCGCGTACGCCTACCTGGCGTTCGTCACGGCGTACCTGAAAGCCCATTACCCGGTGGATTTCATGGCCGCGCTGCTCACCTCGGAAACCGGCAACACAGCCAAGGTGGTCAAGTACATCAACGAATGCCGCGCCATGGGCATCACGATTCTGCCGCCGGACGTGAATCAATCCGAGTGGAGCTTCACGCCGGATGCGCACGCTCCCGATGGTAAAGGCATCCGCTTCGGCTTGGGCGCGGTGAAGAATCTCGGCCAATCCGCCGTCGAAGCCATCGGTCGCGCGCGAGAGCAACTGGGCCGCTTCCGCACCATCCACCAGTTCGCCGAATCCGTCGATTTGGGAGCCGTGAACCGGCGCATGATCGAGAGCCTGATTCGCGCCGGCGCCATGGACTCGCTGGAGGGGACGCGCGCGCAGAAGTTCGCCTCCGTCGAAGGCGCCATGGAGGCGGGCCAGCGCGCCCACCGCGACCGCGAGAGCGGGCAAACCGGCTTGTTCGGCGAACTGATGAGCGGCGTGGAGCCGCACGACCCGCCGCTCGCCAACGTTCCCGACTGGACCGAAAAAGACAAGCTGGCCGGCGAAAAGGAGCTGCTCGGGTTCTGGGTAACCGGACACCCGCTCGATCGCTACCAGGAGAAGATCGCCGAGCTGGCCACCCATGACACAAGCAGTCTCGAAGGCCTCGGCAAGAATGCCGAAGTTGCCTTGTGCGGCGTGTTGCGCTCGATCGCGCGCAAGCGCAACAAGGAAGGCAAGCCCTGGGTGTCGCTGACCATCGAGGACCAGCAGGGGTCGGTGGACGGCATGGTCTTCGCCTCCAGCTTCGAACGTCTCGCCGCGCAGGTGGTGGAAGACCAGGCGGTGCTGGTGCGCGGCCTGATCCTGCCGGAAGAGAACGCGCAGCCCAAGGTGTCGGTGCAGGATATCGTCCCGCTCGATGTGGCGCGCGTGGATATGCCATCGGTGATTTCCATCCGCGTATGGTTGGGCCGCAACGGCGGGACGGATAGAGCCGCCGCCCTCGATGAGCTCTTCAAACGCAAGCCCGGCGAAACCCAGGTGCGGCTGTGCCTCGAGGCCCCGCGCGATTTCTCGGTCCTGCTCGACGTTCCGGCCAAGGTGCGCCCGGATAGAGAATTCCGCGCCGCCCTGGAAGCCATCTGCGGCGCCGAGTGCCTGGAGCGGGTGGCGGGCTGAGGGCGGTTAAGTTAAGTGGTAGGGACGGGCGGATTCGAACCGCCGACCTGTCGCTTAGGAGGCGACCGCTCTATCCATCTGAGCTACGTCCCCACGTTTCCTTCATTGTACCTGGCAAGACCTTTGCGGCCAATGTCACGGCGGAAGTGCGCGCCGTCGAAATGAATGGCTTCCACTCCCTGGTACGCGCGGGCGATGGCCGCCGCAAGAGTGTCTCCGCTTGCGGTGACGCCCAGCACCCGGCCGCCGGCGGTCTCGAGGCCTTGTTCGCCCAAGCGCGTTCCCGCGTGGAATACCACGGCGCCAAGCGCCTCTGCGTCCGCGATTCCGCCGATGGCTTTCCCGGTTTCGTAGGCGCCGGGATAGCCGGCCGATGCCATCACCACGCAGACGCTTGGGCCTGCGCGCCATTCCAATCGCGTGCCGGCTAAGCGGCCTTCCGCCGCGGCCATCAGCGCGGGGAGAAAGTCGCAACTCATGCGGTGCATCAGCGGCTGCGTTTCCGGATCCCCCAACCGCACGTTGAATTCGAGAACCTTCGGCCCGTCCGCAGTCATCATCATGCCGGCGTAGAGAAACCCGGTGAAGCCGGTAGCTTCCACGGCCGGGTAAATCACGTGGTTGAGAATATCCTCCACTTGGCTACGCTCGAGAATCGCGGCGTCGCAGTAGGCGCCCATGCCGCCGGTGTTCGGTCCGCGGTCGCCATCGAACACCGCTTTATGGTCCTGCGTTGCCGCCAGCGGCACCACGTCGCGCCCGTCGCACAGCGCAATGAAACTCACTTCCTCGCCGCGCAGGAATTCTTCGATCACCAGCCGGCCGCGCAACGTGCCGAGCGCCTCTTCGGCCTGTGCGCGATCCTCGGCCACCACCACGCCTTTGCCCGCCGCCAGGCCATCGGCCTTCAACACCACCGGAAATCCGAAGCGATCCAGCGCCTTGCGCGCATCGGTTTCGTTTTCGACGGTCACAAATGCGGCCGTGGGGATGTTCCTCTGCACAAAAAAGTTCTTCGAGAAGACCTTGCTGCCTTCGAGTTGCGCGGCTTCCCGATTTGGTCCCACGATGCGCCGACCAGCGGCGCGGAAGACATCGACCACACCGGCCACCAGCGGAACCTCCGGCCCGACGACGGTCAAATCCGCGTCAATCGTTTCCGCCGCCGCCAGCAATTGCGCGGAGCCGGTGGCCTTCACCGCCAGGCATTGCGCGATGCCTGCCATTCCCGGATTTCCCGGCGCCGCGAACACACCGGTTCCCGGCGATTGCGCCAGCTTCCATACCAGCGCGTGCTCCCTGCCTCCACTGCCGATCACGAGAACTCTCATCTTGGTTGCACCATTAGAATGGTATCAATGCGCGAACGCTACGACGTCGTTGTCATCGGCGCCGGTCACGCCGGGTGTGAAGCCGCCCGCGCCGCTGCGCGCATGGGTCTGAAGACGGCCATCGTCACCATGAACCTGGACCTGATCGCGCAGATGTCCTGCAACCCGGCCATCGGCGGCATCGCCAAGGGTCACCTGGTGCGCGAGGTAGACGCGCTGGGCGGGGTGATGGGGGAGGTGGCCGACGCGGTGGGCATCCAGTTCCGGCTGCTCAACACCAGCCGTGGACCCGCCGTTTGGTCGCCGCGCGCTCAGATGGACAAGAAGTTGTATCGTGCGCGGATGCGCGAGGTGCTCGAGCAGGAGCCCAATCTCCGCATCAAACAAGCCGAGGTGGCCGCGCTGAACATCGACGCGGGCCGCGCCACCGGCGTCACGTTGCGCGACGGCCGCACGCTCGATTCGGGCGCGGTGGTCGTCACCACCGGAACGTTTCTGAATGGCCTGGCGCACGTGGGCGAAGCACGCTATAGTTGCGGGCGCAATGGTGAAGCGCCCTCGCAATTGTTGGGCGAACAGTTGCGCACGCTCGGCCTGAACTGGACTCGCCTGAAGACCGGTACGCCGCCGCGGCTGGACGGCCGCACCATCGACTGGTGCCAGTTCGAGCCCCAGCCCGGCGATGCCGAACCGACGCCATTTTCGTTTCTGACCGGGCGCATCGACCGCGCGCAGGTCCAATGCCATATCGGCTACACCACCGAAGAGACGCACCGCATTCTCCGCGAGGCCATTCCGCGCTCGCCGCTCTACAGCGGCCAGATTGAAGGGGTGGGACCGCGTTACTGCCCTTCGATTGAAGATAAGATCGTCAAGTTCCCGGACAAGCTGCGCCACCAGATTTTTCTCGAACCGGAGGGTCTCGACACCAACGAAGTCTACGTCAACGGCATGTCCACTAGCATGCCCATCGACGTGCAGGTTGCCATGGTCGCATCGATTCCAGGCCTGGAGCATGCGGAGATGATCCGGCCCGGCTACGCGATTGAGTATGACGCCATCGACCCGCGCCAGTTGGCGCACACGCTCGAGGTGAAATCCATTGCCGGTCTTTACCTGGCTGGCCAGATCAACGGGACGTCGGGCTACGAGGAGGCAGCGTGCCAGGGCATCGTCGCCGGCATGAACGCGGCGGCGAAGCTGAGCGGGCGCGAGACGGTGATTGTGAGCCGCTCCGAAGGCTATACAGGAATCCTGATCGACGACCTCATCACCAAAGGTGCCGATGAGCCGTACCGCATGTTCACCTCCCGCGACGAGTTTCGCCTTCACCTTCGCATCGACAACGCCGACGCTCGCTTGACGCCAATGGGCCGGCGCGCGGGGCTGGTGACGGATGCGCGCTGGGACGCTTTCCAGCGCAAACAGCGGCAGTATGAGCTGCTGAAGAAGGCGTTGGAAGGTCACCGCAACGGGCAGTGGCTGAAGCGTCCCGAGGCGCGGATCGGGGAAATCTCGAATTGGATTCGCGAGGTGCTCGGAGAAGACGCCATACCCGCCATGCTGACCACCGTGGAAACGGAAACCAAGTACAGCGGCTACATCGGTCAGCAGGAACGCCAGATGGAGCGCCTGAAGGCCGCCGAGCGCCGCTCCATCCCGCCTGGCTTCGGCTTCGATGGCATCCCCGGTTTGTCCCGCGAAGTGCGCGACAAGCTCAACCGGGTGCGTCCGGCGACCCTCGGTCAGGCCGCTCGTATCCCCGGCGTTACGCCTGCCGCGGTGGCCGTGCTCGATGTCTACCTGGGTCTTAGCCGTGTTTCGTGATCTGCTCCGCGACCGCCTGTGCGGCATCGCGGAGCTGACCGACGCGCAGGCCGAGGCGCTGGAATCCCATTACGATCTTCTGGTTCTCTGGAACCGCACGCTCAATCTCACCGCCATTCGCGACCTGCCTGGGGTCATCGAACGCCATTACTGCGAATCCCTCTTTCTGGCCACGCACTTGCCCGCCGGCCCGCTGCGCATCGTCGATGTGGGTTCGGGCGCGGGTTTTCCCGGCCTTCCGGTCGCGGTCTATCGCCCCGATTGCATGGTCACTCTCATTGAATCGCACCAACGCAAGGCAGTGTTCTTGAAAGAGGCGGCACGCTGCCTGTCGAACGTGCGCGTGCTGGCGCGTCGTGCCGAGCAGGTGGACGAAGAGTTCGATCTGGCGATCTCCCGCGCCGTGAGTTATCGCGATCTCTCCCCCAGCCTGAAGGCGCTGGCGCCTGCCGCCGGTCTCTTGGGCGGAACGGAGAGCGTGCCTCCTGAAATGGGTTTCGAGTGGGAACCGCCCATCCCGTTGCCTTGGGGAAAGCAGCGATGCCTTCGGATGGGACACCGGAGTTAAGCGGGAAAAGTGATATTCCGGTCTTTTGTGAAACCGGATAGACTAGGCGGTGAGCCGCGGGGAGCCAGTCCCCGGCCCACGGAAAGGAAGCCATGAAGCTGACCAGACGAAATGCGCTCGGCCTGATTGCGGCGGCGCCCCTTGCCAGCCGCCTGCGCGCCGCGGCGGCCAATCTCGAGATTGCCAAAGGTCCATTCGCGGGAACGCGCGAATCGCTCGCGGCCTACCGGGTGCCGGAATGGTTCCGCGACGCCAAGTTCGGAATTTGGGCGCATTGGGGGCCGCAATCGGCACCCGAGGACGGGGATTGGTATGCCCGCAACATGTACATCGAAGGCAGCCCACAGTACAAATACCACCTGGAGCATTACGGGCATCCCAGCAAGTTCGGTTTCAAGGATGTGATTCCGACCTGGAAGGGCGATCAGTTCGACCCCGACCATCTCCTGGATCTTTACAAGAAGGCCGGCGCCAAGTACTTCGTCAGCATGGGCGTGCATCATGACAACTTCGACCTGTGGAACTCCAAACACACCCGCTGGAACGCGGTGAACATGGGGCCGAAGAAAGACATCGTGGGGCTGTTCCGCAAGGCCGCACTCAAGCACGGCCTCAAGTTCGGCGTGAGCGACCACCTGTGGATCAGCTACAAGTGGTTTGCGGTAAGCCACGGGAGCGACAAGCAGGGCCCGCTGGCGGGCGTCGCCTACGATGGCGCCAATCCGCAGTGGGCCGATCTCTATCACGACGCCGATTGCGCGCGGTTCGCGGGACCGAACATGGGGTGGAACGACGATGGCATTCCGGATTCCTGGAAGCGCCACTGGTTTGACCGCATCAAGGACCTAGCCGACCACTACCAGCCCGACCTGCTGTACACGGATGGGCCGTTGCCATTCGAAGAATATGGGCTCAGCCAGGTGGCGAACCTCTACAACCTCAGCGCCGCACGGCACCGCGGCGCCGTGGAGGCGATCTACACGAGTAAGCGGCCGGAAGACTGCGAGACCGGAACCTGCCTACTCGACATGGAGCGCGGCGTGGCCGACCGAATTCTGCCGAATCCGTGGCAGACCGATACCTGCGTCGGCAACTGGCACTACCAGCGCGGGGTAAAGTACAAGACTCCCAAGACCGTGATCGATCTGCTGGTGGATATCGTGAGCCGCAATGGCAATCTGCTGCTGAACTTTCCGCTCCCCAACAGCGGCGCGCCGGATGCCGAAGAGCTGAAGATCGTCGCCGAGATCACCAGTTGGATGGCGGTGAATAGCGAGGGCATCTACGGCACGCGCCCCTGGAAGATCTTTGGCGAAGGGCCGGGGACGCAGGTGGAAAAGAAAGGCGCCTTCAACGAATCGGGGCGCAAATCCCTGACCGCCGAAGATGTGCGCTTCACCACCAAGCGAAACGCGCTCTACGCATTTCTTATGGGCTGGCCGGCGGGGAGTGCGATCGTCAAGCCGCTCGGCTCCGCCAGCCCGCAAGCGCCGGGCAAGATCGCGAACGTGGAACTGCTCGGCTACAAGGGCAAACTTGAGTGGTCGCAGACCGAAGCCGGTCTGAGCGTCACCATGCCGTCCGAGCCGCCATCGCAGCACGCGGTCACGCTGAAGGTGGCGTTGGGCTGAGGGAACGGAACGGCTACTGCCCCCGGAGACCTACTACTTGGCGTATTGCTGCTTCCACTGAGCGAACTCGCCGGTGAGCGTGGTCTTCACATTGATGTACTGCTCGTTATCGATCTGGTTGGCGCGTTCGCCGGGATCGCTGGGCAGGTCGAAAAGCTCGTTGGGGCCCTTGCCGTCAGCGTGCAGAACCAGCTTGTACCGCTGCGTGCGCGCCATCCCCGTATCGCGATACTGGCCGAACACGGTGTAGCGCCAGGTCTGCTTTTTGGGCAGGTGCTTGCCGGTGGCGAGCAGCAGGTAGCTGCGGCCGCACAAGTTGCGGTTGGGAACCGGGGCGGAAACCAGATCGCAGAGGGTGGGCAGCAGGTCATAGGTGCTCACCGGCTCCATCCGGGTTTCCTGCGCCGGCACGCGGCCGGGCCAGCTCCACAGCATCGGCACGGCGACGGATTCGTCGTACATATTGACCGGCTCGGAAGCGTCGCCGGCGGCCCATAATCCGTGGCGGCCGAGCAGCGAGCCGCAGGTGGAGGTGAACACCACCAGCGTGCGATCCAGCAGTTGCCGCTGCGAAATCCTGTTGGTCAACGCGCCCACGCTGTCGTCCATCATGGAGATGGCGGCCGCCACTTTCCGCAGGTTCGCCACGCGATCGCCAAGCAGTTCCTTGCCGCTCCGCGCGTTGGCGTCGGCAGGCTCCACGCTGTAATTCTCGAACTTCTCGTTCGTGTACAGGTCCAGGTATTTCGATGGAATGTTCCCGTATGGGAGCTCGAGAGCGGAGTAGCGAACGGTGAGGAAGAACGGCGCGCCATCTTTCGCCTGGTCGATCAGCGCCGGCGCGCCCTCGGGTTCGGCAGTGTGGCAAGCGTAGCCGGCCGCGGCCAACACCTTTTCTAGCGTGACATCGGCGGCCGAAAGTGCACCCGAATCCCCGAGTTGTATCGGAGTGCGGCCCGTCATCAGAGTGGCGAAACCGGGTGCGGCGGCGGGCGCGGCAGTGAAGTGGTTCAGGAAGTGGGTTCCCATTTGCCCCAGCCGGTTGAGGTTCGGCGATTTCACTTCCTTGTTGCCGTAGGCGCCCATCATCCAAGAGGGCAAGTCGTCGGCCACTAGCAGCAAAATGTTGGGCGGCGCCTCGACAACCTTTTTGGCGGCGAAAACGGGCAGCGCGAGGCTTCCGTAAAGAAAATGGCGGCGGGAAATGGGCATGGCTCACTAACAGTATAGATGGCTGGCGCGGCGGAAACGGGAGAAATCCGCCGCTGTCGATCGCGTTCACGCTATAGAAGTTCAACCGGCGCGATCCCGTTTACGCGCCACGGCGATGAGGGACAAACCCGGCCAGGGCAGAACCGCATCCAGCCGGCTCCAGATCCAAACGGTCTTGTCGAAAACTTTGAGCACCAGTCTGCTGATTCTCTGTGCGCCCAGGATGCGGCTGTAAATCCACCAGGGCAGAGTGCCGGCCTTGTTGAGCTGATAAGCCCGGTGCAGCGCAAAGCCGTGGGCTTCGAGCAGCCGCGCCAGTTCCGCTTTGTTGTAGCGGCGCCGATGGCCAAGACTGGCGTCCAGGCTTCCAAACAGTCGCAAACCATTCGGAACCAGCACCAGCAGTGTGCCGCCCGGCTGGAGCACGCCGCCGAGGAAGTCGAGCAACACACCGGGCTGCTCCAGGTATTCTAGAACGTTGAGAGACAAGACCGTATCGAAACTGGTCTCCAGGCTGGCGAGCGAGTCCGGTTGCTCCGGATCGAAACGCTGAACCACCACGTGAGGTGTTCGCAAGAACCGGTTATTGAGCGCGTGCAGGTGCAAGGCGTCCTTCTCGGCAGCCACATATAGGGTGCGCCGTCCCATCAACCGGCCGGTGATATTGCCGATGCCAGCCCCGATTTCGAGCACGGTATCGCCTACGTGCGGGCGCAGTTTGCGCGCCAGCCAGGCGAGATATTGCGGCGTACCGGTCAGATTGTTGAGCACACCCCGCCCGTAAGGCGCCGCGTACAAGTCATCGATCAGCCAGAAGTGCAGGATCACGCCCAGCGCTTTGAGGCCGTCTTTCCAGCCGATCTTCTTGCCCTCCTCGTAAGTCCGGCCGTGATAGCTGATCGGAACCTCATAGATGCGCAGTTTCCGTTTGGCGCACTTCATCACGATTTCCGGCTCAAAACCGAAGCGGTCCGAGCGGATGGGAATGCTCTTCAGCAGATCGGTGCGAAAGACCTTGTAGCAGGTCTCCATGTCCGTCAGGTTCAAATTGCAGAACATGTTGGAAACCAGCGTGAGCCCCTTGTTGATCATCGAGTGCCAGAACGGCAAGACCCGGCTCTGCTCGCCAGCCATGTAGCGCGAGCCGAAAACCGCGTCGGCGCGGCCGTCCAGCAGCGGACGCAGCAAGCGCGGATACTCGGCCGGATCGTACTCCAGGTCGGCATCCTGAATGATGGCAAAGTCTCCGCTGGCTTTCCCAATCGCCGTGCGCACGGCTGCGCCTTTGCCCGCATTGCGCTGGTGCCGGTAGAGCCGGATTTGGGAGAGCGCGCCGGCGAGCCGTTCCAGGATGGCGTATGTTCCATCGGTAGAACAGTCGTCCACAATCACCAACTCGCGCTCCATGTTTTCCGGGATCGGCGCGGCCAACACCTGCGAAATGCAGCGCTCCACCATAGTGCGCTCGTTGTAGACCGGCATCAGGATCGACAGCTTCATCGAGAATACAGAGTCTAGCAAAGGTTAAGGTGCGCTACCTGCGATAATCGGAATTGGCGGTTGTCCCCTTGCGAGTAGCGCTGCTCCAGATCAATACAACCCCCGGTGACCTGCCCGGCAATGCCAGGCGGATTCTCGAAGGCACCACGCAGGCCCGGAAGCGGAACGCCGAGCTGGTGGTCACAACCGAACTGGCGCTGATGGGATACCTGCCGCGCGACTTGTTGCTAAGTGCCGGCTTCGTGCGCCACGGCCGCGAGATGCTGGCCCAGATAGCGGGAGCCACGGCCGGTGGGCCGGCCCTGCTGGTGGGAGTTGCCACGCCCAACGACGCCGATAGCGGCCGCCCGCTGTTCAATAGCGCCGTGCTGCTGGAGGACGGCCGTATCGGGCCGGCCTTCCACAAGACATTGCTGCCCACTTACGACGTCTTTGACGAAGACCGGTATTTCGAGCCGGCGTCCGGTCCGCAGGTTCTCGATTGGCACGGGCGCCGCCTCGGCATCAGCATTTGTGAAGATGTTTGGAACGATCGCGATTTCTGGCAGCGCCGCCGCTATCGGCGCGACCCCATCGAGACGCTGGTGACCGCGGGCGCGCAAGCCATCCTGAATCTTTCGGCCTCGCCGTTCTGGGTGGGCAAGCAGCTCCTCCGCCAGGACATGCTCAGTCACATGGCGCGGCGCCACGGCCTGCCGCTGCTGGCAGTAAACCAGGTAGGTGGAAACGACGACCTCCTCTTCGACGGCCGCAGTTGCGCTTTCGATGGCGCCGGCCGCATGTTCGCCCGCGCCAGGGGGTTCGAAGAAGATCTAATTGTGGTGGACCTGGACACCAGCTCGGGCTCGATCGCCGAAGACGATTTCACCGCCGAGGCGGAGATTTGGAACGCGCTGGTAATGGGGGTGCGGGATTACGCCCGCAAAACCCATTTTCCCAGCGCGCTGCTCGGGCTGTCCGGCGGCATTGATTCCGCTCTCACGGCCGCGATCGCGAGCGAAGCGCTGGGGCCGGAGAACGTGCTCGGCGTGCTGATGCCATCTCTCTACTCGAGTCCGGGCAGTGTCGAAGATTCGCTCGAACTGGCCCGCAATCTGGGCATTCGCACCATGACATTGCCGATCACCGGCATCATGCAGACTTACGATGCCGTGCTCGCCGAACCCTTTCGCGATCTGCCTCGTAACGTCACCGAGGAGAACATTCAATCGCGCATCCGCGGCAATCTGCTGATGGCGCTTTCCAATAAGTTCGGTTCTTTGCTGCTCACCACCGGCAACAAATCCGAATTGGCGGTGGGCTACTGCACCCTGTACGGCGACATGGACGGCGGCCTGGCCGTGATTGCGGATCTTCCCAAGATGATGGTCTACCGTGTCGCACGATGGCGCAATCAGCGCCAATACGACATTCCGGACAGTGTTTTCACCAAGCCACCTTCGGCGGAGTTGCGGCCCGATCAAACCGACCAGGATTCGCTGCCGCCTTACGAACTGCTCGATCAGATACTAGAGTTGCACGTTGAACAATCGCAGTCCGCCGAGGAAATCGTGGCCAAAGGTTTTGCCGAAGAGGATGTGCGGCGCGTCCTGCGGATGGTGCGCAATGCCGAGTTCAAGCGGAAACAGGCTGCGCCCGTGCTGAAAGTGACTTCGCGGGCTTTCGGAACCGGCTGGCGCATGCCGATCGCGCGCGGCGACGGCTGACAGATGGCGCAGGCCCCCGGCCGGCTCGCCGTTATCCGCGTCACTGCTATCATGTGTCTTCATGCGCGTACCGTTGCTCGATGTGCGGCGCCAAAACCTGCCGCTGGAGGCTGAACTATCCGCCGCCTTCGAGCGCGTCCTGCGCTCCGGTCAGTTCATTCTCGGCCCCGAAGTGGAGCAGTTCGAAGCCGCGGCCGCGGCCGTGACCGGCGCCCGTTTCGGCATCGGCGTATCCTCCGGCACCGACGCGATTCTGGTTGCCCTGATGGCGCTCGGCATCGGGCCGGGCGACGAGGTGATCTGCCCGTCGTTCACGTTCTTCGCGACCGCCGGCTGCGTGGCGCGGGTGGGCGCGGTTCCCGTTTTCGCAGATTCGTGCGCCGAGTGCTTCAATCTGGATCCGGCCGGAATGGAGCGCCGCATCACCCCGCGCACCAAGGCAATCATTCCCGTGCACCTGTTCGGGCAACCGGCGGATCTGGATGAAATCTTGGAAATAGCCCGGCGGCATAATTTGGCCGTCATCGAAGACGCGGCGCAATCGTTCGGCGCCGAATACCGCGGGCGCCTGGTCGGCTCCATCGGTGAATTCGGCACCATCAGCTTCTTCCCTTCGAAAAACCTGGGCGCGCTCGGCGATGCCGGGCTGGTGGTGACCAACGATGCGTCGCTGGCCGAAAAGGCGCGGCGGCTGCGCAATCACGGGATGCAGCCGAAGTACATGCACAGTATGATAGGCGGCAACTTCCGGCTGGATGCGCTACAGGCCGCGCTGCTGGCCGTCAAGCTTCCCCATCTGCCCGAATACACCAAGTGCCGCCAACGGCACGCGGCCGAATACACGCTCGCTTTGGCCGGAATGGCAACCGGAGCCGCAATCGCGATTTCATCTCCCGTGACTCATCCGGACCGCACTCACATTGCGAACCAATACACGATACGCGTGCGGCGCGGGCCGGCCTGGCGTCACCGGGACTCGCCGCGCGACGCTTTACGGCGGCACCTTACGGAACGCGGGATTGCTTCCGAGATCTACTATCCGGTTCCCTTGCACGCGCAGGAATGTTTTCTTGAGTCCGGACCCCATCCGGCGCTGCCCGTGGCTGAGGAATCCGCCGGAGAGATCCTGAGCCTGCCAGTCTTCCCTGAGCTGACGGCGGAGGAAACCGCGTCGGTGGTAACGGAAATTCGGCAGTTCGTGAGTGAGTGTAATGGATAATCCGCGCCTGAATCGGATCATCGAACGCTTGGGAGCCGGCCGCATCCTGGTAGCAGGCGACCTCATGCTGGACGAATTCATCTGGGGCAGAGTGTCGCGCATTTCGCCCGAGGCGCCGGTCCCCGTGGTCGAGGTGACCTCCGAATCGTATTATCCGGGCGGCGCCGCCAATGTGGCGCGCAACGTCCGCGAGCTAGGCGCGGCGGTACGGGTTGCCGGAATCGCCGGCGCCGATCCGCATGGCGCCCGGCTGCTCGAGTTGCTTGACGCGGCGGGCATCGATATCACCGGCGTGCTGCGCGACCCATCCTTTTCCACCACGGTGAAGACGCGCATCATCGCCCGCCATCAACAGGTGACGCGCGTGGATCGCGAACGCCATGCCACCCTCACGGCGCAGCAGACCGCATTCATCCTCGCGCAAATCGAGCAGGCCATCGACGACGTGGATGCCGTCATCGTGGCGGATTACGGCAAAGGCTTCCTGACGCAGCCGCTCGCCGGCCGCATCGGTCACAAGGTGTGCGCGGCGGGCAAAATCCTGGCGGTCGATCCCCATCCGCACACCTCGCTCGTCTGGCAGGATGCCACCGTCATCAAACCCAACCGCCGGGAAGCGTTTCTGGAAGCTGGTATTGCACCCAGCGCGCCAATCGAGCCGCCGCTCGAGGATAAACCGTTGCTGGAGGCCGCGCGGCGACTGCAGGCGCGTTGGCAGCCCAAGAGCCTGCTGATCACACTGGGCGCGCAGGGAATGCTGTTGCTCGAAGACGATGCTCCGCCCCATCATCTGCCAGCCTATGCCAAGGACGTCTTTGACGTTTCCGGCGCCGGTGACACGGCGATTTCCGTGTTGGCGCTGGCGCTGGCCGCCGGCGCCACGCCCGGCGAAGCGGCCGTGCTGGCCAATCGCGCCAGTGCCATCGTGGTGGGCAAACTGGGGACTGCCACCGTAACCGCGGCCGAACTCGCCGGCAGCGTTGCCCGATCATGAGCCGGCGCCGGGCGGTGTTCTTCGATCGCGATGGGACGTTGATGGAGGAAGTGGAGTACTGCAGCGATCCCGCCAGAGTGAAGGTCATTTCCGGCGTGCCGGAAGCGCTCGAGGAACTGAAGAATGCCGGCTTCCTCGCGATCATCGTCAGCAACCAAAGCGGCATCGGCAGGGGCCTGTTTACCGAGGCGCAGTACACAGCCGTGCAGGAGGAGCTGTTGCGCCAGATCGGCGCTCATCGGATCGATGCATCCTACTTCTGCCCGGACGCGCCCGGCGTTCCATCGCTCCGCCGTAAGCCGGCCCCCGGGATGGTGCTGGAAGCCGCGGCTGAGTTCGAGATCGACTTGGCGGCGTCTTTCCTGGTGGGCGACAAGGCGTCCGACATCGAATGCGGCCGGCGCGCCGGCGCGCGCACTATCCTCGTGCGGACAGGCTATGGAGCCGCATTGGAACGCGATCCGGGTTTTATCGCCCCGGATCATGTTGCCAACGACGTGCCCGAGGCCGTTCACTGGGTGCTGCGGCGATAAAGCCGCCCTCTCGAAGATGCTTCTCGAACCGCGCAGCCGCGCTACAATTGTGGAGCGGCCTGGGTTTAAGGACTGGCTGGGAGGCAACAGGTCTGGCTACTCTTCGACCCTTCCGACTAGTGAGGGACGCACTTCGGCCGGCACATGGGGCAGGCGCCGATATGTCTGCGGGCAACGCCAAATATGCTAGCCTCATAGCGCATGGCGTCACGAAACTCACTAATCGCTGGGCTCACGTCCGTTCTTGAGTCTCCCACCGTATACTTGGCTTACCAGCATCTCGTCGGAGGAATCCGGGCGCGGCGTGTCAGCATCCGGGAGCACGTACGGCCGGTCAGTGGACTGACGGTCCTGGATATCGGCTGCGGTCCTGGCTATGCGTTGCAGTGCTTCCCCAACCCGCAATATTTTGGTTTCGATATCTCCCCTCAGTACATCGAGCACGCCAACCGGCGGTTTAACCCGCCCGGCAAGTTCTTCTGTCAATATTTCGACGAGTCCACCCTCGACTGGCTTCCCCGCGTGGACACGGTCCTGCTGATGGGCGTCCTTCATCATCTCGACGACGCGACCGCTACCGCGCTGCTCGGTCTGGCAAAACGGGCAATGAAACCCACCGGCGGCCTGTACACGCTGGACGGCTGCTACCGGCAAGGACAGTCCAGCCTCGACAGGTTCTTCCTCGACAAGGACCGCGGGGAGTACATCCGGACCGAACCTGAATACCGCACGCTCGCGAGTGGTGTTTTCCAGCGCGTCGAGGCCACGATCCGCAAAGATCTCTTCTACATCCCGCAGGCCACGCTGATCATGGAGTGTAGCGGCTAGCTAGTCGTCGTCCGCCACCTTGCCCGATCGCGATGCGACCGCGTAGGCGGCCAGACACACGACCGCTGGGACCATGGAAACGTGATAACGTTCGGTGGACAGGAAGAGCAGGAAGAGCGATTCCGGCACGATGCCGAGGAGCGTAATGGCAAACCAGGCGGGATTGGAGCGCCAGAACGGAAACACCAGCAGCGTGCGCGTGGCGAAGATCCAAAGGACAATCCACCACAGATCGGCCACCGCCCGGGCCGGCTTAAGCCAGAACCCGGCATACCGCCGTCCGCGTTCCAAAGCCCAGTACGGTCCATGGCTGTCAGATTCGACTAGCGCTCGGAACTTAGGTACGGTTAGCTTGAGATAATCGAACGGGTGGCTTCTGATCCATGCCATCGACCACTGGAAACCCGTCCGGTCCATGCGTACTTCATCGGGCAGGAACTGCCGGATTCGTTCAGCGGAGTCGTGGGACCAAGTGCCGTCACCGTTGGGATTATTCGCGGTGTAGAAGTTTTCGCCGCCGTTCGTCGCGACCAGGACCGGACTTCCGAGCAGTTGCAGATTCCGGAGTGTCCACGGCAGAATCGCCGCCACCGCGGTTCCCGCCAGAACAACTCCGAATAGCAGGCGCCGTCTCCACAGAAGCGGCGAACGCAACAGCAACAGAAACAGCGCCGGGATCAGAATCAGATTGCTGTTCCGCACCAGGCAGGAGAGTCCGATCACGGCCCCGGTCGCCAGAGGCCATTTCCAACGATCGCGGGGTACGCCGACCACCAGCCAGATCAACAGGGCAGTCGCCAGGGCCGAGATCGATTCCGTCTGCGGCAAGCCGCTCATCGCGATGGCGCTGGGCCAGAACGCCAGAAACGCCGCCGCCGCATACACGCCCCTGGAAGGGAGCAGTCGACGGCACGCGCCGACGATGCAGATGACAGTCGCAGCAAAGCAGACGACATTGACAGCCAGCGGCGCCCAGATGTTCGCTCCAACGACCGCGACGGCCAACGCGTTCACGAATGCCGCGCCGGGAGGGCGGTAGGCGCGGAGGATGTTCAAAAATTGATCGAAGTGGTCGAAGACGACGTACTCGTGCGCCTTCACCAGATGGATCGCGCTCTCCCAGTAGGCTTCGTAATCGGATTCGGGGCGAGGCTGGACGGATAACGTGAAGGTTACCCTGAGCGCAACGCCGGCCAGCAGAATCCAGCCAACGGGCCGCCATGAGAAGCATGAATCTGGCGCGACGGTTCCCTCCCAGCGGCGCATCCACCATAGCAGCGCCAAAAACACCGTCGCACCAAGAAACAGGCGGGGAACAATCTTCAGGGCAAACGGATCGCCCGGCGCCAGCATCACGACGCCTACGCCAAACCCTAAGGCGGACAGGCAGATCGCTATCTCCACCAATCCCAGAATTCGGTCAATCCACTTGATTCTCACGCGCCGTTCCTGTTCGTGGCCTCATCGCCAGACGCACGGCCGACTCTCCGGCGCGATACATGCGGGAAACCAGGTATAAAGGTCGATCCTTAGACTGTTCGTAAGTCTTGCCGACGTATTGCCCGATGACCCCAAGTAATAGCAGGATTGCGCTTCCGATGGCGCTGGTCAACACCATCAACGAAGTCCAGCCAGGGACGTTATGGCCCTGATAAGCAGTGATAAAGGCTCGGATGAATTCCTCGGCGGCGAATAGCCCAGCCGCCCCACCCAGCATAAAACTCAGGTTGAGAGGAATCGTGGAAAACGACGTAGCCGCCGTCCAGGCGAATCGCAGCATCTTGCGCAGAGGATACTTGGTGGTGCCGGCGGCGCGGGGGTTGCGGACATACTGCACCGCGATCTGAGGGAAGCCGACCCAAGTGACCATTCCGCGCAAAAATCGATGGCACTCGCGCATCTGCAACAACTGGTCCAGGCATTCTTTCGAAACCAGCCGGAAGTCGCCGGTGTCAACCGGAAGATCGGGATAAACCAATAGGTGCATGATCCGGTAAAACAGCCACGCGGATCCTCTTTTAAACAACCCCTCGCCGCCGCGCACCATACGTTGCCCGTAGACTACGTCGTAGCCTTCCCGGTAGCGAGCTATCATCTGGTGGATCACCGCCAGGGGATCCTGAAGGTCGGCGTCCATCAGGACCACAGCATCTCCACGCGCGTGATCCAGACCGGCGGTAGCTGCTATTTGGTGGCCGAAGTTCCGCGACAACTGCACTACCGTAACGCGGGTATCCCGATCAGCCCAGGCGGCCAGCTTGTCGAGGCTGTCATCGGTGCTGCCGTCATTCACCAGGACCACTTCACAAGCGCACGAAACCGTCCCCAGGAAAGCGGTCACTTCCTTTTCCACGAATGGCAGGACTTCGCTCTCGTTATAAATCGGAATGACAACGGAAAGCAGTTTCGGGTCGGGCCTAGCGGTGACGAAGTGACGGGTCATCGATCGGACTTCGTACATTACAGCACACCTCGACTCTATACATTACCATTTGGACTGTGCGGGGAGCGAGAGTTGGCGTTGGAGCGTTGGACGCGTCTGGCGCGTGGAGTTGGCCCTCGTTCCGGCGGGCGACTGCGTGGTCGATATACCTTAGGCTCGTCGGAAGAATCTGTGGGTAAGTTCCAGCTCAGGCTGCTTTGATATAAGGCGAGTTCAGTGACCGGGAACATTCGGAACCCGTAGGATTTTCTCATCGCGACTCTTGCTTTGTTGTTGAGGCCTTCGATTACCCCGCTGGAAAGCTTTTCCCGGGTGCGAAAGTAGTTGCGGATGAGGTCGGGGGGCGCGTAACGTTCTGACGACTTTTTTTCTGCAACTTCAGCTTTACGCGCCACCGGAGACTCTGGCGTGCGTCGTTTACCTGGTCAGCCGAGAATACGCAATGGAGTTCGACTGCGGCGACACGGGCGATCTCAACTTGGTGGTGTTCAGCCGTCGGCTGCCCATCCGCGCGATGGAGTACGATGCCTTCGTGGCTGAGAATCCGCATTTGATGCTGTGCGCCTACACAGCTTGGCCCACATGCAGATAGAGAAACTGCTTAAGGACAGCGCCAGCTTGCGACTATGCAAGCGGGAGGGGGGCTGTTTTCGTATATGAGGTGTACTATCAAGCTAGGGATGCCACATTCGTGCAGAGCCGCAAGTAGCAGTTCCCATGCGTGCATGCGCGGCGGCGGAATCGTCTTTGCCGCGCCACAGAGTGGCGATCCAGCAATCATGTTTGGGGGATTCACGAGATGTCGAAGCGTACCTGAACCTCTTTTCAGCCCAGTCGCTGCGCATCCTGCTGGAATCCCGCGGTCTTGAGGCATTAGAGACCACGACCCTTGGAAAAACGTTCACCGTTCAGTACGCAACGGACGCCGTTAGCCATGTCATCGGCTCACTGTCAATCGCTCCGAGTGCAGTGCCTCAGTCCACTGGGCGAATAGCAGGTTCTTAGCACAGTGTAGATTGCATCAAGAAGCGCATATCGAATCACGAGCGTGTAAAATAGAGGCGATGCGCGGGGTGGCAGTCCCGGGAGCCGTGACGATAAGAGCCATCGTGCCACCTGGACGGAGTACTCATCCGGTCCCGAATGGTTCCGGTGAACACGTGATACCCGATTGCGTTCCGGCACTGGTGACAGAGTGAATCTCCGCTCCAAGCTCTTCGTCGATTATTATTTCGGAGGTTTTCTCCACGCCGTCCTGAGAGTCCCAACGATTCTCCTGGGAAAGCTGCTGCGCCGAGATCACGATCTCTCGAAGTGCCGCGAGATAGCCATCCTGAAACTTCTGGGCGGTGGCAGTCTGGTGATCGCTTATCCAGCACTGCTGGCGCTTCGGCGTCTCCCGGGTATCGAGAAGCTGACGCTCATTACCACCCCGGCAATAGCGCCGTTTGGGGCGCTGCTCGGCATCTTCGACGAGACCGTTATCGTCCGCGACGATCGTGGGCTGCCGACGCTGGCCGCCGATTCGGCGCGCGCATTCCGGAAGCTCTTCCGCCATGACGCGCTGATCGATCTCGAGATTCACAGCCGGCTTACCACCGTATTCGCCCTGCTTACGGTCGCGCGTAACCGCATAGGGTTCTTCACGAGCATCTCCTTTTGGCGGCGCCACCTCAACACGCACCTGCTCTTTTGCAACATCACCAACGGCATTTACGACTTCTACGATCAGTTAGCCGCTCTATTCGGCACCGAGCCGGTGGATGCCGAGGAATGCGAGCGGGAGTTCCGGAGCCGGTTGGGAGCGTACGAAGTCGAAGGGAGACTGTTCCGGCTGGCGATTGCGCCGGCTTGTTCCGGGTTGAGCCGGGAACGGATGCTGCGCCGCGAAGAGTGGGTAGAGATTGTGGCGCGGCGGATAGCGCAACGCTGGCCGGTCATGGCGGAATTGCATCTGTTGGGAGCCCCTGCGGACCGTGCGGAGCTCGAACAGATGACAACTTTGTTGGAAGAGCGGTTTCAAGGCCGCGCCGTGGTTCGCAACCATGCCGGAAAGACGAGCTTGCAGGAATCCGTGCGGATCATCGCCGCCATGGACGAGGTGCTTTGCATCGATTCGGCGCTGCTGCATTTCAGCCGGCTGCTGGGCCGACCGACGGTGTCGTTCTGGGGGCCGACCGATCCGCGCACGCTGATGCGCCCAAGCTCTCGCGGTCTCGATGAAGTTCATTACGTGAAAATACCTTGTTCACCTTGCGTCCATATGTCACATCAGCCGCCCTGCAAAGGACAAAACATATGCATGCGCCTGGCCGTGGATCCGGCGGCGCCGGTCTCACGAAATCAACCCTGGGTACTCAAGGGATGAAAACGCGGCTGGCGATTCCTGTCCTGGCGGCGGTGTTTGTGGTCTTCCTTTACACTTTCCTGGCCGCCGAGCTATCGCCCGGCATGCATTCCGAGGGAACCGATTGGGCGATGTATGTCATGCATGCGCGCAATATTGTGAAAGGGCTTCCCTATACGCAGACCGGCTATGTCTTTCAACCGGAATCGACCACCGAGGTTGGCGCTAATTCGTATCCCTCCGGTTACCCGCTTCTGCTCGCGCCATTTTATGCCGTCTTCGGGCTGAATATCGGTCTATTCAAGCTGCTGAATGTAGCTTTCCTCGTGCTCTCGTTGTGGCCGGTGTATCTGTATGCCAGGAGAACCCTGCCGCCAGTCTACTCCTTGCTCCTGATCGTGGCGCTGGGCTTCTCCGCGCTGTTCTTTGCGAACTTCGATGGGTTTGGCTCCGACGCGCCGTACCAGCTTGTATCCTTTTTCGTGCTGCTACTGCTTCTGCGCATTTACGGCCGGCGTCTGAATGAAACGAATCCGTGGAAATGGGGACTGCTGGCTGGTTTCGGTATTGCGGGGGCCTACCTCATACGCCCAGTGGGGCTGGCATTCCTGCTCGCCGCCGCCGGAACTGAATTCTTACGCAGACGTCGGCTCACCACGTTCCTGGTTGCGATGGCAACCGCGTTCACGCCACTGGTGCTGTTGAATAACTTCTTGCTGCATAGGGACAGCAGTTATGCCCGCCAGTTCACCCTGTCGATCCCGCTCATCGCCGGACATGCGGCGGCGTATGCCGGGTTCTTTTCCTATGTCTTCGCCAACCCATTGAGCCACTGTTTCCGCTATCTGCTCTGGGCGGCGACGCTCTTGCTGGTGCTCCTCGCAATTTCGAAGCGAGTTCGCGCGGGCTTCGGGGTCACTGAGCTTTATCTGCTGGCGATACTAGCTATAGTTTGCGTGTACTGGTCGCCTAGCCCCAGGTACCTGCTCTGCGTTATGCCCATCCACATGGTTTATATGTTCGAAGGCTTCCGGATGCTGGTTGCCGCCGTGCCACAGCGTTTGGTGCGGCCCCTGCAGGTTGCCGCCGCTGCGCTGCTGCTGTTCGCTCCGGCCGCGAATGCGGTTCTGCTCCGTCCCGATCCGAACGACACGCTCGTCACCGCGCCGAATTACGAAGAACTCTGCGCCGTGGTGCGCCGCCAGACCGCCCGGGACGCACTTGTGATTTTCTGGAACCCCCGCGTTTTCGCTCTTTCAACCGGGAGGCATTCCAGCGGGTGGCCGGCCGAGGGGCCGCCGGAGCGAATGATTCACTATTTGCGCCGCGTGCTCCCGGACTACATCGTGGCCGATAAGAGCCGGCCGGATGACTGCCGGTTTCTGATCCCGGTCCTCGCTGCCGAGCCGTTACGATTGGCCGCCGTCTACGAGAACAGTCAGTTCAGCCTGATGAAAGTGCTCGAAGACCGTAGTGGAAAAGGCCCGGAGTAAGGCTCCGGCGTTTGGCGGCAGAGCCGCGGCATTCGACATATGGCCCTGGCGTGCCATCATGGTTTACTTCAGCGAGCAAAGAGGATCGCCCAACACCACGCCCTGCCAACTAAGGAACGGCATCCCCAGGTAATAGCTTTCCGCCAGATTGCGGCCGTGGGCATAGGCCGGCAGGACGTACTCGGGACGCACGCATCCGGACAGGTAAGGTTCGTAGACGTTGCCCGAAGCGCCGGTGGCGCCTTCGTGAATGTAATCCGCGCTGAGCGTTTGCGGCGAGCCCGCGAACCAATGCTCGCGGTCGCTGTAGGCGGTGAGGTTCCAGTGCGGCGGCGGCGCCTTCAGCGTCCGGGCGTTGGTCGACACGAATTCGGTCACAACCGCTCCCGGCAGCCATTCGAACCCCAACCAGCGTTGTTTTCGGCCGGCGTCATTCGATCCCCAGGATGCATAGCCGATCACGTTACGCTGGTTATAGAGAACGTTGGGAGTGTCGTCCAGCACAACCCTGCCGGATGGCAACAACAAGGCCGCCGCGCGAAGCCAGTTGTTGCCGTCGCCATTCGCCGGGGAACTGGTGTCGATGACGAACATGCCGCGATTCCGGGCCGATAACGAGCGGTCGATCATGGCTTTCACGTCCGCCAAATCGTTCGCCGCCAGGCGCGTCACAAGGTAAATCGGAAACTGCGGGTGCAGGAAAGGGCTGGTGCGCTTGCCAAAGAAGGGATTGAGAACCGCGCCGGCGCGCTTGAAATGACTTCCGTGAAGCTTCGCATAGAGCAGAGTAAGTTCGGAGTCCACCGAAGACTGCTCGGATTTCTGAATCGATCCGCCCATGCCGTCTATCCGCAGCGGGACGCCCATCGTCGTCACGATATACAGCACCGTTTCCTCAAGGTGCTCCCGTTTCAGGCAGCCTCCGACCGGCGTCTCGATTTGCGTGACGTAAGTCTGCCAGTCGATGGTTTCCTCGGAGGTCGTTTCGAGCAAGCAGACGTGACGGGCGCTGGCCGGGCGGCGCTTCGCGTAATAGTCCGCAACCGCTTGGGAGACCGGGTCTCTGCGATTCACCACCAGCAACACATTGTTGGCGCTCTGCGCCTCGAGCCTGGGGACCCACGCGACGATCGGAGCCATCCAAAGCGCGGAGAGCAGAGCGGCGGCCAGGTGGCGGAACGGCAGCGGGGCGAGTGCGGAAACGGATTGATTCATGAGATTTCCACCGGTGCGTGCTCAAGCGCGTTATGGCCGCCCGCCCCAGAGCAGCAGGCCCTTGATCGCCTGCGCGATGACGAAAATGTCCAACATCGGCGAAGAGTATTTGATGTAGTACAGGTCATACTCCAGCTCCACCATCGAATCCCGAGGAACTGCAAAGTGTCGCATGTGAATCTGGCTCCAGCCTGTGATGCCGGGCCGCACCTTGAGCCGGTGCAGATAGAACGGGATGTGCCGCGACAGCTCGCGCTCGAACTCAGGCCGTTCCGGTCTTGGGCCCACGATCGACATCTGCCCGCGCAGCACATGGATGAACTGCGGCAGAGCATAAAGGCCGGTGCGGGAGAGGATCCGGCCGATACGAGTCCCTCCGGCGCCAACCCGGAAGCTGTAGAGGGTGAATGGCCCGTTGCGGCCTTCCCGCAACTGCCGCTCGATCACCCCCTCGCGAGACGACAGCCGCACCAGCGCCACGATCAGCACCAGCAAAGGCGACAGAAGCGTGAGAACCGCGGCAGCAATCAGGCAGTTGCCGATTGCCTGGAAGAACAAAGCTCGCGTGCCAGGCTCAAATTCCTTCGAATACAGCAGGCGCGCCGCGTTCAATCCACTCAATCCCTCCCGGTTGCAAATCTTCGCGTAGGTTCCGGCGGCGTCTTCGATGGTGTGGCCCGAGAACCGCAACTCCAGCAACTCACGAGCTAGACGCGAGCTCAGGCCGCCCTCGAAGCCCGCGACGACGCGGTTCGGGTGGAGCGCCTGAATCGCGGCTTCCATAGTGCCGGCCGGCCCTTCGCCGCCTGCCTCTGGAATGCCGGCTGTTTCAGAAGCGGACCTGCCGATATACCCAACTACCTGGATCCCCGGCTGCGGGTTCCGCGCCAGATGAGTGGCGATGTCCTCGAGCAAGGGACTGTCCCCGATCAGCAGCAACCGCTCGCCGGCAACCCGGGGGAGGACATACGCGCTGAACAGCAGGCGGCCGACCAAGATGCCCGCAATCGAAAACAGGCTGCCCAGAAGCATGACGCGAAGCGGTATCTGCAGATCCGGAGCGATGGCGCTGATCAGCGCCTGGAACAGGAACGCAACGCCCGTGACCATCAAGAGTTGTTGCAGTAGCAGCAGGCGCGACCGGATACGGATCTGCGAGTAGAGGCTCTGGAAGTGCATCCCGGTAAGGATGCTGAGCCAGACCAGCGCAATACTCACCTGCCCCGGGAGGTTCGACAGATAATCCGTGGGATCCAGATCCAGAAGCAGGTAGACGGAAAAAATGAACGCCCCGAGCACCAGCAGGGCTTCAAATACGAAAAGCCCAAACGTGCTGGTGGGAACAAATACGCGAAATAGCCGGATCATTCGGTTCGAGCCACGACACTATACTCCTACCCTGCGGCGCACGGTTACGAACCGGCCGTCATCTGCGATCGGACTCCCTACCAGATCCGCAGAGGTATGTCCCTTGGAGAGAAGGAGAGCCCCACCCGAGCGTCCCAAATCAGCCGGTTGTAACCCGTGAAGTTATCGCTTTGGTACTTGCGCGCGGCGACGCCAGCCACCAAGTGCACCACGTGGCTGAGCTGCCGGCTGGTCTGCAAGCCAGCGCTGCGGTCCCCGTATTCACCGAGAATGTTGCCGATGGAATCGGACTTGTCGTAAGCAGCCGAAAGATTGAAACTCCACCGGCGAAGCCCCGTGTACGTGTAACCGGCTGTCCCATTATAGGTTTTGGAGGTCAAAAAGAGACCGTTGCCTGGGTTCATCAGGTGGCTACCGGAAATATAAGCAACCCCACGCATAAATGTTTTCGATAAGCGCCCGCTATAACTCGGAATCCAGTTCAAGCCGTAGGAAACGTAATATCCTTGCGTGATTCCCAGCAGGGCAGCAATGGTGGGGTTGAGCGTAATTACCTGTGGGAACTTGCTGTCCAGTCGGGTCGCGCCAGCAAAACCGCTGAACTCCCAGGTTCGGGAGAGTTGTACGCCGTATGTCGCGCTAAACCGGTGGAAATCCGTCCCGCTGAACACCCCGTTATAACTGAAGTGCGTAAACATATAGTTGGCGCCAATCGTCGACCGCCTGGTAATGCGGTACTGCACGTCCCCGCGCGCGTCCTGGCCGGTCACGCCGAAAAGGGCGCTCGACCGGCGCCTGGTCACATCCCAGTCACCGCCGAAAGCGAAGGAAAGCCGGGCGGTTCTCTGGTAGGTCAGCAGGGCCTGGGTGCTTGTATACATCGTTCGATTATCGAAAAAATCGGTGGTCGGTGTGTAGTTAGTAGTGGGGTCAAACGAGACGGTTGGCGAAAGGCCTGCCAAACCATAAGCTTGAGCAAATATGCCGGCCGATTCGTTCAGTTGCAAGGAGACATGCCTTGAGAATTGCTCTGTGATGCCGAGCAATAGCGATTGATCGACGCCTGAGTAATAAGTGGCATGCGAGTATTCGCGAGCCGCGCCCCCATAATTCAAGGAAATCCTGGTGCGCTTCCAACTGTGAACGCCGCTGATGCCAAAGTCCAACTCCACGCCTTCGGAGGCTGCATTCGCCAGTTCGCCCTGGGAATTTACAGACACGCCGGCCAGCCCGGTATCGTACACACCAACCAGCGACAGGAAGGGGATAAAATCGATTTGAGGCACATTCATGGCTGCGGGGGCGTCGCCGCGAGAGAGAATTGCGGGCCCGGCATATTGGGCAAAGGCCGGCACCACCAGAAAAAAAAGTGCTGCCAGGCGCGGCATTTTCATGGCAAACAACTGTCTACGCTCCTGTTGGCCATTTGTTCGGCTCTAGCAGGCTGCTGAAAAGGGCATTCCGATGCCCAGAATGGCCTGATTTCGAACTCGGCCGAACGTAGAATCAACAACTTGCGGTCGGTGATCAGTGCCATTCTAGTTGGTCCAGGGACTTCTTCAACAACTTGCTAGATCGCAACCTAAAGTCTGACGCGAGGTCCCCAAACCTGTCAAGTCAAGCGCCACCGGTACGATCCAGTAGTACATCATAGTACGCGAAGGCATGGAACGGCCAAGCAAGGCATGAACTCCGACCGTACCCGTCTCGACTCGACTTGGCCCGAGACCGCCCGCATGAGGTTTTGGGCGGCCTGCTTTTGGTAAACTCGGCGTGGCGATGAAATCCATCAAGCTGCTGGCCATCGTCGAGGCCACCAGCGTCACCGGCCCGGCCAAGGGGTTGCTGCAATTTGCCCGCATGGCCCGTTCGGGCGGCGCTGGACCGGCCGTGGAAGTGTCGATTGCCGTCTTCCAGCGCTCGGACCAGCCCGGTCTTTTCATTCAGGCAGCCAGCGAGATGTCGGTCCCGGTCTATCCGATTGCCGAAAGCGGCCGTTTTGACCGGAGGGTGATTGCCGGACTTTCGGCGCTCGGCCAAAGTCTCCAGCCGGACGTGGTGCAAAGCCACGCGGTGAAGTCCCATTTTCTGGTCCGCAGGTCCGGCCTGAACCGGCTGGCGCCCTGGGTGGCTTTCCATCATGGGTACACGTGGCCAGACCTGCGGGCACGCCTGTACAATCAACTGGACCGCTGGTCGTTGAGGGCGGCGTCGCGCGTGGTGACTGTCAGCCAGCCGTTTCGGCGGGAATTGATTCGCCATGGGGTCCCGGCTGCCCGCATCGATATTGTCCACAATGCCATAGAGCCCGGCTGGGGGCGAACCGCCTCGGGGGCGCCGGCGCCGGCGGAACTGCGTGCCCGGCTGGGAATCGATCCGGCGCGAAAAGTAATCCTGATCGTTGGCCGGCTCTCGCGCGAAAAGGACCACCTTTCGCTGCTGCGGGCTTTCAGCCGATTGGCGCTCGCGCACGACGGAGAAGGCGCCGCCAACGCGCATCTGCTCATCGTGGGCGGAGGACCGGAGCGCGCCAGGATCGAGGCGGCGATTCGGCATCTCGGTCTGAGCGAAGCCGTCACCCTAACGGGACCGGTCGCGTCTGCCGAGCCCTACTACGGAATAGCCGATCTGGCGGTGCTTTCTTCGTTATCGGAGGGTTCGCCCAACGCGCTGCTGGAAGCCATGGCGGCTCGCGTGCCGGTGGTGGCGACGGCGGTTGGAGGCATCCCGGAGATCGTTTCCGACCGCGAAAGCGCGCTCTTGGTCCCGCCGCGGAACCCCGAAGCTCTATGCCGGGCGATACGGGAGGTGCTGGTGGACGAAGCTCTGGCGCGTGGCCTGGCTGCACGCGCCTGCGAACTGATTCTGACCCGGCACACGCTCGAAGCCCGCACCGGGAAACTAATCGCCATCTACACCGCCGCACTGGCCAGCCAGAAACGATACTCTTCGTAGAGCTGCTCGCCCAGAAGCCGCCAGTCGTAGTGCGCGCGCACCAAGGCCAGGCCGGCCAGAGACCGCGCGTTCCAGAGTCCGGGTTCGGTCGCAATTGCGGTCAACGCCGGCAACCAGCCGCTGTCGTCGTCGAGCACCTCTATGTCTTGGCCAGTCGAAACGGCCAGACCTTCGGCTCCCTGGCGGCTGGACACCACCGGCACGCCAGCCGCCATTGCCTCGAGGATTTTCAAACGGGTTCCGCCGCCCGTGCGCAGAGGCACGATCGCCGCCACGGCGTCGCGATAGTAGGGGACCACATCGGGAACCGTGCCGGTAACCTCGACGTTCGGCTCCCGCGCGAGCTCCCGCACGGCGGGAACAGGATTGGAGCCGATCAGTGTCAGGCGCCAGTCCGGAAAACGCTGGTGGATCGCGGGCCACGCGCGGCGAGCAAACCAGCAGGCCGCGTCGATGTTGGCATGGAAATCCATCGCTCCGACGTACACCAGACGCTGGCGCGGCACGGCCTCGTCAGCGGGCGCGAATCTCTCCGTATCCACCCCGTTCTCGATCACCGTGATGCGCGCCGCGGGAGCGATTGCGAGCAGTTTCTCTTTTTCCCGCGGGCTACAGACTACATGCCCAAAGCCGGTGCCAAGGATTCGCTTTTCGAGGTGCACCAATCGTTTTGCCGTAAGATCGGCGTACACCTTCTTTGGAAAAGAACCCACGTTGGCGGCAAAGCGCCGCATCAGCTCCGATTCGATATTGTGCCAGTCGTAGACCGTGCGCACGGGGCTTTGCCACATGGTTTCGATCAGCGGCACGTATTCGACCATGTGGGAGCTATCCAAGTGCACCAGGTCGAAACGATTGCGCGCCGCGATTGCGGTGATCACGGATTTCATTTCATCGGTGGTATAGTTGAGCACGTTTAAGGGCTCGCGGCCGGTCAGTCCGCGCAGGATTTTCCGCAGACTGTAGCGCCCGAGAAGCGGTACCAGGAAGACTTCGCTAAAGAACCCGAGTTCGGCCCCGTCGGGCTCCGGAAAACCGGGTTGGATGAAGCTCACATAAGTGACGTCGGCACGCTGTGCCAACGCGCGGGCAAGATAATACTCGCGGATCCTAGCCCCGGTCAGCAGCGGCAGGCACAGGCGTGGTGAAAGAAAAAGAATTCGCATCCGAAGGGCCGGTGGTTCCTGACCAGTATCGCGTAGCCGGCGAAAGGCGGCAATGGCCCAGCCGGAGCCGGTGCAGGAATGTGACAAAACTACGCAGTTCAGGCCGTCCCGGTTCTGCGTCCCCGGTTCTGCGTCCCGGTTCTGCGGGTTCTCTGTCGCAGGGAGCTGCCGGAGCTGGAGAAGGTCTATAGGCGGTATCAAGGCAATTCGACGGTCGCGTTTTGGGCTGTCGACGTGCCGCAGAACGGTGACACGCCGGAACAAGGGAGAG
>Ga0187884_10000381_pt1 | contig 44882 bp, 81 predicted proteins | sample June2016WEW_20_4_FD_132983 | JGI IMG/M metagenome (GOLD analysis project Ga0187884, IMG submission 132983) | Peatland microbial communities from SPRUCE experiment site at the Marcell Experimental Forest, Minnesota, USA - June2016WEW_20_40 | ecosystem: Environmental > Terrestrial > Soil >...
TGCTCACGAGCTTACTGGCTAAGTATGTCGTTCAGGCGTCTTATGCCTATTCGTCCAATGTTTATTGCACCCGGCACGACCTAGCGCGGTCGGTGATCGAATCCGCCAAGCAGCACCGGCCGGAATATGTGCTCTGGCTGGACGATGACAACCTCGTGACCACAACCCAGGCTGAAGGGCTCCTGGAGGACCTTCGCGAGCATCCCGAGATCGACATGGTTGTGGGCTGGTCGGTGATTCAGCCCGACGTGGTCGAAATGCCCGCCGAGTGCTCCTGCGGCGACCAGCGCCAGGGCCTGAACCACCGGTTCAGTGCGAAGGAGCTGGCTGAATTTCCGGGCCTTCGCGAGGTAACTCATTCCGGATTTCCGGTCGTAGTGATGCGCTACGACATGCTGGAGAAGCTTGGCGCCAAGGCCTTCGCTCCAATGCCGGATTCCAGTCCGCGGGGATTCATGGGCGAGGATTTCGCGTTCTGCACGCGAGCCCGCGCCGCGGGGTTCAAGATCTTTTGCGATACCCGCATCCAGGTTCCGCACATGAAGCTTCGGGCGATCATGGCGGGGCCGTCTATGGCCCTTCACGTCGTGAAGGAAGAGGTTGCGGCATGACCTCGAAAAAGCTTTGTAGTCAGAGCCCGTTCTCGGGCAATTTAGGAAAGGAGAAAAAGTAACATGGCAGCGACGATCACCTACAACTGGCCTCCGGGGAACGGGACTGTGCCGCCCACGGTGGCCCAGGCTGCGTTGGTCAATATTCAAACCGTTCAGGTCGCGTTTGGTGCCGACTCGGACACCACGGCCACGATTACCCACAACTGGGCCAGCCCCGCCTCGACGGCCCAAGGCGTGGGACTTATCACGCCGATGGTTTCCGTGGACGAAACCAGCACCACTTCGCCGGTCGCGGTTTCCGTGACCTTGACTAACTCGCTTACTTGCACGCTGACGAAACTCAGCGCGGCCGGTAGCGTCGGGACCTGGACCGTAGTTCTCAGCCGATAAGGGGGGCAGATGGCGACAGTTACAAAGGTTACGAGGCTCTCCAACCCCCGCCGGAGAACTCGTCGTAAGATGACCGCGAAGCAGATCAAGTATTTCGGGACGAAGCGCCAACGGGCGGCCTTAAAAACCCGCCGCAAGCGAAACGTCCAGGGATATCGGGATGCTTCGGGGAAGTTTCATCCAATCCGTCGAGGCCTCAAGAAGTACGCCAAGCGCGGGGGGCCGGTCGGTGATTATAGCCCGACCCTTGCAGGAGAACTTAAGTTACGCAGTGGGAAGACGGTTCGATCCGGCCTATCCCGCCGCAAGAGAACCAACCCGGCCCTGGTGGTAACACTCGGGGCCATGAATCCACGAAGAAGGAGAAGCAAGATGGCAAAAACGAGAAAGCGGCGTCATGTACGTCGCGATAACCGCCGCCGCCGGGTTGCCACGAACCGTCGGCGCAGGCATACCACGGTTCGGCATCACCGTCGTCGCAGGACCCGTACCAATGCTCGCGTGGTCGTGATCACGCCGAAGCATCACAACCGCAGGCGCCGGAACAAGATGCATTACAATCGGCGCCGGGTCCGCCGGTATAACCGTCGTCGGAATCCGATGACTCTGTTCGGCAACAACCTGTTCAGCGGGCCTTCGCTCAAACTGTTGGGCGGCGGCCTTCTGGGCGTGGCTGCGGCCAAGTTCATCCCGACGATCCTGCCGACCACGATGCTGGGGTCGGTCGCGACCAGTTCCATCGGCCAGACTCTGATCACCGGAGTTTCGGCCTTGGCGGCTGGCTGGTTGGCCGGCAAGCTGGACCAGAAGTTCGGGGAAGGGGTCCTGTTCGGTGGGCTCATGCAGACCGGCTCGGTCATGCTCAACGCCTTCCTGCCCGGGGTGACGGTAGGTGGAGTGCCCATCGCCCTGTCGGGCTTCGGGGATCTTCTGCCCGGGTCTTATGCCGTGCCGCAGAATCCCATTCGTGCGGCTCTTCCTCCGCCTGCGCCGCCGGCCGGTACGACTCCCGCGGGTGCCCGGGTGACCATGAACGGTCTGTCCCGCGCCTACGGGATCGCTTACTAGATCCGAGAGGGGGGGGGGCTGTAAGTTAGCCCCCCTTAAGTTATGAACCAAGCAGTCAACTCTTAAGGAGATTTTGTCATGGCTACTGCACAGCAGAACATGATCATGGATGCCTTTAACTCGGAGACTTACGTCTCCAACCGGATGGACGTGCAGGACACGCCCATTTGGGACACCGTGGCGCTGAACGCCGGCTCGACTATCTCGATCACGGCTTCGGTCCTCTTCACCAACGTTGGCCCCCAGAGCGGCAAGAGCCCCGCGCTGACCAACATGGCCCAGCCCCAGAAGCTGAATGCCCCCGAAGCTTTCAGCATCTTCGGGTATAGCTTCCGGTACTCGGAGAACATCTCCCTTCTGGACATCTTCGGCGTCCTGAACGGATTCTGCATGCAGTTCTTCCTGGGTCCGAAGATCTTCCAGCAGGGGCCGCTGTGGATCTACAACGCGGGCGGCGGGATCTTTGGGCCCTCCGGCGCCACGACCCTGCTGAACAACGGCAATCCCAACCGGGATGGCATGAACAAGATCGCGATCAACGTCGTGATCGAGAACCAAATGGCGTTCTACGCCCAGCTCAACGGGAACAATTACACGCTGAACGCCAACGGCACGGGGATCACTTACCAGCTCGTGCTGCGTGGGCTCTACGCCCGCGGAGTCCTGTAATTTAGCTGGGGGCCAAGTCCCCCTGTCTGCGTTCTGGTTGTGTGGGGCCTGCTGATCCCGCATCTGTACGGAACTGGGGCGGTTCTAAGTCCTCTGGCTTGGCCGCTCCGGTTCCGGTGGGCAGATAGGGAGGTCAGGCCCGCCCGCCAGAGCAAAACCTTCAACGCAACTTAACCAGAGGTCAAAATGAGTCCGACTATCAATGCTCAATTGAGCAATCCGTTTGCGCCCCCCTGCTACAACGGCCTGAACCCGTGCGCTCCCGAAGGTTACATCGATGTCGATTTCAGTTACGTGTTCGACGTGACCCTGACCGCGCTTCAGGTCCTCCTCAACCAAGTCACGCCTACCACCAACGACGCGGATTTCGTGTGGCGGGCCATGATTATTGCGTTCTCGACCGGTGCCTTCAACGTGAGGTTCTATGATTCGCAAGGTTACGCCTTGAGTAATGGCCTCGTGACGTCGGCGAACATTGTAGGAGATGCATCATCCCCTTATCCGCTGTGGCCCGAGCTGATTATTCCGGCCGGCGGCAAGATTGGGATAGACCTCCAGGATATTTCGGGCAACACGAACGTGATCGAGATCGTGTTCCGCGGGGTTAAAAGGTATCGGATCGCGGGTCTTCCGGGCTCGACGGTCCAGGGCCAGCCGGCCTAAAAGGAAGACGATATGACAAAATTGAATACGATTGTAGCTTACACGTCCCATCGTGCCAATGCGAATTCAATCGTCGCGTACCTGAAGGCCACAGGAATCAAGGCCCGCACGTCTAAAGTCGGGGATGTCTATGGGATCTTTGTAAGCTCGGCAGCGAAGGCTCACTGGGCCGGTATACAGATCCGAGAGATGCAGCGGGAAGGGATGTGAGTATGGCCAAATTCATCGAGCACCCTTACCGGATCCCGCCGCACAGGATCGATTTCCCGTTCACCTATATCTACGACGCCCGAGCCCTGGTTGACGGATCCAGTTATCAGCGGCTCCAGCTCCCGTTGCAGAACGACGCGGATTTTATTCTGCGGTCGATCTGCGGACCAGACACGTGTCTGGCCACAGCGGCCCACGGGGGGAGATTTAATTACCAATTACCGCAATCGCAGCAATACGCTTTCGGCGCCGGGGCCGGAGTTACGAACTTCCTGGGCGTCCTGCCCTCCCGCAACAACGTCGTGCTGCCCGAGAAGTTCTGGCGGGCTGGATCCGCGATTTATCTGGATCTCGTGAATGTGCTGAGATCCAATGTGGTTTGTTTGGAGGGCACGATTTATAAGTCGTTCATCGGGTTCCGCGGAGTAAAGCGGTTCGACGCGAACTCAGGCTACCGAACCGGGGCGACCCCCTACAAATACAAGGAGAAACATTACTCCTACTCCTTCGCGCTCAACCTCAATTACGCCAGCATCGTCGGCGGACAAGCTACCCCCGCCCAGAAATTCTGGGTCCAGCTCGACAACATGGATTTCGAGCTGCTCTCTATTCGGGTCAGCAACACGACGTCGGGATCCACTGGGCCGCTTACGACCAACGACTTCGCCATTCAGCTCTACGATTCCAACCTGCACATGACGTCGAGCATCCCCCAGCCGATTTTATTTCTGAGCCAGACTCCTCCGACCCCGCAGACCCAGCCGATTTATCAGCCCGCGATCACGCCGACCTTAGTGTATCCGGGTGGCGGCGCCATCACGTTCGACATCACGAGTTTGTTGTGCGCCGCGGTTGTTCCCCGGACTTACAACATCCTGTTCGACGGGATCTGGAGGATTCCATGCTAGACTCCGACAAGCCTGTCTTTGTGCCGCAGATCGTGGACGGGTTCTCCTACAACGCCTCGATGCTCTGGTCGCCGGGGAGGTTTTTTCCGAATGCCCTGGCCCAGCTCGATATTTTGAGGCGGGCGGCGAACTATCGGCCGCGCTGGTGGACGATCCCCGAGAATATTCTCGCGAGCCCCATTGCCCCCTACGACACGCTTTACTACCAGCTCAACGTTCCGGACGGAACCTACCTGTGGGGATATAACTACAACGGGTTGATGTCCGCTGAGATCACGACTCTGGCCCAGGCCATCACGACCGCGGTTCAAACCCCCATCGTAGTGACGGCCAACCTGTCGCCGACCGTTACGACCCCATTCAACATGGTGATCGGCACGGAGGTCATCCAGGTTACCAGCACAGGGTCGGGCACGAACTGGACGATTGTCCGCGGGGCTGGCGCGACTATTTATCCGGTTGGAACCCAGCTTACTTATGTCGTGCAGCCCAACGACACCACCGATGCCTGCATTACGGCCGTGGACTCCTGTTCGGGGATTCCGTTGTTTCAGGATTTCGCGAATGGGGGAGCCCTCTCGGTAAATGGTAACTCGAGGATGAGTCCCTGCCTGCTTACCCAGGCTAGACTTATTCTGGATCCGGGGCTCGTCAACGTGGAGATTGCCAACCGCACCGGATACACGCTGTACTGCCAGCTCGTGATGCACTTCGCCGAGCCGTGCGTCCTGATCTGCGAGGAAGAGCGCCAGAGAGAGTGGGCGGCCCGGGTCCGGACAGGAGGTGCCCGATGAACGCGCCGAACCTGAACAATTATGCATTTCCGCCGAATGGCTACAACGGGTGCCTGATCCACGAGCTGATGCTCATGCGGGCTATTAATCGCAAAGGTGGGTTGTATTCGATATGTCCCGGCCATCGGTGGGCGGATCCCCCATGGGTCAAGATGCCCCCTCAGGGAAAGCGATATTTCAAGATCAACTCGATTCCCCTGCCCGGGGTCGAACAAACAGATTTCCTGGTGACCTCGCGCCAAGTGCCGGAAGGTTACGACTCGTGCATCGTGAGCACGGTTAATATCTACACCGGGATTGGATTCCTGGAGGGATCGGGAGATATAAGGTGGCGGATCAAGCGGAATGAGGTCTACCTGAAGAACATGGGCAACCTGACGACCTCCATCGGAAGCTTGACTACCCCTTACAACATAAATTCAGGGCAGTATATCGCGCAGACGGGGAATATCGTGCAGTACTTTGTGAGCCTGGGGCCAGGGGCCTTGGGGAATTTGAATGGCGGGCGAATTATCTGCGCCCTGTTTGGTTGGGATTGGCCTAGGTAAGATGCGGAGACTTACGGTGAAACACTGCGCCATGGCCGACAAGGAGAACAAGATCCATCCGCGCCAGCTCGCGCATGTGTTTCACCGGCCCAACACGATATGTGTAGCGCGGGCCTTTGACTGCCTGCCAACCGGGTTCAAGCTCGGATTGCTCGCGCACGAGTGCGGACATATTCTGGGCGGCCCGAGAGCCGGCGAGATCCGCGCCAACCAGCTGGCTGAAGACCGGCTCGGCCTGGATATCCGCTACAAGGACCTGGGACCTGGGGCGCCATCGGTTGAGTGGATTCCCAGATCTGATTATATGAAGGCCATTAGGGTAATGGGCCTAGAGGATTCGGAACTATGAAAAAGTCACTATTTGTTTTGCTTGCGTGCCTAAGCATCGGAACCCTGGCCGCACAGCCTACCACCTACGTGTTGAGCCAGCCTGACTGCCTGATCTTCCTCACGTTCACGGCCGCCGGCCAGACCTCGCCAACCTCGCCGAATTTCGGGCTCGACAACCGGACGACCGGCTGCGACGTCTGGAATATGACAGCCTCGGTGTCGGGGTTCGGCGCGATCTCGCTGGCCCTCCAGTCCGCGCCTAACGTAGCTGGGGCTCCCGGCGCCTACACGAACGGAATGCAGGTCCAGCAAACAGTTCTGAGCGGATCCAACCCGATCACGAGCACCACGGGAGGGTTCGTATGGATGATCGGGTATGGGCCATGGGTCCAGGCTACCCTGGCGTCCGCGACCGGGTCGGGGGTGGTGAATGGGGCGGTGTACGGGTGGAGGATTCCGTCCGCAGCCGGCGCGGTAGGTGCGCCCACAAGCGTAACTATCATCGGCCCGTTCGGTCAGGCCACCATGGCCGGAAGCATCCCCGTCGTGATCGCAAGCAACCAATCTGCCGTGCCGGTCGATGAGGTTTGCAATAACCCGTCCTTGGTAGTGCAGAGCTTGTTTAACCTGTCGGGCTCGGGCGACACCCAGATCGCCGCGGGAACCACCGGAAAGCAGATCAAGATCTGCCATATAAGCTTTGCGACCGGTTCCACGGAGAATATCTATCTGGATTCGGGGACTGGATCGAACTGCGCGAGCGGTCCGACCGCAGTAACTGGAGTCTACCAGGGAATCAGCGCAATGGTTCTGGGGCCTTGGGCGAGTCTGGTCGTGCCCACCGGGACTAACTTGTGTATCAACCAAAACATGGCCCAGGCCTTGGGAGGAGTGGTGACCTATGTTATCCAGTAAGGCAATCAATACCACCGGGGCTCTGATCGTGGTGGCTTCTATCCTGTTGTTCGGCCAGGGTGGATCCATCACCCAAGGGGCTGGCTTGCCGTCACAGGCCGGTAACGGGGGAAAATATTTACAGACCAATGGCACCGTTCCGAGCTGGCAGTCTGTGGCGCAAACCGGAAGCCTGTTCTATTTCATGACGCCCAACGCGAGCGACATCAGCGGAGATTTGGCGCAGACCACGGCAGCTTACTCGCCCTCTACCCCGCTGACTTTGCCTTCCGGGGGATTCTCCGGAACCGGGACGTTCACGGTACAGGACTGGGCCACGCCCGTAGGGGCGCCTGGGCAGGCATTCTTTCCGGCCGGGTCCTATGTTTGTCACGTCCATGCCAACCGGACTAACCCGTTCGTGGGAACCCTCGTGATGCAGTGTACATTCATTGAGGTAAGTTCGACCGGGGTTGTTATAGGCACAATCGGGACCACGGATCCGACCGTAGCTCTGACCAACGTGAACACGGAATACGAGGAAGACTACCTGGACCCGAATCCCTACACTCTCGCGAGCACGTCGTCGCGGATTGTTACTCGGGTGCAGGCTGTTTGCACATCGTGTCCCGCGTCTACTCAGCTGGTGATCAACGTCGGCGCCAACACGGACACTCACATCGTGCTGCCCGCCGTGCAAGCCCCGGGCGGAGTCCAGAGCGTAGCCGGCCTGACTGGGGTCGTCCCGGGGGTTGGGACGGACGCGAATATCATGACAGGGGTTCCTGGGGGAAGCCTCGGGATGACGTGGTGCGTGGATTCCAATGGGGGTGCCACGACTTCCGGATGCCATACTGGAGTTAGGTCGTTCGGCAGCAGTTTTGACGGGGGAGGAAGCGCCCTGGCCAGCGGCAAGACCACTTATACCACCGTGCCGTTCAATTGTACGATCTCGGCGTGGAACATCGTGCTGGACACCGGAACCGCCACAGTGGACATCTGGAGGATTGCAACAGGGACCGCGATACCTACGGTCGCTAACTCGATTACAGCCGGCGCCCCGCCCGCGATCTCGAGCGGAACCGCGATCCATAGCACGACCACAACCGGCTGGTGCGGCACCGGAACCTGCGCCGTGACGCCCAATGATATCTTCGGATTTAATCTTCAGGCCGTCGCGAGCGCAACCTACGTCAACCTCGTCGTGGAGTGTGACCAATGAAATGTCTAATACCTACGCTACTTATTATCGCGTGGCCCGCGTTTGCGACGTTTGGGCCGCAAACGCAGTGGGACGTCCGAACCGCGGCCAACGGAGGACTCGACACGAATGGTGGGGCATTCGATCCCGGTGTAGTTTCGCCCGGAACTAACCAGAGCCTGGGAGCCGGCGCGGCTATCACTGTGACGCTTACGGGAACTGCGGCTGGCACCGGGTCGCCGGCCTTTTCCGCGACCACCAACGGGCCGGGGAATTTTGTTTATATCGCCTCGGGTACAGGCTGCACGGTTGGGCGCTACGAAATTCTGTCCCAGTCCTCGGGTACTGCGACTTTCGATCACGCCGTGGGAACCGCCACCGATGTCTGCACCGGGACCATCGGGGGATCGATGGCCACGCCGGGGGCCACCGGGACGGCCATGGTGACCCAGAATTCCATGTTCATCCAGACCGGAACCTATGTGATCACAGCAACCATTCAGACGCCGGGACCGACCCACTACATCGAAGGCTACGGGACGAATCATTATGATGGGGGAACCAAACCGGTTCTTACTACATCCACAAACTCAACTAAGTTCTGGAGTGTTTGCACCTCGGCCGGAGGAGCCGGAACGGTTACCTTCTATAACATCCAGATGTCGAACACCGCAGTAACACCATCGGTCGGACTCTACAATTTCGGCGGCTTGCAATCCGTAACCTTGAGCAACCTCACGATGATCGGATTTACGACGCATATGATCGCGAACGTCGACTACATCGGGGATTTGCATGTTTGGAACTGCGAGTTCAACACCGGAACCGTGGCCATCAACACGAACATCACCAGCTACAATCAGGTAGGAAATATCTCGATCTATGGCAGTTACATTCACGGATTTACTTCCACCACAGGCGCGGTCCAGGCCTACAATACCTCCATTGTTACTATCGCCTTCTCGGTGCTGGCCAACAACGTGGTAGCCGTCGGGAATGTGGCCTACCAAGTCAACCTGATCAACACGGACGTTTACGCCAATACCGGAAGTGCGATCCTACCCGGGGTGATCGTAAATTGCGTGAACTCGATATTCTACGGCAACTCTGGCGCCTCCACAACAGTCCTGAATCCGATTGGTCAATCCACCCAGACTCCCATCTGTGGCACGGGTCGCAATAATGCCTTCGGCGGCAACACCAAGAACTATCCGACCGGCTCGATTCCGAGTTTTGGCGAGATCACCCTAACTGCCAGCCCGTTCACCAGTTCGACCAATTTCACGCTGAACTCGACGTCTGGGGGCGGGGCTCTCCTGAAGAAGGCCGGGTTTGTGCCGACCGTAGTCGGATCCACCGCGACTGCAACCATGGACGTCGGGGCCATCCAGGGGGCCGTGGCCGCGCCCGCGATCTCGGTGGGCTCTGCGTTCGTGCAGTAGGAGGTTATATGAGCTTGCTTTTTTGCGATTCCTTCGACCATTACGGGGGGCCTCTCGGCGCCCAGATTCTTCTCAAATACTCCGGGGAGTCTGGATCCAACCAATACGTGGATCTTACCGGAACCTTGAGCCGCACCGGACGTGGATGCCTGTCTGTAACTACTGGCGGATTTGGAAACGCCATCAAGGGAATCAGCGAACAGACGGCTTTGGTCGTTGGGGACGCATTCTACATCGCCAACCTGCCGGCGGGCGGGTACTATAACATTCTGAATTTCAAGGATGTGATCAACGATATTTTGCAGGTCCGTCTTGTTTATTATGGGGATGGGTCCATTGGAGTATTGAACGGGAATGATCCCTTTCCCGTGACGCTGGGCAGATCTGCTTCAAATCTTCTGCACGCCACCGAGTATAACTACGTCGAGTGCAAGTTCAACATCGCGCCCCTTGCCGATGTGGTGGTTCGTGTAAATGGTCAAACCGTTTTGGTCTTGGCTGGTGTCCAGACCCAGTTTCCGGGCTCAAATCCATATTGCGACGTAGTTCAGTTGGCGGGGGCCGGCTCGCTCGGCGGCGACCGGCACGATGATTTCTATCTGTTGACTCAGGCCGGCACGACTAACAATGACTTCCTGGGGGCTATCAGGATCTTTGCGATTCTACCTACCGCAGACAGTGCCCCGCTCCAGTGGACTCCTTCTACAGTCGGAACCCACTACACGCTGGTTGACGCGGTCCCGGCTACCAGCCCGCCGCCGCCCGATGTGGAATCGAATTCCGTGGGCCAAGTTGACCAGTATGTCTATAATCCGAGCGGGGTGATTATGGCGCCCTCGAGGATCCTGGGCGTGCAGCACTGCATGGTCGCGCAGTTGGACGCGGCCGGCTCGCATTCGGTGGCCTCGCAGGTTGAAGGCGTGGCGTCGGGAGGCCTTGCGCTCTCGACCTCGGGCAACATGATCCTGTTTCAGTACGATACGAACCCGGTAACCGGGCTGGCCTGGGAGCTGACGGATTTTCCAGGGACCACCTTCGGACCCGCCCTGACGGCCTGATATGGCGAACGCGCAAATTTCGCAGTCCGTTGTCGAGATGATCTCGCTGGGCAATCCGCATGCCCAGGTTAGCCAGTCCGTTGTCGAGATGATCTCGCTGGGCAATCCGCATGCCCAGGTTAGCCAGTCCATAATCGAGTTGATCAGCGGTGTCGGAATCGCATGCGGGAATCCGCCGCTTGGCACGGTGGGAGTAGTCTACACTGCCACTTTTCCGGTAAGTGGGGGTCCGAGCCCCACGAACGTGTTCTCCATAATCTCGGGGAGCCTGCCCCCGGGGCTGACCTTGAACTCCGCGTCCGGAATCGTAAGTGGCACCCCGACCATGGCGGGGGTTTTTTCGTTTACGATTCAGGTAACTAATTTAGGCGAGACTGCCTCGGTCGCGTGCAGTATTATCATCCAGGCCCCGGCGATCCTGGTCCACCCGGCTGCAACCAGCGGCGGGGCTTCCCTGCTCCGGATCTGCCAAGCCCCGAATTTCTACGACGCCACGATGCGCGAGGAGACTTTACGCCTGCGTAAAATCAAGTTCCCGCCGATTTGCGCGATTCCCCCAGAATATCTGAACTCGCTTCCGTGGGACGATACTTTTGGCGCCATTCCGCCGGGGGCTGTGCCGTTCCGGGCGGTCGCGGGGATTGTCACGCCAGCGCCGGCTGCTGGAAACGTCCAGGTGGTCGAATACCAGATGCCCAACGGTTACGATGGACTTCTGACGGCCTTGTTCCATTTTTATAACGGCCAGGGGTTTAAGCAGGGATCTGGCGACATCGTGTGGAGACTCCAGCTCAACCAGAGATTCGTGCGCGATCTGGGCTCGATGCCCTACGCATTGGGGTCGCCCCAGGAACCGATTCCGTTGACGCAGGGCCAGATCGTGGATTCTATATCGACTTTGAGATATCTAGTGGACGTGCCGAACCTTAGTGGCCTAATCCAGGTGGGGGCTTCAACTATTGTATGCGGACTTATAGGATTTATGTGGGCACGCTAATAAAAACTGCGGTGCCGGCGTGGCTAGCAGCTCTAGCGGCTGTCATAGGAATTTGTTTGACTATAGGCTGGAATGCCTTAGGGGCCGCGAGCGATTTTGGCTCGTTGAAGACACGGTTGCGACCCTCCAAAAGCAGCAGACCGACACGGCCGAAACCGAGAAGCACGTCCTGATCGAGCTGGTAGATATTAAGCTGGTCTTGCAAAAGGTCCTCGACCAGGAAGCAGAGGTTCGTAGGAAAATGGGAATCAAGGAGGATTAAGGTGCAGATTAATTTTGGCGACCGAAACCAGCCCCCAGCTCGAGAGCCGGTGCGGATCCCGATCCCGGGGCTCCACGGAATGGTGGGCCTGGGGCAGGTGATTGCGGCCATGACCCAGAAGGTTGGGATCCAGCCGTGCGGCGGATGCAAGAAGCGCCAGGAGGCCCTGGACCGGGCGGTTTTGTTCCAGGGGTGGAGGACCTAAGGTGACCGCGGCCCAAATTGCCGCCTGCATCCAGCGGCTGGCGGAAGGATGCCATCTGGTCGCGTACTGGGATCCGAACGGCAAGGTCTGGACGATTGGCTATGGCCATACGGCTGGCGTGGTCGAAGGCCAAACCTGCACGGTCGAGCAGGCCGAAGCGTGGCTCGAGGAGGACAATGCGGCCTTGGTGGCTATGGTTGCGGGGCTCCCGCTGTTTCAGGCTGCGGCCCTTCTCGATTTTGGGTTCAACTGCGGTTCGGGCGCGTTGCACCGAGTCTTGACCGGCGATATCACGGTGACCGAAGATGGCTTCCTGACCTCAGATGGGTCGCTCTACGGCCGGGTGTCGGGTGGGGTAGTGCTCGGGGGCCTGGACGCCCGCAGGAAGCTCGAGGCGGCTCTCTATCTGGCGGGGGCAACCACATGATGAAATGGCTTGGATCCCACGACGGGATCCGGATGTTCTACGGGTTCTTTTTGACCTTCATGCTGGGGTTCCTGGCGGTTCGGGTGGCTCTCGGCCATGTGACCGAGCAGGATTCGTATGGGCTCATCCCGCTGATCACGGTGTTTTCGACCTTGGCCGGCGCGTTCGCCCAGTGGGCCTTCACCGACGCGAAGAAGCCCACGCCCAAGGATCCGGAGCCTCCCAAATGATCATCCCGGCACCACCGCACGGGTTCGGGTGGCTGGGGGCGGCCTCGACCGGCGCCATCCAAACCCAGATCACCCAGGTGGCCAACCAGTATGGGGTGCCGCCGGCCCTGGCGATTGCGGTGGCGCAAAAAGAGTCCAGCCTCAATCCGAACGCGACCGGATCCTCAGGCGAGGAAGGCTTGTTTCAGCTCATGCCGGCGACCGCGGCCCAGCTCGGGGTGACGGATGGCTACGATCCGACGCAGAACATCAATGGAGGGGTAGCCTACCTGAGCCAGCTTTACGCCCAGTACGGGGACTGGAACACGGCTCTTCTCGCGTACAACGCAGGACCGGGCAATGTGGCAGCGGGGACCGTCCCAGCCAGCTCGTACAGCTACGCCTCGTCCGTCATGGCCAGTGCGGGGATGAGCCCCACCCAGGCCGCCCTGACGCCCGCAGCGGGCACTTCGGACGGGTCTGGGGACGATTCCGGGGACGCCCTGGCCGCGGCGACCGGAGTGCCGACCTGGGCTTGGCTGGCAGGGGCCGCTGCGCTGGCGGCCGTGTGGGCTTGGTCCTGAGTTTGGCCTTTTCGCCAATTCCCCAAACTCAGGTCCCCCGCAGACCCCAAAAGACCCCATCGAAGACCCCAAAAGACCCCCAGTTTGGCAGAACAAAATCAAAAACGCAAATTCGGCGCCGGCTCCTGCGGCCCGGATCGGACCATAGTCGCCCCGTTGATCCGGACCTCCGTGTAGGGCCCCTCGATATCCACCGAGAAGTCCTGGTGGATCGTGACCTGGGTATCGTTCAGGCGAGCCGTGACGCCCCCAGCCAGGGCCACCTCGATTTCCTTCCAGAGTCTGTCGAAAAGGTTGAAAATATGCCGGCTCATTTGTTCCCCCACCGGTTCAGGACTCCCCACACCAGGAGAGCCACAGGGCCCGCAATGGCGCCCACGACGCCCAACAGAAACAAATCTACGTTCGTGAGCGGATCTCTGGAGTGGGTGCGGTTGAACCGGCGAGTCAAATCGATCACCCCCAGAGCCCCGCATGCGAGCCACAAGATCAGTCCGACAACCAGTGTCATATCCCCTCCGGAAGCTTGTGGACGGCCCTTTGATAATCCTCCGCGACGTCGGGCAGAGCCAAGTGCTGGTAGATCTTGAGGCTCTCCCGGCTGGAGTGGCCCGAGATGAGCTGAATCGCGGCATCGGGCACGCCCTCTTTGGTCAGAAGGGTCAAAAGCTGGTGCCGCAGCAAGTGCGGATAAACTCGATCCGTGATCCCCGCGTCCGCGGCATAGTCTCGGATGAGCTGGCGGATTCGTTCGGGGGAGTAAGGCCGGCGCTGGCGGCTCTCGAACAGAATCGTCTGGCGCGGCGGAAGGCCCTGGATGTAGGCCGCCAGGGTCAGCCGGAAATCGTCGCGAAACAGGACGTAACGATCCTTGCTTCCCTTCCCCTGCTCGATATAGATCTTGCCTTCGCCCAGGTCCACATCCGCAACCAGGATCGCGGCCAGCTCGGCCACCCGCAGCCCGGTGAACAGCAGCAGCCGCAGGAGGATCCGGTGCTGCAGGTTATCGGCCTGATCGATGGCCGCGTAGAATCGCCTCAGGGCCGCCTCGGGCAAGAGTTTGGGGATTCGGTGGCCACCGGCTGGCGGCTTCAGCTTTAGATGCCTGCGGGCGGCGTGACAGGCTTTGGAAAACTGGCGGTAGGTCAGCCGATGCCGGCGAATCACGGCCACAATATCTCGGGCCTCAGGAGTAAGCTTCATATTTGCCCCTTTCTGACTTGGAGTTCTTCGGCTTCTATAACTCCGCTGTCGTAGAACGTCCAGAATTCGTCCCAGTGGTTGTTCCACCGGAGAATCGGCCCCGCGATAAACCAGCTCGCCTTACGACCGCATCTGGCGCACTGCATGCGGGCTCGAATCACGCTTCCCCACCGGACGGCCTGGAAGGTTTCATCGTCGTCGTGTAGGCCGAAGAAGCACGCGATACGACCCAAAAATCTGCGAATCCGGTTCATACCTGTCTCCCAGGTCCCCCGGAGCACCACCGCACCTCGGGAAACACGACCAACTGAATATTACGACTCCTCGTCCGCCTCGGCTTCGGACGCGGATTCGGGCTCGGGCTTGGCCCCCTTTTCCTTCTTGACCTTCTTGGGCTGCACGGCATGGCGCGTGGTTTCATCGATGATCTCGAGGTCGTCCACTCGGAATCGCCCGCACTCGAAGGATTTCGCCGAGCCCAACCCGATGTGCCCAGCCGCGGCGAAGATACTCGCCATGTCGTCCATTGTGATCCGCCCCGGTACATAGCGGAGCCTGAAGGCAAACCGGGCGCCGGCACGGACCTTCTCAACCGATGTCATAATCGATTTCATGCCATGCGGCGTCGAAACCCGGCCGCGCAGAACATCGAACCAAGTCTCGGCCGGCCCGGTTCCGTCTGCGTTTCGCAGATAGATGTGCCAGGGCACGCTCAACAGGGAGATCCCAACCGCGGCGATCTCGCCCATTTCAGCCATGTCCCCTTTCGCCCCAGGCTTCGATTTCCAGAGCCCGATCCTGGATGCCGCCGCTTTCAAGCAGGCCTTGGCCATCCAGTCTCCCACCCACGGCCCGAATTCGTCCTTGCGGACGATGTTCAGGTTGTAGACTTGTTGCTCGTCTAACTCCTCCCCATTGACGTGCTCCATCTGGATCTCGTGGCCCTTGATCTGGGCCAGGATGGCGGCCGCTTTCTCCGGGTCTGTGATCCCCATCTGGTGCTCGATATAAGCTTTGATCCCGTCGTCGCTGGCGGGTTGCCCCCCGGTCATGTCCCTGACAAAGGTGCATTGAGCTGTTGCGCTAGCGGTGTAATCCCGATAGCGTTGTTCCAGGTCTTGCGCGTTGAATTTCATCGTTTTTTCCTCTCTATCTTGCCGCCTCGTCGAGTCGAGTTCAATTTAGCCGCTCCGTCAACAATCCAATCAATTCTGCCGCTAGATCACGTCGTATTCAGTTCGGCCGCCTTGTGGCGTCTCGTTTGGTCGAGTCGAGCCGCCCGATCCGATCAAAATGAGTAATATCTTGCCGCTTCGTCCAGCCGGGTTTCGTACCGCCGCTACGTCTGATCACGTTGTGTAATGCCGCTTCATTCGATCCCGTCTCGCTGCCTGATACGGTTCCGTCATGTCTGGCCGCTTGGTTGCATCGAACTTCGTTCAATTCCGCCGCTCCGTCCGATTAGGTAAAGCCGTCCAGTCTCATCGCATACGGTCCAGCCGCTCTACATGGTTTTGTCATACCGCTGGGTAGTATCGAATTTTCGTTGAGTTGCGCCGCTCCGTCCCGTTCAGTTCAGCCGCTCCGTCTCATCATATACGGCTACGCCGCTCCATATTGTGCTGTTTTGCCGTTCCGCCGTATCAAATAAGATCCTGCTGCTTCGTTCTGTCGCATGTCATGCGGTCCAGCCGCTCCGCAAGGTCCCGTGTTGCCGCCTAATCCGATTCTGTGCTGCCGCTCGATCTAGATTCGTTCAGTTTAGCCGCTTGATCACTATCATGCCGCTTCGTTTCGTTGTGCTTGGTTCAGTTCTGCCGCTGCACCTTGTCTTGCGTTGCCGCTGGGTTCAGTTAAGCGTCGTTCCGTTTTGCCGCTCGACTTGATCATATAAGGCGCGATGTAGCCGCTCTATCCTGTCAAATCATGCCTCTCCGTAATATTTGGTAGGGCCGCCTTGTCGAATTCTGTCCAGTTAGGCCGCTTCGTCGCGTAACATGTCACAGGGCCGCTCAGTTCAGTATAATAAGGCCACTCGACCCGATTCAGCATAATGCCGTTTGACCGCACCGCTTTATTTAGACGCCCGTCTCGATTTCGCGAAGCCGCGCAGGCGCAGCACGGCTTCGTGGAGCTGGTTCTCGTGAGGGACCCCGCATACCGGGCAGCACGACTCGAGCCAGAGTTTTAGGGTCTTCAGCTCGGTCCGGGTCAGAGATTTTTGCCGCCCTACAACCGGATCCTCCATGGGGCCTCCTTCAGCCACTTTTGGTAGCGGCGCTCTTCGCGCCAGCGGATCCAGGTCATGGGCACGAGATAGCACACCACCAGGACCACCAGAAACACCAGTATAATCAGCTCCCACGACTCGGCCGGAGTCAGGCCGGCGTCTAAGTACATCTCGAATCCGTGTAACATTAAAGCTCCTCCGAAATATCCGACCAGTTTTTGGCTAACTGATATAGTTTCCTGCGGTGTTCCATCTCGGCTGCAAGCTCCAGATCCCAGGCGTCCTCGTTCCTAAGCTCGGCCACCTTGTCTCGAATTAGTTTAGCTAGTACGTCGGGGGGCAGGGCATCCAGTTCCCAAGACTCGTCCCCAAACCTCTCGATATAGCCGGCGGCCCGCGAGTCCGTGACCTTGGCCGGATTCGGCGGCGGCCCGTATTGCTGGATCTGATCCATATTCAGCGCAATCCGGCGGACCTCGACTAACCTGCCGCCGGTATGGTGCCTGACAAATAGGTTGAGCCGGTCCCCGATGTCGCGGCTCATATCGATGCCAGAAGGATCATGGTCGCCTAGGTGTATGATGTGGACCTCCTTGCCGGCTTTGATCTTGTGTACGAGCCGCATGGCCGCGGCCCACATCTCAGATTGGCTGGTGTAGCCGCGACAGGAGAAGTAAGGTACATCCAGAGGCCTGCACGCAACCTCTAAAACTCCGACCAAGGCATCCTTTTCCACCCAGACCTCCAAATAGTTGTCCTGGGTGGCCCACTTATCGATCTGGAATTGCTTCGCGCAGGCCTCGATGATATCGGCCGGCGAGTCCCAGTGCGGATTCTGACGCATGTTCCGGGTCCGGTCGGTGATGTGATCCCAATCAATCAGACCGGCGAGGCGGGCGTCGTTGATTATGGATCCAAGCCGCTTGTACTCCGAGTCTTTGTTGCGAATCAAGGCCTTCGACACGAACTGGTAGTAGAGTTGCCTCAGAGTTATATCGTAACCTTGGGCCGCATAGCCTTCGATGATTTCGTTGGCCTTAGCAATTATGGTCTGGGATCCCGCGTCGAACCGGTGGTCTTGGTAGCAGATTTTGGGCATGGCTTACATATACCCCTCAGGATCGTCGTAGTAATCCCAGTCGGGCTCGTCGTCCAGGCGGTCGTCGTCAGGATCGGGCTCGGGGAGATCGAAATCCGGGTCGTAGTCGGGCGGCTCGTCTTCGTCGGGCTCATAGTCCTGACAGGTTGCGTCTTCCGCTTCCATGCGGGCGGTCTGGCGGCAGGCGGCGGGGCTCTCGCACGGCCTGCACCCGCAGATCATGCACGTTTGTACTCGCGTCATAGGACCTCCTGGGCCGGCGGCTCCACGATCCGGAGCTGGTGGATGGTCACGCCCTGGAATACGCTCTCGTGCTCGTCATTGAGCAGGCCCCAGAGAGTTCTGGGGTGACCGGTTCGTCGGGCTTTCTCCACCGAGTCCGCGTCAATAGTTACGACCAGTCCGCGGGGGCAATGGCCGTCGAGTAAGTGCGCCGATTGGATTCGGCCGCAGTTTAGGCAGCGTTGGTTGATTGCAGGACTCATAGTAATCCCCTAAGGATGTACATAAAATGCGGTCCCACGCCGCGTAAGAGATACGAAGTGTGGGGCAGACAATCAGCGATCAGGCCCCGGCTGGCATAGATTAGCAGACCAAGCCAGATCCAAATCAGAATCCCTCCGTTTCGCGACATCAGAGAAACCTCAGTCCCATGTCGAAGTTATGGGCGCGGGCTAGGTCTTTGACCAGCCCCGCGAGCCGTACCGCGTCTTCGTTGCGGGCGTCGTAGTAAGCGTCGGCGTAGCGGATCTGGGCCAGCAGCATGGCGGACCAAAAACATTCCTGGAGGGTTCGGTGTTCGGTCAGGATCCGGTCCAGAATCGCCCCGGAAACCTCGCAGACGCTGCCGCCGTTCAGCGCGTCCATGATGATTCCGATGGCGCCGACCACTGCGGTCCAGTCTCGATGTTGATCTGAGTGGCCCATGCCAACCGTTTTGATTTCGTCCATGTTAGATCACCCCCTGCCGCGGATTAGTTGGCATTGGAACCACGGACGAAGAGGTGTAAGTATGGCTTCCGGCCGGGATCATTGTGAAGGATTCGACGGTGTCGGGGTTGACATTTGTGAATCCCATGGTGCGGCCCCCGCTAGTATCATAACCAGCAACCGCCCGCCGCACAGCTGCCCAGCTTGACGCGGTAACGATATAATGCCGCACTGGACCGCGAGCAATACCATGCTGCGGATAGTTACGCGAGACAAACGCCCGACGCCCGGGTTTGGTGGTGCAGCCCTGTATTTTGACGATAGCTTGGATCATTTTGGCTTCCACCTATTTGACCTCCACAGTAGCCATCTTGCGATTGCCGGCATATCTCAAGCCGACCGTGCAGGGCTTGGGGATGTCCTGGATGTTGACCGGCTTGAAGCCAAGCTGGTAATCGCCCATGAAATCCTTGCCACTGACCCAGGCCGTAATCATGGCCTCTTTGCTTTTGTAATCCCGCCCGTAAGCGGGCTCGAGTTCGTAGAACATTACTTACTCTCCTTCCATACCTTCTGGTCGTCGTCGATGACGCGCCAGGACCGAACCAGGGTCCACCGGGACCAGAGATCCACGGCATAGGCCTCGGCCAGTTCGACCGCGGCAAATTTGAGTCCGTTTCCGCACCACTTACCGCTGTTGTCCGCGATTACTTCGACGCGGTATGGCCTAGGGACGTCCACGGGCAAGATGGCCAGGGTGCGTGGTTGCGCTATGGCCCTCGCCCAAAATACTAACTGTTTGTGCGCCAGGGACTCTGAGCCGCACCACGCAAGGGCTTCGGATGGCATGTCTGGACGAATTGCGATGACCACGTGCGAATATTTACGCCACGTAGCGCGTTTCAGAATCTCCCCGGTCGGCAGGGTCACCGTAATAACTGGTGTCCTAGGCATTGGATCTCCTCTCGCAGAGCAACCGGATTGCGGTAGCACGCAGCCCTGGATTAATCGCCCGCCACCCGCCGCGACGATAAACTTCCACTCGCACCCGGCCGTCCGAGTAGCAGCTGAAGCTCACAGGACGGGGCAAGTTACCCCGTTCCTCTTCGGTTATGAGCGAGACGTACTTCTTCATGCGACCTCCAATCCGTCCGCCAGGATTCCCTCGACAATCGCACCGATGTAGCGATGCTCGACCACGATGGCAGAGCCAAAGGTCATGGCGTCCTCGGATAGATTATCGTTGGCCCAAGCGCGACCGGCGTCCGTCTCGGGAGTCAGCAAGAAAATCGATCCCTCGTCGCGAACCGTAAAATCAGGCATGGTTTTCCTTCCGCGACCGCAGGCAGCGAACCGCCGCGGCTTCGATGACTCGAGATACCTGCCCATCACCGCAGCGCCGCAAATCCGCAACCGTGGCCTCGGTGCCCAGTCCGTGCCGGCGCCTGAATGCATCGATCCCAGCGCGGCAGTATCCGACCGACCTCGCGTCGTCGATGGTACAGACCAGTTTGCGGCAGAGGCGCGCCACCAGCCGCGCCTTGCGCCGAGCTCGATAGTCCGTATCGTGGAGCAGTGAAATAGCCCTGTCGCGTCTGCTTCGGAGCTTGTGCTCGTATTCGACGCGGCATTCCGCGATGTCTCGACCGTGCTCGTAACTCTCACCGAGTCCAGCCATAGCAGGCACCCGCATGGCGATTCCGGTCTTTTCGTTGCGGCCGCTAAACCGCTCGATGATCCCGTGATGCTCAATCGCGTAGAGATCCCCGTCCAGCAGGGCCGGAGAACCATAATCCACGCCACGCAGGAGGGGCAGGGTGATGGCTTTGCCGCGGGTGGTGTGGATCGTCGCGAGAGGGCCGCGGATGGCGTCCAGGACGACCGTGACGCCCGGATTGCGCCATACAGCAGGAAAGCGGTAGGACTCGCTGTATGCGTCCCAGTCCTTTTGCTCACTTCCCTGCCCGTACTCAATGACGGAGCGGGATGATTGGCTGATGGGTCCAATGTGCCTGCTGTACGACTCAGCCAGCGACATGGCCAGGGGGTCGTAGATCTCGTGCAGGAGCCGATCCGCTTCGGCCGGGGCGGACAGGAGATAGGTCAAGTGAGCTGCTCTCCTGGCTGGCCCCATGCGGCGCATCCTGGCCACCTCGCGCCGCGCAAAATCCTCGTCGGTGGCTGCAATCAAGGCCTGGGTCTGGGCGCGGTCCAGGAGGCCTAGGGCCCCAAGCTGGACTTGGGCCAGCCGCTCCATCCGGGCGACGAACCGGGCGCGGGACTGAGTCGCATACCACGACTTGCGAGACGTAATGCGTCTAGGCTGATCCCACGGCTTGCGCTCAAACGGGATCAAACGAACATAAACGCCCCTCAGGGCCTTAACTGCGCCATGCACAGTGGCGGTCTTGCTCCCTGTCGCATGCGCCCGTTTCAGGACTTCTTCCTTGGTATACATGATTTAGCTCCTCTCCTCGATCCAATACTTCCTGGTCCCTCGAGCCCCATCCATGACCTGGATCTGACCGCGGCCGGCCATCAGCACGAGCTGGATCTCGACGTCGGCGGCCGGGGTCGCGTGGAACCACAGGGAGATCTGGCGCTCGGTCATTGGGTCGCGGCGTCGGCCCAGGAGCCGCAGGATTGCCGTAGTCAGGGCCTGATCCGGATTCCGAACCGCGCTGAAATCGATCTGACGGGCCATGTCGGTGCGAGAGCAGTTCATGACTTACGCGACCCCCTCTTCTGTTGTGACTGTCACAATAGCGGCCGTAGCCAGGACCGTCTTGGTCGTGGCAAATTGGGCATCCAGGTAGGCCGCTACACCCATCCCCATGCCGTAGATGTACTCCGTAGCCTGCTCGATGGTTACGTTGGCCAGCGCGTCCGGAGCAAATCCGGTGCCTAAGGTGACCGTTACCTTGCGATTAGTCCACGTCGCTGTGAGGACTATGCCCCAAACGTCTAGGTGGGTCAGGACGAGCCGCTCGAAGTGGTCCTTTGCGATCTCGAACTGCGCTTTTGTTTGTTTTGCCATGACCCATAGTAGAACGGGGCAGGGGAGATTGTCAAACAAAATCTGAAAATATATTTGGCTTGTTTTCAACAACTTGCGGGTCGAGTTTGGGGATCACAGGGGATTTTGTGGCTAGGTCCGCTTCAGAGCCCGCCACAGCCGCGCCAGGGGCCGCCTGTACCATCGGGTTGCGATCTCCAGAGCCAGCTCAAACGTAGTTTTGGTCGGATGCTCTCCGAACATTCGCACGAGCTGTCCGTCCAACCTATCCACCAGCTCCTTCAGGTTGTAATATCCAGCCAGGGATCCCGCCTGGAGCCGCTGGGCGAGCCATGCGCTCCAGAACACCTCCCCGATCCGGGCGACCATTCGTGCCTGGACGTCCTCGACCGAATCCCCTTGAGCCCGCGCTACGATTGCATCATCGCGGCGGATTGTCAGGATGTAGACCTTGTCTCCCGACCAAGGGCGCCGGAATCCTTTGTCATCCACCAACCCGCTCACCCAGTGCCCTTCGGCCTGGAAGGATTTTAGATCGCGGATCTCTAAGTCGCAGTCGAATCCGACCGGGATCGAGATAGTCTTGGCTTCCGTTTCCATGTCAACACTCGTCCTCTTCGTCGTCCTGGTCGTCTTCGTCCACGGTCGGCCCCATGGCGATGGAGTCCTCGATTACCCAGGTCAGTTATGTCAGCCGCTTCATGTGTATGGCCCTGAGGCGAGATCCACTCGACCAGGAACTCAATTTGTCGGGCGCTAAACCCCGCTCGGATGGCGGCTTCTCGGAATCCGTTCGGCATAAGTCCCTTTCTATTTTTTGGGTTTTACCTTTTTGACGGTCTTGCCAATCGCTTGCTCTGCCTTCTTGACCGCTTTCACGCCTTTGCGAATTCGTTGGATGTTCTCGCGAATATCCAATAGGTTCACGGCGATAGTAGTGCCCGCCGCCACGTTTGTGAGATTTACGCCCGCCAGACATGATAACGATATCAAAAGCAGAGCAAGCAGCCTCATCTACGGGTCCTAGATGAGTGATTCCAGGCTGGGCAGAAGTGCCTCCAGCGTGGCAATGATATTGTTGGCCGTCGTTGCGTGATTTGGATTCTTCACGAATATGGCCGCTGCGGCGGTTCCCACCGTAAAGAGGGTGCCGATGATTTTGGAAACTTCTGACTGTACGGGTGTAGTTTCGGGCGTCATGTTTCTTCTCCGTGTTAGGCCGTCGGCTTGGCCTCGGTTTGGGATGGGGTCGAGGCTCCTCCGACCGCGCTAACTACAACCGGCAACAAGGCCGCCAAGGTTTGTGCTGTCACCACGCCGCCCGCAGCGGTAATAATAGGCACCAGGGCCGATGCCAGATTGCCAAGCGAGGTTGCTACAGCTTGTGCCGAAACGGCTACGCCGGCATTGGCAGTCTCTTCTGCGCCAGCGGCCGTTGCTACGGTTCCCTGACCAGCCTGTGTTGCGGTAGTCGTAGAGTCCTCCCCCGCCTGGGTTGCATTCAAAAGCGCGGCGGCTGCTGACATACTTACAAGATGATCAAAATCAGCATCGTTCGATGCGCGGCGGCGGGCGTCTCGCTGATTGTCGAGTAAGGCTGCTTGTGTAAGCGCCATGGTGTTGTCGAACAAAAGTTTCATGTTTTCCGCGCCACCCAGCAGTGAGGGCTGATGAGTAATCTGCGGACTAAGATTCGCGTTAGGTTCCATGTTTTATTTCTTCTTTCTTTGGGGCGTTGCTGCCCCAACTACTAAGGATTCATTTTTGTGCGGGTGGAATATAAACCGCTGTCGCGGGGGTTCCATCCGGGTTGAGGTTCCCCGCGAGGTTGTGCAGGACCACCTGGATCACGCCGATTGCGGTCGCGATTCCGACCTGGACCTTACCGCTGGTCAGCGGCTGGATGAGGTTTAGGATCTGCAGCACACACATGAGAATCTGCCAGAACCTGCTCCACGAAAGGGGCATACCCGAGATCTGCCGTATTTGGTTGATTGGCTTCTGGACCTTGGCCCAGACCCGAATCAGCGTGATGGGATTCAACATTTGCTTCTCCGACCAGATTGTAGTACAAAATAAGGGTGACCGTCAAACGGAAGCCAGTTCGCAATTCTCGACTCCAGACGCAACCTCGAGCTGGGGGCCGGCCGAAGCTCCCGCGGACTTGCGGGGATTGTCATGAATCCTTTCCCGGGACTCGTGAATTCCTGGCTCACCTGAGTCGATGCAGGGCGCCGGCCGCGGCTTAAACCAAGCGATAGTCGCGTTGCCATAGTGCCATCTCCCGCATGGTGTGCTCTACCGCGCCAAGGCTCACAGCCTTCTGACGCTTGACGGGCACGAGGTCGTAATGCTTCAGTTGTGGGTGATCCTGGAACCATTCGCGCTTTAGGCCTATCTTGCGGGCCATTGCATGTAATTCACTTAGCGTATCCGCGTACATATGACAGGAAGGCTTCCCACGAAAGCACCACGGTGCCGTTGCCCCGCCCCGCACGATAAGCGGATCCACATAGACGCTCATTGTTTTATTGTCCGGTCTACCGCCCCTCCGTTTGCGGCCAGCCAAGCGGCAGCACGCTTCCAGTCCTCAGCACTGATTGTGGCCTCAACTTTACCGCCATCCCTGGCGCTGCGAATATGTGACACCCTCAACTCTGGGAACGCCTGCAATGACATCGGGCTAAATACTTCTAGCCGGGCCACAATGTAGTCCGCGAACGGCTTCAGCACTTCCCGCGCCTCGGCCAACCGCTTGACCTCGGCTTTCAGCGCGGAGATTATGGCCTGCGCTCTTTGGTGTGACTGATTCGCTGTTTCGTAGAGATATTTGGCCGCCTCAAGGTTCGCCTCCAGCGGGCAGGGGGTGGAAAGGGCGGCACGTACAAAATCCCGCAATGGAATGTGCTTGTGCTCTGGGGTCAGTACGCGAATTTCATAGCAAGGGTCTGAGTCGCTTCCAGGATCTACCAACACAGCATATCCCGGCTTATTACTTATTAACTCCTCCAGCGCCTTCCGCGCCGCGCACTCGCTTGGCTGGCGCTCGCACTTGGGTGGGTTCTGATCGCCCGTCCAGTGATAACCCTCGTGTGCGGACATTGGCATACCAGCGGCGCAATGGGGGCACTCGCCGGGCTGGACTTTGGTTGCCGGTACGGACCGTAAAAGTGTTACCGTCCAGTTTTGACTCGCCTGCTCGTATCGCTGCTGCGCCGCTTCAGCCGCGCCGTGCCCAGTGAATACCTCGTCTGGAATGGCGGGCTCGTCATACTTCAGCACCCACGTTTCAACATCGGGTTGCGCCCCCGGCGCGTCCTGCTCTGCTCCGGGGGCTGCGTTACTGACCCGCGAAGTGGACGGGGCAAATTCCCGAAGCCTTTCCGCAGGTGCATTGTGGATACAGTTGGCATCACCGTCCTTTCGTGGTTCCGGCGCGGGGCCGGAATTCTTAGACATGTGGTCCTCTTTTTATCGTCCGTTCGACGTAATCCTGGAATGCCGCCAGGACTTCCATCTCCATCACGATAATATTCGTGGCCTCGATTCCGTTTTCGGTCGTCAGGACCAGATCCCCGGTTACAGGACTTATCTGAACATAAACCCCGTCGCCTAAGTATTCCTTCATGACTTCTCCTTTATCTCCTCGTGGGTACGCGGGTGGCGCTTTCCTTGTGCTACCAGATCGGTCATTTCGATTTCGTGCTCGGAGACTTTTTGGTAAGCCTCAATCAAAGTATCGGCCTCAAAGACCTTGAAGCACACCCGGCAGAACATCTGGAATCTCTCGTGATCGGCCATCTAACTCACCTTCACTTTCTTCAGGTTGTCCATATCCGTCCCAACCTTGACGTCCACCGCGCACCAAAGTCCCTCGGGCGCCACGACCGGGTCTACCAGGATCTTAGAAGGCTGCTCCATGATCTTTTTGATAGTTACAATGCACTCGTCGACTAAGTTGTCTGGGCATTCAAAATCGAGTGCGTCATGAATCTCGTTGATCAGGCCATATTTTTCGTCCAGGCCCTTTTCCCCGATCTCCACCATCACCGCCCGTTTGATTCCAAACGCATCGTTTGCAGGCCGGTACGCGACCACTGCTTCATGGTCGTCGCCCGGGTTTAGTTTCCATCTCCTGCCCCAGCGGTCCATCATCACGGTTTCGTTTCCGCGGGGCTGGTAGTTGTCGGCCACCGGGCGTCTCGCATAAACATCCCAGAACCTCCGCACATATCCGTGCCTCGTGATCAGAGCTGCATGCTCGTCGCCTTCCAGCCTGACTGCGGTGCGCCACTTGGCAGGCTTGTCAAACACCCCATCCAGCGCGTCCAGGACGTCCTGGGCGGTCTTCTCGGTCGGGAAGGCCTCGACGTACCTTTTGTGCATTCCGGGTGCGCTCAGGCCAAACTGCACGCCCAGGATCGTGCGCTTGGAGATCTCGTCGCGAATCTGGGCGAATGTCATCCCGGCCGGGTGGCTCTGGCGGCTAAATTCCGGGTAGATCCTGTCCGCCGCCCGATACCACGCAAGCTTGGCCGCCAGCTCCTGGTCGCTCATCTCGACCACCTTTTCGACCGATTCCAGCCGGAGAACTCCAACCAGGGTGAAAAAGCTGTGCATGTCGATTCGGGCCATTCGCATCCAAAGCGAATCCTGCGCCTCGAATCCCGCAGTTAGGACATGAAAAGATTTCCAGTCTAGGTGGACGAACTTATAACCTGGACGGGCCGCAAGCATCCGGAGCATGGCGTGTGCGAGATCGGAGTGCTGGGGGAAGTTTTGCGCGTTGGGATTCTCGGAACTTAGCTGCCCCGTCGCCGGTCCAAACCCAAAAAACGAATGGACTCGGCCGTCCTTGGCTGGCTCCCATCCTATTACGAAGGTTCCATGGGCCGTCGAGATCTCGCGGAACTCGAGAACTAGTTTGAGTAAGGGATCCCCAGTCCGTTCAATCAGCCGCTGGAGCCCCGCGGCTGCGGTAGAAGGCTTGTCGTTCTTCGGATTCCTGGGTTGCCACCAATCGGTTTTGTTAGCGGCCCAGGCCCGCAGGCCTACATCATATTTGTAGAGGGCCTCGGACATCTTCATCCGGATTCCCTGCTTCGTGATGAGTCTTTGGAGGTCTTCTTCGCGCTTGAAGTCGATATACTTTTGAACCTGCTGCCAACTCGATGGAAGAAATGGCAAAAGTTTCGACCACCGCATCATGTGACCTTTGTCGGTCGCGACTCGGCGCTTGACGTAGATATCGCCTGAAACCGGCGCGACAACCCGGGTAACCTCGGTCGGTTCTGGTTCGGATCCCTCGAATAGCTTTCCTTGTGTGGTCTGGCAGATCTTAGGATCCCTCTTATAACCTTCCTTCGGGTGGATGGGGCGAATGGACTCGGGAACCATACTCTGGGAACTCTGGCCCAAGTCTTCCAGGGTCTTGATGAACTGGACGTCTAACTCGAGTCTTTCATCATTGTCCACCGGAATCCCTCGAATACTCATGCGATCCAGGACCGGGGCCAGTTTGGAGACTTGGTCCGTGTAGCCTTCCCACAACGAGATTCCGGAGTGGACCTCGCAAATTCCGTCCAGGGATCCTCTTAGATGCTTGAATATTCGCTGGGGCATGTCCACATCCAGGGCTCCATAGTAGAGGGGCGCCACAGCTCCCTGGTGCTTCCATGGCTTGGCTTCCGGGCACACAAACGAGGTTGCGAACTGGAGGCCTTTGGGTAAATCAGGCTGGGAGTGGTGCCACAGGTCCATCCCGTCGTGCCACACGCCTAGATCCATGCGAACTCCCAAATCTCGGATGATAGGACGGTCGAACTTTCTCCCGTTCCAGTCGATCTTGGGATTCGGAAGCTCCAAGATAGTTTTGAGCCGGGGCAGCAGATCCGGGGTCCAGACGCTTACTACCGCATGCCCGGGACCTAGGCTAACCTGGGCTTGGGTGATCTCGCGGACTACGTACTCGATGTCCTCTTCGGAGTCGCGTTTGATTGAATCGGAGGTTTCGAGATCGTAGGAGATCAGCCAATCCGGATTCCTTCGAGCCAGCTCGATGGTTTGGTCCCAGTCGTCCAGGGTCGCGCCCAGCCGGTAGTCTAAATATTCAAACTTCGGCGCACCAAACCGGGCCACATGCAGCGCAAGCTGAAGATCGCGGATTAGCACGCCTAGGAGTCCCATCCCCTGCGTGCCGCCGCCGGCCGATTCTACTTTTCCCTTCGTCTCTTTGGATCGCTCCTTCGACCCGCGGCGCAAAAAGCTCGGATGATAGGTTCCAACCACGGGGATCCCGGGCCACCAGATGTTCTCGCAGATGAAGCCTCTACACATCGTGATCCCCTGCTTTTCGCCGCTCATTCCGGTCAGTTCGCGGAAAGGGAGCCCACCCATGGCCAGGACGCACTTAGGCTGGGTGTGTTCGATGATCGAGTCATTGAACTTCCTACACGCCATGATTGCGTCCAGTTCATAAGGGGCGCCATCCAGCCAGTTATTCGGGGGGCGATACCAGACAAGGTTGCTCAGAATAAGCTGATCTCGGGTAACTCCAGCGCGATAGAGAACTCGCTCCAGCACGGATCCGGCTTCGGCGTATGGCCTGAATGGGAGCCTGTCGTGTTCTTCGTGCTCACCCAAAGCTTCGCCCATAACCAGGACCTTAAGTAGGCCTCGACCTTCCGGATTCATCAGCGGTCGGATGTCTCCAGGGTGATATCCGGGGAAATTTGTGAGTTTTGGGATCGCGGCAGTCACGGTTTTCTGGCTCCCTCCAAGCCGCTTCCATGACAGGCTGGGCAAGGTGTCTCACTAAGCATCCAGTTAGTACCGATCCATTCCCCTGATTTCCCCGTCCCGCCACAAGCAGAGCATTTTCTAATTTGCCTCTTCTCGGCCAGGAATTCGGTGGCGCATATTAAAAAGCACGCGCCCCAAAATACTGCCCCTGCGTGGTCATCGCCGTCGTCGGAGATCTCGCCGGCCAGGATCGCTTTGAGCTTCATGGCGTGCTGCGCGGTATGGGCAGCTCGACTCAACATAAACTCCTGATCTTCGGCCGCAGTGCGGAAATTGGTTGACAGGGCGTTCCAAGCTGTGCCATCCGGACGATTGGCGATCCCTAATTCGAATCGGGCCGCTCCGCGGATCAGCGCGATATAAGGAATCAGCTCCAGCCGGGGCTGCTTGGATCCGGTGCCGCCACCCGGGAATTTGACCTCGTTGTCTGGCATGATTATTTCCCCAAGGTGCATCCCGGCTGTTTCATCGTAGGGCTCGACGCGGCAAACTCCTCGAATTTGCGGATCATCTTATCCATGGACTCCAGTTGGTAGTCCGTGCAGTTGTTTTGGACGCAAAGCATCCGGTAGTACACTAACATGGGCAACGCAAGCTTGTCGCGGCCCCGAAACAGGATCACGGGTTCCGTCTCCAGATCTATCGCGACTCCGTTGGACGTCTTGATGATCTGTTCGCCTTCCAGGTAGTGCTTTTCGTCGATTCGCCTCATATCTTGCTATACCTCGGTTTGTACTTATTCAGTCCGTCTCCCGTGTCGATCCGCTCGAAATCCTGGAACATCTCGGGCCACCGCTTCATGGCGTCCTCGGCTACCATACCGAACACGAGCCGGATTTCTTCTTCTGCGGACTCGTCCGTGCGCTGCTCGATGATCCAGCGCAGGCTCCGTAGGTTGAATGAGATTCCAATTCCGGTCGCCAGCCCAATCGGCGCGATCCGTCTGAATGCGGAGGTTAATTTCTTTTTGCGGTCGAAGCTCTTCTCGGAGTCGATGTCGAAGTATTGCGCCAGTGCTCGCTGGGCCTCTTCGCAAACCGATATTACATGCACGAAGATATCAACCGGAGTAGTCACACCATAGATTCCACCCACGTCGCGTAGTTTTTGTGCTCGACTAATGATTGGTGGGATCCAGAATCTCAGGTCGGTTAGCCTCACGTAGCGCAGAGATTCCTGGCTTCTCTCGTTCCCTACCCAGTTCCGCACGATCTCGTGGGTGAAGACCCGTGATACATCCTCGAAAGCGTAAGTAACATGGCCGTGCGCGACCACGCTTCCATGCCGGCTCGCAGCTATGTTCTCGTGGTATTCGGCGCTGTCCGTGCGGATCTTGGTTACGTTGGGATTCAGGCCGACGGCGAAACTTTTATAGCACCTTCGCGCCAGCAACTCGATTAGTTGTTCGATGTCTGGACCAGTAACATGACTCAGGCACGCAAGGGCCTCTTCTCCCCCGACGTGCTCCAACCATTGAATAACGCCCGGGTCGGCTTCGGATCCAAGGTGCATCTTGGGCTCCCCCAGAAAGAATATCTTAGGTTCGACTCGTTTCATCTTGCTCCTTTCGACCCGGGCGATCCGGTTAGTCAGCCGTCGCTGCTGTCGCAGCCGGTGCGGGAGCCGGTGCGGGGGTTGAGACAGGGTTGTTGATGATAGGCCCTTTGGTTACCTTCGGCTTTGGGGTCGGCTTCGGGGCCGGCTTCTTGGCGGGTTTCGGCGCGGGTTTCGTGGGTTTCGTGGGCTTCGGCGCCGTCTTCGGTTTCGGCTTGGCCGGCCCAGCCCAGCCTTTCGCCATTTTGTTCTTGCGTACCGCTGCCCAGCGTTTCTTCTGCGCCGCGGCGATCCGGGCGAGGCCTTCTGCGGACATCTGGCGCTTGTTAGCCGGCTTGGCGTTGGTGGACTTAGTCGGGGCGGGATTCAATCCCGCCAGCTCGGCTTCGATGGCGATAATTTTCCCTTGAACTGCCGCCAATTGCTGCTGGTATCCAACCAGGGCCATCTCTAACGTTTCGTGATCTTGCGTCATACGTTCACCTTGGGGGGTCCGCCCCCGGCCGGCAGCGTCACACTCATAGCCGGCATTGTTACTGCCTGCGTGACTCCCGCCGCTGCGGCGTTTGCTTTCGGTTTGGTCGGCTTGGATCCTTTGGCCGTTTTCTTCGGTCGCCGAATCCGCATCTCCTCGGTAACCAGCCCATAGATCGATTCCGCGACTTCGAGGGGTTGGTCGCGAAAAAACTGCACGATCCGGGCAGCGTCACTTTTGTGTCTGCTCATCGATGCTCCTTGGTTTCAGTGCTGCACAAAACTGGCACACGGTGCCATTAGATGGCACATTATAGGGGGGCCTCAGGCGCATGTCGCATAGGGTTTCTACGCGACCGCCGAAGGGGCGCCAGTCTCGGTTGACATAATGCGTTGTTCCGGACTGGCTCAAAACCTCGTCGTATATCTGGAGAGAGTTTTGTTTGTCCTGGTTTGGCATCGTGTGCCTTAAATCTACTTGCGCTTCAGTTCCCGATAAATGTCCGCGAGCTGTTCTACAACGTCCGCACCACTTACCTCGCGGTTGGTGCCCAGCCACGGAAACTGGGTTTTGAGATACGCTGCGACGAGCGCCCTCTGTGTTGGAGTCAACGGTTTGGTTTTAATTGTCTTCCTTTCCTTCATCCCCCGGGTCATCGCCCGCTCCAAGCCTAGACTTGTGCAGCTCGCCGGGGGATAGCTTCCAGATTCAGTCTACTGCATCACCCCATACCGCGTGATTCGCGCTATCGCCCGAACCTTCTGGTGGCTTTCCGGATCGATTACCTCCGGATCATACTTCCCCGTCCAGTTGCCGTCCGCGTCCAGGATCTTCTTGAAATTGCGCTGACCCGTGAGCAAGTTCTTGTAATCCGGCTTCTCACGGGTGCCGCGGTTGATCTGCGCCTGCCACTGGGTGGTGATTGTAACCTGGGGAACCTGGGCCAGGGCCACCTTCACGAACTCCTCGAAATCGCCGAAGCTCGGCCGCTCGGGCAAATCAAACCTCGCAGCCTTCAACACCATATGCAACCGGCTCGTACGGGTGGATTGCATGACCACGGAGTTCGGGTTATCGAACACGGTGATGGTTTCCTCCCCTTCTTCGTCCAAGATCTTGGCCATGATATGCGCCTCGATATAGGCGGCGCCGGTCAACTGCCCAGTCTCCGGGTCCTTCTGCCGTTTGATCTTGGTGCCGCGGTCGCCCAACCGCAAAACCGCCGCGTGCTCGCCATCGTCGGGAAGGGGCGGGCTGAAAAAGTCTTCGGGCTGGACTGACCCATCGACTTCGGGCATCATTTCGTTGCGGAGCTGAAGCTCGTTGATATCGGGCGTCTGCTCGGTCGTTGTTTCGGACATTCTTACTTCTCCTTTTTTGAGTTGGACTCGTTTGTTTTAGACCTGTTGAACCGTTGCTCCCAATCCAGCTTACATCGGGCCGAGCAACACAACCCGATTGCCCGCATGGGGACCTTGTTATTCGTGGTGTAGGTCCCGCAGTTTGGGCAGTAATACCCCGGTGGTTTCTGGCCGGCGTTCATAAATCCCCATCGGCTGGTCGTCTAAGGCTTCCGTCAGCCGCATGCGGTCCCAATCGTAACGAATTCTCCGGCCGCAGTCCAGGCACTGCACGGTCGGCCGCCGGCCCATGGGCCATGTGTAATGCTTGTGGCCACACCCGAATAGCCTGCGAATCCATCCGGTCATAGAATACTCTGGCCGGTTGGGTCCAGTTTCCAGGACTGGGGTGCAGTCTGCCAAAACCTGCTTTGCTTGATCCGGTCGGGGGTGTATTCCTTGGCCAGCAGATAAACAATCTCCACGTAGGTCTTGCGGCCCAGGTTCAGAATCGTCGAGGGGCTAGTCAGATCCAGGATCTTGTCCGTGGGGCTTTGGTCGACCAGACCTCCCCGGGTCAGGCAGTTATAAGCGCGGACGCTAAGGTCCAGTTCGCATAAGGTCATTTTGCTAACTCCTGAGTCTGGACCGGCGCCGGATGCACAAATTCCAACCACTGATCCAGGCCGGCCGAAACGCCCAGCGGGATATATCCGCCGGGGAACTTTTTGTGAATCTCCTGGACCCGATTCAGGCTCAGGCTGATCTTGGCTGGCCATTGCATGCGGGTCAAAACGTCGTCCGCGTGGGGCTCATAGTAAGCCCGGTATTCGACGCGGAAGGTCGATTTGCCGTTGGGTGTGGTCGCGGCTATGGGAACCGCAACCGTAGTCATATGGAAGGTGTCCCCGAACTTGCGGGCTGTGCGGCCAACCGCAGCCTTACCGCACGTAGCTGGCCCCAGGATAGATCCTTTGATTCCGCTTACCTCGTCGTCACCCTTGGCCTCGTGGCCGGTCCACACCACATAATCTACCGCGAGAGCAGAGAACCTCGGAACAAGGTCCAGCAGCATGAAATCCTGGACTTGGCCGAAATGGCTTGGCGCGGCTTTGGCGAAGGAGATAGTCTCCTCCCGGGTCTTGCCGGCCTTCTCGACCATTACTACGTCGGAGAAGGATCCCACGACGTCCTGGCCGATTTTGGTTTGCTTACGGATGTGCGACATGATGATCAGGTCGCTCCAGGTAGATAGCCCTTCGTTGGCGTACATTCCAACCTCGCGGCCGTCCGCGGCGAGGATGTTCCGGCCTTTGAACGTCGGCGTCTTGAGCACGAGTCCCAGGCCGCCCGGGCCGTCCTCTATCGAGGGCCAGTAGCCTTCACTCAGCTTAATCAGCACGGGAAGCGGGCTCGTAACATAAGCTATGTTCCAGGCCTCGATGATTCCCGCGGGATTGGTGGGCGTGATAATCAGGTCCATCAGCGGATCCCAGCCCGAGTCCGCGCTGATCAGCCGGGTGATCCGGCCGGTTCGCGCATATACCCACTTGGCGATCTCGCCGATTTGGGAGGTTTTGCCGGTCCCAGAATCTCCATACAGAAGCATGGTGCTAGCTCTCGGCACTCAGGGCCTCCAAGCTCTTACGAGCAATACGTAAGTCGCGGTCTGTGAGCCGTAGCTCTTCCCGTAGATCGGCCACCTCGGCTTGCATCTCCACAACCATCCTTGGGTCTGGCGTGCGTTGGGCCTCGGTGAGCACCTGGGGAAACTCGCCCAGAGTAACTGCGGTAATCTGAACGCGATTTTCGGGCTCATAGTTGCCGAGCTGGCGCAGGCCGTAGCGCATTCCGTGGATCGAGTTTTCGATTTGCTTCTCGACCAAGCTCCGCGGACCTTCGTACTGGACAATCCGCAGAACGCGGACGATGTCTTCGGCCGGCTTAGTTTCGTCGGTGTTTGGATTTTTAACCATCTTGTGCTCCTGTTGGTAGAACTATCCGGCCGGTCTTGGGGTCAATTTCGTCGTACCACAAAATAACCCTGTAGAGCCGGTCGTTGAATTTTAAGGTTGCTCCGTCTTGCCCGCACCGAAGCAGCTCGCCAGCCGCGAAGGCGGCTCGTGCTGCCGTGTAGATATCGCAGCCGGCGCCAACGGTGACTGTAACGGACTCGATGTTGGTCAAAGCGGCGCTAGCCACGTCAGGAAGATGCAACGGAATCCTCCTTCTCGACGATGGGCATCCCGTCGTCGTCAACCAGGGGCTCCAGTTTCCAGGTTATGGTCTTGGTGCCCAGATCGGTCTTCGCGACGACCACCGACACGAGTTCGAATTCTTCCGAATTGAGTCGCTGGTAGTAATCGTCCTGTGCGGCGACGGGATCGAGGCGCCATCTGCCGCCTAGGGCCTGCATGATTCGGATTGCGTCCGCCCGGAACCACGCATGCAGCGTGATCCTGACGGTGGCTATCTCCCCTTCGGTTTGCCGGTACTTCTCAGCCAGCTTGGCGAGAGCATCGGCGGTTTCTGCGTTTGTAAGTTTGCTCATTCGGTCGCTCCTTAGCTTTTAATTTCGTGTATCTCCTGGTCATCCACGGATCGAGTTCCCTGCGCGAGCTGACGCCAAAACTCCCGGCGCTCTAGGCAGAGCTTAGGATGGCGCTTCAGGAATCTCCCGCGTTCCGATGGAGTATTTTTGGCCTGCGCCAGACAGTACTCGCACACTAACAGCCCACCACGGGTCAGCATTACTCCATCGGGAAGCGTGTATAACTTGGACACGGAATCAGGCCTCAACCGGTTCCGGCTCGGGCCCGGTGTAGGGTTCCTTGATCTGGTACAAACCGCTCCCCACCGGGTTCTCGGCGATATGGCCCGGTCCCCAGCAGATATCCCAGCACGGGCAGCGGCGGCCGAAGAAGTTCGGGCAGGTGTGCGTGTACTGCGGAAACTCGTGGTCGAGCTTGATCATGAGGGTATTCCGCGCCTGCGCGAGTCCTTCCAGGTTCTCCAGGCAACCAGCCCTGACCTGCTCTTCCAGGTATTGGATCATGCTCTCGGCAGGCCGAATATCCTGCATAGCCGCACGGATCTGGATCTCCTGGCAGGCGGTTTGTTCGCGCCAGTGGTGGGTCTGGGCCGGCGTCCGATAGAAAGGCACCGGAATCGCATATTGCTGGCCCAGGCAGTCTCCGGCTTCGGGCTGGACGCGGTTCTCGTGCAGCATCTGGATCCACTCTTTTGTGCCCATGGCTTCCCACGGCCGGAAGGGCTCCCAACCTTTTCCGAGTCGATGCGTGCTCGGGTACATGTCCCCGGGCTCCTGCGAGGTCCACTCGTAGCGCCAAGCATAGCCATTAATTCCGATGTTGCGCCACGGTCGTACCAGGGGGCTGTAGGTTTCGTATTGGCCTTTCGTGCGGCCTTCGCGCCGCTGGCCCTTCACCAGATAGACCATCTGCACCCCGCGGATCCGGGGCGGTCTAATTCCATCGCTCAAGCCTGCGAGCTTCCACAACCAGCCATTCGTCGCGGAGTCCTGGAGCCCTGGCCGCTGCTCCCAGGTCCATGCCTCAGAGATCCCCTGCATATCTGTGCGGTTGGCGATCTCTTTCTTCGGATCGTAGGTGGATGCGGTTTTCCAGGAGAGCTGATAGAGATCATGATCGTCGTCTCGTTCGGCCATCAGTGCGTCGGGGATCGACCGCCAGATGATCGAATCTTCCTCGTCGTCCGCGTTTACGAGATAGGCCATGTCCATCCGCTCGACCTCCAGGATGTGGTAGGTCTGAGTCAGCACGGGAACCACTCGCAGCGCAGCCACGCGGATTAGGGCCTCGGTCAGGGCAACCTGCTCCTGGAACACGAACGAATCCTGCTCGAGTTCATTCAGATCGAATCCGCGCTTGGCGGTTTTTTCGCGGTAGTAGTCCAGGGCCGTCCCGACCGCGTTATCCGTCGATTTTCCGCGGAGCAGTTCCGCGGCGCCGATATGAAACGCGACCCCGGTTGTCAGCGGGATCGCGAGCTTGACCGGTTCGAACCCGGTCCCGAAAGCCTCATGCGCCCAATACCTGAGGCGTGGGCAGTACTCGGTGTCAGACCGCCTCGATCTGGAAGTGAGCATTGCGCTCGAAATCTGTTCGGACATGAAAAATATTCTATTCCGTGTTTTCCGAAGTGTCAAGCGATATTTTTCGTCGCCTGTCCGCAGGCAGCAAGACCCCGGGCCAGATTCCGGCATGAATTAAAGCCCGCATTTTGCGTTTGAGGCGATAGGTTAGGAAAACCTTTGTATTGTTGGGATTACGGGCGCTAAATCCGTCCCAGAATGGCTCTGGTTCGAGATTTGGCCGCAGTCCCTCCAGGTGCAATCGGTCGATGACCTTATAGAGCTGTGGCGTATCGAGTTGCGATTCGGGAGATTGCATCGGGGCTGGCGTCGGGGCTGGTTGCGCCTTTTTCGCCCAGCGTCGAAGAGCATTGCGGCGGGCAACCTCAGACCGCAGGACATCGTCTGGAATCGTCCTCGGATCGATCCCGAACTCCCACGGCCGGATCTTGAAAGCCTGGGCAGCGGTTAATTTTTTCTTGCGAGGCCGACCGGGCTTGCCGGGGTGCTTGACCTTAGGCGGCGGCGGCGTAACGATACCTTTTTCGATCAGTTTGCTGCGCTCGTAGATCCGGTAAGGGGTGCCGTCCCCAACACGTTCGCGGAGGATCTCGTGGGCCATTTGCAGGTTGGCCGGCGCAAATGCCCAGTCCTCAGGTTGGTTGTCCTTCAGGACGATTCGGAAGGGTTCGTTCGGCTCGATTGACATAACCAAAGTCTCCAAAGGGGCCTTTTTGAGGTCCGACGTAGAATCATAGGGTTAGACTGCACATAAGTAGCATACATCTGAATATTTCCATTCAAAAGTGATAAGTCCTTGTGGGTCAGCTTTTATCCCTGAACATTGATTTTCGCTAGCCCCTAAACTACGAATGTAAAACATTATAATTCCCCTTTTTTCTCATACATCCTAATACCCACGGTCCCACCTTCCCTAATACTACTTAATATAATAACTATATGCACTAGGGTAGGTGCTCGCGTGGAAAGGGGCGTTTTGATTAAAATCAACAACATACGGGCTAAACGGCGGTTGGGGCCGGTTTTGGTGAGATTTTGGGCTTCGAGATAGATTTGACGGGGGTCAAAGTCGGTTGGCGGAACTTGATTCGTGCGTCGTTGCACAGTTGCCGGAATCTCGGCGTCAGCTCGGCTTTGCGGAAACTCCAGTCCGCGCCATAGGCGTCGAACTCGATGATGTTCAACGCGATCATGTCATCGAGCCGGCGCATCAGAGTGGACTTGGGGACTTTTTCTTTGCCTGTGAAGGGGGTTTCCAGCTCCTCCAGGATCTCGCCGTAATATCGCCCACCCTCGTGCGGGGTGGCCTCCAGGATGCGCCTCAGAGCCCACGGGATCGAATCCAGAGCCAGTCGGTAAGCAAGGGCGAAGTCGTCTTCTCCCGGCGTGTCTCGGTCGTCCATCAGAACGTTGGCGCGGATGATCTGGGCCATACCACCCGCAATCCGGGTCTGGAGTTCGGGCTCGGGGATCTTGGTGATAGATCGGGCGTGGTCGCTGTCTCGCGAGATATGCACGCGGACCTGGGCCAGGATCGTAGCCAGGGCATCCAGACGACCTGTGAAGATCCCATCCTCCAGCACCAGAGTACGCTTAAATCGCTCTTTGACCAGGAGGTCCTGGGTCAAGCTCTGCAACCGGGTCCGGATATGGAATTCGTGACCTTGTTGGGCGCGAACGTATGGGCCAACTTTGGTGTGGTCTGGCGCGGTCCATCGGAGCATGAAGAACCTTTCGCCCAGGCCCCGCATCACGGACCAATACTCTTCGATAGCTGGCGTGGCTGCGGCTATGCAGGTGATCTTGCCGCGCCACCTCTCAGGCCCCTTGCCCGTGTTGCGAACTAGCTCCCCATCCCAGATCTCGCGCAAGTAAGAAGCGATCTCCAGACGCGCTTCAGGCCGCTTCGACGCGAATGTGGTCAGGTCCTTAAACAACCAGTGCTTATTGTCGCCATCTTGGAGCAATGAGCACTTTTTTGCGTTCTTCCCGTCCCCATGCCAGCCGGAGAGAATCGCGGTTGTGCTGAGATCCCCAATCATAACCGTCTCGGGGATTGCCTTAAGGCTGTAGATTACGATCTCGGTCTTGCCTGAACCAGGGGGGCCTATGAGGATAATCCAGACGGGCTTTTCGGTCGTGAACCAGTGCGCGGCGGCAGCACAGAAGCAGATCCTGAGAGCCGTCGTGTCCGGGTTGCAAAACCATTTGTTGAGATGCCCTACAAGGTGGTCCCAAATTGCAACTGGACCGGATTCTGAATCTGACATCTAAATCCTTTCCAAAGTAAAGGTTGGGGCCGGGACGGGCGCTTTGGTCACCCGTCCGTAGGCGGCCCCTGGATTCCCGCTGGAGCGACCGAGCAGGCTTTGGTTAGAATATACCGCAGCCGGCACGAACGCAAGTTTTAATCTTGACATTTCGACAAACACATAGGATTATAAGGTCGAAGTGGCAGACACGAGGCGTCCGACGTGGCTTTGTACACCAAACGCGCCCGGGGAGGATTCCATAGGTCCAGGCCCCGGGCCGCCGCGGATGGTGAAGGAAATGGAATCAAACGGCCGATTGGCGCCGAAGCAGCGGATTGAACTGAAGCGCCGCTACGCAACCGGGGACTACCCGAACAAGGCCGCTCTAGCTGCGGAGTTCGGAATCTCGCGCCAGACCCTTTACGCAATTGTGACTGGAATCGAAACCGCTGGCCCGCGCCAGATGCCAGCCAAAGCCATTCGAGGCCTGCGGGTCGCATGCGGTCTAGAGCTGGCCGAATTCGCGGACCTCCTCGACCGGACCCCGGCCGCCGTGTGGCAGTGGGAAATCGGAAACAAGACCCCCGGGCGTGAAACCATGATCAAGCTGTGGGAGTTTGCGCGGACTCGTAAGTTGGCGCTGCGTAACAGGAACTGGAAAATGGAGCCTTTGAATGTGGCCTAGACTCAAAAGGTTCCTGGCGGCCCTGCACGAGTTCATCCGCAAGCCCTTGATCCCGCCCAAGCCGGTGAATCCCACGCGGGGTATTCTCGAATCGGCCAGGAAGTTCCTGGACAACCTTGAGGACGAAAATATAACTTGGGTGAGTATTATCATTGGCCGCGAAGACGACACAGTAAAAACAATCCTTACGCCAAAGGATCCAGATGCCCTTTGATTTCGTTTCCAAAAATCCGCCGAAGCCGCTCCCAGGATCTGACCAGCATGTCAAAGTGGACTGGGACAAAGGGACGGTGCGTATTCCCGGGAAGCCTGATCTTCCACTGATTGGCGTGGACCCCAAAAGGCTGAAGTCCAGGGAAGAAGAAATCGCCGACTTCAACGCCCGAGTTGCAGAAAGAATGAGCAAGAAGTATAAGTGCGCCCGGTGTAAGCGGACCTTCTCGGGCAAGCTGGTCCGACCGCGCCTGAAGCGCGAACTGGAAGCGGCAGACGTAGCAGCAGATTCTGACCGGGTAAACGAGCTGGATATTGATCGGCTCAGGTGCCCGAATCCAAAGTGCGACGGAGACGTCGTGGAGGTACGATGAGTCCCAACCTGAACGTAGACAAGGCGACCCTGAACGAGATCCTGACGCAGATGGCCCCGGGGCTGCAAGCGTCGATAGCCCTGGTGATCCTGGGGCCGGCGGGGGCACACTTTTTCAAGATGGAGGTCACCGACCCGGCCGGCGAGACGCGCAAATTCGGAGTGTTTGTTACGAATGAAATGACCTCGGAGGTCCTGGTTGGGACGATCCAGGGACTGGTGAGCGCAGCCCAGCTCGGCCAGGGCGGGGTGCCGGCGTCCCGGGTAATTAGGCCATCGTGACCGACGAAACCAAGGTCTATAGCGCGGTCCTGTGCATCCCGGGCCACCCGGCGGCCGATATCCACGGAAGGCTTGCAGCTTGTGTGAGAGTTCGAAAGGGAATCCAGGCCCTGGTTGCGTTTCAATCAGTAGGGCAGGGGAGCCATTGGTCCGCCTGGAACACGGGGATGCTCTGCGAAAGTTTAAGCGTGGTCGAAGATACGGTGACGAGGGGCCATTATGGGGCGATCTTCGTGTGCCCGCTGAACTTGGCCTACACCGCGCCGGAACACTACCAGAAACTGGAGTCTGGTGCCACTCCCACGGGATCAATCGCCAAAACGGTCAGTGATCGGTAAAAGGGTATGCCGCTCCATCCGTACCACTCCTGGCAGACGCCTCGGACCTGCGCTCGACCCTCCTGCAGGAACCCCTTCATCCCCAAACGGCAGAATCAGAAGTTTTGCTGCAAGAAATGCACGCAATACGACTGGTTGGAGCGATTGCCTCGCGTGAACTTGCGCGATCCGGACGTAAGAGCATATTTGGTCGATGCTATACGGTCAGGAGCACCCGAAACAGAGGAGGTCGTAGCGGCTGTGGCCTCCGTGTTGGGCAAACGCGGCCGCAACAAGCAGCTTAAGGTTAGAGGAAGGAACCAAGCCGCATGACTTCCCGCACGAAATCCCGTACCCTGCTGACCCGGGACGATATTGCCTCGATCTCGCTAGTCCTGATAAGCGGGTTTCCGCGGCTCACGGTATCGGATGCGTCCATGCGCCGGTTGCAGGCCGCATGCCACGAAGTCCTGGCCACGGACGACAAAAAATTCAAACGGTTCCGGTTTGCGCCGGATCAGGAGATAGCTAATGCCAAACCTTAAAGTGGAAATGGACGAAACCGAATACCGGCTCTGCGTCAACGAGGTCTATGGCCCGGTCGTATCCTACGGCATGCCTGGGATCGTGGCCGCCGGCCAGGAGATTTACTACTGTTTGATCGAGGATCCGGACACCGATACCGTGATCGTCAACCGGGTGGACTCGATCAGCCAGTTCCGCGCCGAGCTGGAAGACGTCGAGTTCACCAAAGACGAGGAAGAGCCCGACGAGCCCGAAGAGGCTGACGAGCCCGACGAAACCGACGAACCGGACGAGGACGAAGTAGACGTGGTCGAGTAGAATGGCCGATACCGAAAGAACCTCCCGCAGGGTAGCCCAATGGACTACCCGCGAACTGGATTACTGGCTGGACCTGTTCTCGGGATTCTGCGATAGGCTTCTAACTTCGGTGCTGGAAGCAGAAGATAATCCCATGTCGCGGGGCAAGACACCTACGGAGTTAGTGGATCAGCTAAAAGACGCAATCACAACCGCGGGCGAGCTTACGGACCATGCGGTCCTGGAGATGCAAGCCCGCGGCTGGACTAAGACCCCAACTCTACCAAGCCGGAGAAAACGCTGATCAAACTAGCTTAGGTCCCTCGGGCTCTACAGCCACGTTGATCACCGGTCCCCCTCCCTGGACAATCTTCCCGTTGCCATCCACAATCGGCCGCACGTTGGCCTTGCGCGGCGCCGGCTCGGGTTGGGCTGGCGGAGCCTGGGGAACCGGAGCTGGCTGCGAATTGCGGTTAGTCAGCTCGACCAACGCCCGCCTGACTGAGGCGTCGTCCAGGAATTCGTCCAGGAACCTGTCGAGCTGCGGGAACTGGATCGCTTGGCCCCACAGCGGAGGATAGCTGGAGAGAAGTTGAGTTAGACCTTGCTTGCCCTGCGACTGGAGCCAAGTATAAGGCGCCATTCCGTAAGTCTGGGCGAGTTCGGCCGCGAACGCAAACCCGGGCATCCCCACCTGGAGAGCCTGGATCAGCGGCTGGTGGATTTGCTTGAGATAGTTTGTAACCATGTCGTTTCCTGTGGCCGGCGCACCGGCCTGCGGGGCCTGGGGACCTTCTGCAGGTTGTGACGGGGGAACGGGAGTTCCGGTTGCCTTGCCTGACGCAATGGCCGCGTTGTATTGGGCCTGGGCGTAGGTTTGGGTGACGCTCTGGACTACTTCGATCCCCCGTTCGGCTAGTCCAGCCCACCACGGACTGTCGGGCTCGGCCGGCGCTGGATTGGCCTTGGTGCGCCATTTCTCGAGGGACTCAAAAATCTTGAGCACCCCGGTGACCATGCCCATCATGCCCTCGGGGCCTTGTATATTAGGTGTCGCTGCCCCCGCGGGAACTACGGCTGTGGTTGGGGGCGGGGCAGCAGGCGGCGCCAGGAGCCGTTCCAGCAGCATCGTGGTGCGGGTTTCGGCCGCTTCCAGCCGCTTGGACATCATCTCGAGCTGGGTGGCTGCGGATGTTTGAACTTGGGTGAGAAGGGTCGTCACCAAGCCCATGATACCCGCGTTGGCTTCGGCGGCCGGCGCTGAATTCTGATGGAGCGCAGCCGCGGCGTCCATCACGCTTTTATGGTAGGCCGACGGGTCCTGGGCCTTCTGCTCCGAATCTCGAGCTGCCTTGATTGATTCAGCCAGGATCTTGATCCCCTCCCTGGCTCCTTCTGCCACGACCTCCGCGGCGCTTGTGGTGGGAGTCGCCGCAGGTTGCTGGAATAACCTCTCGTCGTTGGATCTCGCCCGGTCGCGGCTGAGTTCAATCACCGCGCCGGTAAGTTGTTCGACTGCTGTGTTAGTTGCCATATCTTCGTTTGCCTCCTCGATTTCACTGTCGCCTGGAAACTTGACCCCGCGGATTCTCTCCCGCGCAATATAACTCTGGTTCGATGGATGGTTCATGTCGATCAGCCGGATGTCGCGGATGGGAGGATATTCGGGATCGTCTATCTCGACCGTTGTCATGCAGATGTTTTTGTTGGGAAACTCTTTGTCGGACTTGACTCCGACGTCGTTCAGCTTAAAGTGATAGGTCCCAGATCCCCACCTGTGGAGGATCTCCTCGCGCCAGGAATCGGCGGGGAAGGGCGCGTCGGGCTTGGCGATGTTGGTATCCGGGCCTTTGCGCTTCTTCTGCTGGACCTCGAGTCGCTCGGCTGGGGTCAGGAGCTTCAGGTGATCCAGGATGGGCCAGTTCGCGTACACGTAAACCATGCTCCGATCCAGGAATTCTTTGTGCAAGCCCGCCCAGTAGGCAAAGAACTGTTTGGGGGAGCAGGCAAACTTGGGTGGACGCGGGAAATGGTGGGGCTTGGAGCGGATTCGCTCGGTTTTGTCGGGCGGTTTGGCGGGTTTTGGATCCTGGACCGGGCTAACTTCGAGATCTTCCAGGTCAGAATCCGGGGCTGTTTCAGCTTCTTGTTCGTCTAATTCGGGCACCTCAGAACCTCCATCGGTGATTCACATAATATATACACTACGTATTGCGCCTTGGCAACCACTTAGGATAACGTAACGGACAGAATGCGCTACCAGCGCGTTGTTTGTTCGTCGATGACACCTCCTCGATGCCGCACGGTGGAGCCATGCTAACTGGGGCCGGTCAGGCGGTTACCCCGTCTGGCCGCCTCGGCTCCGCCGGGTCCACCGGATCCACAGGTGTCTTGACCCATCCCCAGCTCGGAGTTGTGCGTTATACCCTGACGGAAGTTCCGGACGACCCGGATGGTCAGGTCGCGGTCACGATAGACCTGATGCGCCAGTACGCGAATGAGGACTCGACCGCACCTAATATAAGGATAGACACCAACCGGGCCGGGTACTCAGGGGATGATCTACAGGATGTCTGGGACTATTTGAATCGGGGGACCGGCAAACGCGGAATGGGATTCGTGGCGGACGAAACCACAGCCCAGTCCGTGGATCAACCCCCAGGAACGTGGCGCCCCATAGTCGAGGCCTTGATTCGGCCGGTCGACCAAGTCGTGCTGCCGAATCCCCAAGGCGATTGCGATGATTTCTCGATGTATGGCGCCGCGCACCTTCTAGCGCGTGGGATCTCGTGCGCGTTTGTTACGCTCGCCGCGGATCCCAAAGAGCCTGGGGTCTATTCGCATGTTTACCTAGTGGCCTACCCCCAGACCGGACCCTACGCAGGGAAGCGGGTTCCGATGGACCTTAGCCATGGCCCCTACTTGGGATGGGAAGCCAAGAACATGTTCGGTCGCCGCGCCGAGTGGGGCCTCAAGCTAAAGGTTGCGGAGTGGCTCATGCTTGGAAGCCTTCTGATCTCCGTGTTTATCCTCAAGGAGATCTACCGCCAGGGGAGGAATAAGTAATGACGTACAACCCAAAAGCCAAACTTATACGCGGGGATCGGCTAACTACAGATCAACGGAGACAAGTCCTGGCGGCCTTTGTTTATCGTCATCTGGACACGACCTCGTTGAACGACGACGACTGGTTACGTAAGCATGCCTTCTACTTCACAAAAGCAGGGCGACTTGCCGTTGTACCCAAGTATGCGGAACCGCATTACATGGCCGATAATCCGTCGATCCAATCCGCCATCAAAAAAGCCCAGCAGCTCGCGAACAGAACCGGCCGGGCCTACGAGGTCCGGACGCTTTCGCGATCTGAAGCCGCCCGCGTCAGCAAGGGCCTGCGAGGGTATGTAGAACGCGAGATTGGGACGCGCCATAACCCCGACAAGGTAGTCAGCTCCCAAAAGATCGAGGATGTGATCCGGGCCGGAGATCGTGTAACTATCGTCAACCGGTTCGGCCAGCGGCGCACCGGGCGAGCCGTGATGCGCGGGCCTGCGGGATGGGCTCTGAACATGGGCGGCCCATACGGCACCCCAGCCATAGCCGACAACGAGAGCATAGTCAAGGTCGTGAAAGGCGGAAGGAGATAGTATGATCCTGAATGTTCCGGCAGTATTACCCGATAACA
>Ga0187884_10000384_pt1 | contig 44802 bp, 42 predicted proteins | sample June2016WEW_20_4_FD_132983 | JGI IMG/M metagenome (GOLD analysis project Ga0187884, IMG submission 132983) | Peatland microbial communities from SPRUCE experiment site at the Marcell Experimental Forest, Minnesota, USA - June2016WEW_20_40 | ecosystem: Environmental > Terrestrial > Soil >...
CCGGCCGTGCACCGACGTTTTCAAACGCCTCCTCCTTCTCTGCTCTCATCTCCGGTCTCCTTTCGAAGACCGGACAGAATTTCCGGAATTCTTCCGGTCAGAATTTCCGGAACCGGCAGCATCGCGTCCTGATCTCGACGCGCCCGGCTTCTGGATCCACCGCGTCGAGGGCGTTGTTGATCAAGTTGGTCAAAACCTGCTGCAGTTCCGACTGGGACAGCCAACAGTCGGGGAGTGGCTCTGTGAAATGGGTCTTGATCTTCACGTTGCCGGTTCGAACCTCTTGGTCATAGCCCCTGACGACTTCGGCAACGAGATCGTTGACGTTAACGTCTCCAACATTAAGGCTTCTTTTCTGGCCGAAACTCACAAGGTTTTGGATGATGGCTTTGCATCTGGCGCCTTGGTTCTTGATCTGCGCCAAGGCTCTCCTGAATTCTTGAAGATTCTGGCTCTCTCGAAAGTCCTCTTCTTCCAGCAGGTCCTCGATCCACCCCGCCTCTTCCAGCATGATCGCGACGGGGTTGTTGATCTCGTGTGCGATCCCGGCCGCGAGGTCGCCCAGCAAGGACAGTTTCCCCGCCGGCTTACGGTCTCGTCCGCCGGAGTTCGCGGTCTCGTCCGTGTCTTCCAGGATGCCGGTGTCCAGGCTGGCCCTGCTGTCTGCAGGGACAGCCGTTGCGACCGGTCGTGTATCGTGCGGAAGCTCGGTCGTGCCTAGCTGGGGGGCATGCGAGGATCTGCGGACCGCGTACCAGCATATGGCGGCAGCCAGAAGCAAAATCCCTGACACGCCTAGCGCAAGCATCATGACGTCTGACTCCTGCTGGGAAACGCTGTATGAGCCGAGTTGGTTTCCGCCCCCTCATGGCGCCCTGGACCCGACCAGGTGGCGCTGGTGATTTCACTATTCGTAGACAGCCTGCCGGGTCTACGTCGCGGCACCCCGCTACCGACACCGCGCAGGCTTTACAGGACGCAGTTTGGCAACAGCCAGATCGTCCATAGCGATTAGACTTTCGCTCAGTGCCCCGAGATCGCCTCAGCGGGCTCGGGCCTGCTCTTGCCTTTGCGGCGTAGCGCCGCGACCAGCGAGTCCATCCCAAAGCCAGCCAACACAGCCAAGATCACGCATAGCACCCCGTAGATCTCGGGACGGTTCTTCGCCAAGGATGCCATGGTGGCGGGAAAGCCGACTCGATCCGCTTTCAGGGGCGCGTGCAACTCCTTGGCGATGGAACCGTTGCGGAACTCGTACACGACCACTTCGTAGTCGCCCGGCGGCGCGTTTCGCGGCCATTCTAGGTCGATGACATAAGGGACACCATCCTGGCCCGCCTCCCCCGTCTTAACGGCATCGCTAATGAACCGGTAGCTGTTCTCGCTACTCTTGAGCTTGAGGTACTCGGTGCGGAGAATGTCCCCATCCATTTCTCGGGGTTCGATCTTGATTTGTTTCTTGAGGGCCGTGAGGTCGAGCATGTACTTCTCGATGGCCTCGGGCTGAAGGAACTCGCTCACCGCCTGCGGGCTCATGGAAAGATACAGTGAGGGCACCCCGGAGATCGACACTTTGCCGGTGTTCACCCAGATGGGTCCCGCCCGGCCTTTGACGTTGAAGATTTCGCTCACCTCGCTGCCCTTGATCACCACCACCGGCTTCGCGCCAGGCTCGCCCAGGTATTCAATCTGTATCTTGGCACCTCTGTAGAACGTCCCCATCTCCACCACTTGGGGCGTCACCTTGAGGCCCAGCCCCGCGGCGGCGAGCGGGCTGATAAGCCACAACAGAACGACGGCTTTCAGCGGGTTCATGTCAGTGCCCTTTTGCCTGCGCCAGAAGGTTGGGAGGAACCTGGACGATCCCGACGACCAACTTCAGCATGACGAGGAGGACGATGCTCGCCAGGATGATCTTCATTTGATTACCGCGCAACACCCTGGTGAGACGGGCGCCAATTTGGGCTCCCATCGTGGAGCCGGCGGCCAACAGGAGCGCCAGGACCAGGTCGACCGTGTGATTCGTAACGGCCTGCATAAAGGTGATGCCGGCGCAGGTGAAGAGGATCTGGAAGAGATCGGTCCCCACCGCCACGCGCATCGGCATGCGCAGCAGGTACACCATCATCGGCACCATGATGAAGCCGCCTCCGACACCCATGATGGCCGCCAGGATTCCCACCAGCGCGCACAAGACGAAGGGCACGAACACGGAATGCCTTACCCCAGACCGCGGGAAGCGCATCTGGAACGGCAGCTTGCTGAAAAAACCACCCCTGCGGGCCGGGGTGCTGGACGCCGGCACGATCTGGCCGCGGCGCAGGTCTTGTAGACTCTCGACGAACATGTAGCTTCCGACGCTACCGAGTACAATGATATACGTGATGGTAATAAAAAAGTCGGCACTCCCGAGAGACCGCAGCACCTTGATGAGCTGTACGCCTATGGCCCCTCCCACGAGCCCGCCGAGCAGCAAAATGCCTCCCAGTTTGATGTCGACATTTCCGAAACGGAAGTGGGCACCGACACCCGAGGAGGAGGCAGCCACAATTTGGCAGGAATCCGAGGCCGTGGCCACCGTGGCGGGAATCCCAATCATGATCAGAATCGGCGTGAGCAAGAAGCCGCCGCCCACGCCAAACAGACCCGACAGGAACCCCACCAGAGCGCCGGCACCGAGGAGCACGAACAGGCTAACGCTCACGCCGGCCACGGGCAAGAAGATCGGCATCTCGTACCTCCTGGGGCTGCGCCTTCTCGTAGCACCAAAGCCCCGCTCCCCTTCGGGTCGCTGCATCGGTACCCTGAACACTGTGACAGCAACATGTCGGTTTAGATCATCAGAGCAACTAGACAAGTGGCATTGGACCGAGCCTGTCCAGCTTCAGCTCGGCTACGCCTGGAGTCTCCCGGGCCACACGCTCGACCTCGGCCATTTGATCCAGATCGACGACCTTGCCTTTGATCGAGACCGAACCTTGGTGCGCCACGACTTCCACCTCGAGATCCGATGTGGGGGCGTTCAGGGCCAGGCTGGCCCGGATGCGGCTGGCAAGCGCTAGATCGGCCATGGCGGCCACACATTCCGCGGTGAACTCAAAGGACTTCTGCCTCGCTATCGTGACCACACCCTCGCAGGCTTCTTGCATCTCCATCTGCTCCAGGTTCACCACCACGTCGTAGAGATGAGCATCCTCCCAATCGACGCCGTAGAGGTACGAGGTCCACTTCCTGCGTTGGTCATCGACTTTCTCGATGTAGGCGACAGCCTCGCTCCGATTCAATTTGAGGCGCTCTTGCACCATGCCCAGCCGCAATTCCAGGGGCGCGATGATGCGAACCCGGAGCACGTGCGGCGCGCCTCTCAGCAAGAGGTGGCCCGCGTTGCCGTGGTAGACCACCCTCCCGGTTCGGACTTCCTCGGTAAGCGCCGCTTGAATGAGGGTCAGGTAGATATACTTTTTGTGCCGGAAGCGATCCCAGAAGTGTGGGGGCTTCAATAGCGCTCCCATCAGGTCGTCCTGCGACACCCCACCGGCCGCAGCTCTCTCCACAATGATGTCGCGGTCAATGCAGCGATAGCCGAGCCTTTCCGCCAGGCACTCGGCCAACGTCTTCCCCCCGCTGAACGATCCTCTGGAGATGGTGATTACCGACATATCCGGTCTTCCTCCAGCGGCTTGCACCCCAGTTTTGTGCCCCTCCTCCCGACCGGGGCCAGCTATTCTGTCAGAACCGAGAGAGTGTCAGACGACCTGTAGTACTCAGCACGGCATCGAAACTCAATGCCACTCCCATTCAATGAACCCAGGTTTCGCATCTGTCATAGCGTTTACAATGAGTTCCACTAACCCACCATAAAGAAGCTTTTCTTTTTCCCACAAATCGTAGTAAATGAGCAGGTCTCGCAGCTGACCCTTGCAGTTGCTGCAAGGCGCGCAAAGGTACTTCAGGGTTTCGGGGCCGAGAGAGTCGGCGAACGCGTTCAAGATCTGCTCCAGCTTCTTGCGGCCGGCGACGTTGAAGCGCCAGTCCGGGAAGTTGTTCCCCTGCATGATGGCAAAGCCGCTGCCCCCACCGCAGCAGTAGTTGTCGACCCCGTGCGGCTCCATTTCGCGGAAGCGCGGGCAAATCTTTTTCAAGACCTCGCGCTGCGGCTGCACCACGCCCATCAGGCGCACCAGGTTGCATGGATCATGCAGGGTGACCGGGAAGTCGTTGCGGGAGGGATCGAGCTTGAGCCGGCCGCTCATCACGATGTCGTGGAGCAACGTCATCGAACTCTCACGGGGGATGTTGAGGTCCCCGAGCAGCAGACGGTCCGCGATCACGCTGAGCGCTTTGTGCGCGTGGCCGCATTCTCCCAGGACGATTTTCTTGACCTTGAGTTTCTTGGCCGCCTCGGCATGCTTCAGCGCTACGCGCGCGAACTGCGCATCGTCATACCAGAGTCCGTAATTGATCGAATCGTACGCCACCACCTCGGAGGAAAGGGTCCACTTGATGCCCGCAGCGTTGAGGATGAGCGCAAAGGCCCCGGGGTTTTCCGGCCACGCCAGGAATTCCCCCGCGTTGTGGATCAGCAGCACGTCCGCCCCCTCCACGTCCCACGGGGTCTCCACCTTGATTCCCGTTTTCTCGCTGGTGTCCTCGTCAATGAACTCGACGTTGTCCTTTACCACCTCGGGGTTCATTCCCGTGCTCGAACCCACCTTGAGTTGCAGCATGGAGCCCGTGTCGTGGATCTCCTTCGCCGCAATGCCCATTTCCTGGCTGAAGAGCTTTCGCAGCTCGTGGGCCACCAGACCGTTGTCGGCACCTATCGGGCAGGTCTGGGCGCAGCGCCGGCACAGGTTGCAGCGGTAGGACAGCTCGATCAAGCGGGCGATCAGCGGCCAGTTCAACTTGATGTCCCCGTGCTGCCACAACGAAACCAGGCCGCCATGTTTGACGTACTTGAAATACAGACGCCGCATGATCTCCGAGCGGTACGTGGGGCGGTAGATCTCGTTGCGCCCGCTGGCCTCGAAGATATGGCAAGCTTCGGAGCACGTCTGGCATTTGGCACAGTGCTCCATGGTGAGCAGCAACGGCTGCAGAAAGGTCCAGTTATTCTCCTTTTGGAAGAGCTTTTCGAGACCGGCCAGAAACTTGCGGATCAGCTCTTCCTCCTCTGCCTTTGTTTTCGGCTTGGGCACGTTCACCGCGCAGGTGTCGTCCAGCAGGCATTCATATTTGTCGACAATCTGTGGGGAAAGTGGCTTGAAAACCGGGGCGTTCGCGGGATCCTCCAGGGGCGCGGGCAGAGGCATGAGGTCTTCGGTCTCGACGTGGGTCAGGGGCTTCCGGTCTTCCCGCGACGCGTCAGAGATGTGGGCATTCTTCCTGTCGCTCATTTCTTCGTTCCCAGCGCCGGATTTGCAGTGGCGACGTCGGCCCAAGTCTTGACGCCGTCGGCGCCCATGTGTGGAGCCGACCAGGTCGGACGGTACGTAAGATACTCGGCGATCTTCTTCGCCAGCTCCCCGCCTCGAATATTGACGCGATCATCCCATCGCACAGAATGGTACGTGAAGTACTTGGCGATGAAATGTGACATGTGGGTGTAAGGGATATACGCAGCCAGCAGCGCCCCGCAGATCATGCCCGCGGCCAGCAGCCCCGGAACTTGCACTGTCGGGCTGAAGGTGAGCAGGCCCCGGGTAAAGGCCAGCATGCCGGGGAATTGCTGGCCACCAAACAGATAGCCCGCAAGCAGCAGAGTGCAGGTGACGGTAAAGAACAGCAGATTAAAGATGTCACCGGGTGTTGTAAAGTTCTTCATATTCTCGTCGGTCAGCCGGCGGCCGAGCAGACCGAGGCTGCCCAGGATCACCAAGATGGAGCCGACCAACCCCACGACTCGGCAAAGACCGAGCCAGCCGGCGGCCAACGACCCCGCCATCCAAGTTGGTTGCACCAACGAAACAAGCGTCGCAGCCAGGAGGAGTGCCACGCTGCCAATCACCAGGTATAGGCCGAAGTGAAAGGGAAAGGATCGGGACCAGAGTTTCCGGTTGTACTCCCACAGGCCCTTCAGGAAGAGCATCTCTGGGACCATGAAGCTCATCTCGCCGGCAAGGTTGAAGTGCGCTGGTTTTTTCCACCAGTCCACCTCTTCGAAGTAGGAGCCTCCGTGCTCGACCCGGCGAGCCTCTTCGTGCGGAACCGGGTAAAGCTCCCAGCGCAGATGGACCGGCATCCTGGCGTATTGCACGGCCCGGATCACACATCCGACCACGAAGGCGATCACCGCGAGGTAGATCAAGCCGTAAAGGAGAATGGTTGTCATTGGGAAGCGCCTCCAATCAACCGGGCAACCAGGCCGAACATCTCTTCGGGGTCGATTGGCTTCGCCACGAAAGCAGCCGGGCGTGGCGAAGCCTGACGACCTTCCGGTTGATCCGCTTTTCGATCGGTTCAGGGGCTAGCATCGCAAGTCCCTTTGGGGCCGTCGTCGCACGACGGCCCCGTTGGAAGCTCACGGGTTCGCCTTCCCTGTAGCGTGGCCATGCAGCTTGACCTCGACCTTCTCTTCGAGGCTGTCGTAGTACTTCTTGAGGATGGCGATAACCTCAGGCCGCGAGAATTCTGCCGGTACCGGCTTGCCCTCGCTCATGAGCTTCCTGAGCAGCGTGCCGGAAAGCAGGAGCCGCGCTCCGCCCTTATATTGCCCGCTGTCGTCGATGACCGCCTTGCTCTCATGCGGGCAGGTTTTCATGGAAGCCATGCTGGCGCACTCGTAGCAGTAAAAGGTCCAATCCATGCTCAAGGGCTGGGTGGCGAGCGCTCCTACCGGGACTTCGGTGAAGATCTTTTGTGCGTCGAACGGGCCGTAGTAATCGCCGACCCCAGCATGGTCGCGGCCAACAATCAGATGTGAGCAGCCGTAGTTCTGGCGGAAGACCGCGTGGAGCAAGGCCTCGCGCGGCCCGGCATACCGCATCTCCATGGGGTAGCCGCCCTGGATGACCCGTTCCTTGCGGAAGTACTTGTTGACCAAGGCGTCAATGGCTTGGACGCGAACGTCCGCCGGAATGTCGCCCCCTTTCAACTTGCCCAGGAGCTGATGAACGTAAACCCCGTCGCACACCTCGATAGCAATCCAGGCCAAGTAGGCGTGCGAGTTGTGCATGGGATTGCGCAGCTGCAGTGCAGCCACCGTACTCCAGCCGCGCTCTTCGAAAAGCTTCCTGGCTTCGACCGGCCGCTGGTAGATGCCCTTGAAGGTTTCGGGGAAGAAGGATTCAGAGACCACCTTGATCGGCCCGCCCAGGTTCACAGGGCCCTGTTCCATGACTTTCTCCACGCCGGGATGCTTCGGGTCTTTGGTCTTGAAGATTTCCTGGCACTCGAGCGCCTTGTCGATCGTGTATTTTTCCGCAATCTTCATCGTACCGACAAGGGCGTCGGTCTCCGTATCCCACAGCTGCACTTCCTCGCCGATCCGCAGCGAGTTGGCCAGTTCTTCAGTGGCCGACAGCGTCACTGGAATAGGCCAGAAGAGACCCTTCTTGCTGGGCAGCGTCATGGTCTCGCAGCAGCTCTTCCAGTCATCCTTGCCCATGAAGCCGTCGAGCGGCGTGAACGCGCCGATGCCCATCATCAAGAGGTCGCCGGTCTCACGACTGGTGATCGGCACTTTCTTCAACTTTGCGGCGCGCTTGATTTCTTCCTGCTGAGCTTGGCCCTCGAGCAGCAGGGGCTTCAGCTCACGACTGCCATGGGGTGGTACCAGCTTGCTCATGTCGAACCTCCTTGTCTAACGATATCAAACCAGATGGCGCTCCGTACGGTGGCCATCGCCAAGGGCGGACTCCCACCCGCGCATCGAGCAGGAGAAGCTCCACATCCACGCCCGCAGCTTACAAGCGGTGCACCTCTTACCCGATTTTTTCTCGCGTTCATGCAGCCTCCTTCACGGTTGCAGGGCCGTGCGCGAAGTCGGCACCGGCCGCCACTGCGGTAGAAAGCGCAACTTTATAAAAGACGGTCACCATCAGGGCACCGATCGCCCAAACGCCCGCACCGATGCAAAGCTCCGGCAGTGTCGGCACGTATCCAGTCATGGCACCCAGCGGCGAAGGGATGAAGCCGCCCACCACCAGACAGATGCCCTTATCCGCCCACAGCGAGACGAAAGTCAGTATGCACGCCACCACTAGAGTTCGTTCATTCCTTCTCGTCTGAGGGATGAGCAGCAAAAGCAGCGCTGCCGTCATCATAACGACGGAACTCTGTCCCCACGGAACCAGCGAAGAGTTCCCGCCCACTCCCACGTACATGTTCTCGAAATGCTCCATCAGCGTGGGGATCTGGCTGTAGAAGGAGGTGAATAGCTCCATGAGGAGGAAGAAGACGTTGACGGTCATCGCGTACGTGACGATGATCGCCACGTCGTTGATCGCCTTGCGTCCGACGTCGTATCCGTCGAGGCGGCGGATCAGCATGCACAGCAGGATGAGCAGCGCCGGCCCCGAGGCAAACGCCGAGGCCAGGAACCGCGGGGCAAGAATCGCGGTCAGCCAGAACGGCCGGCCCGGCAGACCAGAGTAGAGAAAAGCGGTTACCGTATGAATGCTGATCGCCCACGGAATGGAGAGCAGGATGACCGGTTTGATCCAAGCCGGTGGCGCGACGCCCTTTTGCACGGCGTGGAGTGAAACCAGGGTGATCGTAGCGTTCAACACCCAGTACCCTCCGAGCGAAACCATGTCCCAAAACATCATGGAGTTGGGGCGAGCGTAAATGATGATGTTCAGGGCACGCATCGGCTGCCCCAGGTCCACCAAGATGAACAGTATGCACGTGGTCACCGCAGAAACCGCCAGGCACTCTCCCAGGATAGTCATGCGGCCGAATTCCTTGTGGTTGTGCAAATAATAAGGCAGCACGACCATCACCGCCGAGGCCGCCACGCCGACCAGGAAGGTGAACTGCCCGATGTAGAGGCCCCACGTCACATTGCGGCTCAACCCGGTAATCCCCAACCCGTAATTGAACTGCCGCAGGTAGAAAAAGAAAGCCACCGCAATGATGCCAACGAGAGTTGAGATCCAGATCCAGTACCGGCGGCTTCCGACAACGGCCTTTTCGAGCATGAACATCGACGAAGCCTCAAATCACGTAGTAGACGTTCGGGCCGGTACCGAGTTCCGGTCTGCGCCGAATCGTGCGCTGTGTTTCCAACTGCGTTCTGATTGCTGAGGCAGGGTCGTTCAAATCTCCGAACAGCAAGGCCCCGGCGGAGCACGCTTCGACGCAGGCAGGCAACTGACCCTTGGCCAGCCGCTCGGGACAGAATGTGCACTTTTCGACCACGCCCTTGGTCCGGGTGGGGAATACCGGATTCAAGTCCCCCAGGGCGGTGCGGGGATCCACCCAGTTGAAGCTGCGGGAGCCGTACGGACAGGCCGCCATGCAGTATCGACAACCAATGCAGCGGTGCCAGTCCATCATCACAATCCCGTCGTCTTCCCTTTTCCACGTGGCGCCGGTCGGACACACACGCACGCAAGGGGGATTGTCACAGTGATTACACAACACCATGACAGGTTTTTCCTTCAGGCCCGCCGGCATAAACCGTGTCTCCTCGGTGGGAAAGACGTTCTCGAAAGGCTCCGTCCAAATCCACTTCACCTCGTGCGCGGGATTCTTGAACGAGGGAATGTTGTGCGCTTTGGCGCAGGCTTCGATGCACCCCGTGCAGTCCGGGTGCTCGGCACATTTCCGTGTATCGATGAGCATCGCCAACTGCTTCCCGCGAATGAGCTGGACCGGATGCGCTACCGCTTGCCCCGCATACGCCAGCGCGCTCCATAATTTCCCGCCGGATAATGTCAGCAGCGAGGCGCCGGTGAGCTTCAGAAACTGCTTACGGGATATCTTCATTGCGGGCTCCTGCGGGCGAGAGCAGGGCGGGTCTGAGCAGGATCGATGTGGCAATCCCAGCAATATGGCGTCTTGACGCCCACGTAGGCATGGCAGCGGTCGCAGAACTTGGCCTTCTCATGGCAGCTCAGGCAGGTCCCACTCAACCTCATGTCGTAGACCTTGCCGTCATAGGCTTTGAACGAGTGGATCTCCTGTCGAACTACCTTGTCCCGCCATTGCAGCAACAGCTGCATGTGCGAGACGTTCATCTCGTGGGCAGGCAGGACGCAGTCTTTTTGGTCGGCGGGCGATACAAGGTCCGGCCCTTTCAGCCCCGCCCGCGCGCGCATGTTCCACCACAGCGGCGAGCTAAGGAGGAGCAAGAACGCCCCCAACCCGAGGAGGATCCACGCTCGGTCACGCACTGGCGGGGGCCTCCTTGCCGGCAAGAGGCTCGCCGCGCAGGTCGGCGACCCGTTCTCTCTCGCCCGTCATCATCAGCGCGTTGCCAACGAACTCATGTACGCCGCCGACTTCTACGCCCGGCGTCCAGTATTCGAGAGCCGTCGGTAGAGTCGCCTTGTCGATGGCACAGATGCAGGCCAGCAAATTCACGCCGAACTGGTCACGCACGTAGCGCACTGCGTTGGCCCGCGGAAGGGCTCCGCGCAGCCGCATCTCGATGTTCTCGTCGTTCCCCAAGCCGGCACCGCTGCCGCAACAGAAGGTCTGTTCTCGAATGGTATTTTCGGGCATTTCGAAAAAGTTCCTGCACGTCTGATTGATGATGTAGCGCGGCTCCTCGAAGATCCCGATGCCGCGCGCCGTATTGCAGGAATCATGGAAAGTGATGCGCCAGCGGTCGTTTCGGCTGGGGTCCAGCTTGAGCTTGCGGTTCTTGATCAAGTCCGCAGTGAACTCGCAGATGTGCACCATCTTGGTTGAGCGCGCGTGGTCGAACCGAGTGCCGGTGATTGGAGAGACGGGCACCTCGAGAAAGTCCGCCGGCCCGTTCATGGTGTCCATGTACTGGTGCAGCACCCGCCACATGTGGCCGCACTCGCCGCCGAGAATCCACTTCACCCCCAGGCGTTTGGCCTCTGCGTAGATCTTGGCGTTCAGGACTTTCATCATCTCGTGCGAGGAAAACAGCCCGAAATTGCCGCCTTCGGAAGCGTAGGCGCTGAAGGTGTAATCGAGGCCGATCTCTTTGAACAGCATGAGGTAGCCGAGCAGGGTGTAATAGTGCGGGCTGGCGAAGTAGTCGGCCGAGGGCACCACGAACAGGATTTGCGCGCCCTTGCGATTGATCGGCACGTCGATGTGGATGCCGGTTATTTCCTCGAGCTCCTCGGCCGCAAAATCCAGACTATCTTTGAAACCGTGCGGCTGGATGCCGAGATGATTGCCGGTCCGAAAACAGTTGGCCGCCGGTTCCACCACCCAGTTGATATTGAGCCCGATCAGGTTCAAGAGCTCGCGGGCGATCATGGTGACTTCGGCGGTGTCGATGCCGAAGGGGCAGAAGACCGAGCAGCGGCGGCATTCGGTGCACTGGTAGAAGTAGTAGTACAGTTCTTTGATCAGGTCTTCGGTCAGCTCCCGGCCGCCTGCCCAGCCGCGGAAGATGCGGCCGGCGGGCGTGAAGTATCGGCGATAGACGGACCGCAACAACTCGGCCCGCAGGACCGGCATGTTCTTGGGATCGCCTGAACCGAGATAGAAGTGGCACTTGTCCGCGCACGCTCCGCAGCGTACGCAGACGTCCATGAACAGCCGGAAGGAGCGGAACTTGGCGAGTCGTTCTCGCATGCCGTCCAGGATGATCTGCTTCCAGTTGGGAGGCAGTTTCCAATCCTGATCGAACGGCTGCCAGTCGCGCGGATTCGGCAGACCAAGAGCCTTGAGATTCTTGGCCGCCGCGCTGTAGCAATACGTCCCTTTGCGGAAATCAACGTGCGGATCCGTCCAGTCGTTCCCGCTCTGGGGACGGAAACTGATCTGGACGAGTTCTTCGGGGCTTGGAGCGTGTTCCGCCACGACTCATTCCCTCTCCAGCGGCATTCCGGCCGCCCGCATCTTCTCCCGGAACTCGTCTTCCCATTCCTGGTACGTATGCACCTTGACCGGGTAGTTCCAGGGATTCACATGTCGTTTCATGCGGCTGTTGTTGGCGAGATTGCGCGTCGGGCTGAGAAACACTCCCCCCATGTGCATCAGCTTGCTGAACGGGAAATAGGCGGCCAGGACACTCAACAGCGTGAGGTGAACGAAGAAGAGCGGACTCGCGGTCTGGGGTACGGAGGGCGAGAAAGATGCCAGACCCAAGGTCAGCTGCTTGACGCTGACCAGGTCGACCTTGACAAAATAGCGCATCAGGATTCCGGAGATCACCAGGCCGAGGAGCAAAAAGAGCGCAAAGTAATCGGCAAGCAGAGAGAAGTAGCGAATCTGAGGATCCCGCAACCTCCGCCCGAACAGGTAGAGCAGCCCTGCCAGAATAACAACATCGGTCACGTAGAGGGTCGGTTCCACCACCTGAAAGAACCCGTCGTATCGCTCCAGCGTATAGAGCAGGCCCGGCACCGGCAGCAAGAAGAAGCGCAGGTGCCGGATCAGAACGATCAGAAGAGACCAATGAAAAGCCAGCGCGGCCAGCCAGAGGAATTTGTTCTCGGCATAAATCAGGCGTGGTCCGTCGCGTAATTCGGCCCGCGTATTGCGGAAGAGAGAGCGAAACAAGAGCACTTCCAAGGCCATCCGGGCGAGGACCCCCCACCGTGTGGAGGGACTCTCGATCCGTGCGGACTTGATCCAGGACAGTGATCGCTGCTGCCCGCAAGTGGTTGGAATGTGAAACGGCACCGGGGTCCAGGCCCACTGCACGACCTTATAGACGAATCCGGCGAGAAAGACTGCGAAAGCCGCGTAGGGAAGCACGATGCCGAACGTTGCGTGCAACCCGTTCACCTCGGCACCGACATATCCCAGCGCCGCAATCACGAGAACTGCGAGCAATGAGTACAGTGCCTTCAAGCCACATCACCTCGGTTCAGCTGCTGCATAGATTCTTTCCAGCTGCGCCACGCGTCTGCGGGCTTCGCCCGCCACGACCTCGTAGATCTTCTCGCGGCATTTCATGTACAGGTCGAACGCCATGAGAGCGGCCGCATCAATCCGCGCTTCAACCGCGGCCCGCTCCCCCTCTCGCCCCTTCCATCTACCGCGAAGGATCCCTTTCAACAGGAAGACAAAGCCCACTGACTCGCTGGCGCTGAAGTTCTGCACGGCGCGGATCCGGACGATACTTTCCAGAGCGGCGGAAACCCGCGCTTGATCCATCTCTCCCAGCAACTCCGCCGTGAGCACCGGCAGTTCTTTTCTGAGCGCGTGACCCACTGGATTGCGAAAGGCATCCTTCTCGCGCAGCAGGAGGCGGACACTCTGGTGCGGATACGTCGCCGCCGTCTGCTCCAGCCATTCCTGCGCGATCGAGTGCTTTTCCTGCTCGGGAAAGCTCTGCATAAACCTGGTCTCTGTTGCCTCGGTCTACAACTCCGCCGCTGCAGGGAACTGTAGACCGCGTGGCCTAAACGCAGCCGGTCGGCTTCGGCAACCCCGCCAGCTTGCAAGCGCCCTTGGCCGGCCCGGAGGGAAACATCTCGTACACGTAGCTGAGCTTGAAGCCGGTTTCCTTGCACAGTTTGCGGATCATCGGGGCGATGCCGTACTGCAGGTAGTAGTTGCGCAGATAATTAATCATCTTCCAATGGTTGTCGGTCAGCTCGGTGATGCCTTCGGCCGCCATGAAGTCCTTGGCCACGTCCTCGTTCCAGATGCCGGGATCCTGGAGGAACCCGTCCTCGTCCACTTCGTACACGTGACCGTTGCTTTCAAACGTCGGCATAATTGTCTACTCCTTCTGGCACTTGCGAGGAGCCCTCTACACCATTTCGATGTATCCGCAAGGGCACTCCTCAGCGCATTTCTTGCACCCGTTGCAAACTTCCAGTTTGACCTTGTAGTGCTCACCCTTCGGCAGTCTCACGAAGCAGTTGTTGGTGCAGTACATCCAGCAGTTCTCGCAGTCCATGCACATGCCGCAGGACATGCACCGCTTCGCTTCCTCGAACGCCTCCTCCTCAGACAGGCCCTTCTCGATTTCGGTCTCCATGTCGCGCGCGGACACGGGGATGTGCACGCGTTCATGGCGGGCGCTCTCCTTGTACCAGCCCGGCTTCATCTGCTCGGGCTTGATGGTGGGAGGCACCACCGGCTTCGGTAAATCCGTTCCCCGAAAGCGCGCGTCTATAGCCTCCGCCGCGAAGCGGCCCTGGGCGATGGCGATGGTGACTAACCCCAGCTCGACATTGTCGCCGCCCGCATACACTCCGTCCACGGGCGTGAGTCCAGAATCGTTCACCCTTATCCAACTCTTGCCCTCGCGCAGTGCACCGAACCCTTCGAATTCCGGCTCCTGGCTGATGGCGGCGATCAGCGTGGATACCTCGAGATCGAATTCGCTTCCCGGCTGCGGGACAGGCCGGCGGCGGCCAGATGCGTCCGGTTCACCCAGTGCCATGCGGATGCAGCGGATACCCTTCGCTTTGCCATCATTCACCAAGACTTCGACCGGCGCCGCGAGGAATTGAATGTCGATGCCCTCCTCGAGCGCGCCTTCGATCTCCGGTTTGATGGCGGGCATTTCCTGTCGGGTCCTGCGGTACAGGATGGTTACCGCCGCGCCCAAGCGTTTGCTGATGCGCGCCGCGTCAATCGCCGTATCGCCGCCGCCGACGACGATCACCTTCTCCCCCACCTCCACCTTCTCACCGCTGTTGACTCGGTTCAAGAACTCGGTGCCGGTGAGAACATTGGGAGCATCTTCGCCCTTAGCACCCAGCTTCAAGCCCTTGTGCGCGCCGATCCCCACAAAGACGGCCTGATACTCGCTGTGAAGTTGGTCCAGGGGAATGTCCTTCCCGATGATCGTGTTGCAGCGCAGCTCCACCCCCAAGTCCAGGATGCGTTGGATTTCGGCGTCCATGACGTCCAGTGGTAGCCGATAGCGCGGGATGCCATACCGTAACATGCCGCCGGGATGGCTGAAGGCCTCGAAGACGGTGACTGGGTATCCGCGCCGTGCCAACTGGTACGCGCAGGAAAGGCCGGCCGGGCCGGCTCCGGCCACAGCCACCTTCTCGGAGTAAGTAGTCTCGCTTAGCTTCGTCAGCTTGAGGTGTTTGTCGATGGCGAAGTCGCCGACGAACCGTTCCAGCGCATTGATAGCGACCGGGCCTTCTTTTGCGACGCGATTACAGCCGTCCTCACAGGGGTGAGGACAAACCCTACCACACACTGCGGGAAACGGGTTACGCTCCACGATCTTCTGCCAGGCGATCTCGTAGGCCTGATCATGCGTCCGCCCGTAGGCCTCGGCCTGCGTGATCGTCGTCAACCAGCCGCGGATATCAGCGCCGCTCGGACACGTGCCGACGCACGGAGGCGTCTTTAGCACGTACCGCGGTCGCAGCGGGCTGATTTCGGCGCCCGCCGCGGGCATGCTTCTGATAACTGGTTTCTGGACTGCCTTGAACAAAGCCATGTTTACACTTCCGCCTATGCGTACGGATAGATATTACGCTTGAAATCCTCCAACTGGCCCAGGAGACGGTCATGGAGCCGTTCATCCTCAATCAAGTACGTCAACAGGTGCCGCTGCACGAAGAAACGGCAATTCTTTCGCAGCTGCTCAGCCAGCTCGATCGTCTCCTTTTCCATTTCGGCGTGACGCTCGACATGATCCCAGATTTCCCCCAACTCCTCCGGCGTCAAGCTCACCGCTTCCTTCTCCAGGCTGTCGATCATGAACTGCTGCACTTTCTTGTGCATAATCGAGTCCTGGCGAATGATTTCCATCACCAGTCGGATGAAGGGGTTCTTCGTCTTCGCCGTGATCTGCGTGGTGGACGCCACGCTGCCATCCTCGATCTCCTGCCATTTGCGCAGCACGCCAACCAGTTCCGACGTACCCGCAGCTGGTTCTCTTCGTTTGCCTCGTGTCTGTTTCTTCATGCCGATAACCCATCCTCTCTGGCGACCAGCGCCCTCCCGGGGCCAGTTGCTAGGGTGTGGTCCCTTCCTTGGGCGGCAGCGTGATATAACTGCCGCCGAAATAACTATAGACGCATCGCCCTGAGTCGATCAGCTGGCGAATGGCCTGTTTGCAAGCGTCCTTGCTGCACTCGCCTTCGCCGTACTTCGCGATCATGGCCTTGGTGAGGTCCAGCGCCTTCAAGTTCTTTTTTCCCAGACACTCAGCCACCATCTGGTACATGTCCTCGGCCAATGTCTCTACAGCGACAGCCATGACGTCCTCCTAGAATCTCAGATGCGCGGACCGCGCATACGTCAGTCCGGCGTGCTTGAAATCGTCGAGGTGATAACGGCTGAACTGGATGCCCGTGAGCTCGAAGAATCTCGGCCAGCCAATCCGGTCGATCCACTCACCCATGCGTTCGAATTTGCGTGCGTTGCGGGCGTACACTTCCACGATGTTCACCACTGCATCCACCACCTCGGGCCAGCGCGGCGGGTTGTTCGGAATGAACGGGATGGCCAGCTTGGAGAACCGCGGTTCCGCGCGGGCATTGCTCACTTTGCCGCCGACCCAGATGGAAAGGCCGTCGTTTTCCGGGTTGTTCAGCGGCAGCGCGGGGCAGACGGTGAAACAGTTGCCGCAGTACATGCACTGTTCTTCAATCAACTCCACCGAGGGATTGCCGTCGACCGTCGCTGACCGTATGGCGCCGGTCGGGCAAGAGGCGATCGCCGTAGGGATTTCACAGACCTTGCGCAGGATATCGTGCTGGATTTTCGGCGGCCGCCGGTGCACGCCGAGGATAGCGATGTCGGAACAATGCACCGCGCCACACATGTTGAGACAGCAAGCCAGAGCAATGCGGAGCTTGCCGGGCATGTCTTCGTGGGTGAAGCGCTCGTAGAGCGCGTCCATCACCGCTTTCACAATGCCCGAGGCATCGGTGGCCGCCGAGTGGCAATGCACCCAGCCCTGCGTGTGGACGATATTGCTGATGGCGTTGTTCGTGCCGCCCACCGGGAAACCGGCGGCGAACAGGTCCTTCTTCAGCGGTTCGATATTGCCCGGGTTGTCGAGCAGGAACTCGACGTTGTTCCGGCTCGTGAAGCGCAGGTAGCCACCCGAGTACTTGTCAGCCAGGTCCGCGAACAGACGGATGCTCTTGATGCCCATCAGCCGCGGCGTGCCGGCCCGCACCGTATAGATCTTCTCTCCGGACTCGGCAACGTGGCACAGCACGCCCGGAGCAACTCGCTCGTGATACTTCCACTTGCCGTAGTTCTTCTTGATGATAGGATGCAAAAACTGGTCATACCTCGGTGGTCCGATATCCGTAATCCTTTTTGTGGCAGCTGTCGTCATTTCTATACCTCGCTCAAGGTTGACGTTGCTCGATCTTACTGTTTGGTGTCTTCCGCGCGGAAGAAGATGTAGGGATTGTCGCGAGGCGCACTGACCATTTCCGGCACCGGGTCCAGCCCGATGGCATCGAGGAAACTGGCCAAGCCGACGCGCTGCATGAGCTCGCCGACGCGCTCGCGGTTGTTGCCGTACTCGTTCCAGAAGTCCCAGACCCGCGAAATCAGTTCCTTGACCGTTTCCAGAAGCTCCGCGGCAGGTACAAACGGAACCAGGACGGAGGAAAGCAGCGCGCCCTGGAGGATCGGAGCCTTGGATCCGATGAGAAGTGAGGCTCCCTTTTCTTTGCCCGGGCGCAGAGCCTTGGGCATCACATTGATGCAGTGCATGCAATGCACGCACTCACGGTTGTCGATTTTCAGCTTCTTGCCATCCCATTTGATGCAGCGAGTTGGGCAATGGCCGCAGATATCCTCTTGAATGTTCAGCCCCGCCGCCACGTACTCAGCCACGGCGGCGTCGTCCTGCTGAATGTCATCCTTCCAAATGCCAATGATGGACAGGTCTGCCCGGGCAATCGAGGCAACGCAGTCATTAGGGCACCCACTGCACTTGATCTTGAACTTGTAGGGGAAGCCCGGCCGGTGCATCTCGTCCTGGTAGGTGCGCGTCAAGTCGTCGCAGGTTGCCATGGTGTCGTAGCAGGCCCACTCGCAGCGCGCCTGCCCGACGCAGCACGACGGCGTCCGCATAGCCGACCCCGACCCCCCCAGGTCAAACCCCGCTTCGGTCAGCTCCTTGAAGGTGGGCTCGAGCTCGTCGGTCGTCGTGCCGAGCAGAATGATGTCACCTGTCGAGCCGTGCATGTTGGTCAGGCCGGAGCCGTGCCGCTCCCAGATATCGCACACCGTCCGCAACGCTTTGCTCGTGTAGAACCAGCCTGAGGGATGGTTGATGCGCATGGTGTGGAAATGCGCGACGCTGGGAAATTTCTCCGGTATGTCGCTGTAGCGGCCGATCACTCCGCCACCATAGCCGAGCACGCCAACAATCCCGCCGTGCTTCCAGTGGCTGATCTTTTCCTCGTAGGAGACTTCCAGCTGGCCTAACAGGCCCTGGACCATCGGGCTTCTCTCCGCTTCCCCTTTCAGCTCCTTGACGAAGCTGGGCCATGGACCCTTTTCCAGCTCGTCGAGCAACTCCGTATTCGGTTTCTTGTCTGCCATGCTCGTTCTTCTCCTCCTGTCCGCGTTTAAACCAACCTAAGCAAACGCTTCCTTTGTCGTCATTACTTTTGTAACCGTCTGTGCTCTTCTATCCCAGGTGGCCGCCATCGCTATGGTCCGGTAAATGAAGTGGCTGAATTTCGAATACGGCCCGTAGATAAACAGGCAGAAGATCAGCACCAGGTGCACGAAGTACACCGGATACATCAGCGTCGTGCTCTCCCCGAGGCGCAGGATTTCGGAGAGCATCCCCGTCAACACGATGCCCGCAAGGACCAGCAGGAAGAACCAGTCAAAATACGTGTTCGGACCCCGATCCTCACGACTACCCATACGTTCAACGAGCATGACAATCAGTCCCGCCGCGATCACAAGCGTAGAGATGTTGGCAAGCAACTTCAGGGGATTGAAGATGGACAACGGCGGATGAATGAGACCGCTCAAGGCGCCCATGCCGACGACCGCTCCCACCACGAACAGCCCGAGGAAACCAAACAAAGTCAACAAGTGCCCCCAGTACCGGCTCTTCTCCGCGCCGCATTCGGCGAACCGTTTGTGACTCACGATTTCCACCGCCGCCGGGATGAGAGCAGGCAGGATCTTGCCGTCGTGCCCCGCGCTCCGCAAAGCTCTTACCATCCGGGCAATGCCGACCACGTACACAATGATTGCTAGCAAAGCCACCACCCAGAAGAGCCCTTCCAGGACGGGATCCGCGAACACGCTGGCGAACTCCAGCTCGCCCGTGGCGTCCCTCGGTCCCCACGCGGCTATCGCGCCAAAGATCAGCACCGGCACCGCGAGCAGCAGCGGCAGGTATCTGGGCTGTGACGTCAGCGTCCCCATAAAGCGAGGAAAGGCATAGTTCTTTATCGCTTGCGCGCGCAGCGCCCCCATGACGGCACCCGGCTTCACGTCGCGCGGGCAACGGACGGTGCAATCGCCACAGTTGTGGCACAGCCAGATGGCCGGGTCACCCAGGAGCCTGTCTTTCAGCCCCCATTGTGCCTGGATCATTTGCTTGCGCGGAAACGGGATCTCTTCAGATGAGAGGGCGCAGACCGAGCTGCACGTAGCGCACTGGTAGCACTTCTTCAAATCCTCGCCGCCCTCGCCCAGAACGTCTCGGATGAATTTGGTATCAGGATTGACCACCAAGGTTTCGGTCATCGTCGATGACTCCGCCACTGAATTCCAACAGATTCCTAGAAGCCCTTATAGGGGTTCGGGCCGATCTCCCGGATGCGTGCCATGAAGTTGTCGATCATCTCCGGAACCTTGCCGTACTCGTCGATTGCAACCTGCCGCACCTCGATGCGTTCCGACTCGAGCTGCAGGCGGGTGAGCGTCTCCTTTACGTTCTCCAGCCGCTGGTTCGCCAGCTCGCTGCCCTTGACGAAGTGGCACTGATAGTCGTCGCCGTACTTGCAACCCATGAGCATCACGCCGTCAATGCCGCGCGAGAGTGCGTCCGCTATCCACACGATGTTCACTGAACCAAGACAGCGCACCGGAATCACGCGCACACTCGGGTCGTACTGCACCCGCGCCATGCCGGCGACGTCCAGGGCCGGGTACGCGTCGTTCTCGCACATCAAGATCAGGACGCGGGGCTTTTCCTCGTCTTCCTCCGGCACTTCGATGGCTTTGACCATGCTCGCGATCATGTCCACCGAATAATTTTTGAAGGAGACGATTCGCTCCGGACAGCTTCCCATGCAGATCCCGCAACGGCGGCAGCGATAAGGGTTGAACTTGGGCGTTCCCTTCTCGTCTTCGTCGATCGCGCCAAACGGGCATTCCTCCGTGCAGCGCTTGCACTGCGTGCAGCGTTGCAGCAGCGGCGAAGGAAATGACAGGTCGCCGGCGCGCGGATGCACCGCCTGGCCGCGGCTCGCCAGCTCGACGCTCTGGATCGCTTTCATCGCCGCACCGCACGCGTCGTCTTCAGCGAAGGCGGCATCCATGGGCGCACGCACCGCGCCCGCGGCATAGATGCCGGTGCGCCGCGACTCGTAGGGGAAGCAAACGAAGTTGGAGTTGGGGAAGCCGTGCGACAGAACCGGCAGGTCGGGTCCCTGGCGGTACGTGAGGTTGAGGATTTCGGTGCCTTCGTGGTGCTTCAGGAGTTCGACGGTCTTTTCCGCCTCCACCCGTTGCGTCTCGGACTCGTTGCGGAGGACTTTGGCTTTGGCATCACTTAAGCCGCGCAACGCCTCGCCGTCCGCCGAGTTCGGCACCATGCCCGTGGCGAGCACGACAAGATCGGCTGCGATCTGCACCGCCTCGCCGAGCAGCGTGTGCTGCAGTTTCACCTGCACGCGGCCGGCGGCATCCGCTTCGACCGCCGAGACCTCCCCCTTCGTGAAGAATGTCGCGGGATGGTCTTGCACGGTCTGATAGTACTTCTCGTACTGTCCTGGCGTGATGATGTCCTTGTAGACGATGTACACCTGACTGTCGGGGCTCGCCTCGTGCACGTACTGCGCTTGTTTCAGCGTCTCCATGCAGCAAGTCGCCGAGCAGTATGGCAAGTGCGCGGGGTCGCGCGAGCCGGCACACTGGATGAACACCACCTTCTGCAAGGGTTTGCCGTCGGACGGTCGCGTCCAGCGCCCGGCCACGGCCATCTTCTCGAACTCGAGGTTGGTCACGACGTTGGGCGAGGTGCCGTAACCCAAATGCGCCAGCTTCGTGGCATCGTAGGGTTTCCATCCGGTTGCCATCACGATCGCGCCCACGCGGTGCACGCTGCTTTGTTCGCCGTTCTTGAGCGTGACGTCAAACAGGCCTGGCTGGCCTTCGGTCCGTGCGATGGTCGTCGAGGTGAAGACCTTCACCTTCGGGTGGCTCGTGAGCTTCTTGATTCGTTGCGGCAGGTCGCTGTTCTGCGGCCCGGTGTAGGGGGGCCGCGTTGGCAGCGGTCTTTTGACTTCCGCCAGGTAACCTCCGAGGTGGTCCTGCTTCTCAACCAGCACAACGTCGTAGGATGCGTCGGCGGCTTCCTGGGCGGCCGTAATCCCCGTAACGCCTCCGCCGACCACCAGCACGGTCTTCGAAATTCCATTCGAGACCGGCTCGAGCGGTTCCATTTTCCCGGCTTTAGCCAGGCCCATGCGCAGGTAGTCCTCGGCGAGCGCCTGGGTTTCCTCGTCCTGCGCCTTATGGCTCCAGATGACATGCTCGCGGAGGTTGATGCGTTCGAGTACCATCCGGGGGTCAAAGGCGAAGGCATCGGTCTTGACGCGTGGGGAGCAGGCCGCGATTGCCACGGCATTCACGGCGTCGCTGGTCAGGTCTTGCTGGATCAGCGCCACCCCCTCCGGGCCGCACAGAAACGGATGCGTGCGGCACACCGGAACCTTGCATTCCTTCTGCGCTACCTGGACCAGCGCATCCACGTTCAGCGACTCGCCGATGGAGCACCCACCGCAGATGTACACTCCCAACTTCTTATCCATGGTGGGCACTCCCGACCGCGCTTTGCAGGGCTTTGAGCGCCGCGCCCGTGCCGTCGCGGACACTCGCCGCGACCTCCCCCGGCCGCCGCACGCACCCGGCGCTGCACAGACCATCACCTCCATTGGTGACGAACCCGAACTCGTCGAGTGTGAACCCCTTCGGGAGGTCGCGCGTCTGCGGCACAATCCCGGCCGCGAGCACCACCATGTTCACCCGGACTGTCGTCTTCTTTCCGTTCAGGACATCCTCTACCACAAGCACCAAGTCTCCGGTCGCAGCGTCCTCCTCGATTTTTCCGACCTTGCCTTTGACCAGCCGGATGTTCCCTTCACCGACGACCTTGGCGTAAAAATCCTGGAGGTGGCCGGGGGTGCGCACATCGATGTAGAAAATCGTGATATCGACGTCCGGGTTCCGGGTGCGCAGGTACGTAGCCTGCTTCAGCGTGGCGGCGCAGCAGACGGCGGAGCAATAGGGCAAATGGTTACGGTCGCGCGAACCGGCGCACTGGACGAAGGCGACGCTCTGCGCGACTTTACCATCGGAGGGGCGGAGGATCTTGCCGCCGGTCGGGCCGTTGGGAGCGGCGAGCCGCTCAACAATGGCGTTGGTGAGGACGTTCGCGTACTTCCCAAAGCCAAGATTGTCGATGCGGGTGGCGTCGTACGGCGCCCAGCCCGTGGCCGCCACCACCGCCGCGACGGGGAACGTCTTTCGTTCCATCTGTTGGGCAAGGTCGATGGCCCCATACTTACAGGCGTCGACGCACGCCTTGCATCCGTCGGCGCAGGCGGCCCGGTCAACGACGTACTGCGCCGGAAACGCCATCGTAAAAGGAAGGTAAGCGGCTTTGGTTTTCGAGAGGCCGTGGTTGAACTCGTCCGGCCGTTCCGACGGGCACGCCTCGGTGCACGCATTGCACAGCGTACAGGCCGCGGTGACATAGCGTGGTGCGACCTTCACCGTGGCCACGTAGTTACCGGGCACGCCTTCGAGCTGTTCAAGCTCGGCCTGCGTCAACACCCGGATGCGGGGATTGTTCTTGATGCGGCGGAAATTCATTTCGAGCCCGCAGGTTGGAGGGCACAGCTTGGGGAAATACAGGCTCATCCGGGCGACCCGCCCGCCAAGGCTGGAGGTCTTCTCCACCAGGACGACCCGACATCCTGCCTCGGCCGCTTCTATAGCGGCAGTCAGGCCGGCCATGCCGCCCCCCAGCACCATGATCTCTTTACCGTTACCTTCGATTGCAGCTACATCCGTCATGGTAGTTTATCTGTCTGCGGCGCAGCGTCTCCACCCTCCGCTGCTTTCCGCCGAGCCCCCTCGAGGACCTCTTGCCGGATGCGCATCGTCTTTTCGCCTAAGAGAACGAACCGCAGCCAGTCCATCGCAAAGTCGAGCAGCTCTTCGCCGTCCGTGCGAATTGCATCAACGCGCGTTTCGTCGACATCAAAGGTTCTCAGAAGTTTGGTCTCAAAGACGAAGCGTCGAAACCGGTCGAGGTCGTAACAAGCCATGAAATACATGTCGAGTTTTTCGGGAGGCAAGTCAGCCGCCCTGTCCCACAGCTCGCTCAGCATCAGTCGTTTGAAAGAGCCCTCCATCATCTCGTACTGTTCGATCCCCTGACCTACCAGCCATTCGCGGACGGTGCACCCCGCGCCCTGCCCGTGCCCGTGACACGAATCCTCCCGCAAGAGGAAGTAGAATGGGCGCGCCTCCGGGCTGGGGTGACGCGGCTCGGCGACGCCCAAAGGGTACATGCGGCAGGCCCAAGGACGGTTCGCGTAGATGCCGCAGCCTAACGCGGTCACAAACTGGCAGCGCCGGGTTTCCGGATCCATCTTGAGGAGCACGACGGGAATCTTCTGCTCGCGGGTAAAGGTCGGAATCGTGTATTTTTCCAAGAATTCGGTGGAATCGATGTGCAGCGCTTCCTTCATCCGCAAGACGTCATACGGCGTCAGCACAATGGCCACATCCCCGCAGCAGTTCGTAAAGCAATCCAGCCCCTGGTGACATGCGAAGGGGAAGGTATCGTCCAGCCCAATCGCGGGCCGGTCCGTGGGTGCCGTCTCTTGGGTCAGCAGCTGCTCAGCCATGGGTCACTTGCATCGGCAAAATGATGTTGCTTTTGAGCGCTTCTTTGGACCACACCGGCAAGGGACCACCGTCCCCGGTCAGCGGATCCAATCGGAACCGGTAAGACGCATGCACGTTATACTGGCTCTCCATCCACGCCCACCCACGAACGAAGTAGGGGCAATCGTCATTGAAGCAAACGTACTGGAATTCGCCGCTCCAAGAACTCAGTTCGGGGTTCGCCCACTGCTGCATGGGCTGCAGGCAGTGAGGACATTGGCTTGATGGAGACGGTGAGGACATTGTTCGGTGTTTCTTGAATCGTTGACGTCATCTCGCGAGGTCCGGGAGGCTTCCCGCTGGGGGAAGCCTCCCGTTGCCGATGCGTCAGTTTCCGGAGTCAACCTCCCGCAAACTTCACTTGAAGACGTGGAGGATCGGACGCTTCACCATTTCCCAGTTACCGGATTTCGGATCGAAGCGACAGTTGGCGAAGACGTGCCAGTCTTTCTCGTCCAGCTGCGGCTTGTCCGCCCGGAAGTAGTAGCCCGGCCACCGGGTCTCCTCGCGGAAGAGGATCGTCCGCACATGCGCTTCTGCTTGCCAGAGCCGATGGACGTTTTCCCACGCACGCATCAACTCGTGCAGGCTCGCGGCGCCCAGCTTTTCCGAGTCCTCCCGGAGGAAGGCCAGGAGTTCGAGTGCCCGCTCCAGTTGGGCCTTGTTGGTCGTGAACTGGGCGGTGACGCCTCCCGCGTACTCGTCCATGATTTTCTGCAGCCGGAACATGAACATGCGCGGCTTGGTGTAGTTCGCGTTGATCTCCGGGTCAGTGGTCTCCGCTTTGTGCTGTTCGTAGGTTTCCAGCGGCTTCAGGATCTCCGCAATCTTGGCGTCGATGACCTTTTGATCAACGGACGGCGCTGCCTTGTTCTCCACGATGAACTTGATGGCGGACTTGGCGGCGATGCGCCCCTCCGCGTGCGAACCAGAAGAGAACTTGTGACTGGAGGCACCGGACGCGTCGCCAGCGCAGAAGAGACCCTTGACGGTTGACATGTTGGTGTAGCCCCAGAAGTACTGGCTGCGGGTCTCGTCAGTCTGCAAGTCGGGCGGACCGCTCACCCAAGCTCCGGAGGCGCCGGAGTGTGAGCCGATGAAATAGGGCTCCGCGGCCGCGATCTCGGAGCTCTTCTCTTCGGGTTGAACGTTGGTCGCCGCCCAGAGAATGGCCTGAGAGATGGTCATGTCGAGGAAGTCTTCCCAGGCTTCGGATTCGAGCTCCTTCGCTTTCTTCTTGTAGGCCTTCGGATCGTCCTTGTACTGGTCGGCGATCTTCTGCAACGCCTCTTCGGTGCGCATGGACAGCGGGCCCTTGCCCTCCATCACGTCAAGCATGCCGAGGTAATTGCGCAGGTTGGCTGGAACGGGCTTGACATGGCCGTACGGCACCCATTTGTCGAGCTCCGCCTTGCGCTCCACCATGTAGTCACCGCCCATGGCGTTCGTCGCGCGCGACTTGAACAGCAGGAACCACGCGCCCACCGGGCCGTAGGCATCCTTGAAGCGCACCGGGATGAAGCGGACTTCCTGACAGGTCATCTCGGCACCGGCCTGCAGGGTAAACGACGCCGACGACCCCGAGTTCCACGGTGGATACCATGCGCGCCCCAGGCCCTCACCGGTGCTGCGCGGCTTGAAGACATGGACCGCACCGCCCATCGCGGCCAGGGTGGCCTTCGCCTTGAAAACGTAGATTTTGTTTTCCCGGACGGAAAAGCCGATGGCGCCAGCGCAACGGTCGCCGTCCATGAGCGGGCCGACGATGAAGACGCGCTCGAAAATCTGGCCGACGCCGTCCTGCAACAGGGCGTTCTTGGCCGCCTCGGCCACGACCACCTTGTACGATTCGCCGTTGATCATCAGCTGCCAGCGGCCCTCGTGGACGTACGCGCCTTTCTCGTCCTTCCAAATCGGCAGCCCCCATTTCTCGAACAGGTGCACCGACGAATCCACGTGCCGAGCGATGTTGGCCACCAGGTCTTCGCGGGTGACACCCATCAGGTCGTTGCGCACGTAGTTGACATAGTCATTGACGCTATTGGCGCCGTCCCTGAGTCCGACGTACTGGTTGATCGCCGACAGTCCCATGGCGACAGCGCCGGAACGATCCACGGCGGCTTTGTCTACCAGCGCCACCTTCAGGCCGTTCTTCTTGGCCCAATAGGCGGCCTCGACCGCGGCGCCGCAGGCAGCCATGCCGCCTCCCAAGATCAGCAGGTCAGTTTCCACAACTTGTGTATCGAATTTGGCCATAAGCGGGCTCTCCTTTTTGACCTTGTGCCTTACTTGGCAAGCGTGAAGACTTCGTTCAGCCCGAGCGACGCCGGTTCGGTGAACAGTGCCGGGCTGTTCAGATCGCCGGCATCCGTAAACCCGCCGGCCGGTACTGCCGTACCTTCCGCCGTGGTCCGAATGGGGAATTTGAAGCGCTTGAGATTCCCGTTACGGAACTTCACGGTCCACATGATGGAGTCCGTTGAACGCAAGGGCGTGGCCGAGGCGCCCATCGGCACAAAGTCGGCATACCCCCGGACCTCGACGGCTTGGGTCGGGCAGATCTTGACACAGTTGTAACATTCCCAACACATTGATACGTCCTGGTTGTAGGCCTTCATCTTCTCCTTGTCCAAAACCATAAGATCATTTGGACAAATGTACTGACAGGCTGTTTTGTCCAGAGCCTTACATCCGTCACACTTCTCTGGGTTAACATAACTAGGCATAATGCCTTCCTCCTTTGTTTTTCGTCAAGTAAACTGATTGCTTCATTTGTTGCTACAACAGCTAGTGTTTTACCGCACGTGGCCAGCCTGGGGGATGGTCTTCAAAAATAGGAATCTACGCTTGGCATCAATTTGTCGTTGCCCGCTCCCGGCCCTTATTTGTCATAGGGTTATACACAGGGTCTATAAGTAATTCAACTATTTGGATTGAATTTTTCGTAAAACGCCGTCACCGCCACTCGTCCCCATGACCCATACCGATGTTCTGAAAATGCCCGATGGGGTTTCCCACTTCGCGGGACGCTGACTCTTGGTCTCGCCGTGCGCAGCAGGACCGCTCCGACACGGCGTATGTCTTACGCCTTTGACCAACTCATACACGATTGTCTGCCAGATCTTGCCAGCCTGCCCCGCGCCGTGTGCCTCGCCAAAACTCCGTCCGCGCGCTTTTGAACTGAGAATCGCTCATTGCCATTGCAATCGCACAGGTCCGCTCGCATCCTCAGGCAATGTTGCTGCTCCTCAAGCTCCTCGTCTGGGCGGTGCGCGCCTTGGCCCGCTCGTGCCAAACCCTCGTCCTCGACAATCTGGCTCTGCGCCATCAACTTGCCACGCTGGCGCACGGCGACCGCCGCGCACGGCTCGGACCGCTCGATCTCGACCACGTGACCGTACTAAACCGGGCGGCAGCACGGCTGTTTGCCTGGGCAGCGAGCGGCTGGACATCTAGGTTACTCGTGTCGGGCGTGTTTGTCGTGACCACCGCGCACACAGCGCAGGCGGGCATCAACATGTGGACAGGCCATGGCCCCAAGCCGTGGCCGATCAGCGTGCTCGCTATCGATCCGACCCAACCCGCTACGCTCTACGCCGCGACAGACAATTACAGCGGCACGTACGGCGGCGTGTTCAAGAGCACGGACGCTGGCAGCACTTGGAGCGCGGCCAACGCAGGCCCGCAGGGCTGAAAAAACGCGCACGAAAAAACTGCCCGTCGGGCGCTCTGTGATCAGCGGCGCTGAACATGAGAAAATGGTGCGGCGATGCTACGAATTCTGCGCTCAGACCACGGTGACCGGGCATCCAGCCTTCGCGATCAGCTCGTCCACTGGCGATCCGAAAAATTTCCTGACCCATTCAGGCCGTTTTGATCGTGTAGTCACAACGAGAGATGGCTTTTCTAGTCGCACCACGTGGAGACATACATCGGCAAAGCGGCCTATCTGCACGTTGGTCCTCACTGCAATGCCTTCCTTGTTGGCCCTATCGGCAACCTCAGCCGCCCACCCTCGACCTGCATATTGATACTGTACCAGCATCTCTGACTCGGAACTCTCCCTCCATCCAGGAAAAAGTCCATATGCGACGTCCACAAGGTAGCGTGCGAGATTGACGTCTGCGACGTAAACCACCATCAACTTCTTAACCTTCCGAGCCTTCTCAATTGCGGCGTCAACGGCTTTCTCAGATTTTCTAAATGAGGAGAGTGCCAACATCACACAACCATTCATGTCAGATGAGTTAGCCATGCCATCCTCCTTCCAGAAAGAAAGTGGCCAAGTACTTGTAGCGGATGTACCCGGCAAATGCTCGCCGTGGATAATCGTGCGGTCCAGCGTCGGCGAGCGTGTTGGGCTTCCGTTGGTGGGCCGTCAGGCCATCATAGGGAAAGCGCGGCACTGATCTGGTTCGGAGTCGTCGACGGATTATCCAACATAGTCGCGGTGTCTTGCATGGCTGTAGGGTCGTCTCCATGGTCGGGTCGGCTCTTCACAATGCCACTACAGCCTGAACTCATCCCAGGACGACGGGTGTGCCTCGCCCAAATTCCATCTTCAAGCAGCTTTCACGCCACTCGTAGCGGTGATGCAGGCCGCCGACACGGGGAAGTGAGGCGACCACAGCGTCCGGGGAAATCTGCGGGCACACCGCGCGGGTGGTCGGAGGATCGGTCATGAACGGTGTTCTGAAAGGTTCACGCCGGCGAGATTTTCCACTTTGCGAGAGGCCGACCCTTGGTCCCACCGTGCGCAGCAGGACCCGTGCAGCGCGGCGGCGTATGCGGAGGCCGCCCAACCTAGCCTCTTGCGGCGTAGCCCCGCCAAAACGGCCTTGAACGTTCCCGGCGAGGTCGACGCGTACACCTTTGCCGTCGCCGGGCCGCAGATTTCGCTCACAGCTACTGCCATGAGCTACCCCACCGGCGCCCTATGCATGCGGATCTATGAGCCTTCCGACGGCGGTCCCCTGACTGATACCTGTGCCGGCACGCTGACGTTCAATGGGCAGGAGGCAGCCGCCTACACGGTGTTGATCGGCGCCTGCGTGACGCTCTCGACCGGGTCCCACACGCTGCCGTTCGACGAGTTTTGACGACGGATCTCGTGTGCGCGCTGGAGGCTCTGTCGGCCGCTCGCTCAATGATGGCGTAGTCGGCTTGGAACGAGATCGCCTCAAAGCGTGAGCCTCACTGCTCGTAGGGATAGGGATTGATCTCTTGCAGATCCAGATAGACCTGTTTGACGCCCTCCACGCCTTGGACGACACGGAGGATCTCCCGTTCGTCGCGGCTGCTGGTGTGGGTCAACAGACCCACCTTGGGCACTTCTGCACTGATTTCGACGGTGCCGTTGTCGGCCTTGAGATGGAGGTCCAGCTCGCGGGTGAGCGCGTTCGTAGCCAGCGCGATCTTCACCCTGCAGGCGAGCTGGAAATCGGCAATCGCCTTCTTGGCGGCGTTGGTGAGCGCGAATTCCGGCTGCCTTACGATCGCGGCGATCGTGGCACAGGCTGTTTGTATGGACATGTTCTCCAAGTTGATCACCAGGTCGTAGATGGACGGGTCGCTCCAGTCCACACCGTAGATGAATTGGGTCCAGCGGATGCGCTCGTGGTCCACCTTCGTGATGTACTCGACTGCAGCCTCTCGATTCAGGTGCTGGCGTTCCATCACGGAGCGCACTCGCATCTCCAGGGGCGCGATGAGCCGCACTCGCAGGACGGTCGGGACGCCCTTGAGCAGGAGGTGTCCGGCATGACCGTGATAGACGAGGTTGCCTTTATCGAGGTGCTCGGCAAGAGCTGCCTGGACAGCCACGACGTAGAGGCGGCGGTTGGAGGTCAACGACTCCCACACGCCCGGCCCGCGCACGATTTTCTTGGTCAATGTCTCCTCGGAAACGTCCAGTTTCTTGGCGGCGGCCACCAGCACGTCGCGGGCGACAATGGGATAGTCGAGGGTGGTGCTCAGGCACTGCGCCAAGGCCTCACCTCCACTCATTGATCCACGTGAGATAGTGATTATCGCCATCTTGCTTCTCCCCTCTGCTACTTTTCGACGATTCTCAAGATCAGATCACGGAGCTGACGGATCTTGAACGGCTTGGCGATGAAATCCGCCGCCCCGCTTTTCATGGCCTCTCTGGCTGAATCCACGGTGGCGAAGCCGGTGATGATGACGACGTGGGTCGACGGGGATTGCTGCTTGACGAAGTGCAAGATATCCAGGCCGTCAGGGCCCTTCATCTTGATGTCGGTAACGACGACGTCGAACTTCTCTTCCGCCAGGCGGTCGATGGCGTCTTGACTGTCCGTGTGCGTCTCCACGTAGAAACCGATCTTTTCCAAGGCGGGTTTCAGCCGCTCGCAGACGATGGGTTCATCGTCAACGACAAGGATCTTTCCCTTGAGCGCCATGGGTGCAGCCTCCCTTGTCGGGTTACCGCAATTTCTTCGCCCTCTTGGCGGCCTTCTTCACCAGCGCGTAGATGTCGTCCAGCGCGAATGGCTTGCAAATGAAGTCGAAGGCGCCAACGATCTCGGCTTCGTTGGCCGACTCGATGGACCCATACCCAGTGATCATGATTACCTGGGTCGCGGGGCTTCGTTGCTTGACGAAGCGCAAGACGTCGAGCCCCGTAGGGCCCCTCATCTTGAGGTCGGTTACTACCACGTCGAAGGTCTTGTTTTCCAGGCGATCGAGGGCGGTCCGGCTCTCGGTGTACGTTTCCACCAGGAACCCCTTCTTTCCCAGATGCTCCTTGATGCGGTCGCAAACGATGCCTTCATCATCGAGAACCAGGACTTCTCCGTCCGTGCTCACGTGCTCGTCCTTTCTTCGGCTGGCGCGGGTTTCCCCGGAGCCGATGCTCTGCCATTCTGCAGGAACTTGCCAACGTATCTGTCCACCAAGCTGTCATCCCGCAGCAGGATGTCAAGCTGCCTGGTAAACCCGATCAGTCGGCCAATCATCTCAAGCTTGGCGAGCATGGCGTCGGCGGTGATCTTCTTGATCCGGCCGTAGACCAGGTCGGCGCTCGCCTCCACCATAAAGTCGTGCGCTTCGAGAATGCGCCGCAGAAGCTCCGTGCGCCGAAGCCGGCGCGTAATCTCCGTCACTCCGCCGACGAATCTAAAATAAATGTAATTCTCATTACGCTCGTCCGATAAATAACAATCGATGACGTTGAAATGATATCCAAGATGGAGACTGAGATTCATGTACGCGTCCGAGATGATGGCCAAGTTATGTTCCACCGCCCCGGCCGACGGACCGGCGAGCGACATGGAACGCGTGGCGCTGGACATGAACCCGTCCAGGTCCATATCCGCCGGCTCGGTCATCCAGACGCCTTCGACGGTCAGGCCGGCAAGCAGGGCGCGCAGCGGCCGCGACCTCACCTCCTCGATGCGCGCCTTCTTGGAGCCAGGGCTTACAGCGAGCCCGCCGCCGACATCGATCAGGATAAGATCCAGCGGTATGGGCAGATCGAGCGCGCGGATGCGCTGGCTCCGCGGCGACAGTCGGAAACGCGAGCCCTCGGTCAACTCGGCCACCGCCTTCTCGTGCGCGAAGCGGATAATGTCGTGGTAGGTCGCACAGTCCTCAGCCACGAAACGAGGCGAGTTGGGATCCCTCAGGTTCAATGGAGCCACACGCTTCAACAGGCCGCGGAGCAGCTTGAACTCCGCTGACTCGGCCCCTTTGGAGTACTGGACCAACTGGTAACGGACCAGCTCGCCCACCCGGCCCCGGTAGACGACGTTCTCCTCGGCATCAACCGTCACTTCTTGCTCGTCCTTGAGCACCTGCGTGGCGTTCTTCGCGTCGACAATCGCGGGAATCCCGTATTCCCGAGCGATCGTGGAGAGATGCCCGGTCGCCGTTCCGACGTCGGTGATGACCGCAGCCGCGGTCTCCACGGCGGCAGCCAGGCGCGGGGTGGATGTTCTCGCGACGAGCACCGCGTGGGGCGGCAGATCATCCACGTTTGTCTTCTCTCCCACAATGCACACCTGGCCCGCCCCGATCCCGCGACAGGCGATGGTCCCCTGATCGCGGAGGAGTACAGGGTAACCGCGCACGGCTTCGGACAGGTTGCGGCTGGCTCTGGCGGCGTGAGGCACGAGCTGCAGTGGTCGCGCTTGCAGGATGAAAAGCCGTCCGCCATCGTCGAGCGCCCACTCGATGTCCTGGGCGCGCCGCATGTGGCGCTCAATGCGCAGGGCCATCGCCACGAGCCCCTCGATCGCTTCCTCCTGCAAACAGGGCTGATCACGTTCCGCAATGGGAACCGGAACGCGTTCGACTCCCTTGGGGGTTCCGAGCGCGTATCGCTCCTCCTTGTGGGCTACCCTGCGGGTGACAACCCGATGAGGTTGTTCCCGGGTGATCTCATACTGGTCGACGTGGCCGGTCCCCTCGACCACCATCCGGCCCAGCCCCCAGGCCGCGCTGACCAGGATCACCTCCCGTTCGGGAGCAGTCGGGTCCAAGGTGTACACCACCCCGCTCGCGCTCGCCGGGACCATACACAGGCAGCCTACCGCCATCAGCCCCCGCGCCGGATGCAGTTGGCGGTCAAGGCGATAGCGCATCACGGCCGGCGAATAGAGGCTCGCCACCACGCGCTTGTAGGCGTCGAGCACTTCGTCGACAGGCACCCCGAGGATGGTTTCGAACTGGCCGGCGAAGCTCAGCTCCCCATCCTCTCCCAACGCGCTGCTGCGGACAGCGAAACGATCACTGCCGCTTCTCCGCTCGATCTGCTTCACCCCGCGGCGGATGGCCCGCGCCAGATCTCTGGGCGGCTCGCTGTTCAGGACCCGGGCACTCAGATCGGCGGCGCGTCCCTTCATCTGCCCTTGGCTCATGCCGGCCGGCCGATCGAACAAACGTTCCATGGCCTCGAGAACGCCGGCATCTTCGAGGAACAGCTGGCAAGCATGGGCCGAGATGACAAACCCAGCAGGTGTGCGGCACTCGAGCCGCTTGCCCATCTCCCCCAGCCTCGCCATCTTCTCGCCGACCGCGTCGGCGAGGCTAGCATCCACCTTTTCGAGCGGAATCAGATAATCCGTCGAAGCCGCGACGATTCTCGATTCCAGCATCGCCTGGACATCTGCCCGGACGTGCTCCATCACCGGCACGAGCCCCGGATACCGGTCATCGGTAATCCGATTCAGGCTGCTGACGACACTGCGGACGGCATCCTCAAGATCGCGAGCCAGCACCTTCAGCGATTGCCGATCAAAGATGAACTCCCCGCCCAACATCTCCTCGGCCTGGGCGATCAGCTCCAGCGCCCGGTTGTTTTCCGCCTGCAGCTTGTGAAAGGCCTCCAGCTTTCTCCGGATCTCCTCGAAAGAGTCCGTCCTGGGGCGGCGCGGGAAGATGTTTTCCCACCAAGTCATCGTCTCATCATCTTAGTGCGGTTTCTTCGAGGAGCCCCCAAACACAAGCCCGGTCAACAGGCCTGCAGCCACAGCAACAATGACCGCGAAGACCCCGTGCAGGAGAGGACGGCCTTCGACCAGAGACGACATGAAACGCGCCAGGCCGACCTGCGTCACTTCCATGGATTTGGAGCACAGCAGCTCGCCATTTCCCTCCTTGAATCCGAAGAGCTGCACCTCGTACCCTTCCATCGGCACCGTGGACGGAAGCGCGCATTCGGCCCGCACTTGCCGGATGCCTCCCGCACCGGGCACGAGCTTGACCGCGCCCTCATGCACCGCGAAGATTCCCTCCTTCTCCTTGATCTTCACCAGCTCCTGAAAGAAAGGCTGCTCCTCTCCGTCTTGGCCGGCGAGCGCGGCCAGCGCCGGATAACCAATCCCAAGCTGCTCCAACACCGCCGGCGGGGCCAGGCCCGCCAGCGGCGCTGAGGTGTTCAGAAGGTACAGGGACGGAATGTGATCGAAGGCCACGTCCCCCACGCTCATCCACAAGACTCCCCACACTTTTCCCTTGCGCCTCAAGGCGAGGTGGCTCGCTTTCCCTCCGCAGAGGATAGCAACTTCATAGCCTGGCAAGACCGTTCCCTGCACCTCGACCTTGGCCCCATTGAAGAACAGGTTAGCTTCGACTTCCTCCGGCACCAACTGGATCACCGCACGCGGGGTTTCCTCGAGTGCGGCGAAGGCCACGCCGGGAGCGATCGCCCATGCGGCGGCGTACATGCAGAGCAGCCTTACCCGTAGCCGCAGCTGCCTCATGTCAATGGCCTCCTTTGTAAGTCAGCAGAAACTCCGGGGGTAGGATTAGATCGAGAAGCATCTTGCCCATCACCAACAGCACGATGATGGCCATGAGAATCTTCAGCTGATCCGCCTTGAGCCGCTTGCTGACACGGGCACCGACCTGGGCGCCGATCACCGAGCCGACAAGAAGGAGCAGGGCCAGCACGAGGTCGACCGTGTGGTTGACGTATGACTGTAAGATGGTGACGTTCATGCACGTGAACAAGATCTGAAAGAGGCTTGTCCCGACGACGACGTGCATGGGCATGCGCAGGAGATAGATCATCACCGGCAGCATGATGAATCCGCCGCCCACGCCCATGATGGCCGCCAGCACACCAACGAGGAGACCGAGAATGACCGGCATCAATGCCGAGAGCGTAACGCTCGAGCGGGGGAAGGTCGTCTTGAAAGGGAGACTACGCATGAAGCGGGCATAGACCGACGGTCTGTCCACCGTCGCCTCGACAAAGGGCCGTTGCTTGCGCCGCAGCGCGCCCAGGCTCTCGAAGAACATGTACGTGCCCACGAATCCGAGAAGAACAACGTAGGTGATCGTGATGAAGAAGTTGGCCTCGCCCAGCTTGAGGAGGAGCTTGATGAGCCAGACGCCTGCGCCGCCACCCGCGATTCCGCCGAGCAACAGCAGGACGCCCATCTTGAAGTCCACCGAGCCGGCTCTGGCGTGGGCATAGGTGCCTGAGGCGGAGGCCGCCACGATCTGGTTCGAGTCCGATGCAGCCGCCACCGTGGGCGGGATGCCGATCATTATCAGGATCGGCGTCATCAAGAAGCCGCCTCCGACTCCGAAAAGCCCTGACAGGAATCCCACGATGCCGCCCAGCCCGACGAGCAGGAAGACGTTCACGGCCGTTTTCGCTACCGGCAGATAGATCGCGAAATGCATGCTCTAGCTTTACCTTTTGTTTGATTCAGTTATGTCCGCGTTGATCGATTCGCCCTTCTGTCCGTACGGCAGAAAGATCGAAAACGTCGTGCCTTTGTTCACCGCGCTCTCGACCGTAATACGGCCGTGGTGTTTCTCGACGATGCTGTAGCTCACGGACAGCCCCAGGCCCGTTCCCTGGCCGGGCTCTTTCGTGGTGAAGAAGGGATCGAACACCTCATCCAAGGCCTCCGGCGGAATCCCGACGCCTGTGTCGCTGACCGAAACGCAGATGAACTCATCGCTATCCACTCTCGCCTGCACGCCCAGGGTGCCTCCCTTGGGCATGGCTTGGATGGAATTCAAGAAGAGGTTCAGGAACAGCTGCTGCAAGTTCCGCGGGTTGCCGCGGATCTCCGGCAGGTTGTTCTCTATGTCCACTTGCAGCGCGACATGACCCAGGTTCAATTCGTTCTGCACCAGCCGCAGCGTGGATTCCACTACCTCGCGGATCGAAAGCGCCGTGAACGGTACCTTCTCCGTTCGCGTGAAGTCCAGGAGGTTGCGCACCGAGCCGCTGGCACGCTCCACTTGCTGGTAGATCTGGTCGATCATTTTCAGCTTCTGCTCGTCGCTGTAGTCGTCGAAGTTGTCGATAAGCGACTCGGTCGTCAGCCCGATGTTGTTGAGGGGGTTGTTCAGCTCGTGCGCGATGCCCGAAGTCAACGTGCCGATGGCGGCCATCTTGCGCGATTGCAGCAGCTGTTCCTGATGGCGTTTCAGCTCCTCCAGCATGCGGTTCATGGCCATCGCCAGGTTGCTGTATTCATCGCGGTACTTGCGCTGGGGGTAGATCGGGGAGTAGTCACCGGCGGCGATGCGGTCCGCATAGGCCATGAATCGCCCCAGGGGGCGAACGATCTGTCGCGTGAGGAAACCCGCCATGTAGGCCATGATGATCAGAACCAAGATGAGGGCGCCGGTTGCCACCAGCATGGAGGTGTGCATCAGCGTGCTCACCGCGAGCCGTTCCTTGTCGATCAAAGCTTGTGCTTCAGCCAGGATGTCGGCGCCGTGTCTGCGCAACTGGCCCTCGATCTCCTGCCGCACGGTCCCGGTGTTCAGCTCGCCGCTGCGGCTCAGTCCGACCAGCTTGGTGAGCGCGGCCTCGTACTGGGCGAGATCGGCTTGCAGGCTCTCGAATTTTGCCTTGCCCATCAACGCCTGCATCTCCGCCGCGTCCCGCTTCAGATACCGCTCCGCCGCATGGATCTGGTCGAGGCCGTCATAGAGATCCGTTCCATAGAGGAAGAAATTCTTTTCGAAGCGCCGCGCGTTCTGGACCTCAAAGACGAAGTTCTCCACTTCCTCCAGGAACTGCTGCCGTCCGTTGAGCGAGGAGATGAACACCATGCCAGTGATGGTGATGCCGCAGATGAGGACGAAGCAGAGCAAGAAGGCCAACGAGATGCGGGCCCGAATGGAAATGACCGGCCGTTCGCTCAGGGCTCGCTGTGCGTCCATCTCCGCCGACGCCGCGCGCGGCTCGCCGCCGTTACGCCCAGAGCGTTGTGTGCCGACACCGGCGCGCATCTCGCGTGGCACCAAGCTTCCCTCAGGCATGCTCGCCTTCTCGCTTATCCGCTGGGACCGTCGCGGCCTCGTGGCCGGTGGAAATGGAGGAGGGCACAATTGATACTGGCAGGCGCACCGTCACCGTAGTCCCTCGGCCGACCTTGCTCTCCACGTGGATGTGCCCACCGTGCTGACGCACGATGCCGAGGGAGACGGAGAGCCCGAGACCGGTGCCCTTACCCGTCGCTTTCGTGGTGAAGAACGGATCGAAGATGTTGTCCAGGATGTGCTCCGGAATGCCGGCTCCCTCATCGGTGACCCGGATGGCAACGAACCCCGGCTCTTCTGCGGCCGCGCGCACCGTGAGAGTGCCGCCGCGCGGCATGGCATCGACCGCGTTCAAGAAGAGGTTGAGGAATACCTGGTGCAGCTGTTGCCGGTCACCGTAGATGGTGGGCAGGTGCTCGGGGATGTCGAGCGCGACGCGCACCTTCGCCATCTTTAGCTGGTTGCCAGCCAGCCGGACGGTTTCCTCGAGCAGGCCGCGCACCTCGAGGTGCTCGGTTTTCGATTCGGTCTCGCGCGCGAAGTCGAGCAGGTTGCGTACGATCTGTTGGGCCCGGTCGGCCTGTCCGATGAGGTCGTCCACCATCTCCAGCCGTTCCTCGTTTGAGAGGGTGTCGTAGTCCTCCTTGAGCATCGCCGCCGTCAAGGTAATGTTGTTGATGGGGTTGTTGAGCTCGTGGGCGATGCCGGCGGTGAGCGTGCCCACGGCGCGCAGCTTGTGCGAACGCACGAGGACGTCCTGGCGGCGGTTCAGCTCGTGCAGCATATGGTTCATGGCCAGGGACACGGTCGTGAACTCGTCGCGGTAACGCCGCGCCGGCAGAATCGGGGTCAGGTCTCCCTCGGCGATGCGATCCGTGTGGTGCAGGAGGCGCTTGAGCGGAGTGAGAATCTGCTGGTTCAGAAAGTGAGCGATGTAGGCCACCAGGACAAGCAGCACCATGAGAAAGGCCAGCGGCACCCGTTTGATCATCCGCAGCTTGGCATCCATGAGCTGGCGCTCGCTGGCGATCAAGGCATGCGCGGTGCTCACCATGGTCTGGCCGTGGCTGCGCAGCTCGGTCTCGATCTGCGCGCGCTCCGCCCCCGTAGCATTCGCTAGCCGGTCGAGGAGGTCGAGGTACCGATCGACATGCATCAACATCATTTGGTACCGCTGCTTCCCCACCACGGCTTGCACCTTGCTCGCGTCCTGCTCGAGCATGGTCCGCGCCTCCTGCGCATGCGAGCGCGCATCACTGAGGTTGGTTCCGTAGAGCAGAAAGTTCTTCTCGTAGCGCCGCGCCTGCTCGATCTCGCTGCCGTGGCTGCCCGCGCTTTCCAAGAAGTGCATCTTCAGCTCGATGTCACTCAGGGTCCACCGCGACCAGAGGATGACACCGCCCGAAAGGATGAAGCAGAGGGCGAAGCTGAGGATGACCCGCATACGGATGCTGAAGCTCGGCCGCTCGCGCAGCGCGCGCTGCGCGGCAGCGGAGCCCTGATCACCGGAGGCGGGATCCGTGAGGCCCTCAAGCAGGGGCGTCACGCTCTGCCGTTCCGCGGGGTTGTGCTCTGCTCCCTCTGTGGCCGTGCTCATACCAGCTTCAGATCATGAGGCGCGTCTCTCGCTCTCCAGTGCGTGGACAGCCTTCGCAATCGCCTCCCGCAGGTCGTTGGGTCGGAACGGCTTGGCGATAACGTCGAAGGCGCCCTTGGACAGCGCCTCTCGCGCGATCTCCACCGTGGCATATCCGGTGATGATGATGACCTTGGTGCGCGGGTTCTTCTTCAGCGCCGCATCGAGTACTTTGAGGCCATCCACTGGCTCCATGCGGATGTCCGTCACCACGATGTCGAAGTTTCGTTGGGCGATGCGCTCCAGGGCTTGTGCCCCATCCTCGTAGGTCTCGATCTGATAGCCGCTCTTCTCCAGGGCGGGTTTCAGTCGTTTGCCCACGATAGGCTCATCGTCTACCAGAAGCACGCTCAGTTGGTCACTCATCTCGCATTCCTCGATCTCTCAGTTATCCCGAGCAGGTTTGCATAGGTATCCGGTACGCTACTGTGCTGAGTCACGCCACCGGCTGCACCGCTGCGGGCTTCCTGGTGAAGGCCAACGTCGCGTGAACTCCCCGCCGCTGTATGTAGGCCCGCACCACGGCGGTGAGGATCACGGCGGCCCCCGAGATGCCGCTGACAAAGAGCAGGGCTTTGCTGGCACCGTTGAAGTAGGCATCCCAAGCGGGGTCCAGGTTCACCCAACCCAACTGGCGAAGATAGATGGGGATGGCGATGGCTCTCGACACGACACACAAGAGGATGATCAGGGAGGTCACCAGACGGATCACGACCTCCTTCACCACCTTCGTCCCATACGCCCCGACGTACACGCCAATGAGTGAACCCAGGTAGAGGAGCAGCGTCAACCGCAGATCCACCATGCCCTCGTAGGCGTAGTTCAGCGCGCCGAAGGCGCCCATAAACACGGCGAGGTACAGCTCGGTCCCGGCGGCTACCGCGGTGGGCATGCCGAAGACGTAGATCATGGCCGGGACCCCGATGAACCCGCCGACACCGATGGTTCCCGCGAGATAGCCCGTGGCCAGCCCCACGGTGAGCACCACCCACAGCGACACCTTCACGTCCGCGGTCGGGAAGTAGATCATCGGAGGCAGCTTCAGCCGGTTCAGATACTCGGAGATCTGGCGCGAGGGCCCGGCCGCGTCGCTCTGCGCCGAGCTGATGATGTCCCGCAACATCGACAGGGCCACGAGGGTGAGCACCGAGACGAAGACGACACTGATGTAAAGATTGGCGGGAGCTTCTTGAGCGCCCGAGCCCGACGCGCCGTGCGAATCGCCACCCCCAGCGAAAAGAACCGTGCTGATCCAGACGGCCACGCGGATACCGACGGTGGCGGTGAGGAGCATGAAGAAGCCCATCTTCCTGTCCACGTTTCCCATCTCGCCATGCTTCTTCGAACCCATCATGGCCTTGCCGAACTTGTGGGTGATATTGCTCCCGACGGCTACGACCCCCGGGACTCCCAAGTTCATCATGCCGGGGGTCATGAAGAAGGCGCCCCCGCTGCCGATGAAGCCGCTCAGGACGCCGCCGATGAAGCCGAGTGTCACCACCTGAAGCGCGATCATCATGTTGAGTTGAATGAACATTTCTGTCATGATTTTCAGCCTCTCGTTGACAAGCCGCTATCCGCGAGATCCCCGCTGCGGTTCACTCCATCTTGATCAGCTTGAGCACGAAGCCGGCGGCGTTGCCGTAGAAGTAGGCGACGATGGGAGCGAACACGACCACGAGGGCCGCAGCGAGAGCTCGCCAGCCCATGCCTTGCCAGCGCATGATGCCGATGACCTCCTGCTGATGGGTGAAGACCAGGAAGTAAATGATTGCGCTGAGGCCCAGGAAGGACAGCAAAGTCACGAGCTGCTTCGGTCCGAAAAGATACTGTTCCTTCATCTCCTCGGCCTGGATCACGGGCACCCTGAGCTGGTCATGAATGACGTCTCCCAGCTCGCGTGTCAGGCGCACGCGCGCCGCCTTACCCTTGCTCAAGAACGTGTCGCCCACCACCACCAGGCTGAACGCGGCGGTCCGGTCTATGGCCGTCAGCACGTCCTTCGCGCTTCCGCGCATGGTGACCCGTCCGCCCGCCCGGCCTGCCTTCACCAGCTCGGCGAAGGTTTCCGCCACCCCGCCCTCCTCCCAGGCGTCGCTCTCCTGCGGCCCCTGCTCGTCCTCCTCGATCCCTCCGGTTACGGCGCGCTCCGCCGGCGAGATCACCCGCTCCTCGGGAGCGCGCTCGATCAGCGGTGGCGCGTCGCTGGCCACGAGCCGCAGCAACTCGACGGCCGCGTCCCACTTCTCCGCCACCTCCAGCAGATGTTTGAAGGTGGAAATCTTCGGGTCGAATCGCTCCTGGATCCAAAGGATCCTGGTGCTGGCCATTGTGCAGAGGATGTTGTCGGCAGCAGGCACCCGTTCGAGGACTCGGGGAATGATCTCGGCGAGCGCGGCATCGCGGGGGAGATAGGTGACGGACACGGTCCCACGCTCGGCCCGCACGCGAATGCGGGCATGGTAGGTGCGATCGTCCTTCGCCAGGGCCGCTCGGCAGCGGCTGGCGAGCAGGAGATCTTCCAGCATCCGCCGCGCGTAGGGAGTTTCCTGAAAGTCGGGGAGCTGGGCCACGCCGCAGAAGGCCGAGGCAACGTTGCCGATGTTGGCGTGCTCGAGGTTTATGGTGAAGTCATAGCCGGCAGAAGCATCCCAATCGATGTTGTAGAATGTGCGGACCCACTTGCGCCGGTCTTCATCGACTTGTTCGATGTACTTCTTGGCCTTTTCGCGGTCGATGCCGAGGCGTTCCTCGACGGACTTGATGCGTGTCTCCATGTCCGCCACCACGCGAAGGCGCAGGACGTGCGGAACCCCCTGAAGCAGGAGGTGACCGGTGCGGCCGTGATAGACAAGCGGCCCAGCCAGGGCGCGCTCGCACAGCGCCGCCGTGGTGAACGCCTGATAGTGTTCCCGCTCGAGGAGCATCTTCTCGTCGAGGTTTCTCGACTTCAGGCAGGCCATCTCCAGCTTGCCCGCCGCCACGCCTGAGGCCGCCGCCAGGTCGAGAAGATCCTCTCGACCCAGGCAAGCGCTGCCGAGCTTAGCCGCCAGGCTCTCGGCAAAGGCTTTCCCGATGCTAAAGCTTCCTCTAGAGATGCAGATCAGCTGCATACCGTATACCCTCTTTGTTGAATGACCTTGTAGCGCTGTTGAAATGACCTTTTAGCGCTGAATGCGTGAAAAGGGAAAGACTCAGCCGCGAAGCGCTGGTGCGCCAGCCCACTGACGGCGGCGCCGACTCCAAACAGGCCAAGGCTCGTCTTAGCGAGCCCCAACGCGATCTCCGGGGCGTACAGCTCCAGGTACAGCCGCTTGTTGCGGTAGCCGCCAACCTACCCTGCGTCGAGGTCCGGCCGCACAACTCGGGCCGGCCCAACGAAGCTAGCGAACGAATCGATCGAATCCATCGCCTGCAGCACCCCCTCGGCAATCACCCGGTGACCATCCGCGTTTGGGTGCGTGTGCTCGACCATCAGAAACTGCTGAGCGAACACGTCAAGCAGTCTGACCACGTCAGCTTGGCGACGAACCTCACGGTAAGGGTCGGACTGGATTTCACCCGGCGGGGAGCGAAACTCGGGAACGCCATCGGCGTAGAACAAGTAATGGACAATGCCAACGCCCGCGGGAACGTTTACGACCGCTGACGCTATGCCATCATTTGGGATCTCGTCGCCGTGTGTCCCGTCGTCGTATAGCGGCGCTTCGATCTGAAAGGCGGTAGCCACCGGAAACGCAAAGGCTTTGACTGAAAACGGACCAACAACGTTGCCCATAAGTACCCGGAAGATAACCTGCCACGCACCCTTCGTCTGCCTGCGGTTGGTATCAACGGCATTCATGGGTGCAAGACCGAAATCCCGTGCCCGCCGACTCTCATCTGCTTCGCGAAGATGGTCGAACTGCTTTGGGAAATCCAGGAACGGAATATGATCTGTATCGACCGCCGCGCGCACCGCACGAGCTGCAAGCGTTTCCCAGAAATCCAGATTCAATACGAGCAGGTCTGCACCCGCGGCCGACGTCAATCTACGCGCGGCGTGGACGGCCGCCTCGATCTCGTCCAGTCCCACCCGCCTGCAGGCCCCCGTGCTTCTGATCTGCCTCTCGCAATTTGGGCTCACTTGAGGTTGACCGGTTCGAGCTGCCACCAGCCGGTGCGCCAGACGGTACATGTTGGTACGCGACAGGATCCCGCGCACGCGTTCAAGCAGGCGCGGCGCCGGTTTCTCCAGCGCCGAGATCAGTTCATTGTCGGTGATCTCGGCAGGAAGTAACTGGTCGTTCACGCCGTGCGCCATCACCACGAGATTCGGGTGCAGCGACAAGCCGCGGACCTGCAAAAAGCGAAGCCCCTGCACCCAACTCCATCCCGGCACTCCCGCGTTCACGATGTCGAAGCGGCGGTCCGGATAACGCGTCCGCAGTGTCGCTACCACGCGGCCGACGAACGAGTCGTGTTCTTCCACGCCGTACCCAAAGGTAACCGAATCGCCGACGAAGATTATCCGATAGACGCCCTCAGGAGCGTCCTTGTTTTCCGGCTCGGGTCCGCGAAACCCCTCTGAATTGATTCGTATAGTCCATGTGTCGTTGTGCCCGTAGGCCTGCGGATTCACCGGCGCAATCTTGGTCACTGAGGGAGCATTCCGCCACAATAGATCCAAGTCCTTCACACTGGGCAGCGGATTTGACTCGGCCCACTTAAACGTTTCCGCAATAAAGTGGTCTCGTGCGTTCATGAAAATGATGGGGTTCTCCGTTTGATCGTCCCTCCCCACAAAAAAACCGCAGGCGATCTCCGCAACGACCAACAGGAGCACCGTCAGCACCGCACCCGCGCCGATTTGTATTAGTACGGCCGTCTTGGTTCCCAGGGTGCAGCCGCCTCTCTCAGCCATAATTCGAAGCCGGCTCCTAACAAACGGCGCGCCGTCGCACAAGCAACTCCACACGCTCGGGATCGCTTGGCCGGCGGGCGGCCTAGAAAGCGGCGCGCAAAGCTGGCAAGAAGTCACGTTGGGCGCTACACGCTTGCGGCAAAAAGATGAGCTTCAAGCAGTATATGGGTACAGAGCAGGCCTGCCGCTCAGACGAGACGTACCGTGCCGAGGAGTGGGCAGGAGCCCATCCTGGCAGGGCCTACTACGATGTACACCTCGCCGCGATCGAGGGTTTCGAGATGAATACGCCGGTATTTCGGGAGTTCCTCGGGCGCGGTGGCATGCGGGTCCTCGAGTCCGGATGCGGCACCGGCCGGTGGATGGCGTTCTTCGAAAAACTAGGCAATCGCACCGTAGGCCTCGACGACAGTGCGGGGCCGCTGCGCGTGGCCCGCGAGCACGACCCGGCGATGACCTTGGTGCGCGCCTCGGCCTTGCTCAGCCCGTTCAAAGACAACTCCTTTGACGCCGTATTCTCGTCGTACGTCGCCGAGCACTTCGAAGAAGGTCCTGAGGCGCTCTTCCGTGAGATTCACCGCGTCGTCAAGCCGGGCGGCCTCTTCTTCGTAGTGGTTCCCTTCAACAACGCCTTCCGCCGGGTGTTGGTGAATCCCATCCTCCGCTTGCGGTATTTGGTGTGGCGGCTGCGGCGAAGACCGGTAGCCTTCACCGAGTTCCGCTACACCAAGAGTGACATGGATGGCTTTCTCGCGCGGAGCCGGTTCGAGGTGCTACGCGTTCTGCCCGACGACTTCATACTGCCGTGGTCAAAAGGGCTTTACCTCGACCTTTGCGATGTGGGGGTTTTCATCCGGCCCGCCCCGAGGCTGTTCCAGCTCGGCAGGTTCGAAACGCGGGTTGCCCGGCTCATCCAAAGTTTCGGCATCTGGCATTGCTGCGGCGGCATCTTTTACGTCGCGCGAGCTGAGAAGTAATCGCGAATCACGTTGCGGCTGTGAAAACGACTGTGCTACGGTGACGCATGCGTTACGTCGGCTGGCTTGCCGGCACGCTTGCGGTTTTGGCGCTCGCAGCGTGCGGCCCCAAGGTGCCGCCGAACGTCTTCCTCATCGTCATCGACACGCTGCGTGCCGATCGCGTCGGCTGGTACGGCGATCAGCGCGGGCTGACTCCATTTCTCGATTCGCTGGCGGAAGGCGGCGCCGTGTTCTGGAACGCGTACGCGCAGTCATCCTGGACCATGCCCTCGGTCGCGACGATCTTTACCTCGCGCTATGCGTCGGAGCATAACGTCATCCAC
>Ga0187884_10000386_pt1 | contig 44606 bp, 33 predicted proteins | sample June2016WEW_20_4_FD_132983 | JGI IMG/M metagenome (GOLD analysis project Ga0187884, IMG submission 132983) | Peatland microbial communities from SPRUCE experiment site at the Marcell Experimental Forest, Minnesota, USA - June2016WEW_20_40 | ecosystem: Environmental > Terrestrial > Soil >...
AAGTACATAGCCTTCCATGAGGGCGGCTTCCTTCAAGTCGCTGTATCAGAAGCGCCCCCCTGAAATCATCCAGCTGCGGACGATTGCTAGGGGGGCGCTCCAGATACAGCACTAAGACTTCCCGGCACGCCACCGAGTGTATCTTCCCGTTCGCAATCGCCACTTCAACCTGCCGCAGCAGACTCACGATCTGCTCCGGTGAATGCGCCTTCCCTCGTCCCATGCCAGGCTCCTCTCATGCCAGTCTCTCTTACATCCACTGGTACAAAGTTCGCCGGGCACTCCAGTCGGGCATGCTTCTATGGCAACAGATCGCTCTAGTCGCGATCGTGATTGGCCTCTGGCAATGGCAGCGGTTACGACGGCAAATGCGGATTAGGGCATCCCACACTCAAGGTCGAGACGGACTTCTCGCAAACGAGTCTAAACAACGAGCTCTGTCGAGTACATGATCTCGGCCGCGACAATGGCCTGCACCGATTGGACTGCCGAGCTTTCGTGGCGTGCTTTTTCATTACGCCAATCGTCGGGATGGCCATCAGCATCCCTTCGGTATCTTCTTGGACCAACAAAGTTGTACAGTAGATTAAGAGGCTCCAGAGCCCTCGTTTAGGGCTACTTTGAGCCTCGATAGATGGTGGACAAATCAGGCAAGATGAACGGCCGCGTAAACATGCACGATATCGCCAAACGCGCCAGGGTGTCCATCGGCACGGTTTCTAATGTCATCAATGAGACGGTTTCCGTCCGGGAATCCTCCAAACGGCGCGTGCTGGATGCGATCAAAGTCCTCGGTTATCAACGCAGCCAATTGGCGAGAGGCCTACGGCGCGCCTACACAAATATCATCGGGATGATTATTCCTGATATCACCAACCCCTTTTTCCCGGCGCTGGTCAGAGCAGCTGAGGACGTCTCCTACGCTCATGATTATCAGTTGGTTCTTTGCAACAGTGATAATGACCCCAGGAAAGAAGCAAGGTATTTGACGGCGTTGCAGTCTTATCTTCCGGCTGGGCTGCTCCTGATTCCTGCCGTCGATAGCCTGTTGCGAGAACAGCCAATGCGCAATGGTCGTCCCACGCCAATAGTGTGCATTGACCGAAAACCTAAGGGGTGGAAGTGCGATACGATCTGCGCCGATAACGAGAATGGCGCGTATGTCGCCACTCTCCATCTCATCGATCACGGTCACAGGAGAATTGCTGTCATTGGAGGGCCGTCCCATCTTGCCAATGCGAGAGAGCGAGTCCGAGGTTTCAGACGAGCACTCAAGGACGCCGGAATCGAACTCCCAGATGCCTTTGTTAAGACTGGAAAGTTCGAGCGGACCAGCGGCCTTGAGGCAGCACTCAGCCTCCTGCGGCCAGCCTCCCGCCCAACGGCTATATTTGCCGCGAACGACATGATGGCAATGGGAGTAATGCTCGCAGTGCGCGAGTTGGGATTGCGTTGCCCGGAAGACGTTTCAATTGTAGGGTTCGACAATCTTGAGATCGTCGAATTGCTCCAGCCGCCGCTGACGACTGTTCAACAGCCTGTCTATACCTTGGGTATAAATGCCGCAGAGCTTTTGATCCAGCGGATCTCGGGCTCAACCGAACCCCGGAAGGACATTGTGTTGGAAACGGAGTTGATCAGGCGCGGGTCTGTGATGCGCGTTCAGACCTCACCCGAAAACCAGTTGTCACATGTGCGCGTCAAGCCACCAAGGAAGCAGCTGACTTAGTCGCAGGAAGTGGCCCCGGGTCAGTCCACGCTCTACCGATAACCGAAGCCGGCGGCTACTAGCTCCAACGTCATTTTAATCTGTCATTTTAATCTTGACAATCGCAGATGTGCGGATTACCCTACTCGCTATTTAATGAAAGCTTTCAAGGCAGCGAATTGTGCGGGAATCCTCCCAGTCTCCGAGCGGGATTGCGATCATATCCTGCTTCGTCCTGAGAGGTGGAAATCGTGTTCCAACCGGAATCCTATGTAGTTACGCTTTGTATCATGTTCTTCAGCATGCTGTGCTGGGGCTCATGGGCTAACACGGTGAAACTATGTCCAGGCTATCGGTTCCAGCTCTTCTATTGGGATTATGTTGGCGGACTCGCGTTGGGGTCCATTGTCTGGGGTTTCACGCTGGGAACTATGGGTGGAAGCGGGCCACCGTTTTTGGCGGATTTGCTGCATGCCGATTCCGGTCACATTCTGCTGGCTTTCACCGGTGGAGTCATTTTCAATGTTGCCAACCTGCTGCTCGTAGCAGCCATCGACATTGCCGGTCTGGCCGTGGCTTTTCCTGTGGGAATAGGGCTGGCATTGGCGATCGGTGCGGTCAGCAACTATATCGTCACTCCCACAGGAAATCCATGGATGCTGTTTGCTGGCGTTGCCCTGGTCCTGGGGGCTATCGTTTTTGACGCACTCGCCTATCGATTACGCGAAAAGGAGAAACGCGCCACCAGCATGCGGGGAGTGGCGCTGAGCCTGGCAGCTGGGTTGTTGATGGGGACTTTCTATCCTTTTGTAGCCAAATCCATGCAAGGCGATCACGCACCCGGGCCATACGCGGTCTCGTTGATTTTCGCGTTCGGTGTCATCGCGTGCTCATTGCCCCTGAATTATCTGCTCATGTGCAAGCCTCTTGATGGAGGTGCCACTGCTTGCTTCTCAGGGTTCTTTACTGCGCCGCTCAAATGGCATCTATGGGGAATGCTGGGCGGGGCAATCTGGTGTACCGGCGCGGTGCTAAATTTTGTGGCCTCTCGCGCTCACATGGTCGGGCCGGCTGTTTCCTACTCGATCGGCCAGGGAGCCACGATGGTTTCAGCTTGTTGGGGAGTGTTCATCTGGCGTGAGTTTGCAACCGCACCTGCTCGCTCGAAGAAATTCCTCGTCTGGATGTTTCTGTTTTTTCTGGCTGGACTAAGCTTTATCGCACTGGCCCCAGTTCTTTAAATCATTCGGCAAAGGTGCCGCAAGAGAAGGGCTCAATAAATGGTTAGAAAAGGAATTGTGGTTGTCGGGAGTTTGAACCTCGATCTGGTGGTTCAGGTCGAGAGAATCCCGAGTGTCGGGGAGACGGTGCTCGGGAGTGGCTTTCAAACCCATCCAGGTGGCAAAGGAGCAAACCAGGCGGCAGAAATCGGGTGCCTGAGGTATCCGGTGCATATGATTGGCCGGGTTGGCTCCGATGCCTTCGGGACGGCACTTCGTGAGAGTTTGGATGCTGTCGGTGTTGATACAACGGCAGTTTTCGTATCCGACAGCGCCTCCGGGATCGCTATGATTGTGGTTCAGGCTCGTGGAGATAACAGCATCGTGGTTGCTCCCGGAGCCAATTCATGTCTGACGGGTGAAGACCTCGATGCCAACATCGACTTGATCCGCAATGCAAGTTTCGTGTTGACGCAACTCGAGATTCCCATTTCGACTTTGGAGCATCTATCCCGGATCTGCGAGCGGGAACAGGTACCGTTGATGCTCGATCCAGCCCCCGCGTCTCCTTTATCCGCTAAGATTTTGCACAGGTTAGCCTGGATTACACCGAACGAGCCGGAGGCGCAGTATTTGACTGGGACCGTTGGCACGCCGGATTCCGAGCCAGAGCTGCGACAACTTGCAGAGAAGCTTCTGGAAATGGGTCCGAAGAACGTGCTCCTCAAACTCGGAGAGATTGGTGCATACGTCGCCACGCAAGACGGCATTCGGGCTGCCATTCCAGCTTACCCAGTCGAAGCGGTGGATACGACAGCCGCCGGAGATGCGTTTAATGGAGCCTTCGCCGTTGCTCTCGCACTAGGAGCTGGCGCACTGGACGCAGCACAATTTGCAACTGCCGCTGCGGCAATCTCAGTAACCCGTCACGGTGCAGCGCCTTCCATGCCGACAAGGGATGAAGTTGAAGCATTCATGGCTAGGAACAGAAGTTAGCCCGCATAATTCTTGAAGGTTGAAGAAGAGAAAGCCTCCTGTGCTACAAGCATGTTGTCAACACAGTGTTTGAGGCAAAAGGAGAGGCTTTTGCATGTTCAGGATCAACGCCGTGGGCTTTGTCTTGCGTCCCGTGTCAAGGACGGAGTAAAACCAGGCCACTGGGGCGGAGTAAATGTATGGTCCGCCGCCGTTCCGCAAGCGAAAAGTGAAAGTGGCAGGTTGGTCTGCGCAATGTATACGGCCTTTGTTGGAGAGGGTTCCTCCGGGCCATGATGGAATGCGCCGCGCTCTGTTCCTCATTAAGTAGGCAGTCTTGTGAAGACTTTTTTACTCCACAGGTTTCGAGAGCGCCGGGTTCGACCGTTGAGCCATCTCATTGTTCGCCAGCAGACCTGGTAGAAAATCAAATCCTCCGCAGTAGTAGCCGCTGGGCTGTAGATGTGGGAATCGCGTATGCGATTTCCAAGCCTGGCCTCAGCCAGGCGTCATCTGCAGGCCAGTCAAGCTGTCTCCAAGCTGATCAACGCCAGAGGCTGGTACCGCTCCTCTTTTGCGAGCACCGCCCAGGCGATTCGGGCCAGTTTGTTGGCTAACGCCGCGGCAACAACATTGTGGTGGGTGCGACTCGCAAGTTTTGCCAACCACTCGCTCAAACCGGGCGCCTGCTTTGTACGATGTTGCAAGACAGCGCGAGCACCTTGTATGAACAGCCTTCTCAAGTAGGAGTTCCCATGTTGCTGATCCCAAGCAGCTTCTGCTTGCCGCCGGTTGAGTGCTCCCGTGGAACCACCCCCATCCAGGCTGCGAACTCCCGCCCCTTGCGGAAGGCCGCTCCGTTGCCGATGGCCGCGATCAGTGCGGTTGCGGTAATCGGACCGATGCCGGGTATCGCCACAAGCCGTTGGCAGGCTTCATTCTCATGAGCGGTCTTATTGAGTACAGCATCGGCCTCGTCGATCCGTATCGCCATCTGATCGAGTTCCAGCTTCAGTTGCGCGAGCAACACACGCAATGCGCCGGATAGCTTCGAATCGGCATCTTCCAATATGTCAGGCAAAGCTCCATCGACATGCCGCCGTCCCTTCCGCAGAGTGATGCCACGTTCGAACAGCAAGCCACGAATCTGGTTGACGATGGCCGTGCGGCGCATGACCCAGCACTCACGCACCCGGTGCAGCGATTGCATATCCAACTGGTCATCGGTCTTGATCGGTACGAAGCGCATCGTTGGTCTTGCCACGGCCTCTGCGATCGCCTCTGCATCGATGTAGTCGTTCTTGTTCGTCTTCACATACGGCTTCACATACTGAGCCGGCATCAGTCGCACTTCGTGGCCCTGCTCGCGCAGCGCCCGGCCAAGGAAATGCGCGCCGCCGCAGGCTTCCATGCCAATCAAGTCGACGTGCAGGTTCGCGGTGAACTGCAGCAGTTGCTTGCGTGACACCTTCTTGCGCACGAGGACCTCACCACGCAGGTTGAGCCCAACCAGATGAAAGACTGTCTTGCCAAGATCGATGCCGATCGTGTGTAATTCCATGGGATGCCTCCTCCGTACGTTCCTTATAACCCAGCTGTCGGCTGGGTAAAGGCGGCGGACCATCCCATTAAGTAGGCCAACCGATTGTTGCAGATGTTGATGCCCGCGCAATCAACGCGTCCCGATTTCAGACCTTGAGTCTGGCGAGATCCTGGGTCAATCAGCAGACCTCCTGCGCATTGAATTACCTGGATACGGTCACCGCATCTTCCGCATAACCGGAAGGGCATACGGTTCCAGTAAATCGGAGGCAATCCATTGAGCACGATGAGGAAGCTTTACCTCGCAGGAGGGATTCCCGCTCTTTCGGTCTTCTTTGGCGTTCTTTCTTCTGCCCAGGACACACACTACCCGCCGAGGGGCCAGCAAATTCCTCCTCCCGCGTGCCTCATCATGCAAGGAGCGGGGGAAGGCGGTTACACGCCGTGCAATCCTGGGAGTCATCAGGAGTGGTTGAAGGATGTGACTCATTGGCGCATGGAGCGCCTAATTCGTATCGGCTATGACCCTGCCCGTTACGAGATGGCGGCACTGAAGTGGGCTCAGTCCAGCTTCATCCAGCCACAGATGATGGTCCATGACCGATACTTCTACGATCCTGTCGCGAATCGCTACACGGTGGATCGCTATCTTGACGATCTTGATCAGCGCTACGGGGGCATTGACGCGGTGTTAGTGTGGGCAACCTACCCTAACATGGGCATCGATGATCGCAACCAGCTAGACATGGTGCGCTCAATGCCGGGTGGAGTCGAAGGAGTGCACAAGACGGTGGAAGACTTCCACCGGCGCGGCGTGCGCGTTCTGTTTCCAATGATGATGTGGGACCAGGGCACACGGGATCCGGGCAGGGATTGGCCCGATGCCATTGCCGAATTGATGAAGCAACTCGATGCCGATGGCATCAACGGCGATACACAGGACGGCGTGCCATTGGCCTTTTCGCTGGCGGCCGACAAAATCGGTCATCCGCTTGCTTTCGAGCCCGAGGGTGGCCCACATGACGAAGGTCTTGCGTGGAACGTGTTGACCTGGGGTCAGTACGAGTTCCAATTTGTTCCCACCATCGACCGTTACCGCTGGCTCGAGCCACGCCACCAGGTCAACATCCAAGGCCGTTGGTTGCGCGACAAAACAGATGATCTGCAGTTTGCGTTCTTCAACGGCGAAGGTTGGGAGAGCTGGGAAAACGTTTGGGGCATCTGGAATGGCGTGACCCCGCGCGATGGTGAAGCTACCCGCCGCATGGCCACAATTGAGCGTGGCATCGCCCCCTTTCTAGTCAGCCAGGATTGGGAGCCCTTCTATCCGATGCACATGTATGGGGTCTTTGCAAGCCATTGGCCGCTGGGCGACCAGACAGTGTGGACCATCGTGAACCGCAACGAATATGACGTTGACGGCCGGCAGATGACCGTGCCATACCGACAAGGAATGCGATACTTCGATCTCTACCATGGCGTCGAGCTGAAGCCGGCTATAGAAAATGACCAGGCAGTGCTCTCATTTAGTACTGAGGCCCACGGTTATGGTGCCATCCTCGCCACTCCCGGCGCGCCCGATGCCCAGTTCCAGCAACTGATGGTAAGGATGAAGGTGATGACAGAAAAGGCGTTGTCCAGCTTCTCACATCAGTGGGAGCCGCTCACGCAGCAAATTGTGGAGATCGAGCCCACGAAGCCAGCGAGGACTACACCGGAAGGGATGATACGCATTGAGGGTGGCGACTTCCTGTTCAAGGTTCAGGGAATCGAGATTGAAGGCTTCAACGATGTGGGAGTCGATGTGCAGTATCCGTGGGAGGACAGTCCTCGACGCTTTCATGAGCACATCGTGCACATCAAGCCTTTTTATATCGACAAGTACCCTGTTACGAATGCGGAGTACAAGAAGTTTCTTGACGCGACCCGATACCATCCAGCGGACGACATGAACTCCCTAAAAGGCTGGCAGAACGGCGCCTATCCCGAGGGCGCTGCTAACAAACCGGTCACCTGGGTCTCGATCGAAGACGCAAAGGCATATGCAAAGTGGGCCGGCAAGCGCCTTCCACATGAGTGGGAGTGGCAGTATGCGGCTTGAGCTGGCTTCGCAAATTCGGACAGTGGGATGAGTGGAAGGGTTGTTCCTCAGCCAGCCATTAAGATGGCAGAAAAGAGGAGCAACGATGGCACGACGTCCACGCCGGAATCACACATCGGCTTTCAAAGCGAAGGTGGCCCTGGCCGCTCTGAAGGGAGATAAGACCCTGGCCGAGCTGGCCGCACAGTTCGACGTTCACCCCAACCAGATCACAGACTGGAAGACACGGCTCGAGGAAGGTGCGACCGCTGTCTTTGGCGAAGACAAGGTTGAGCAGCAGGCCAAAGTCGATGTAACCCGGATGCAGGCCAAGATCGGCGAGCTGGCCTTGGAGAACGATTTTTTAGAAAGTGCGCTCGTCAAGGCGGGACTGCTGAGCGCAAAGCGATGATCGATCCCGAGCACGAACTACCGATTAGCAAGCAAACGGCGGCGTTGGAGATCAGCCGGTCAAGTGTCTACTACGCGCCGCGTCCGATCTCCGACGCGAACCTCGTGCTGATGCGGCGCATCGACGAGTTACACATGAACTATCCGTTCGCCGGCAGCCGGATGCTGCGCGACATGCTCAGCCGACAGGGTCTGGAAGTGGGCCGGCGCCACGTGCGCACGCTGATGCGCCGGATGGGGATCGAGACACTCTACCGCAAGCCCAACACGTCGAAACCCGCGCCAGGACACAGGATTTATCCCTATCTGCTGCGCGGCCTTGCGATCACTCGGCCCAATCAAGTCTGGGCCATGGATATCACGTACATCCCGATGGCGCGCGGCTTCGTCTATCTGGCCGCGCTCGTCGACTGGTTCAGCCGCCGCGTTCTCTCGTGGCGGCTGTCGATCGCCATGGACACGAGCTTTTGCATCGAGGCACTGGAAGAGGCACTTAGCAAGTACGGCAGGCCGGAGATCTTCAACACCGACCAGGGCGCGCAATTCACCAGCGAAGCCTTTACCGGGCGGCTAAAAAGAGAGGGCATCCAGATCAGCATGGACGGCCGCGGCCGCTGGGCTGACAACGTCTTCGTCGAGCGGCTGTGGCGCTCGCTCAAATACGAGCACGTCTACCTGCACGCCTACGAGTCGATCGGCGAGGCCCGAATGAAGATCGGCCGCTACTTGGAGTTCTACAACAGCCAACGCCCACATTCGAGCCTGGGGGCACAAACACCCGACCAGGTATACTTGCACCGACCGCCGGAAGCGCTGGCGGCATGACGCGCAAAAAAACAGGCGGTGGGAATGTGAAAATCGATGAAGCCGATTTTCACATTCCCACCGCCAAGACGACGACTAGCTGAACAATCTTTTCCACTCAAAAACCCGAAAAACCTGTCCGAACAAGCGGAGCCACCGCAGCTCAGGGCAATGATCACCGCATCTTCCCCTGGGGGAATTGCGACTGGCTTGCCCCGGTCACCGGTGCCGGACCGTTCGCATGTCCTTGGCAAAACGATCCAAACAACGCTCCCGCTCCTGTTCCTGATAAAGGACGTACCATGCTTGCTGCAAGTGATGTTGATGCTCATCCAAAAGGCGCCAGTCCATTCGGTGTCGTGGATATGGTCGGTAACATCTGGCAGTGGACCGATGAATACTTGGATGAACACACCCATGCAGCTATCGTCCGCGGTGGTAGCCACTACCAGCCCCAAGGTTCGATCTGGTATTTTCCGCAGGCATATCGCAACGAGCAGCACGGAAAGCTTCTTCTAATGGCCCCTAGCTATGATCGCTCCGGTGCAATTGGGTTTCGGTGCGTCAAGGACGCTGACTAGAACCGGTCCGGAGATCCAGGAAGGCGACCACATGCCCAAGCAGATGACTGCGTTTATTTCGGCAGCAACATTCATGTTGGCCCTGACTACTGGCTTGGCTCAGAAGCCCGACCAGAGCGCGGCACTTCGCGAGATGGACGGATTGCACCTCACCGAATACCTGAAGGAGAACTTCGCACACGATTGGATCCTTCCCGCAGGGAAAACGCACATTGTTCTGGCGGTCCCTGGCTCAGCGGAGTTCGACAAAACCTACGTCGAACCCGATGGCTCAGTATCTCCGGGAGTAGGGTCGTATGGCCTCACCACGTGGCTCTATGACATCTCTAACCACCGGCTCTATGCCCCGGACGAAATGGAAGAAGATAGGCTAAACTTCCATCTCGAAGACGGGCACATCCCCATTGCACATTCCTCGTGGAACGCCGGAACATTGCATCTTGAAAAGCGAATCACAGTTGTTCTCAAAAATCCAGATTCGCTCGAAAGCGAAGTTTACATGGAAGTGAAGATCGACGCTCCCGGCGAGAAGGCAGCCGATTTTCTCTTGTACGTGGCTATACGCCCACTCGGACCCGCTGGAGGTCCCGTCAAGGCGATCTCCGCCATCGATAACGGACGAACAGTCTTGCTAAACGGTACGCCGGCTATCCAGTTCGATCCAGCGCCCACGTCCTTCGGAGCAACCTCCTTTAACAGCGGTGGTGACGACATATCGAGGTGGGCGAAACGGGGCAGCGTTCCTTTGGGTCAGAGCATCTCCAGCGACAGTTTGGGGTTGGCGAGGGGTGCCGCAGTCTACCATCTCCATATCGACCCGAAGAAAAGCCTTTCCATCTACGCTCGGCTGGCGCTCAGAAACGCCGATCGACGCGATTCGCTGACAGGCGAACTAAGCTCTTCTGATGCGTTGCGGCAATTCAATGAGGTCGCAGGATGGTGGAAAAGAACACTTGAAAAGGTGGACATCACCGCGAATGAGCCTTTCGGGCGTGATACCTATTACGCCTCAATTGCCTGCATTCTCATGAACAGCGTTGGCAACCAGCTACGCGTCACCAATGTCCGCCACCCGGTGACGTACCTAAGAGATGGCGTCTATATGCTCAATGCGATTGACCAGGCAGGCCTGCACGATCGCGCAAAGCAATATTTGGAGTACTTTGTCAAACATCCATGGTCAGGGGCGGAGAGCCAGGAGGGTCCGGAAGGAGATGCACCAGGGAAGCTCTGCTGGATTATTGGGGAACATTTTCGTTTGACGCACGATATCGGGTGGCTTCGTTCTGTATATCCGTTCCTCCTGCAAGGAGCTGACCTGATCCTCTTTCTCGAGAATCCGGTCGATGGAGAGACCCGCGAGATAGGCGGAGTGAAACTGGTTGCGCGCGGTACAAGTGTTCATGCAACCGGTCTGCCCGATCTTTTGTGCCAGTTGAATTGTTAGTGTAACGCCCAGTAAACAGTTCCTCGCCGGGAGTTACACATTTCCTGTTGGTCATCCTCAAGAATCTGAGAGTTGATTGAAGCGCAGAATCAGGCTGCCAGGTCGTAGCGATGATGCAGGCCGCCCAGACTTGGCATTGCTATGATCCTGCGATCTACGGCCGAGGATTCTCCTTTCCTCACGACCCGCAGGCGTTCCCTTCGTCAGCGCGAGATGGGTTCTGTCCTCTCGATAATAAAAGACTTACTCGTTCATCAGACGTTTCAGATGCCGCTCGTTCACGACAATCACATCAGCTCGATGCTTCGAAGTCCACGACCAATATAACTTGAACCCTGCTCGATGCCAGCGAATAACGGCCTCCGACTGGACGAGAATCAAGCATTCTTCCATCCCGGCCAGAGCCCTGGCAACATCAACCAGAACAGTCTGTCAGTATCGGCCAATTGCGGCTGCGGATGCCTCCGTTTCATGACGTTGAGCAGTTGCCGAATAGCCAGAATTTCCAAGAGCAGATCGCTGCGAGAGCGAATGAATCGGATAGCCAGAGCAAGTAGAAGCCGCAGCAGGCGCAGCACGAGGTCAGTGTTATACGGGAACAGGCCAAAGGAGACACAAAATTCATCTGCTTGATTAGACAGTGATCGCTATTTTGGCGAGTCGCAGGGTCTTGTCGCACACCGCGCCCGTCAAGAAGTAAACGAAATTCTGAATGAGTCGTCGGCGATTGGAAATTTGCCTCGCGCCCCGTCTTGGCCGAATGTCGCAAAATCGCCAAGCCCTGAACAAGGGGACAACCGCAGTCGATCTCTCAGGCCCCGTAAATCCAGAGCCTGAGAAATGCCACTCATTCTCACTGCTGGCTTCCGGTCTGGATATTGTACCCTTCCACCACGATGCGTGGCTGCTCGCCGCGGGTATCCGCATTCTCAAGTTCCGTCCGGATCATTCTTCGTTCACCTGGCATGAGGGCGATGTAGTTATCGTCGTAGACGGCCGGCAGGATGTGATCCCCCGTCTTCTCCCGCACGGCTTTCACCCGCACCATCAGCGCCGGAGAGGCTGAGACGTTTTGCAGTTGCGTTGTAAGCAGCCACTTTGTGCCCTGCCGCTCCACGCGGGTCGCCGCCTGCACCTTTACCTTTGGGAGATCGCGAATGCCTTGGAAATCGCCCTCCACGAGGCCGCGCAGATAAAAGTTTGAAGAGAGCACGGTGCTGCCGCGATTGAGCGTGAGCCGGATGAAATGCGTGCGCGAGAGCCCAGCCGGATACTCGATCTGGATTGGCGTCGCGGTACTGTCTTCGCCGCTATCCAGCACCGCGGTCTTTTCCCACTTGATTGAGCCATCCAGGTTCAGCACCTCTGCATGCGCTGTCAATCCGCGCTGATCTCCCGCGCTGTTGTTGACGACTTCAACCCCGTCGGTAGCAGCATTCCATTGAATGTGCAACGGCTCGGCGCCCTTCTTGGCGCCGAAATATCCGCCGTCCGTGTCATAGAAGTAGTCGTACGTCTGCCATAGCAACGACGGCCACGCAGGATGACTCATCCAGATGAGAAGCCCCAAGCGGTTCTTGCTCTGGCCCTCAAACATACCACGGTAAGCGTTGTAGTCGACGAACTGCGCCAGGTTTACCCAGTCCTCGATATTCTTCGCTCCACCGTATTGCTGTTCGATCACCCAGGAGAATGAGCCGGGCATGAAGGGCAAGAAGAAGTCGTGCATCGACCACTGGCTGTTCTTCGGCCACAAGGCCGATTCAGGCATGGTTTGACGGAGGCTATTCATCTCTACGAAGTTGGGGGAGCCCATCTCGCTGTGGAACTTTGCTGGCTGGTGGGTGAAGTAGTACTTCAGCGGCTCGATTTGGTACGGTCCACGCCCACCGACCGGTCCGTCGGCGGAACTGGAAATGTAGTGCAGGCCGGGATCGAGCGTGGCGACCAGACTGCGAAGTCCCGCATCGATGGGCTGGGGCGGGAAGCCCTCGTTCCGGCCACAGAAGAGACCGACCGATGCGTGATTGCGAATGCGGAGGATGTAGTCCCTGGCATTGCGCAGAAACAGGCCATTGTCGTCAGGGTCCGGGCCATCCAACGGATTTGCGAGCCAGAAGTCCTGCCAAACGACGATGCCGTTGCGGTCGGCCGCGTCATAGAAGGCCTCATCGCCGGTTTGTCCACCCCAATCGCGGATCATGTCGAAGTGCAGATCGCGGTGGTAGCGCATAGCCGCCTCATACTCGCGAGAGCGATAGCGAAGCATAGATTCCGAGAAGCCCCAGTTGCCGCCGCGGGCGATGAAACGCCGGCCGTTGATCCATATCTTCAGCAAGCCGCCTTCTTCCGAATAGGTGAACTGGCGAATGCCGGTCTGGAACGTGGCGGAGTCTGAAATCGCGCCGCTGGCCACGAAACTGAGCTCCACGGGATAGAGGTTCGGCCCGCCATAGCCCACAGGCCACCACAGCTTCGGATGTGTCAGGCGAAGGGCGGGGTACTTCGAAGGATCGAAATGGACCACTTTTGTCCCGGATGGATCGATCTCTACCGGCACTTCCACCGTCACCTCGCCGAAGCGCGCGCGGAGCGTGCCGGCTACCGGCCGCGTTTCCTGATTGTGGAGAGTTGCCTCAATAGCTACGTCCGCACGCGTGGTGTCCGGCAGCGGCAGCGTCGTGGTGACAAGTGGGTTTTCGATGGTCACAGGTCCGCTAGCGGTGAGAGTGACGTTGCTCCAGATGCCGGTGTTGCGTCCGCGGATCGTCGGCATCCAGTCCCATCCGGCGCTGGCGTAGAAGGTGGGATTGTCGTGTACCAGTGCGCCCCCATTTACGACACTGGTCTCTTTAGTCACTGCGAGCCACCGGGAATTTGTGCTTCCCGGGTTGTCATTCTTCAAGATGCGCACGGCCAGTACATTCCGGCTCCCCGGATGCATCAGGCGGGTCACGTCGAAGCGACCGCGCATGAATGCGCCCTCGATGCGCCCAATTCTCTCTCCGTTCAGAAAAATTTCTGCTTTCCAGTTGATGCCGTCGAAGTTCAACCAGAGGTGCTGCTGCGGGTGCGTCGCGACAGGCACGATAAATTCGTCGCGATACCAGAAGTCCGCGCAGAAGAAGGCGTCGGATATAGTGAACTGGTTATCGCCAAAATCGGGATTGGCCACTGCTTCGTCATTGAGGTAACTGGTCAGGACTGTACCGGGGACGGTAGCCACAAGCCAATCTTTGTCCGGGAATCCGGCTTTGGAAATATCTTCGCCGCGGGCTGGAACCAGCGACGCCCGCTGAACGCGCCATCCTCCGCCGGCCAGATCGAGCGTTCCGTCGGGCCGCGCGGCAAGCGCAGGCTTGGGGCTCACCACGAGCCCGCCGCGGCCGAAGACCTCGAACTCGCTCAGCACATAGCTCCCCGGCTCCTTGGGCCTAGTCATCAGAACCCGAACATACCGGCCGCTGGCTGGCTGCGCAAGGTGGATGTCGTCCGTCATTCCAGATGAAGCAGGAAGCGGCTGGATTGTCTGCCATTGGGACGCGTCGTTGGAGACCTGAATAGTACCTTCTGCCGCGCGGCGAATCCAGGAAAGCGTGACGCGGTCGAACGTGCAGATCGCGCCCAAATCTACATAGACCCACTCCTCACCGCTGCCCGCGCTCATCCAGGCACTCGTAAAGTGATACGGCCCAGCGATCTGTACTTCCCTGCCCTTGTCAAAAAGAACAAGTTGCGCTACCCGCCAATTCTCAGCATTCGAAGAGGAGAGCTCGACCCGGTAGTACCGGCTGCGCGAGGGCGCTGTAAAGGGGATGGTCTGCTCGAAGCTCGCTTCGTTGTTGCTCATGTCGGGCCAGTCCGTACCGGTTACGCGGCCCAGCTCCTTCCACGTTGCATGGTCGTCGGAACCCGACACAATGTATGTCCAGCCCCCGGCAGGTTTCCCCTCCATGAAATTGCGCAGGTAGAGATCCACGCGATCCAGCTCCGGCAGAGCGCCGCCGCCTTCGATGCCAAACTCGACCCACACCTTGCTGCCGTGCACGATCACCGACGACGAGGTGACATTACCATTTAAGAACACTTCACGTTCCTGCTCGTCGAGGTCGCCGCCGTCGCTCGTAGCCGCTGAAACCCACTGCGGCAGGTCTTGGTCCTTAATCCCGTCGGTCACTAACTGTGCGGTCAGGTTGTAGTCGTATGCGCTGGACTGATACGCGGGCCGGTGCAGCGCAATATTGCGGTAGGTGGTGGAATCCACGACCAGCACCGAACCGGTGTATTCCTTTTGGTCCCCTGGATAGACACCGATGCCGCGCGTATACTCCTGCGCACGAGAAATCCATGCGGCAGCAACCAACAGCAGAACCAGATACTTCACTTCTCTCCTCATTTCTCTCTCCTCTGCGCACTGGAAACAGCCGACTAGAACTGGTCTGAGAAATTCTGCACGCTTTCTCGCTGTGTTTCTTATGCAGTGGGCCCATACATCACTGCGCCGTACTGGTTCACCAGATTGACGTCCTTCGCGAGTCCAGCGGTAACGATCGCTATGTCCGTGACAGATTCGTCCTCCGGGATTCGCAATGCTTCACAGCCTGGTGTGCTCCACGGGTGTTAGGTCCGATTCGCTCCCCAATGCGATGACATCGAGAAATACTGGGGCCAAGCGCTCCACGCATGGAGCCGGAAGTTAGCCACAACACTCCCTATAGAGCAATGCCGCTCCAATCAATGGTGCATCTTCGCCCAGAGCCGACCTGCAAATGCGGACTTTGGCGGCTATCGATTCATAGGCTCTGCTGCGGACAAACTCAATCAATGGATCCAACAGCAATTCGGCTGGAGCATTACTGATGCCGCCGCTTAGGCTAATCAGTTCAACGCTGCAGAGATTGATTAAATTCGCAAGTCCCATGCCTATGTACTTCACCACGCTGTCCGTCACTTGACGCGCTTGCGGATTTCCTTCTTGGGCAAGCCGGTACACGTCGTGAACTCCTATTGTGGATGGCTTCTTGTGCAAGAGCTCGTGAATTCCGGAAATGTTCTTCTTCGCATCGCGCACGATGGCCAGCCCGCCGGCGTGCGCTTCCAGGCAGCCACAACGGCCGCAATTGCAGGGATTGCCATTGAGTTCGACGATCTGATGGCCAAACTCTCCAGCGGTGTTTAGGGCGCCGTGGAATATCCGGCCGTCAAATACCATGCCGCAGCCAATACCTGTTCCAAGCGTCACGCTGGCTACACTGCGAAGACCTTTCCCCGCGCCGACGAGATACTCGGCCCAGGCAGCCGCGCGCGTGTCCTGAACGATGTAAACAGGAACATTGAAGGCTGGCTGAATGGCTTTGACAATCTCTATACTTCGCCAAAAGAGATTGGGAGCGTATACCACCATACCGTTCTTTGAATCCGCTGTGCCGGGTACGCCCAAACCGATGCTGTTGACGTCCTGATGCCGCAAGGAGGCCTTGACGAGAATGGCATGAATACCTTGAATGATGGACTCGACAATGACATTGCTACCGCGAGCGGGCTCAGTCTTTGCCTTCTCCTGCAGCAAAATCTTCCCGTTCTCGTCGGTAACTCCAAATTTGATGTTCGTTCCGCCAACATCAACACCAACATTGAATAACTGGCCACTCATAGATAATTGCTCCGAACCGTATCACGCGCAGGCGAATCAAAAGTCTACTCGCAGCGTTGTTTCGTATCACGATATGCATTGTTGTTCGTACCGCACGATCTTCTCGATTCGGTCGGCGTGCCTGCCGCCCTCAAACTTCGTGGAGAGCCATACATCCACAATCATCTTGGCCAACTCGATGCCAACCACCCTCGCACCTAACGCGAGTATGTTGGTGTCGTTGTGCTCGCGGGAGAGCCTGGCGGAATAGGGCTCGCTGCACACAACCGCTCTTATGCCCTTCACTTTGTTGGCGCTGATCGAGATGCCGACTCCGGTCCCGCAAAAGACCAGGCCCTTTTCAAACGCGCCGCTGGCGACGGCCTCGCCTACGCGAAAGCCGAAGTCGCAATAGTCCACCCGCTCCGTATTGCAGGTTCCGAAGTCCTGAATCTCATAGCCCTTCTCGATGAGATAGGCTCTGATTTCTTCCTTGAATGCGAAGGCCACGTGATCTGAACCGATGGCAATCATGTTGTTCCTTTGTTACAGTAATCCAAGGCGCTCCTGGGTTACAACATCGCTGTGACCAGCAAAACCAGTCCGGCAAGGAAGAGGACAAACATGGCCGCAATCATGGCCAGAGTGCCCCTGGACGCACTTTTGAATTCCTTCCAGACAAAGACACCCCAGATGGCAGCAATCATGGTGCCGCCCTGGCCGAGACCGTACGCAATGGCGGGGCTGGCGGTCTTCGAGGCAATGAAATTGGAGGTTGTGCCGGTGCAGTTGATCAATCCGCCCAATATCCCGATCAGGTGGAACTTGAGCGTGCCTTTGTTGAAGTAGTCGGAGTACCTGACCTTGGTGCCCTTGAATGGATGAGACATGAGATAGCTGTTAAAGACTACATTCGACGCAAAGGAACCGGTGGAAAACATCAGCACGGCGGCGTAAGGCCCGAACTTGCCCGAATCGAGATTGATGTAGTCGACGGAAAGCGAGCGCTGCACTAGGTAGTAAAACAAGCCCATCAGAATGCCGCCGACAAGGGCCAGGGATACTCCCTTGACAAGTCCGCCCGGGTCCTCGGCCGTGCCCTGCTGATTGCGGTAAGCCAGCGCATCCAGAATGATGGCTAATGCGATCAGCCCCACGCCGGTAAAGATCAGAACCGGATTGCCTTTGGGCTGGGCAATATAGTTGATAACCGTGCCCTCGACGAGAGCGATTCCGATTCCGACGGGGAAGGCGACCGACATCCCGGCGATGGCGATCGCAGCCATAAAGAGAATGTTCGCAAGATTGAATACAATCCCACCCAGGATAGCCCATGCATAGCTGCTCGCGCTTCCCTGCGCCAGATCCTCCAGCAGCGTTCTTCCTCCATGACCGAACGACCCGAAGGTAAGCCCAGCCAGCAAGGGCACGAGCAAGTAGCCAATCGCCTGGTCCCAGTAGTAGAGCGGGAAGGCGTAAGAGTGGGGCTCCATCTTGAGGGTGTTCGCATGCGAACCCCAACACATCATCGTGAGCACGCAAAGTGCCACGGCAATTCCGTAGGAATGCACGATCATTATTGGAACGGCTTTACCTCTCTCACAATTTCTCGCACAGTGGCAATAGCTTGGCCAATCGAAAAGTCCTTGTGGAAGATGCTGGATGTTCCGCCCACCAGCATGGTTGCGCCTGCCGCAACCATTGCTGGTATATGTTCGAAACTTACGTTCCCGTCGACTTGGATTTCAACATGGTCATGACCGGTGGAGCTAAGCAGCGCGCTAACGTCCTTGATCTTGCACAGCATGGCTGGGATGAGTTCTTGCCCTGAAAATCCCGGATTGACGGTCATGACAGTGACCATGTCGATGTCGTCCAGGATGTATTCGAGGTTGGTGATCGGCGTCGCCGGGTTCAGGGCTATTCCAGATTTCGCTCCAGCATCGCGAATCTGCCGCAGGGCTCTCTGCACATGGTAGGTGGCTTCATAGTGGATCGCGACATATTCCGCGCCTGATGCAACCGTCTTCTCGATATATCGTTCCGGTTCGGCCACCATCAGATGACATTCCTGAGGAATGTCGCAAAGCTCTCTGGCGGTACGCATGATTCCGAAGTCCAAGGCAAAGTTGGGAACAAATCTTCCGTCCATGATATCGATATGGAGATAGTCAATTCCCCCTGCGATGAGTTGCTCGATATCAGCCTCGAGGTTCCTGAAGTTGGCACATGCTAGCGACGCTTCGACTTTGACAGGTCTATTCATCGCGAGAGTTCTTTCTGCCTCACCTACTTTCCTCCCGTCGCGACGACAGCAACGGCGAACGGTGCCAGATTGACGGTTGTCCCTGTCACGCGCTCCTTCCGCGGCGGCTGCTCGCCGGACGACTCGTCGACCACTTCGACCTGGAGAGACGACCCCGGGAAGGTATCCGCGAGATTGACTGGAACTGCTCGATCGCTGGTATTCACCAACAGGACTTTGCGCCCGGCTGCTGTAATAAACGCTTGTGCCACCACGTCGGGCGAGGACGATTGCGTGGCGACGAGCTTATCGCCCGGGCCGAAATTGCTGTTGACGAGCTTCAGAACCCAGTAATGGGCGTTGGGGTGCGCGGTTTTCGGATTGACCATCGTGCAGGATGGGGATTGGGTCGCATATCCGAGCATCTGCGTCATGCTAATAAGCGGAATCCCCTCATTTTCCGCGGTGATGAAGTTGTCTGCCCAATTAGCACCCATCGCGACCCAATAGAGAGGGTTATAGGCTTCATACGGCTCGTCGTCCGGCCCGCCCTCATCGACCGGTCTAACTTGGTCAAACGTTCCGAGTTCGTCGATGACGATCTTGGTCGCCGGCGAAAGATCATCGCGTATCTTCATCACTTCATGGAGCTGATCCTTGAAGGCGCGCGCCGCGAAAGCTCCACCCGCTTCGGTTGGAGCGGTGAAGTACTTCGCTTGCCATGTCTCAGGATCGTTGTTGCTCGACACATAATTGTGAAGGCTGAAGAATTGTACCGGCGGTGCGCTGGGGTCGTGGTTCTTCGGATTCAGGAAGTAGCGCGCCCACGATACCTCAGCACCCGAGACCTCGGGGCCGAAAAACTGCACGTTCGGATCGATTTTGTGAATGGCCTCGGCGACCGAGTCCCATATCCGGGTGTACTGCTCGACGGTGAGTTTGTTTTCAAAATCCGGCTCGTTCAGTATGCCCCAGTAATCGATTTTGAAGTGGTAGCCGGACTTATGGTACTTCCCGATCTCATCGGTGAAGCCGCCCTGCGTGTACCACCGGTAAATGCGGGCCTGAAAGTCCGCGAACTGCTTCCCCGTAAGGTCCTTCAGCAGCTCCCCTCTGGTTCCCTGAGTGTAGAGGTAATAGGATGCAGCGGGATCGCTCGGTATATCGGCCGGCGGTACGTTGAACATCCAACGCGGAATGGTGCCGATATTGATGTGATGTACACCGGTGGTATTCGCGAAGAAGTCGATCATCGTCGGATCCATGTACTTGAAGTCCCAGAATGTTTCAGTTGGCGTCGGCTCTTTGAGCTCCGCTACTACAAGGTTGGGGACTGAGTACCAAAATTGCAGCCGTGTATCGTTGGTGTGCAGATCGCGGAGCGACTTGAGAAGTGGCTTGTTCAGCGGATTGCTGCGCAAGGTGAGTGCGCTGGCCAGATTCTGCGTTGTGGGAACTGTGTTGGACACTCTCACAACATTGTCCCAGTGAGCGCTAACTGTCACTGAATCCTCAGCAAAAGCCGAGGCGGCGATCAGCACAGCCAAGATTGCAAACAAATTCCCTACGCGCATCCCTCTCTCCTAGTATTTTCGAGACCACTCTGCCACCTTGACAAAGCTGGCCGCTTTTCTGGATCTCAACTTCGCCCCTGAGGATCCACATAATCAACCCGTGAGACTACCAATATTTCGGTCCCCACCTCATACCCCTCAGATGTTTCCGATAGGACGCCCTTCCCGATCTGGCGGGACTGTATCTTGGGAACGAGATGCATAAGGAAGCTAACTTTCGCCTCCTTATGCATTCCTTGCCGTTTTGTGCTCTGCTTCTTAGAAAATCAGCTTCAGAGCAAGTTGGATTTGTCGCGGCGATGAATGCGGATCCGTACTACTGATTTGGCCGGCGGAACCGTTGTATATGCCGACGCCGCTGCTATTGTAACTGATTGAGTTGTTCGGTTGGGCAAAGGTCGGAGTATTGAACAGGTTAAATGTTTCACAACGGAACTGAAGTCTCGTCGACTCGAGAATCGGGAACTCCTTGAACACCGAGAAGGCCAACGCCTGTGACCCCGGTCCAATAACCGAGTTGCGATGTGCGTTGCCCAACAGGTTAACGGCCGGTAAACTGAACTTCGTCACGTCAAACCATTCTCGAATAGTTCTGTGGAAGCTCCCCTGTGAGTTCCCCGTTTGGTTCGGCCGATCGGTTATGGGGAGTCCGCTATTGTTTATACTGCTCTCGGCAGTGAGAGGGATACCCTTTCGTGCGAAGTAGATCGCGTTCACCCCCCAGCCTTTGAGGGCCAACGCCTCCGGGCCATGCAGGTTCTTACCGAAAGGCAGGTCGTAGTCCATTGTGAGAGCGAAAGCCTGACGCGTATCCAGGTCCGCATTTCCGTAGTCGTACTGATAGAAACTGTTGTATTGCACTCCCTGGCCGCTGCCGTTATCCACGAAGCAGTTACCCATGCAGCTGCCTGTTGGACTCCCTTCGCCGCCGATTGTTGCATTGGTCAGGTTGTGGGACCAAGTGTAGTTGATGTTGGCCGCGAGCCCATCCCTGAATCTGCGTTGGACAGAAGCCTGCAGCGCGTTATAGTTGGACCACAGCACGCTCAGGCCCCCATACACGTAGACTCCTGGGATGTTGGGATATGGGTACGGACCACCCGCATAGGCCGGCTGGTTCATGTTCGGACCGTTGGTAGGCCACCGTCCGCCATGGTTGCCCACCCAAGCGATGGTTGCTACGTTTCCGTGGAAGTCCTGCTCGACGTTCAGGCTGTACGATTGAAGAAACTGGTTTTTGTAGTTTAAGGCGGTCGCGGAAATCCCACCCTGCGAAGCATAGGTTGACGGATCGGTAGCCAACGTGAGGTTCGTCGAAGGTATCGGCAATCCGCCGTCTAAATACCAGGATCCGTTCGTACCGCCGAATGGGGATGTACAGGCAACCGGAGAGTTAATCGGGGCGGCGGTATCTCCACAACTGAGGTTGAAGCTGAAGGGTGCGTTCTTCAGAGGATTAGGTTGCACCTCGGTCCACGCTAAAGCAAAGCCCCCACGAACCACCAGACTCTTCTTTACTGCATACTCGAAGCCTAAACGCGGACCCCAATCATTCCAGTCGGTTGTTATGCCAGCCGTAGCACCGGACTTCTGGATTCCAGGCAAGGTCGGCCCAATCAGCAGACCCAGGCTCGGATCCAAGTTCGTGAGGGCGCCATTGGTCGCCGTGTAAGGAGTGAAGACGTCCCAGCGAATGCCCAGGTTAAGCGTGAGGCCAGCCCTGACGCGCCAGTCGTCCTGCGCAAAGAATCCGTTTTGCCATGAGCGGGTGTGAGGTATAACTACCTGGTAGCCCCTCGAGACACTTTGCGCCTGGCCGGTTAGCAGGACAGCCAGGTCGTTGCCCGTGCCCAAAAGGCTCGGGTCCTGGTTGTCGATGGTCGAGTTGCCGCGCGGATGGGAGCTCTGTCCCTCAAGAACCTGCCGGCGGAAAATAGTCCCGCCGAACTTAAAGCTATGAGGCCCTTTGAGCCACGTCATCTCCCCCACGTACTGGAAGTCGTTGTCCTTGTCCAGCAGTGGAACGTAGTCGGCATCACCCAACGCGCCGTAAGGCTGGGTAAAGGAAATATTCGGTAAGCCGGAGCTGACCGCGTCTCCGGGCAGGTTGACGGCGTACGGGCTGGATCCCCCCGGGAAGCCGAATTGCGTAGCGAATTCCTTGCCTACATTCAACGGATTGGATTCGTTTTTCAGTCCCATGTATTGGGCTTTGAGATCCAAAATCAAATTAGACGACAGGATATGCGTGTAACCCAACGCTCCGCTCTGCTCGAAATCGGTCGCGGGACCAGGAAAGGCTCCATACGGACCCGAACCGGGATTCACGCCATTCACCGTTGGGAAGACGCCAGGAATGAAGGCGTTGTCATTGTTGTACGTGTAGCGCGCATACACTGTGTCTCTGGGCGAGAAGCGATAGTCCACCTTGGCGTCATACGTGCTGGTGAACGTAGCCTGTCCCGCCGTGTAGGTGAAGTTGGCGGTCGGTGGCGCGCAGCCTTCTCCTGGGATGGTTACCTCATTGTTAGGAGCCGGATACAGCTTGAAGTAATTGAGGCCGATGGAATCGGGTTTCCATCCTGGAATCGAAGTAAGGTTCACGCAGCCTGTACCCAGGTCGCTGAAATTTCCCGGATTTTGTTCTTCAAAGAGTGTCGGCACCGTTGAGGTTGTCGTAACGCCTTTGATCTGCCGGAAGTCCTCGTAGTCGAAAAAGAAGAACGCCTTATCCTTCTTGATCGGCCCGCCGATACTTCCGCCAAACTGGTTCTGGCGGAGCTCCGGCTCGGGTCCCGACGTAGCGAAGTAGTCTCTTGCGTCAAAGTCGTTGTTGCGCACGAATTCATATAGCGTCCCGTGGAAGGTATTGGTGCCCGACTTGGTGATCAGGTCGACCACGGCGCCACCGGTGCGCGTAGTCTCTGCCGAGTACAGATTGGTCAGGACCCGGACTTCCTCGATCGCGTCGATCGACGGACGGACACCGATGGCGCCAATGAACTGCTCATTGTTGTCCATTCCATCAATCATGTTGTTGTTGACTATGTCGCTCTGCCCGTTCGCCGAGTAGCTGGCAGTTTGGCGGCGATCGTCCGGCCGCGTGCCGCCGTTCATCGCGTTCGGCATGCCGGGCGTCACACCGGCAGAGACAGTAATCAGATTGGTTATGTTGCGCCCGTTCAGTGGAAGATCCTGAGTTCCCTGGCTGGTAATCAAAGTGCCGATGCTCGATTCGTCGGTCTGCAAGGCCGGCGAAATCGACTCGACAGTAATGGTTTGTTCTGCTTGCCCCACCGCAAGCCCCGCGTTGACACGCGCACGGTCGCCGGCTGCGAGCGTTACCTGCGTCACGAAGGTCTTGAAGCCCGGCGCCTGCACAGTCACGTTGTAAGAGCCCACCTGCAACAGCGTGAACTCAAAAGTGCCCTCACTGCTGAGGTTCATTTTCTGCGTCACGCCGGTTCCGATGTTGGTTTCGCTTGCGGTTCCGCGGACCACCGCCGCGCCGTTCTGATCAGTCACAGTGCCCACGATGTCCGCGGTGGCTACTTGCGCACCTGCCCTCGCCAAAGTGAGCAGACACATAGACATCACACATAAAACGAACAGACCTGATTTTCGAATCCCATTGCTCATTAGGTCACGCCTCCTTGATTTCACGTCGTTATGCTTGCATTCGGTGATCTCCGCGCGACGAGCTGTATTTTCGCAGGGAGAGCCGTATTTTGGTTCGCAAGGTGCAATCAAAACGTCAGATTTGCTCAACGTCAAGTTTGCTCCTATTGCTTCAGCGCTGTTAAGACTAGCAACGAGGAAACTAAGCGGGCAAGAACAATGCTTTACATAAAATGATAAATCGTTTATATAATTTAGCGACAGTCATAATGGAATCGAACTAGGTGTTTTTGAACTTGCTCAAGGAGGACACAAATGCGCCATGTGGCTTTAATCTACGACGGCAAATTGCCGTATGACCTGAAGGTGATGAGCGGAGTTGCGCAGTATATGCAAGAGGGTGCAGAGTTCATTATTTATGCAGAAGAAGATGCTCTCAAGAACCAGAAGCTGCCGGACTTGAGGTCTTGGCACGGCGACGGGATTATTGCTGATTTCGATGACCTCAACGTGGCCGCAGCGGTTTTACGCGCAAAAATGCCTGCTGTCGGATTTGGCGGCGGATTTGGCTGGTACCCACGGGATTCCGGGATACCCTATTTCTTCAGCGATCAGGCAAAGATCGGAGAAATTGCCGCAAACCACCTGATTGAACGCGGATTTAGGAACTTTGCTTACTGCGACTACGCACGTTCGCCAACAAACGTTTGGAGCGAGCAACGCCAAAGCTCCTTTGCCGCAACTCTGGCAAGGAGGGGATTCTCCTGTGCGGTCTTTAGCCCTCAGCATAAGACGGCCCGGCAATGGAATTCAGTCCTATCTTCTCTCAGCAGCTGGCTGCTGTCGTTGCCAAAACCAGTAGGCGTCCTGGGTGCCAACGATAGGCGGGCATATCATGTTCTCGAAGCTTGCCGTGTATCTCAGATTAGAGTACCGGAGGGAGTTGCTGTGCTTGGCGTCGACAACGACGAGACGCTTTGTCTGTTGAGCAATCCGGCCCTTAGCAGCATTGAGCAGGGTGCGAAACAAATCGGATATGAAGCTGCTGCTCTTCTGGAGAACATGATGTCGGGTAAGAAACCACAAAAAATCCACCATGTGATCTCCCCGGTCAGTATTGTGACTCGAAGGTCCACAGACGTCCTCGCAATAGAAGACGAAGTAGCCACGAACGCCATGATCTATATTCGTTCGCATTTTCATGCGGGGATTTCCGTAGCGGATGTCGTGAGCACTCTGGGCATATCGCGCTCCACACTTGAATCGCACTTTAGAGAATCTCTAGGTCAGTCAGTCCACGAGATAATTCGAAAGATTCAATTAGACCGTGCTAGAGAGTTGATCTCCGAAACGAGCCTCGTAATGAAAGAGATCGCATCCAATACTGGTTTTCGCTCAGTCCAGCACATGACGAGCCTATTCGGAGAAACATTTGGCCAAACGCCAGCCAAGTATCGAAAAGAACTGATCCGATAGATCCGCACGAGGACCGAACTCATCTGGGGCTCAACAAGCAGACTTCGGCTGGTCGCGAGGTGACGAAGAACCCGGGCGCGAGTGGCAAGGTCCTCTCGCTCACAAGGCTCGGAGGCTTGCACCATCGCTACCAGCTTGCCGCCTGAGCCGTATCTACGAGCTTTTCGGGAAACTCAAGACGACCGACAGCAGAAGTGTTTCCGTTGACGCCACGTGCTGAACTTTGCGATTCTCGGCTCCCAGCAAACCTAGCTCTCTCGACCGAAAACATTCGCCTGGGCATCCGCGTTTTGTGCTCTCAACGGTTAGGATCAGGCGCAGTTTACGTACGGATGGAATTTTGCCGAGGCACAGCCCTTGACAAAGAGGTTGATGAGTGCGCAAAATTGAAATTCTGTTTATCTGAATCGATTCATCTTTCCCTATGAAGCGGCTCAGATCTTGGAAGAGATCTTACGGTGGGGTGCAAAATGAAACTCAACCAAAAAAGGTGGCGGTGGAAGGTCTGCTCACTGTTTATAATCCTGGGCTTGGCTTGGAGTCTGCCAGCCCAAGCCAAGATCCCCGTGATTCTTTCGACCGACGTAGGCAACGAGATCGATGACCAGTGGGCGATTGCTTATTTGCTGGTGAATCCCGAGTTCGAGGTTCTGGGCGTCCTCTCGGCTCACGCACCCACGGTTCCTGATCCTTCTGCTCATACTACGTACCTAGTGCTCCTGGACGAAGTGGAGAACCGGCTAAAGATGGTTACGCATCCGCCCTTGTTTGAGGGCTCGAGCCTGCCTCTAACCGACACGAAAACCCCGCGCATTAACGCCGGCGTAGACTTCATCGTACAGTCCTCGAAGAACTTCACTAAAGATAACCGGCTGACCGTGTTCATCATCGGCGCGGCGACAGACGTGGCCTCCGCCATTCTGGAAGATCCTTCAATTGTTGATCGCATTCAAGTGGTGGCGATGGGGTTTGACAGTTGGCCTAAAGGTGGCGACGAATATAACGTGGCGAATGACATCAGAGCGTGGCAGGTCATCATGCAGTCCGACGTCCCGGTGGTGGTTGGCGCCGGCGATGTGTGCCGGGCTCACCTCGGTCTGACATTCGACCAGGCAAGAGATTTAGTCAGCAAGCAGGGGCCGGTGGGCGAGTGGCTATGGGACCAATACCAGGCCTGGTACTTTCGGTATGTCAAACCACTCCGGAAAGACGATTTCTCGAAGTCCGACGTCATCTGGGACATCATCACGATGGCTTACACCTTGAGGATGACGAGCCAGGAAGTTTATTCTCGGCCCACCCTGCGGGATGACGCAAGTTTTGACCACCCTCAGACCAATAAGACCATTACGTGGATTACCGCCGTCGATGAGAAGCGATTGTGGGCGGATTTCGTCGCGAAGTTAGATATCTACCAACGGACCCACGCTGTCGGCCAAGAAGAACAGAAAGCTTTTCTACCATGACGACCGAACGCAACTTGCGTCAGCGAAGGGAGCGCCATCAGGCCGGGAGGCAGAAAGGTATCCGGGCAGCAGTCAAAGAGTTGCATCGACCACTAATCTTGGTGGCTTGCATTATCGCTACGACCTAGCTGCCTGAGTCCGTTCTGTGATCAATTCACAACGGAATAGAGGTTCACCGGCGGGAGAAGTATGCCTGTCGATCCTAAACCGAGGGCTTCTCCCACCTCTAGCAGTGTCCAGGAGTCACTGAGCCGCTCCTTCACAGCCAAAATCTGCTGCCGAAACCGCCGCCGCGCTCGTGAATCAGGCTCATTTTGCCACTGGATGGCATTTTAGCAAGGTACATCGTTGTCTACTCCAACAGGCGGCGAATAATCCTGAAGTCGATACTTGCAAGCAGATACTCTTCAGTGAACGTTGTCGATTCCAGATGCTTCACGTGAGTCAAAGGCCGCGTTTACTTCGCTCCTCGTTCAGGTCTTGGCGGGGCAGGGCTGAAACAATTCAATCGCAAGTCCAGCACATTCCCGTTGAGGCACGCAACCTCTTTCTCGACAATCTGCCGCACTCGAAGCGGGCTCCCAATGGCGCGAAGATTCAAAAGCACTTCGTGCCTGCTCGCAGGAGAAGCATCCAGATCCCCATCAACATTCGGCTCATCGTCATTACTGCACATCGCCGCCTTTACCCACCCCGCTGGCGAGCGATCGATCACCTTCAGATGCACAATCGGAACGTCGGCCGCTTTCAATGCGTCGCTGAGGCGATCCAGCCACGGACCCACAACCATAGCTGGAGCCGTCGGGGAGAATGGCTGAAAGGTGAAGCCCAAATTGAGCCATGCCAGCGCGGCTTCCGCGCGCGCATACTCGTCATAGTCAATCTCCAGCTTCTTGGCGCCTGCGTCCATGCCTCCGCCGAACACCGCATCCAGCCAAGCCTGAACTCCTCGGCCGGTTTTTGCACTTAACAGATGCGTATCGATCCCCGGCATGCTTGAGGTGGCCGGATACAGATCGGCCTTTGTCATGCAGACCATATCCGCTTCCTGCAATTGCTTCCGCATGAGGAACAGCAAGTTGGGATCGGCATCTCCAGCCAGCAGTGAGGCAGTTCGTGCAGGATCGACCAATACGGTGAGTGGCGCCACCCGGTATAGATTGAATTCTTCCCGCAGAGGGCGCAAGACCGTTGCCGCGATGTCCGCGCAGCTGCCCACCGGTTCGACAAAGATCACCTCCGGCGCAAGCGCCCGGAGCTCCGTAAGAGCCGCGACGAAACCCGAAAAATTGCAGCAGAAGCATCCTCCGGTCACCTCGCCGGATGCAACTCCGTGCATTCGGGCATAGTTCGTGTCCACGAGCTCGTCGCCTTGGTCGTTGAGCACCACAGCGCAGCGAACGCCCCGTTTCTCAAGAAGTCCGGCTGCGGCCAGGATAAGGCTGGTCTTGCCTGCGCCCAGAAATCCGCCTACCACCACTACCCACGGTCTCCATTCCGAGGCAGACAGGCTCACCCACGCACCTCGACTTTCAGCTCGCCTGTGGCAGGCAGAATCAGCGCGTCGTCAAGGCGGACAGTGATCCGGTCGCCGAGGCGTTCCGCCCGATGAGGCAGCGCCGCTCCGCCGCTCTGCACCGAGGCCGCCAAACCCGGTGCCGCAATCTCGCAGGAGCGGCAACGCAGTGTTCCTGCCAACACGTTCAACGTGAATCGCGTGCCAAACGCGCTCTTTCGCAGAGAATACGTGCCCCAGCCTGTCCCGGTCGCCCAGAAGCACTTGAAGTTGTCCCTGGCAACCCGCGGCACGGCAACGATCGAAGCCGTGGCGCCGTCGTAGTTAAATCCGCTCAGTGCCACCAGAGTCGACCACGACGACATGGCGCGGGCGTAGTGATGCCCACACTCGGCCTCGTCCCATGGATTCCGCTTTTCCCCGTCATAGCGCAAGCGCGTATTACGGATACATTCGACCCCTTGTTCTACCATGCCCCAGGAAACCATCAGCGCTGCAAAAACGTATTCCAGTCCCGTCCACGCTTCAGAGTAATACGGAAACGGAATACGCGGGCGCTCGCTCTGTCCATAGTCACAGATGACTACGGCCGCTTCATCATTCAGCACATACGTTCGCGCAACATTGTTCCAATCCGCCATTGAACGCTTTGAGTTATAGCGGTGAATCGCCTCGAGAGTATTCCGAATATGGTCCTGAGAGACCAGCGGGCCTAGATTGCCGACGTCTGCCAGGTATTGCCCGACCAGTTGATCGATCAGGCAGCCATCGCCCACCTGATATTCAGGATGTTCTGTATCCTCGGCTCCCATACCGCCCAGCAGGCTCTGAGCGATTTCGTCCTTACGGAAGCCGCGAATCTTCTGGATGAAGTACTCGCCGTTAAAGAGATTGGCGTCAGTCCAGTCCCTTCCCTGTTCGAAAAGCCGGCGGTATTCCCGGGCGGACGAACTGTCACCGACTGCGTTGGCCATCTCTTCGCAAGCGCGCAGCGCACCCAAGTAGTAGATGCCGCACATCGGGTTCGGGCCATAGAACTCTACATCGTATGTGTTGTGCTGTACCCCCTTCAGAACGCCATCGCGGTTCCAGTCCCATCCGCCTGGCACCCACGCGAACGCGATTGCCTTCTTCACGCGGGGCCACAGATCGCGCAACCATGCGATGTCGCCGGAGAGCTGCCAGTCCAGCCATGCGTGGATGATCTGACCCATCTGGCCATCCGCTGCTGCGTTCACAGAGCGGGCCTTGCCATCCGGCAGTAACTGGCGAAAGTGCATGGCGCCTTCGTCGTCCATGGAGTAGCCAAAAGCGCTCTTTCTTAACGATCTCGCAAAGGAAGGGAACAGAAACGCCGTGACGGTTTCGTAGTTCCACACGTGGAGGCAGTTGCCAAAGCAGCAGCCCCTGGTATCGTCACTGCCTTCAAAGCCGTGGAATTCACCATCCGCGGTACGAAAGCATGTGGTCGTCGCCAGCGTTGAAAGATTGGCGCTTGCCGCCTCGATCACTTCGCCCGGTAGTGTGCTTTCGCGCAGGGCGGCGGAAAACATCTGCGTGCGCGCTTCCAGATCGTCAAAGTGACGCACGGCATAATCGATCGCCTGCGATGCGCCGGCAAAGCGAGTTGCATAATAGTTGCCAATAATCGTCTTTCCCTCGCCGGAGGGCGCCTCCCACCCGCACCATTCCGGAGTCCGGTTGGGAAAATGCCAGCCTAGAAGAAAGCAGAAAGTGACTGTCTCGCCCGCGGCAATCGTCCTCTTCTGGCACAGCGCGCCTACGATGTTATAAGGTGTTGGCTGCGCTCCCAGTTCGCCATAATTTGAGAATTGATCCCAGAAAAGCAGTGGCGAATTCCACCACCGTCCCTGGGGCCAGCCAATCCAATGCGAAATCTCCGCGCCTCGCCCCGGCATCGTTGCTAGCGCAAGGCTGCCCCACATCGGATTTTCCGGAGGCACGCCGGGGTTCGTCATCACCAGTGCCTCCCACCCGTTTCCCGCGAGATACTCATTCAAGCGTTTATCGCTCGTGCCAACGGACTCTGCCGCCTGCAGGGGATTTTCGATGGAGAAGGCAATGCCCACTCTGGCCGTCACGTGGCCCGGATTCGTCACGCGATAATTCAGAATTGCAATCGGCAACCCTGAATCATCTGGATCATGTGGAATGAACGGGGAGAACGCATCAAGTTCCACCTTCACAGGGAGTGACTCGTCGTAGAAGTGAATGTGCGCCAGTGGATAGGCTCCGATGAAAGTTGCCGATTCCAAACGGCTCAGGCCCGGCACGTTTTCTGAACCCATGCCATCCTGCCCTTCAAATGGAGGGAGAATACGGGACTCAAGCACGCGAGCCACAGGTTTGCCGGTTCCTGCTTGCGCCCATATTGAAGGAAATGCATACTTCGGGCGAAAGCCCTTGTTCGGCCGATTGAAGATCTCCCAATTGTGCAGTTGGCCGCGTCCCCCTAATCCGATGCTGCCCGCAGCTACTCCGCCCAGGGGAAACGAAATCATCCGGAGCTGACGTCCCTGAAATTGCCGCGGATAATACACCTCCGTGTTCGCAGGACTCGGAGTGTTCTCTTCGCGATCCTGCGCGCTTTGCGCCGTTGCGGTCGAGGACCAACGTCCAGCTTGCGTTGCCGCGCCTATGGTCCCAGCCGCCTGCTTCAGGAAGCCCCGGCGATTTACTTTGAAGTGATCTGTCATGCAATGTTTTCCCCCGCGCATTCAATCGTCGATGTCGATATCGATTGCAATACCTATTGCCTGGAGCGATCTCGACTCTTCGCCCTCTACCGGCGATTCCACATCAACTCGCAGAAATCTCCTTAACGCGGAAATCGCTCTTCCCGCGGAGGAAGCGGCGGAAACGGCTTATGCGGCTCGATCTGATACCAGTATGCGACCGAAGCGATGTCGTCGGTGAGCGGTTGAAATTTGCCGTTCGGCCACCAGCCCAACGCCTGAATCGTCACCTTCAGGTCACTATCGAAGCGAATCGGGTCCACGACATGCCAACGGTACAAGGCGTGCTTCGGCACTTCTCCCGCTTTCTTCTCATAGAACGGATACCCTGAAAACGGAGCGGAGAACGTGGACCCGAATCCCCATGCGCCTCCAAAGTAATCCTCCGTGCCGGTGCCGTTTATGGTCGGGTTCTGCTTGTCTCCGTCGATGAAGAATTTCATCTCCCCCTCGCCCCACCATCCGTCAGAAAGCTGCGTCCACGCGATAAACGTCCCGACGTATTGCCCTTGGCCTTCCACGCCGTCCAAGATCACATGCTCGGGGTGTTCGCGGCTCGTCATGCTTCGCCTCCACTGTGCATGGAAGTACGCCGCCGCAACTGGAACCTCTTCCAACGAGTAGGTAATCTGATAAAAGAAGCTGTCAATCGTCTCCGTGCCCTGGTTTTCAATTGTGATCCTCGCGCTCTTGCGAAACGGCATCGGCCAATACGAGTTGAAGCCTCCGGACGGATTCACGGTCACCATGAGGGAATTTACGTTGTATCTTTCTCCGTGCCCCTCCGCAAAAAAATCGCCCAAAGGAACCTCCACTGAGGGACTTGTTTCGTTGTCCCAGTAGAACCTGAGAACGCAGTCCCGATAGGCCTTCGGATCGACCGTCATCCAGATATGTTTGATGACGCCAGGCCCTTTGACGGTCGCCAAAGTCACCGTCTGCTGATGAGGCAAATCGATAGCTGGCCGAACCTTCCAACCTACCCCCAACTCTGAAGCCGCACTTCCCGCGTCGGGTACGGCCTTGGCGCCCCCTCCTTTCTCGCCGTTTGGATTCTCCGCCGAGATCGACCGCGTCTCCGCGTGGCGTAGTAAGGGCAGGCTCGAAAGTCCAAACAAATCTTCATCCGGACCGCTGGCAGCGGGCTGCTGGCCGTGTAAGCTGACAAGACCGGCCACAACCAACGCGCTTGCGGCAATTCGTCCGATGCAAAACGACATATCGTTCTTCTCCTGTGGTTTTTTGACCGCCGCTCCGGAAGAGTTGAGGCGGCCATTACTCAGTCAGCGACCCTCCGTGGCTTGAGCGCAGAACCAGCTTGGGCGTAAAAGGCTTGAATCGAGCATCGCTACTCCGGTTATTGCTGCCGTCTTAGACCCCACATAGATGGACTTGCAGGCTAAGACAGGCAAACATCGATAGGCTCGGGAGATAACGCTGTGCGCGTCGCGAGAACTCCCTCGACTCCGATCAAGACATCTGCGTTTTGCCATTTTCAGCTCGCCTTGCGGTAACGATTGCCTTAATCAGAAGTGAGACGGCGTCGATTCGTAGCATGAAGTCCCATGTCCGCGATCGCTGTCAGACGAAGTGCGCTTACAAGAAAGACCTGTCGCTTGAGAAACCCATATTTGCTCTGCGAACTTTCTTTATCCCGGTTAGGTTTCATGGTCAGAGCGGAAGCATTCTCCGAATTGCTCCTATTTACCATCGTTACCCTCTTCCTTCATATTCCTTCATATTGACCTGACCGCAAAGATGAACCTTGATGCCCAATTCGTGGAACATTGCGGCCTTGACAGCAAGCGCCCGGTTTGCTAACGATGCGTCCGTGGCGTAAGCAATGTTCACGTGATTTGCTCTGTGCCGTGCCATGAAGCTGTCCCTCGTGACGCCATGAAAGACAGTGCTAACTAACGGCCATTGGCTGGTGGTGCAACTCCAGCGGCGGGCAGTCACTTTGGCGGGCAACTCCACGACGGTACCGCGGCCAACATCCGCATGAAGCTCTCCTCCCTCCACAAAAACTCGGCTCCATACAATCTCGCCCGCCCTGCCCACTCCTTTGAGCGTGCCGCCGCCCAAAGGGAAATACATTGCCGGCTGGCGCTCGCTCGTCGCTCCGCGGTATCCACCGACAAGGTGACTGGCAGGGGCGGCTCCTGAGATTTGTAGGACCCACACAAAAGCGTCGAGGCCATCTCCTACGTAATGCTCTCCCCAGCGTACGTCGTGTAGGGTCGTGGCCGGATCTAACCCCAATGCAGTCCAGCATCGATTCGTCACCAGGGCGTCGAGCCCTGCACATTCATCCACCTCATTGAAGTGAGGAATCGGTTCTCTATCGAACAGTTCCTGTCCCGAATTCTCATCGTAAACCGGGGGACGATCCGCATTGTTGAGCAGTCCTTCGGCAAGATCGGATGCCGGTGCCATATCCTTCAAGCCCTGCTGGTACTGAATACCAATTGCGTCGCAGCCGAAATCATGCGCAATTCGAACCGCCGCGATATACATCCTGCATTGCGCCAGAATCTGGGTATCTGTTAGCTCAGTTGCCTCGTCGGTTCCGGTGGCGAACCGCATTCCGCTCCGGTCTAGCCATTGCCTGACTGCGAGCGCTTCTTCATCTTTAACGGTCCGCATGCGAGCCACCAGCGCCGATTGACTGAGGCGTTCTTTGTAAACCCCAGTTCGATTTAGCAGTTCGTCGTCGATGATTGCGTTGTACATGCCCATGCAGCCTTCGTCGAATACACCCAAAATCGCCTTGCGTTTCTGAACGATAACTGCAAGTTTCCTTCCCAGTTTTGCAGCATAGTCTGGAAGCTCGCCTGGGTCCAGATCGCTCACGTGGCTTGTATCGTGAACAACAGTTTTGTTCTCGATCCACTCGCGCAGCCGGTTCAGAAACCAGTCGTCCTGAAAGTTCTCGCTCCAGAGTGTGCTGAAAGGGACTCCAGCCTTCACGAGTGAGCCATTGAGATTGAGGAGCCCTACGAGGCCAGGCCATTGGCCCGACCAGTTGGCCACAGTGAGAATCGGTCCCCGATGGCTGCGCAACCCTGGCAAGACATGGTGGGTATATTGCCAGGCAGCGGTCGCAAAGACCAGATTTGCCTCAGGATCGATTTCGGCAAAGACATTCATCCCCATGCGCTGACTGGAAATAAAGCCATGACCAATTCGCGGATCGACTTGGAAGGCGCGCCGTACGCGCACCCCTTCTCCGTGGAACGCCTCCGTAAGTCGCCGCTCCATCTCTGCCTGAGCCGGCCAGCAGGTTAAATTTGCTGACTGCCGCAGATCACCACTGGTAACTAATACGACCTCTTCCATTCTCCCGCTTCGTTTTGAGGGCATAGAGCGAATCCTCTCCTTTGGGGCTTTGTGAGTTATTCAGAGCTACAACTGTTCCGTTCGGCTGCGGCGACCCATCCAGTACCCAATGTTTGGGCCATGAGTGATTCCCGCGAACTTGCGGGTTCGATTCCCAAGGTTGAATAGTGCTTGTACATCAATTCACCTCCTGGCATACGCAGTGGCCGATTAGCGCAGCTTAAGCAGCCCATATGTTTTTGAGTTGCTTCGCTATTGAATCTCGCCGTAACTGGTTTCTTGGACAATCATTAACCTTGCAGCAAATCCGTAAAGTGCTACCGCAGCATAGCCGAGTAGCGGCACTATGTACCCTTTTGCAACGCTGCCGGTTTGCCTGGCGATCATTCCGAGAATCGGCGGAAACACGGCGCCGCCAACAATCGCCATCACCAAGAATGAGCCAGCTAGCTTGGTGTTCTCGCCAAGCCCCTTCAAGCCGAGAGCGAAGATGGTCGGGAACATGATGGAGAGAAAGAAGCTGCTCACGACAATGGCGTAGGCACCATTCATCCCCGGGTGAGTCATGGCAAATCCAAGCAGGGTGACATTGATGGTCGCATATATCCCAAGTAGTCGGTTTGCAGGAATATATTTCATCAAATGAGTGCCAAAGAAACGACCAAGCGCCATGGCCACAAGAGTGCCAGTCAAATATCCAGCCGCCACTCTCTCGCTAACGCCTGTGTATTGCTTCATGTACGGAATCAGGCTGCTCCAGGTAGCTACCTGGGCCCCAACGTTGCAAAAGTTGGCGAGGACCGCAAGCCCCAGATGGGGGTGTTTCAGCAGGCCGCGAAAGGATCCATGATTCTCCGGCTCTTCCGTGGTGGCCAAAGTTGGAAAATCAATTCGCAAGAGGATCAGGGCAAATGAGAGAACTGCTAATCCAAGCGCGATATACGTAGGCACAACGCGCATAAGCTCGCCATGCAGATACGGCCCGTAAGAGCCGGCTTGGCGCATGGCTGCAATCTGTGGTTGCTTCAATTCGACGCCGGAAAAGATGAAACGGGCTCCAATAATGACCCCAACGATGGTTCCGGGCGGGTTGAAAGACTGCGCAAAATTCAATCTTCGTTCCGATGTTGCTCCAGAGCCAAACTGTGCCATGAAAGGATTAGCTGCCGTTTCGAGAACAGACGCCCCACAGCCGACTGTGAAGAGCGCGATTAGAAAGGCGGTGTATCTCCCACTGACGGCCGCTGGCCAAAATAGGATCATGCCCATTCCGAACATACTGAGGCCCATAATCATTCCTGATTTGTAACCCCAGTGTCGCATGATCAGCGCCGCAGGAATTGCCATGCAAAAGTAACCGAGGAAATTTGCGGTCTGCACAAGTTGTGCGCTGAACTGTGACAACTCGAAGGACTTCTTGAACTGTTGCACCAAGATGTCAGTGAGGTTATTTGACATCCCCCACATAAAAAAGAGCACCGTGACCAAGGCAAACAGCAGCCGGTGGCCGCTGGGGAAGAAAGTCGCCTTTTGATCCTGTCCCGTGACATCCAGTCCGCTCTTGTGTTGGGGAGCAACGTGCATGTGTGCGCCTTAATAATCTGAGTAATCGGAGCCCGCTTGGTTTCTCTGAGTGGAAGTGTTTGCTGCCTTCAAGTTTGTCTGCTCGGTAGAGACGTGCACTCATAGCCGAATGACGCGTTTACGCGCGGTCTCATCATTGCGACGATTGCAACGTCACCGATTCCACGAGCGGAAGAACCGTGCGGTCAATCTCGTCGTCTGTGATTGCGCCAATATGCACATCCTTGAATAGGCCCCAATGTTCGACTAACTCGACTGTTCTTCCAGGGTCAACCTTTGAAAGCGGCCCCAATGTCTCTACCTCAAGAAACTCGTTATTCGTAAACGCCTCAAATGAACATCCGAAGTCTGGATATTGCTTTGAAGGGTCGGCGGTGATTCGCTTCACAAAAGCTTCACCGTTGAGGATGTAAGCTGCCCAGGTATTGGAATTAAACATTCCCAATTTCTGCGCCTCACTGTTGTTCGGGTCCTGGTGGAGCGTAAGGTATTTGCGTGTCAGCTTCCAACGAGGATCGGAAAGGTCTGTGTAGGCCCACATCACCAGCGGGTTGGTGGCTTCAAGGTTCTGAGGATGGTGGCCGCGAGGCGGGAACCCGCTCACGACCGTACCGCCCTGAGCCATCATGGTAAGCGCCCAAGGTGCGAATTCAAGCGAAAACAAAGCGTGATTCGTGATCCGGTAGGTCACTGTGACATTCGTTCCCGAAGGTGCCAGACTGACTTCGATTTCCTTCTGGAGCTGCGTAAGGGGTTCCACGGGCTCACTAGCGACTACACCGGTTGGAGTAATGCGAATTGCGACCGGAACGTTGTCGGGAGCCCAAGTAGCAATTGGATCTTCCGGAGCCTTCCATACTCGATCACCTCCGCGCAGTTGAAACTCCTTCTCGCCGGACTTGCCCAGTTGATCGGGAAATTCCTTGAACAGGTTCTGGCCACCGACAAAGCCATAGAGGATGATTCGCGGACCTACGTCGCCGGTGACGATCAATTCCACCTCGCCGTTTGTCACGCGCCAACAGTTCGGCCACCCCTTGTACTCCACCTTCTCTACTTGGACCGCAGCGTTCAGATTCATGGCAAACATCACACTTGCTGCGAAAATCGCAACACCTCTCAGCATGCGCTCCTCTTTCCGCTCTTGTGGGGCCGCCTCGTATTCAGGTTCCGAGCCGAACGCGAAGACAAACCGGCTTACGCGTTGAGCTTCACAGGTAGCTGTGCCTCGACTCCGCGGACACGCGCGAACCGAAACGCACCAGCCTCAGCCTGAGTGGAAGCCGCAGGATTCGCAATATAGAATGCCTCCGAAGTGCCTAGTCTCGTAACGTTGCGATATTTGTGCAGCTATCCAGTTGCAAAAGATATACCTTGACCGCTTGGATTTTGTCAAGGACTAACATCATCCATAGCTATTTGCGCTGACAATAATAGTGTTATTGGATAATTAGAGAATCACCACTTCCTCATTTTATTGCCATTTCAATCCGAAGTGTCGCACTGACTCCATACCGACACGTTACGAATTTTTTAGATATTGTGCCTGCTTTTGGTGTATCCTGCACAAGAAAGTTGGCCGTGCGGAACTCACGCCGACACCCGCAACAGGTTTTCCGCGAGAAGATCATTGGTAAAGCCATGACCGAACGAAGGAAGAGCACAATGAGAGACGTCGCGCGCTTAGCCGGCGTCTCAACCTCCACTGTTTCAGCCGTAATCAACGGCGTCGTGCCGGTGAGTCCCAAACGCAGGTATAGAGTTCAAGATGCGATGACTGCTCTGGACTATCAGCCCGATGCGATTGCCCGGGGATTGAAGACAGGCCGTTCTTTCGTCGTCGGGGTTGTCGTCCCAGATATAACGAATGCTTTCTATCCGGAAGTCGTCCGCGGAATAGAAGACACTGCACGCCAGGCCGGGTATTGCGTACTTTTGTGCGATTCCAGCGAGGATCCGAGGAATGAGGAAATCCACCTGAGCATGCTTTCTTCACGGCGTGTCGATGGAGTCCTGCTTGCTTGCTGTGCTGGCTCAACGGCATACGCAACGACGGCCGACCGTCGGTTCCCCGTTGTTTTCGTTGATCGCATTCCTCCAACAAGCATGGCGTACGCGGTAAGCAGCGATAATCTTCAAGCTGGATATTTAGCGACTCGCCACTTGATCGACCTCGGGCACGAGAAAATCGCTCCGATCGCAGGCAATCTCGCACTCTCACCCCACCATGATCGCCTAGAGGGCTTCCGCAAGGCGATGCAGGAGTTTCATCTCCCCATTCGGGACGAATATATGGTCTGCGGTGACGTCCAAATCGAGGATGGCGTGAATGCATGCAACCGATTGTTCAATTTGTCCGAACCTCCGACGGCGATTCTGGCCGGCAACAATAAGCTCCTTCTTGGCGTATTGCAGGAATTGGAACGTCGTGGGATACGCATCCCGGAACAGGTCAGCCTCCTGGGCTTCGACGACTACTTATGGAACAGGTACTTCAATCCAAGCCTGACAGCGGTGTCGCAATCGACCTATGAAATGGGAAAGTGCGCCTTCGGGCTTCTGCTCCAGGCCATGAGCGGAGAACATCAAGCCGGCGCAAGTGAAAAACAGATTCGGCTTCCCACAGAGTTGCGGATCAGGAACTCGACTGCACCGCCTCCACATACTCTAGCGGGCTTGCAATCTGATTTGACCGTTAAGAAGCGAGTACCTGAAATCGGAACGAAGGCGTCCGTGCCCGTTCCGAGGCTGAAACAGGGCAACTCTCGGAAGAAACGTTCGAAGACACGATAGAAGAGTGACTCCCTTCCGGACTTCAGTTTGAATTCGGGCGCCCCGCAAGGAGCAGATCGTGAGTATCGTGGCAGGAGTCGATTTTGGAACTCTCAGCGTGCGTGTGTCGATCTTCGACCGCGAACATGGCCGCCTCGGCTCCGGGACCGCTGAGTATCCGCTGCATCGCCGTGCCGACGATCCGAATTATGCGTCTCAGAGCCATCTCGACCACATGGAGGCACTTGAAACTGCCACACACCAGGCCTTGCACTCCAGCGGCGTATCCGGCTCAAGCATTTGCGCATTAGCGCTTGATACGACTGGCTCCAGTGTGATCATGGTCGGTGAGAATCTCAAACCGCTTGGCGAATACTACCTTTGGTGCGACCATCGTGCTGCTCAGGAAGCCGCGGAGATTACTGATGCGGCACTGGATGCTGAGCTCGAGGCAATCCGCTGGTGCGGAAATACCTACTCCTCAGAGTGGGGCTGGTCGAAGCTCCTGCACTGGCTCCGTCACAATCCGGCAGAACGTCCGCGACTGGTCACGGCTCTTGAACACTGCGATATGGTCGCCGCGACACTTTGTAATATTCTCTTGCTCGACCAACTACCGCGCAGTGTTTGTGCAATGGGTCATAAGTGGATGTGGAACCCCAGTTGGGGTGGCCTTCCACCGGACGATTTCCTGGCTCGTGTCGACCCCTTGTTAAAAGGCATACGCAACAAGATCGGTGGTCGCTATCTCACATCTGATCGCCTCGCCGGGCATCTCTCCGATCTGTGGGCCCAGCGCCTCGGACTATCTCCGGGCATTCCGATTCCCGTTGGTGCGCTTGATGCGCACTGGGACGCCGTAGGCGCCAATATTCGTTTAGGAGACGTTGTTAACGTCATTGGCACTTCTACTTGCATCATTGCCGTCACCCAGGCACAGGAAGTCATTCCCGGCGTCTGCGGCGTGGTACCAGGTTCCGTTTCCCCGAGTTTGGTCGGAATCGAGGCCGGACTTTCTGCTGTTGGCAGCATGCTCGAATCCATCGCAGCGCGTGCCAGCACGACAGTAGAACAACTGACACAAGGTATCGAGTGCTATCGAGCTGGACAAACCGGCCTGCTTCGTCTCCCTTGGGACAATGGCGACCGCACCGTCCTCGTAAATCCCAATCTTGCGGGTGTCACCTTCGGATGGAATTTGCTTCACACCGCTCAGGATGAGTTTTTCGCGGCTATAGAAGGTACCGCCTTTCATACTCGCATCGTTATCGAGCGTATGCAGCAGTATGGCACGCCAATCAAACGCATCATCAATGCCGGTGGCCTTCCGCAACACAACCCAGTACTCAATCAGATCTATGCCAACGTGCTCAACAGACCCGTATTAGTTCCCTCGGGAAGCACCACAAGCCTTGGTTCGGCCATCTTTGCTTTCCTTGCAGCCGACAGCTTTGCAACTATCGAGCAGGCACAGGACGCCCTTTGTCCAAGCTATCAAACCTATCTACCGCAGCTTGATCAGGTCGAGATCTACGAACAACTATTTACCCTCTACCGCGGCCTCTACTTCACCCTCGGCACACCGGGCAGTCTTCCTGAAGCCATCGGTCACGTCCTGCCCACGCTGCGCTCCCTGTCTCGGAAAGCCCGCGAGCCATGCGTATATGATGGCTCGGCGGGTGCATGAGTGCGCCTGCGGTGGCTATAAGTGCTCGGCCACTGCGGGTACCATCCTTCGCAAGACGCAATTGCCCCTCACCAATTGGTTCGGAGCCATTTGCTGCATGAGCCATGACAAGAAGGGCAACTCGGCCGTACAACCGAGCAAGGAGATCGGGGTCAGCTATCAGGCCGTCTAGCGGCTACTGCACAAGATCCGCAAGACGATCCCACCCGTTAGCAAGACCATATGATCCAGATGATCGCTTTCATCTGTATCACGGACGAAAAAACTGAACAAGTCTAAGCCCACATTTCCATTTTAAGTCGTAATTCTGAAACCCCGGAGCGTCGCAATCGTCAATGTTTATAAGGCTGCGAACGCGATGAAGATGTTCAGGAGGTGAATAGCCAATGGGTGAGATACAAAACCGGCCTTTTCAGCTTTCCTTCAATGCCTCTCTTAAAGTCGGCTTCCAAGGTTCTCGCGTCACTTCCGACGGTGGCCTGATCCTGGTGCGTGAACTCGACGAGCGGCTCGGGTTCGGCGAACTGATCGCGCAGCATCTGACGGACTTCCGTAGAAAGAATGCACAACTTGGATTCGCCGACCTGCTGCGGCAATCAGTCTCTAGTAGCTTGGCTGGCTACGAAGATCTCAACGATGACAAGAGGCTCTCCCAGGACCCGGCCTTTCGGCTCATCAGTTCGGAAAAGATCTGGGATCGAGGCGCCGCTCTTACTTCGCGGTTGCAGAGTTTCGAGACCGAGATGCGGGCTGAGGACGCAAACTTCGCCGGGCTGGCGGGCCTCAGCCGAGCAATGATCGCGAAGGCGGAGGCGACTGGGATATATCGGTCCGTGACCTGGAGGCAAAATGGAAATCTTGGATAAACCTAACCAAAGATCCCCTCCGCTAGTTGAGTTCCTGCCCGCTGCCTTTTTCGTCTCGAGCGTCCGTTCAATCAGCCCACCGCAGAACGACTCGCTGAGTTACTTGGCTGCTGTGCTGCGCGGCGAGATCGTATCCAAGGGCGACCTGGGTGCACTCGGTACCAACGTTGTAGTGATGCAGATTCTGGACGCCGCACGGGAGTCAGCGCGCACGGGCAAGACCGTCCGGCTAACGACACTGGAAGAATAAGGTCTAGCCACGCTAATGGGATCGCGCCTGCCCGGTCAGGTATGCCAGCCGTGTCATTGTCGCAGCAGATCGGCGTTGCCGCTGGTGGCCTTGGGGTGCATCAGATTATTAAGTCGTTTGACCGGCTCAGTGAGTTCTCCATAAAAGTCTAGTGCTGGGTGGCCTTTTCAATGCAACAAGTCAACCTCGAAGACGTAGCTATTGTCGGTCGTCCCAACTTCGACAACGTGGCGGTGCTCATCGTCGATTTTCTGGAGCAGGGCACACGCCTCCACTATTTAGGCGATGTAATCACAATGAGCCAGCGGGCCCAGAGAGGACAAAGCGTTGCCATTCGTCCGATCTCGCCGGGCAAGCCTTACATCACACTTGGCGACCCTTTTGGAATTGCCTCACGAACCGTAAAGCCTGGGGATTTAGTTGACGGAAAGAATCTCGCTGCTGAATTACCTCACCTAGAGGTTTCTTATCGCGAGAATGCTTCGACAGTAATCGTCCCAGAACTCGCTTCTCGCACTTTTGATGGGTTTGTGCGCGCTGACAAAACTGTAGGGATCAGAAACTACGTCGGAATAGTTACGTCTGGTATGTGCTCGTCCACAGAGGCACGCGAAATTGCCTGGCGTGCTGTGCGCGAGATCTACAGCCGGAAGAAGTATCCGAATGTGGACGGCGTGGTCGCGGTGGTGCATGAGTCAGGCTGTGGGATGCCAGACGGAGCCGGCCTCACAACTTTAAACCAGCTCCTATTGAACACCCTGCGGCACCCAAATCTGGGAAGTGCAATCTATCTTGATCTGGGGTGTGGGAAAACCTGCGTGGAATGCTCTGTGCCGCTGTTCCAGTCACAGCTTCCCAATTACAGTCAGCGCGTCGTTAATATGACGGTGCAGCAACTCGGGGGAAGCCGCAAGACGATCATGAAAGGGCTGGAGGCCGTGGAGGGATTGTTACACTACGCGGACACGTTCTCGCGACAATCAGTTCCCGTTTCTAGCCTGATTGTCGGGACGAAGTGCGGCGGCTCCGACCGCTGGTCGGGGTTGACGGCCAATCCTGCCGTAGGGGTAGCGGCCGACATGCTTGTGAAGGCAGGCGCGGCCGTGCTCCTGCCTGAAATCCCAGAGCTCCAAGGGGCGGCTATGGTCGATCTTGTGCATCGCGCCCGGACTGTTGAAGTCGGACACAAGCTCATGGAATCCCTTGAGCGTTTCCGGAGATACGTCGAAATGTTCGGGGAAAACTTCAGTGAGAATCCCACGCCTGGTAACAAAAAGGGCGGTATCTATAACATCTACCTCAAGTCCACAGGAGCAAAGGCAAAAGGCGGGACCACCACCGTCGAAGGCCTCCTCGAATACGGCGAGTGGCTCGGTAGCCGCAGAGGGCTCCATGTCCTTTACACGCCGGGTTATGACCAGATTTCTACTCCAGCCCTGTTCCTTAGTGGAGCACAGGTGGCACTGTTTACCACCGGGCGTGGCACAGGAATCGGCAACGCTCTCGGACCGGTAATAAAAATCAGCTCGAACACGCGGCTTTGGAAGAATAACGAAGACGTGGATATCAACGCGGGCGGCATTCTAGAGCGTACCGAGACGGTCGAGGCCGTAGGTCAAAGAATATTCGAGGACACGATCGCCGTCGCTTCTGGTCAGAAGAGAGTGCGTGCAGAGCAGTCCGGTTTTCACAACGAGTTCAAGGTTTGGGAATCGCTGTGGCCGGCGTTGTGATTGGTCTGCCCGGCGAGATCTGTGCCTCGCCAAAATTCCAACCGGAAGTAAATTGTGGCTGCTCTATGTCGTGAAGGCGCGCAAGTCGCAGTTGTAGGACGCCGGAAAATTCGTTCGGCACAGACTGATCTCGTTTAATCGGTGTGGTCAATTCTGCGCCTGTCAAAGCACCCAAAAGCCACAAGGATCAACACGCATAGACCCATGTGCGGTCAGATTTTCAATCAAAAGCACTTATTTTCATTTAATTTCATCAAGTTCCAATAAACGGCCTAATCTGCTTTGGGAGCAGAGGAGTGGGCGGTCAGTGAAACTCCTCAATCGGCGGATCTGGATTGCATTCAAAGAAAAGTGGCGGACGAGAACCTATGAAGAGCTCTCCCCTTCGCCGCCTGACGGAAGCATGGACACCTGGAGCCCCTCGATCTCGTTGAGCCCCTTGCCGGCGATGCCTTGCAAATCGCCATACATGCCAGCCGTCGACTCAATCACTCCGCGTATCTGCTCCTCGCGCTTTGCCCAGAGACGAATCATGGTTTTCCGTTCCCTGGCGAGGTCTTGTTCCATCTCCGCAAACTTCTCGACGATTGACTCGACGTGGGCGCGGAACCGCGGGCCGGTCAGGTATTCGTAGACCATCCCCATCTTGGTGCTCTGCCCCAGATTTGTCTGGCGAACCGAGGCAATCTCGATTAAAGACTGCCGCAGCGCAATAGCCACCGGAATGGCGCAGCGCGGCTCACCGCGGGGGATGATCTGACCGTACCTTCGCGCCAAGCGTCCTCCTTTCATTTGAAGTATCTGGCACACAACTGGCACACTGGCCTCGCGGATCTGCCCGTCTTTTGCGGGTTTCGAGCGGCTGTCGACTGATTGGTATTCAGTCAGACTTGCCGGCAACAAAACTCCACGCCGCTCGAAAGACTCAGCCATGACATGGACAGCACGAGGGACCCGCAAACAGCGGTGAGTGCAATCTCTCGAAGTAATGACCTAGACAGAGTGATTTGTGCGCCGCAACGGGGACAAATCTCATTCGTCCCGGCTCTGCTCGCACCCTGCGAGCCCGCCCAATTCCGCCATTGTGACGCCAAAGCGTTCATCATCGTCTTCCTCCTCTTCATCGCCCGCCGCCTTACCCGCATTCGCTGCCGAGTAGGCCGCCCGCTCGCGCTTGTCTCGCCTGACATCCAACAGCTGCTCTCCAACCGTGTGTTTCGGGGAAAAGCAGTACTGAACGTATGCCTCGAAGAGTGCCTGATTAGGAATGCCGCGCTTCAAGACATCGGCATGATGCTGTTTGTACAGGCTCATGAGCGCTTCG
>Ga0187884_10000389_pt1 | contig 44501 bp, 38 predicted proteins | sample June2016WEW_20_4_FD_132983 | JGI IMG/M metagenome (GOLD analysis project Ga0187884, IMG submission 132983) | Peatland microbial communities from SPRUCE experiment site at the Marcell Experimental Forest, Minnesota, USA - June2016WEW_20_40 | ecosystem: Environmental > Terrestrial > Soil >...
CCGTGCCACCGCCTTGCGTCGCCGTTGGAGCAGGCGTTGCGTCTCTCTGCTGACCATGCCGTACCATTTGCACAGATGGTACGGCAAGTCAAACGCTCTACCCCTCCGAGACTGAGGGGTTACAGTAACGAGCAAGGGGAGAGTGTCGGCATGCCGCGGTACTGAGGACCGCGACTCTTCCATCAATGGCGGGTCGCTGCTAACGGATGGCGCATGATCAAGGGGGCAGACATGCGCGTCGATCACGTCTCCGTTGCCGTCAACGAGATCGACACCGCACTGGCGTTCTTTCGCCGCGTCTTTCCCCTCGAAATGCGAGTTGAGAAACGTCGCGGCTTTAGCGATGACTTCAAGTGGTGCGACTTCTACATCGGCCAGTTCAAGCTCGAACTGATCGAGCCCACGTGTGCGGACAGCTTCGTGCGACGCTTCATTGATAAGCGCGGCGAGGGCTTGCATCACATGTCGCTGGAGGTCACCCAGCTGCAGCCGTTGCTGGAGCGCCTCGAGGCCGACGGCATCCGCATCGTCGACCGCTCCACCGCCGGCGACGGCGACATGACGGCTTTCATCTCGCCCCGCAGCGCCCACGGCGTGCTCGTTCAGTTCTGGCAGACGCCGCAGATCACCGAGCCGGAGCGGCCACGCACCGCGCCGTTGCGCTTGCGTTCCGGCGCGGTGGTGAACATGCGTGTGGACCACGTCGCTATCGCGGTGCGCCACATCGACACCGCGATGAACTTCTTCCGCCGCTATTTTCCGGTGCGCTCGGGGCGTGCGCCGCATCCGGGGTACGATGGCACGTTCTTTTTCAGCAACTTCCTCCTCAACGGTTACAAGATCGAGCTGCTAGCCGAGCAGCCGGACCAGCCGCCCGGGTTCGTCAGCCGTTTCCTCAAGCGCCACGGTGAAGGCCTGCACCACATCTCAGTGGATGTCGACCGGTTGGACCCGTTGCTCGCGCAACTCGAAGCCGACGGCGTACGCATTGTCGACCGGACGGATTTCAGCGACGAGATCAAGACCGCTTTTATCTCGCCGCGCAGCGCTCACGGCGTCTTGATCCAGTTCTGGCAAACCCCCTTTCATGCCGAATAGAGCTGAGTGACGGAATTTTTGAACCCTTGAACCCTCGGACGCTGGCACCCTCGCATTTTCTCCCCCTCAAAGCGGTGTTCTTCGATGCCGCCGGCACTCTGTTTCGAGTACGCGGCTCCGTTGGCCGAGCGTATGCCACAGTGGCCGCGCGTCACGGCGCCGCTATGGAGGCCAAGGAGATCGAGGGCCGCTTTCGCTCCGTGTTCCGGAGCATGCCGCCCATGTGTTTTCCCGGCGTGCCGGCGGCACATCTCCCGGAGCATGAACGTGCCTGGTGGCGCCAGGTGGTGAGCGCCGCGTTCGCCGGTTTTCACTTCGACAGTTTCGAGACGTTCTTCGGCGATCTGTTCAGTTACTTCGCGCGCGCCGACAGTTGGGAGCTGTTCCCCGATGTGATTCCGGCGCTGAGCGGCTTGCGCGCGCGCCACCTGCAGCTCGCGATCGTCTCCAATTTCGACAGCCGACTGACCCCGATTTGTCGGGGCCTCAAGATTGCCAGGTTCTTCGACGCGGTGGTCATGTCCAGCCAGGTCGGCTGCGCCAAACCTGATCCAAGGATCTTCACTATCGCGTTGGAGCGCGTCGGGGCCAAGCCCAGCGAAGCGCTGCACGTCGGCGACAGCGAGACGCTGGACGTCAGCTGTGCCGAGGCCGCGGGGGTGCGCGCCATTTTGATCGACCGCCGGGCGGACACGAGCGCCGATCACCGCATCCGCGATCTGCGCGAGTTACTCTCGCTCCTGTAGATTATCCCGCCGCGCGAGGAGACGCCTGGGCTCCGCAAACCCAGGGGCCTCTGGTCACAGCAGCGGGGGTCAGGAGGGGCGTCACCTGGTAACAACCAGCTTCGGCCGCGGTGGCGAGCTCCTGGAGGTTCATCAGCAGAATGCCGTCGTCGCTGAAGCAGACGACCGTGCGGTCCGGCATGGCCAGCGCGGCGCCGATGGCCGCCGGTAGACCGAAGCCCATCGTGCCGAGCCCACCTGAAGTGAGCCACTGTCGCGGCCAGGTGAACAGGAATGCCTGCGCTGCCCACATCTGATGCTGGCCGACGTCGCTGGTCACCACCACACGGTGGTCGACGTGCGCGGCGGTCTGGCGGATGATGCCGTACGGCTTACACGCATCGTCGAGGCCAGGCGTAGCCAGCGGGTATTCCGCTCGTCCTTGGGGACATCGATGACTACCAGCCCTGGTCGCCCCGATGCGGCGATGCGGAAGGCCTCGGGAATCACCTCGAGCAGCTGGGTTGCGGCGTGCACCAGGTAGTTGTGCTTGGTAATCGGGATGGTGGGCCCGCACGCGTACACAGATCGGCAGGAAGATGCAAGGCTTCAGGTGCGGTGTGTTCAGGTGCGGTGCAGGGACGGCACCCCGTGGTTCAATGATTCAATGGTTCAACCAACGAGAGGCGGCGGCGCAGTGCCGCGACGAACTCCGGAGTGGTGCCGCAGCAACCACCGATGAAGCGCGCGCCCGCGCTGATCAACGCGGGCGCGTGGCCGGCGAACTGCTCCGCCGTCATCCGATACACCAAACCCCCGTCTACGAACTCCGGAAGACCGGCATTCGGTTTGATCCAGATCGGTCGATTGGTTGCTGATGCCAGCGCCGCGCAGATGGGAATGTACGCCTCCACACCGATGCCGCAGTTCGCGCCGATCACTTCAGCGCCGGCCTCGGTCAGCTCGACTGCCGCCGTCTGTGGTGCGACGCCCATGATCGTGCGGTCGCGATGCTTGCCCGCATCGAACACCATGCACGCCACGACCGGCAGGCCGGTAGCCACGGCGGCGCTGACTGCGATCCGCGCTTCCACAAGGTCGGTCATAGTCTCCACGACGAGACCATCGGCGCCTGCGGCTGCGAGGGTCTCGGACTGCTCCGAGAACGCGGCTGTAAGCTGCGCTTCATCAACGTCGCTGGTCATCAGCATCTTGCCGCTGGGCCCGATTGACGCAAACACCATTGCCCGCCCTGCCGACGCGCGGCGCGAGATCGCTACGCCGGCGCGGTTGATCTCCTCGACGTGGGATTCCTCGCGGCAACGTTCGAGAGCGATGCGGTTGGCGCGGAAAGTGTTGGTGAGGATGATACGACTGCCCGCATCTACGTAGGCGCGCGCCACCTCTTCAACGTGTTCGGGATGCGAGAGGTTCCACAGATCGCCGATCTCTCCGGCCGGCAATCCGCGCCTCTGGAGTTCCGTACCCCACGCGCCGTCGGTGAGCACGGGCGCCTCAGCAACGAGATCATCGATCAAGGACGTCACCCGCATGAGTTGTCTTGCCGGCCTCAGGTTCCTGGGAGCGCGGTGCGCTGCCTCAGCTGACGATCAACCGGCCGGAAGGAGTCGTCGCGCGAGCGTCACGGCTGCGGTGGCGTCGCGGCCGAACCCGTCGGCACCGATGTCGTCGGCGAACGCTTGCGTCACTGGAGCACCGCCGATGATCACCTTCACGTTGCCCGACGGATCGAATTCTCGGATCGCGCGCACGATCTTCCCCATCGCGGGCAGCGTGGTCGAGAGCAAAGCCGACAGCCCGACCAACCCCGCGCCGGTCTCTTTCGCGGCCGCAACAAAGCGCTCGGGCGATACGTCGGTGCCGAGGTCGGTCACCTCGAAACCATTGCCCTCTAGCATGATCACCACCAGCTTCTTGCCGATGTCGTGCAGGTCGCCCTGCACAGTGCCGATCACAACCCGCCCCAGGGGCGCGACCCCGCTGGCCGCGAGGTGCGGGCGGAGCACATCGAGCGCGGTATACATCGCACGCGCCGCCAGCAACAGCTCCGGGACGAAGTACTCACCCTGCTCGAACCGTTCGCCCACGACCCTCATCCCGGGAATCAAAGCTTGATTGAGAACTGACTCGGCGGAATGTCCGGTCTCCAGAGCTCGGCCGACGAGGTCGGCTACTGCACGCGCCTCTCCCTCGATCAATCGTTGCTTCAGGTTTTCTAACTCCATTTGTCGCTCCTGTTCCGGCATCGGTTGCCTACCCTACACGCACTTGGGCCAAGGAGCCAAACGGGACCGCCGTCCGCGGAGCTGACCAACGTCAATTGAAGTGGCATCAAACAAGATCGGCAGGGCGGGGCGATGATCGGAGTCAACATCCTTCTTTTCACGTTGGCGTTCTGTTATCAGTTCCGTGTTAGGTCACACGATGTTGAGCTTGATGAAATGGTTGTACTTGATGGCGCTGATCGTCTGGCTGGGTGAGGTGATCTTTTTTTCGTTCGTCACAGCGCCCGCCATCTTCGCGACCTTCCCGAGGCCGGAAGCGGGCCTAGCCGTGGGCGCGATCTTTCCAACCTATTACCGCATCGGCTACGGGTGCGGCGTCATCCTGTTGATCGGCGCTATCGTATTCACCAGGACCGCCGTCGCACGCGGATGGTGGGCTGTGAACATCGTGCTGGCGGCGCTGATGCTGGCGCTGACGCTGTATGCCGGCGTCGTGATCCAGCCGCGCGCGGCGGCCCTGCGCCCGCAGCTCCACGAGCCCACGGCAACTGCGGCAGTGAAGGACGAGTTTAGCCGTCTCCACCGATTGGCGGTGGTGTTGAACGGTATAGTGTTGCTCTGCGGTCTGGCCGTGAGCGCCATCACCGCTAGCAGCGTGCGGCCGTGAGCCTGCTTTGCAGGCCGCGTATGGTTCGTCGCATACCGCTCATCGCCCGCAACCGAAGGCGCTACTGGATGGAGGCGATATGCCATCAGCGATAAGCGATAAGCCCATCCGCGCCATCCTGTTCGATCTGTTTGGGACCGTGATCAACTTTACCCCCGGCGTGCCCGGGATCCAGGCGGCGACCTCGGAGTGGCGCGCTGCCATGCACTGGCTGCAGGAGACGGCGGAGCGCGAGCTGCCGCAGATTCACTTCGATGATCTGCTGACGGCGTTGATGAAGGTCACGCAAGCAATCGTCCGTGACCGCCCGCCGGAATACCGCGAAGTCCCCTCGCGCGAGCGCTTCCGCCGCGCCTTGCTACAGCTCGGCATCGATGCCGGGCGGGCGCCCGGGCTTGCCGAGCGCCTATCATTGGCCCACATGTCCTTTCTCGCCTCCACCACGGTGTTGCCCTCGGCACACCTGGAGGTGCTGCGGCAACTGGCGCCACGTTTTCAGTTGGGGCTGATTTCGAATTTCGATCACGGACCCACGGCCCGGCGTATCCTTGCCGACCACGGGATCGGCGGCTTCTTCGCGGCAATCGTCATCTCGGACGATTTTGGCCGGCGCAAGCCGCATCCCGCCATCTTCGTAGCGGCGCTACGCGAATTGGGCGTCACGGTCGAAGACGCACTGTTTGTCGGCGACAGCGTCAGCGACGACGTCATAGGAGGACATAACGCGGGACTCAAGGTCGTGTGGCTCAACGCGAAGCGCCACGCATTGGCACCTGACGTGAAGCCGGAGCACGAAATCGCCGACCTCAGCGAGCTTCCCGCACTCCTGGATTAGGAGATCTCGATCGAGATTCCGAACACTTCCGTGAGGAGCACGTAGAGCGCCGTCAGGGCGATGATAAGCATGGCCAAAGAGCCGGCGGCGATGCCCGTCAGCAACAGCAGGGTGAGTACCGACCCCAAAGCGACGAACAGCGTCACCAGCACCGGTGTTTCGGTGACCGGACCCCAGAACGCCACCCACCGCTGTGCCGTGGCTGCAACGGAGACGGTCCGCCCGATCAGCTGCGACAGTTGCGAGAACATCAGCGCACCGTATCGGCCCCGATCGATAGGATGATGACACCGTCGTGCTGACGCGGCCCGCCTACCAGAAAAGTGGCGTGGTCACGCAACGACAGCACCGTATCGACGATCGGGCGCGAGCCCTCGATGACCATGACTTTCATCAGCACGCGGTTGTCTTTGAACTCTTTGGGAATCACCAGAACGTAGCGTCCGCCAGGGATGTCGAAGCCTACTTTCTCTCCCCAGGCTACCTGTTGGCGCTGTTCCTTGACCAGCCGGTACGACGAGTAGGCGAACAAGGTGTTGAACTGACGCTGCATGGAGGCCAACCGTTGGTCGAACTCCTTGCCCGAGTTGCTGGCCAACACCGCCCCGATACGCACCTCGACGGCGTTAGCTATCGGACGGCTTGTGGCGACCGCATTACTGACCTCTGCGGCCGCAATCCCGCACAGCCCGCAAACTGCCATCGCCGCAGTCATCACCGCAGTGTGTGCGCTGCTCACGGCAGGTCTCCAGGGTCTGATTCGTTCCCCTCGGGGTCGTTGACCCAAAGAACCGTCGTGCGGGTTTCCGGGTCGTTCAGCACGGCGACCGAATCCACGTCCGCCTCGAGCGACTCAATCGAGGTCGCGTTGTCAACCGCGGCTAGTTGCGGAGCGGCAGGCGGCGCACTCATCGGAGGAGTGTGGGCGAAGAACAGCAGCACTAACGCCACAATTACCGCCGCAGCCGCGAACGCCGGGAGGCGGATGATCCAACCGTGCTCGCCCTCGCTCCACCACACCCGCAGGCGGGGCCACCACGGGTCGCGGGTGTTCGAAAGGCGCCGCTCGACGCCTGGCCAAAGGCCATCGAAATCGATCTCGTCGGCGGCCTTGATGATGGTGTCGCTGATCAGTTCCTGGACACGTTCCAAGCGCCGCAAACTCTGCTCGCAATCGTTGCAGAGGGTGCTGTGCAGGGCCACGGCGCGCATCTGGCGAGCGTCCAGCTCTCCATCGAAAAACAGGGGCAGCAGGTTAGCGACTTCGCGGCACGTCATTGTGTCTTCCCTGGCGCCGCCACGCCGAGGTTGGGAAGCTCTGGCACAAACCGCATCGCACGCTGCATCGAGCTACAGGCAATCTTTGAGTTTTCTCTGCAACTTCTTGCGAGCATAATGCAGACGGCTCATCACCGTACCCTTGGAGCACTGCATCACGCGACTGATCTCGTCATAGGAGAGGCCTTCAACTTCGCGCAGAAGTATGACCGCTTTGTGATCAGGGGTCAACTCATCGATTGCTGCGCTGACGCGCTCTCCGACTTCGCGTGCTTGTGCCTGCTGGTAAGGGTCTGTGAGTCGTTCCTCCTTCAAAAGCTCCTCATATCCCTCGCCCCCACTCCAATCCTCCAATCCCACGGTCGGGTGGCGACGCTCGCGGCGTTGAAAGTCGATCGCGCGGTTCACGACGATCCGATAGAGCCACGTGTAGAAGCTCGATTCTCCTTTGAACCGGACCAGATTCTCGTATGCTTTGACGAAGGTCTCTTGCGCAATCTCGACCGCATCTTCGCGGTTGTGCACCATGCCCACCGCGATCGACACGACTTTCCGCTCATAACGCTCCACCAGTTCTCGAAACGCATCCCTGTCGCCGCGGCGGCTGGCGCGAACCAACTCCTGATCACTACGCTCCACGGCGACACCTTATAGACGGGTGGATACGGGTGTTATTCATGTTTGTTCGTGCTCGTGAATCGAGCTCGGGAATTCCTGACCGATTGCGCCACCTCTTATGACTTTCTTCACGAACACCACTCACGAACCCGAGCACGGCCTAATGCGCCTCGGCCCAGTTGCGTCCCCAGCCGAGATCGACGCGGAGCGGAACCTTCAGCGGATAAACATTTTCCATTTTTGCCCGGACGAGCTCCGCCACTCGCTCGCGTTCGGGTTCTGGCACTTCGAGCACCAATTCATCATGGATCTGCAGGATCATTGTGGCCCGCAACGGTTCCTCGGCCAAGCGCCGGTCGATGGCCACCATGGCCATCTTGACCAGGTCCGCTGCCGAGCCCTGGATCGGCGTGTTGATGGCCGTCCGCTCGGCCGCCTGTGCCACCCCGCGGTGACGGCTGGCGAGATCCGGCAGTTCACGGCGTCGCCCCAACAATGTCGTAACATACCCACAACGCCGGGCCTCGTCCTGGACGGTTCTGATGTACGCACGCACTCCGGCATACCGCTCGAAGTAACTCGCGATGTATTGCTCGGCTTCGGTGAGGGACACGCCCAATTCCCGGGCCAGTCGTTGCGAGCCCATACCGTAAATGATGCCGAAGTTGATCACCTTGGCGGCGCGGCGCATGTCCGGCGTGATCGCGTGCGGCCGTACGCGAAAGATTTCGGCTGCAGTTCGTGCGTGGATATCGTCGCCGGCGGCAAAGGCAGCCAGGAGCACCGGATCTTCCGAGAAGTGGGCCAAGATGCGCAGCTCTATCTGCGAGTAGTCGGCAGCCAAAATCACGTGCCCTTCATCGCCGATGAAAGCCGCGCGGATTCGTTGGCCCTCCTCGCTCCGGCCGGGAATGTTCTGCAGATTCGGCTCGCTCGAGCTCAAACGTCCGGTGGCGGTGATGGTCTGATTGAACGACGCGTGCAAACGCCCGGTGCGCGGATCGACCGCCGCCGGCAAAGCGTCGACGTAGGTGGACTTGAGTTTGGCGCAATTGCGATACTGCAAGATCTTCGCGGGCAACGGATGCTCCGCCGCCAGCCGCGTCAACACGTCGACGTCGGTCGACAGACCGGTCTTGCCACGGCGCACGCCTTTGCGAGAAAGACCGAGGCGCTCGAACAGCACCTCGCGCAGCTGCGGCGGCGACGCGATGTTGAACGGGCCGCCGGCCAGCGCATAGATCTCGCCCATCAGCGCCGCCAGCCGCGCCTCCAGATCGAGGCTCATCTGCGCGAGCGCAACTGTGTCGAGTCGTACGCCACGTCGCTCCATGCGGGCGAGTACCCCTACCAAAGGCATTTCGACTTCGTAGAACAGGCGCTCCATCTCGCGCTCTCGAAGCCGGGCGGCCAACCGGTCGCGGAGCGCGAGCATCAGCCCGACCCCCGTGGCGAGGCTTTCGGCGCCACCTCGAAACGCCGGAAGACTCACCCCCAGTATGCCGGCGGCAAGGTCTTCGAGACGATGCGTCGCGGAGGCTTCAAGGAGGTACGAGGCCACCATGAGGTCGAAAGCCGGCGCGAGCGACGGCGCAGAGGCGTCGCCGAGCAGCCCCAGGTCCTGCTTCAGATCATGCGTCACCTTTTCCACGCGCTCGTCCTGCAACAGTGCGCGCAACGGCTCGGGTGACAGCGCAGGTGCGTGTGCCGGGCCGCCCCCTTCCTCGACTAGCAATGGGACGTACAAAGGCGGCTCGGCATTGGTGGCGACGACCAGCGCAGTCGGGCGGCCGGTGACACCGTGTCGCTCGCCCTCGCACGCCAGGGCAAAGCGGCCATGCCGGCGCGCTGCCGAGGCAAATGATTCGAGGTCGGTGGCGCGGCGCAGGGGTGTGCTGGCTGCCGGCGCGGCCAGCGAGATCTCGCGCACCAGTCTCTGGAATCCCAGTCGGGTGAAGATCGAGCGCAGCGCGGCCGGATCGGGCGCGCGATAGCGGAAGTCTTCCTGCTTGCACTCGATCGGGACATCGCGGCGCACGGTAGCGAGGTCTCGGCTGAGCCGGGCAACATCGGCATGCTCAGCCAGCAGGGCGACGAGCTTCTTGGCGCCCCGGATATCCTTGGCCGCGCCGAGCTCATCGAGGCGGGTCAGTAGTTGCTCAACGGTTCCGAAGCGCGCGATCAGAGCGGTGGCGGTTTTCTCTCCGATGCCGCGGATCCCGGGAATATTATCGATAGAGTCCCCCATCAACCCCATCACTTCGATCACCTGCTCGGGCTCGACTCCGAGGCGCTGTCGGACCCCTTGCCGGTCGCAGCGGCGGTCGCGCATCGTGTCCCACAGCTGCACATGGTCACTGACGATCTGCATCAGGTCCTTGTCGCTGGTCACGACGACCAGGTCGATGCCCTCGGTCGCCATGCGCTCCGCCACCGTGGCGATGACGTCATCGGCCTCGACTCCCGGGATGGTGAGCGAGTACAGCCCACAGGCTGCGACCACCTCGTGCACCAGCGGAAACTGCGCCGCGAGATCATCGGGCATGGCGCGCCGGTTGGCCTTGTAGCGCTCGAACAGGGCGTCACGGAAGGTTGCTCCCGGCGCATCGAAAACGACGCCGATGTACTCGGGCTTCGCCTCGCGCAACAGCTTCAACAGCATGGTAGTGAAGCCGTAGACCGCATTGGTGGGAAGGCCGCTGGCGTTGGTGAGCGGCGGGAGCGCAAAGAAGGCCCGATAGACGTACGAACTCGCGTCGATCAGGTACAAGAGTGGACGAGCGCCGCACATGGGGTCACGACCGCACGGTAACAAATGGTGCCATTCAAGTCCAATTTCGCCCGGCCGGCGCGCACCATAGATCAGATCCCCGGATATTGACAAAGAATACCGGCCTGGCTAAACAGTCTGCCGTTTAGTTCGTGGCTTTTGAATCTCAAGCGTGGAGTTTCGTCTCAACTCGCGATGATTGAAGTCCGCAACCTCACGAAGCGATACGGGGACGTGGTCGCCATCCGTGACATCAGCTTCACGGCGGCCACCGGTCAGGTGCTGGGCTTTCTCGGACCGAACGGCGCCGGCAAGACAACCACCATGCGGGTCATCACCGGTTACATGCCGGCGACCAGCGGAACCGTCAAAGTGGCAGGGTACGATATATTTGACGACTCCTTCGAGGTCCGCAAACGGATCGGATATCTGCCGGAGAGCCCGCCGCTGTACAACGACATGACGGTGACGGGCTACCTGCGGTTCGTTGGCCGTATTCGCGGCATCCCCAAGGCCGAGCTCGGCGACAGCGTCGACCGGGTGCTGCGCATCTGCGGACTGGCGGAGGTGACCGACCGCGTCATCGGCCACCTCTCCAAAGGGTACCGCCAGCGTGTCGGGTTGGCACAAGCCTTGATCCACAACCCCGGCGTACTGGTGCTTGACGAGCCCACCCTCGGTCTCGATCCGCGACAGATTATCGAGATCCGCAGGCTCATTCAGGAACTCGCGGGCGAACGCACCGTGATCCTCTCAACGCATATCCTCCCTGAAGTGACACAATTGTGCGAGAAAGTAGTGATCATTAATGAGGGAAGGATTGCCATCGAGGATACATTGGCAAATCTGACGCAAAACATGACTCTGGAGCAAGTGTTCCTGCGGTACATCACCAAAGAGCCGGTGGAGGAGCGGCCCGTGCTCGAGGAGGCGACGGCGTGAAAAACGCGTTCACCATCGCGGGCAAGGAGCTGCGCTCGTACTTCGTTTCCCCCATCGCCTACGTTGTCCTGACCGGTTTTCTCCTGTTGGGCGGATGGTTTTTCTTCAACTTGCTGGCGCGATTCAGTTTCCTGCTCAGCATTTACTCCGCCATGCGCAACCCCGAGGCGCAGATGCGTCTCAATCTCAACGACTTCGTCATTGCGCCGCTGCTGCACAACCTCTCCGTGGTGCTCGTGATTCTCGTGCCTGTCATCACCATGCGTAGCTTTGCCGAGGAGAAACGCAGCGGCACCTACGAGCTACTGATGACCTCGCCGCTGTCGATCACCGAGATCGTCGCCGGCAAGTTTCTCGGCGCCTTGGGTTTCCTGATCGTCATGCTCGCGTTGACCGGGATCTACCCGATCATCCTGCTTGCCTACGGCAACCCGGAGATCGGCGTCATCGCGGCTGGGTATCTGGGGCTGTTGCTGCTGGCCGTCGCTTTTCTCACCGTTGGGTTACTGACGTCCTCGTTTACGGAGAACCAAATCATCGCGGCCGTGAGCTGTCTGGTTCTGTTGCTGTTGCTGTACGTCATCTCGTGGCCAGCCGAGACGGCGGGCCCAGTGCTGGGCGCCGTGCTCAAGTACGTCTCCTTGACGGAGCATTTCGGGGAGATGGTGAAGGGGATCGTCGACACCAAGGAGCTGGTGTACTTCGGCAGCGTCATCTTGCTGGCCCTTTTCCTGACGCAGCGGTCCGTCGAGTCTGTGCGCTGGAGATAAGCCGTGCGCCGCAGTAATTCGCTCTTGGGACTTGTCGGCCTGGTGCTGTTGCTTTTCGCGGTGGTGGCGGCGGTCTTCACCCGCGGCCGCTCCAGCATCGACGTCTTGTATATTTTCATCAACGGCCTGTTCGGCCTTTTCGCTGTGATCGCCTATCTCAGTGCCGGCCTGGAAAACCTGCGCGGGATGCTCACCCAGCGCTCCACCAGGTACGGCGCCAATGCGTTGCTCGCCTCATTGGTCTTCGTGGGTGTGCTCGGGCTCCTGAACTACATCTCGACGCGCCATCATCACCGCTTCGACCTCACTGAACAGGGGGTGTTCAGTCTGTCGCCGCAGTCGGTCAATGTCGTCAAGAACCTGCAGGACGATCTGCAAATCCAGGCGTTCGTGGAAGGCGGCGTGAATCCGGAGTTGCGTGATCTGCTGGAGAATTACCAGTACCAATCGCCGAAGATCAAATTCCAGCTGATTGACCCCGACCGGCAGCCCGAAATGGCGGAGAACTATCATATCAGCGCGTACAACACCGTCCGGTTCGAGTACGGCAAAGAATTGACCACGATCTCGCAGCCGACTGAAGAGAACATCACCAACGCGATCATCAAGGTGACGCGGGCGACCCGTAAGACGGTGTGCTTCATCGAAGGCCACGGCGAACCGGACATTGACGACGTACAGAACGCGCATGCCCTGTCGAGCGTGAAGCAGGCACTGACCAACGAGAACTACGAGGTGAAGAAAGTGCTCCTGGCCTCGATGGCCAACGTGCCGGATGATTGCTCGGTGGTCGTGGTCGCAGGCCCGCAGAAGCCGTACCTCGAAAGTGAGTTGACCGCCCTCGGCACCTACCTCGACGGCGGCGGACGGGCGCTGATGCTGCTGCCGCCGCGCGATGGCTCCGAGTTTCAAACCCTGCTGAGCAAGTGGGGCGTCAAGCTCGGGAACGATGTCGTCGTGGACCAAGTGATTCGTCTGTTCCAGGGTCCCACGCTCGGGCTGGCGCCGTTGGTGAATACTTACGGGGCGCATGAGATCACGCGCGACTTCAAGCAGCGGACGGTGTTCCCGATGACGCGCTCGGTGCACGCCGATGCAGCCGGCAAGAAGGGGCTGCAGGTCACGGAGTTGGTCAAAACGAGCCCGTCGAGTTGGGGCGAGACCGACTTCGATGCCCTGTTCCAGCGCAGCGAAGCCACCTTCGATGCTGCCACCGACACCAAAGGCCCGGTGCCCATCGCCGTCGCCGCCACCGCCGATCTCAAGCAGATGGGTGGCGACAAGTCGGGCACCGCTCGGCTAGCGGTCTACGGCAGCGTCGAGTTCGCCACCAACCGTGAGGTCGACGGCACCTATTACAACCGCGATCTGCTGCTCAACACCGTCGACTGGCTTGCCGGACAAGCGGACCTGCTTTCCATTCGGCCCCGGGCGGTTCGCGCCTCCCGTGTACAATTCACCGCTGACCAAGGCACGGTGATCTTCTACCTCTCTGTGCTCTTGGTACCCGAGATCCTGCTGATCGCGGGGATCGCGGTGTGGTGGCGCCGCGAATAGCGACCGGCAAGCGGGTGTTAGTGGTCGCTTGTTATGCGCTTGCGTAGCACGCTCGTTTTGGTCCTCCTGCTCATAGGCCTCGGCGCCTATGTCTACTGGGTAGAAGTGCCGAAGTCACAGGAGGAGGCGAAGAAGAAGACGATCTTCGAGTTCAAGCCGGACGACGTCACCGCCGTGTCGTTGGTCTACTCCGACCACGAGATCGTGCTGAAGAAATCGGGCGAAGAGTGGCGCCTGACCAAGCCGTTGGACGCGGCGGCCGACTCGGTGACGGTGAAGAACCTCATCAACGCCATTGCCGAGGCCGAGGTGAAGAAGACCTTCGATGAGGCCTCCGATTTGGCGCCGTACGGCCTCGACCAACCGTTCGCCAAGGTGACGGTTACGCTCAAAGATAAGGAGCTGCCGACGATCCTCGTTGGCAAGAGCACGCCCGTGGGGTACTCGGCCTACGTCAAGAGAGCGGATGAGCCGAAGGTGCTGCTGACCACGTCGGCCTTTCGCTCCGGCATGGACAAAAAGGTCAAGGACTTACGCGATAAGACAATACTGAACTTCGCCGACAATGATGTGCACAAGATCGAGATCCGCGGCGAGGGTAAAGATCTGGCACTGGCGCAAGAGAATGACCATTGGATGATCGAGCGGCCCGGCCCGTACGCTGCGGACGCCGCCACCGTGCGGACCTTTCTTTCCGCCCTACGCTCGATGCGTGCGGTCGATTTCCCGTCCGACCAGCCGACCGATCTGAGTACGTACGGCCTCGACAACCCCCGCCTCAAACTGAGCCTGTATCTGGGCAAGGATAATGCCGAGAAGGACCTGTTGATCGGCAAGGATACGGCTGACAAGCAGGTGTACGTGCAGGGCAGCGGGCAACCGGTGGTCTACACCGTGAGTGATTGGGTCATGCGTGACCTCAACAAGAACGCTGCCGATTTCCGCGACAAGACCGTGCTCGCTTTCGATCGCGAGAAGGTCACCGCCGTCGACGTCGCCCGCAAAGACGGGGGGCATTTCAAGTTGGTGCGCGGCGAAGACAAGCAGTGGCGAGTCGAAGGCGCCGGCGAGGGCAAACCTGCGGCAACGGCCATCAGCCAGTACCTCGGCGACCTCCATGATCTGGCCGGGTACGAGATCCTCGCCGATCAACCGAGCGATCTCGGGCAGTTCGGTTTGAACCAACCGTTGCTCACGGTGACGCTGTTCGGCGATGAGAATCGGCCCCTGGGAACCGTGTTGCTGGCCAGCCGTCAGGCAGAGGCGTCGAAGAAGGAATACACGGCGATGGCCCAGGACGGCCAGACGGTGTTTCTCGTCCGCGACTACTTGTACACTAGGCTTGACAAGCAACCGCAGGATTTCATCGAGAAGCCCGCGGCCACGCCCGGGACGCCAACCGCGCAATTTACTGGCGCCGAGGAACCCGAGGAAGAACCGGCGGAAGACGAACCGGAAGGTGCTGATCAGGGCGAGGAGCCGCCAGGCGCGGAACAAGACTGACGGACTCTCAACCGCTCACCCTGAGGAGCCAGACCGGCGAGCATACCGGCTTGGAGTGTCCATGAACCGTCCCCCTTAGCAAGGGGGACTACAGGGGGTTTCCCATGCCGCACTTCAACCTCCCCTCTGCCATGGTAAGGAGGGGAACTCGGGCCGATCGGTTCATGGGGTTGCGGGCGCGATGTCTTCCAGGGCCCGCAACAAAGCGCCGATTTCCTCGTCGGTTCCGACGGTGATGCGTAGGGCGTCGCGTAGCTCCGGCACCGGGAAATAGCGCACCAGAATTCCTCTGCGCTTGAGCTGCAAGTATCTGGATTCCTGACTCTCCCCGGGTCTGCGCGCCAGGACGAAGTTGGAGGCGCTGGGGAGGACGGCGAAGGCGCGCTCCTGCAGTCCGCGGATCAGATCGCTGCGCGTACGCCGGATGCGCGCCACATTCTCCTGCATCCAGCCATAATCCTCCAGGGCTGCGGTGGCTGCTGCGATACTCAACCGGCTCACGTTGTACGAATCTTTCAACTTCAACAGTTCCTTGATCATCTCCGGCGCGCCGAATGCCAGCCCGACACGCATCCCGGCAAGCGAGAACGACTTGGAGAAGGTGCGCAACACGATGACATTCTGAAACTCATGCAGCAGAGGTAGGGCGGTGTACTCCGCGAAGTCGACGTAGGCTTCGTCCACCACCAACACACCGGCCGCCTCCCGCGCCAAGGCGCGCAGCGCCTCCAACGGTGCGGGAGTGCCGGAAGGAGAATTCGGATGGCACACGAAGGTGAGCCGGCCACGCACCTTTCTCAACTCCTCAGGCAGGCAGAAGTCGGCAGGGTAAGGCACGTGAACCACGTCACCCTCCTGGACCGCGACCAGCGTGTCGTAGAGGCTGTACGTCGGATAGGGAAACACCACGCGATCCCCCGGCCCGACGCAGGCACGCACAATCAGGCCCAGTAGCTCATCCGAACCGTTGCCGACCAAGATGTTGTCGCGCTGCAAGCCGTACACCGTGGCGGCGCGGTCGCGCAGCGCGTCCGCCAGCGGGTCGGGGTACAGGCGCAAGTCGGCGGTCGTTGCCGCGCGGACCGCGTCGAGCACGCGTGGCGACGGCGGATACGGATTCTCGTTGGTATTGAGCTTGATATATCGGCGATCCTGCGGCTGCTCGCCGGGAACGTACCCCACCATCGAGGCCACGTTCCGCCGGATGAACGGCAAGGGCATGAGAAGACGATTACCAGATCGGCAGGTCTCGTCAAAACGGCCTGCCGAAGCGGCTGAGAAAGTTCAGGCCGAGGAGCCCGTCGGCCCTCGCGCTGGGCGGCAGGTTCATCTCCTCCAAGGTGAGCTAAAGACCCAACACTTCGAGCTTCCCGTACTGCCGGAAATGCACATCGAAGCTAAACGCGGTGCGCACGCCTCGCCGCTCCATCACAGCAAACGAGATGGCGTCACACAAGCTCCAGTCCTTGTCGGTGTACCGTGCGATGAGTTCCTTCGCACGGTCTTCCTCCTGCGGTAGGACGCGCACGACCGGCAGGCCACCCGCCAACAACCACTCCGGCGCCAAACTGCGACCGAGCTTCCGCAAGAGCACGGCGTGGGCCTCAGCCTCGATATAGTTGGTGACAAAGCTCGGGCGGCGTTGCACCGCGATCCGCTTCGCGCGCGGAAGGCCGCGGCCGAGCGCTTCCTTGCAGAACTCCACCACGTCTTCGACCGGCTCACGGCCTTCCCAGCATTTGGCCAACCCAGCCGCGCCCCCGGCAGCACCGGCCAAAGAGTGACCGATTCCCGAGCCGGCCCAGCAGGTCGTGCCGCGCTCATATTCGGCCCCTCACCTTGACCTGCTCCCCGCATTGTCGCCGGGTGCACCGCCTGCTACTAAGATTCCTGAAGGATGATGCAGGGGAGGTCCCGCGATGGATCTCCCCTTTTCGTGTTGGAGCATGCCCGGAACACATGGAGATTGCGCACGCGCCTTGGAGCATCTGCAGGCCGCTGTCGGTGCGCCGGCCGCGCGGCGGCTGTGGCGTGTGCAGGGGCTCAAAGGCGGCGCCCGTGCCTACTTCGTCTGGCGCTTTCTTACCCAACACCCGCGCCCCTCGCTGATCGTCTCGCCGTCGGCGAAGGCGGCGGAAGCCTTCGCCGACGACCTCCGCTTCTTCCAACACGAAAACGAGAACGCACCGCCGTTCTCGCGCCGCATTCATTACTTCCCGGCTTGGGACGTCGTCCCGTTCGAGGACCTCTCGCCCACCGCCGAGGTGGTCGCAGCCCGCATCGAAGGCCTGTACCACCTACAACAAACCAAGGACCCGATCATCGTTACCACAGCGGATGCGCTGCTCCAGCGCGTCCCCCCACGGGCCCACTTCTCCGAACGGCTGCGCTATCTCGTCGAAGGCGACGAGGTCGACCTGGATGCCCTCGCGGTGCAACTGGACGACTGGGGTTATCGCCGCGTGCCGCTGGTCGAGGACCGCGGCGACTTCAGCGTCCGCGGCGGCATCCTCGACATCTTCCCGCCGGCGCACCCGCAGCCGTTGCGCATCGAACTGGCCGGCGATGTTATCGAGTCCATCCGCGAGTTCGAGCCGGTGAGCCAACGCTCGCTCGACCCGCAACCGGAATTCCTCATCCTGCCGGTGCGCGAGTTCGACGCGCGTGGGCGTTCCAACCGCGACGCGCTGCGCGCCATCGAGGCCCGCGCCTTCGAGCTGGAAATCCGCCGCCAGGAACGTCTGCAGATTCTCGAGGGCCTGACCAACGGGCTGCTCTTTCCCGGCGTCGAGTTTTTCCTTCCCTACTTCTACGAGTCGCTGGACACGCTCGCGGCGTACCTGCCCGCAGAGACCTTGCTGTGGCTCGACGGCGCCGGCGAGGTCGATGCCGCCCTCAAGCGTGCCGCCACCGAGATTGAACGCCGCGCCACGGAACGCGCCGCCGAGCACCGCTTCCTGCCGCCGCTCGAACAGCTCTACATCACACCGAGTGAGTGGCGGGCCGCCTTCACGGACCGGCCGACGATCGAGTTGGAGCCATTGGATCTGTTGGCGAGCGAAGGCGACGCCCAGCACCTCTCGGTGCATTCGTTCCTGACGCGCGATTTGAAGATCGAGCACACCTCCAAGCGCAAGGAGGCGTCGTTTGCGCCGGTGGCCACGCGTGTGCGCGCCTGGTGCGAAGAAGGCCACCGCGTCGTCCTGGTTGTGAGCATGCCGCAGCAGGCGGAGCGGCTGACCCGCTTGTTTGCGAACCACGACGTGGTCGTCGAACGCGACGCGGACACGATCGTAGAGGCCCTCGGTTCCACCGCGCTAGGCTCGCACTTGGGCAGGCCACGCCTGGTCAGGCCGCGCCTCGTTCTCGGCCATCTCAGTGAAGGCTTCCGCATTCCCGACGAGCGCCTGGTCGTGATCACCGAAGCCGACATCTTCGGCGAGGCGCGCCAGCGCCGGCACACGCGCCGGGTCGAGGTCACGCAGCTCCTGAGGAATCTCAGGGAGCTGAAGCCGGACGACTTCGTCGTGCACATCGACCACGGCGTCGGCCGCTACCGCGGCCTGAAGCATCTGCGGGTGGCGGACATCGAAGGAGATTTCCTCCACCTCGAATACGCCGGCGGCGACCGCCTGTACCTGCCGGTCGATCGTATCAGCCTGGTGCAGAAGTACGTCGGCTCCGATGGCGCGGCGCCGGCCCTGGACAAGCTCGGCGGCACCAGCTGGGACACCGTCAAACGCAAGACGCGCGAGTCCATCTTCGCCATGGCCAAGGAGCTGCTCGAGATCTACGCCACCCGCGAGATCATGGAGCGCCGCACCTTCAGCACGCCGGACCAATACTTCCGCGAGTTCGAAGCCGCCTTCCCGTTCGAAGAGACGCCGGACCAGCAGCGCACCATCGAGGAGGTGCTGGCTGACATGCAACGGCCGAAGCCGATGGACCGGCTGATCTGCGGCGACGTCGGTTTTGGCAAGACCGAAGTGGCGCTGCGCGCTGCGTTCCTGGCGGTGCTCGATGGACGCCAGGTGGCTGTCCTCGTCCCAACGACAGTCTTGGCCCAGCAGCACTACAACACCTTCCGCCAGCGGTTCGAGGGTTACCCGGTGCGGATCGAGATGCTGTCGCGCTTCCTCACCCGCACCGAGGCGCAAACAGTCGTGAAAGGCGTCGCTACCGGTGAGGTCGACATCGTCATCGGCACGCATCGCCTGTTCCAGAAAGACATCACCTTCAAGAACCTTGGCCTGCTGGTGGTGGACGAAGAGCATCGCTTCGGCGTGGCGCACAAGGAGCGCATCAAGCAAATGCGCAAGCTGGTCGACGTCTTGACGCTTACAGCCACGCCCATCCCGCGCACGTTACAGATGTCACTGCTGAGCATTCGTGACCTGAGCGTCATCGAGACGCCGCCGATCGATCGCCTGGCGATCCGGACGTACCTGACGCGCTACGATGAAGGATTGATCCGCGAGGCCATCCTGCGCGAGATGGGGCGTGGTGGCCAGGTGTTCTTCGTGCACAACCGCGTTGAGACCATCGAGATTCGCGCGCGCCGGGTGCGCGAGCTGGTGCCGGAAGCCACCATCACGGTGGCTCACGGGCAGATGCACGAGCGTGACCTCGAGCGCGTGATGACCGCCTTTTTCGCCAAGAAGACGCACGTCCTGGTCTGCTCGGCCATCATCGAATCGGGTCTCGACATTCCCAACGCCAACACCATCATCATCGACCGCGCCGATCACTTCGGCCTGGCGCAGCTCTACCAGCTGCGCGGGCGCGTCGGGCGGTCGCACGAGCGCGCCTACGCCTACCTGATGATTCCCGGCGAGCAGCTCATCACCCGCGAAGCCCAGTTGCGCTTGCGGGCCTTGCAGGAGCTGGACGACCTCGGTGGCGGCTTCAAGCTGGCGGCGCACGACCTGGAGATCCGCGGCGCCGGCAACCTGCTCGGCAAACAGCAGTCCGGGCACATCGCTGCGGTTGGTTTCGAGCTGTACCAGCAGATGATGGAGGAGGCCGTGCGGGAGCTGCGCGGCGAGCACGTCTCCGCCGAAGTCGAGCCCGAGATCCAGCTCGGATTCCCTGCCTACATCCCAGACAGCTACATTCCCGATGAGAACCAACGGCTGGTGTTCTACCGCAGACTCGCGGCGATCCGAGGCCAAGGCGATCTCGACGAGATCGCCAACGAGCTGCACGACCGCTACGGGCCCATTCCGCCGCTGGCCGACAGCTTCCTGCGCATCATGGACCTGCGCCGGAATCTGAAGGACCACATGGTGATTCGCGCGGTGCTGCGCGACGGCGCCGTGAGCGTGCAGTTTCATGAGGACGCGAAGGTGGATGTACAGCGCTTGGTCACGCTGGTACAAGAAAGCAAAGGTCGGTTCAAACTGTCAGCCGACTTCCAGCTGAGCTTTCAGCCGGAGGCGCGTGACTGGGATGGTTTGGTCGCGGAAACCAAGTCGCTCTTGCACGACCTGCGGGAAACGTGTTAGCGGCGCTCATGTCCTCTGTTCGTCGCGTGCCGGTGCTGATCGCTATGTCTGTCGTGTTTCTGGTCCCCCCTGCCGCTTCGGCTGATCTCGTCAACAAGATCCTGGCCACAGTCGACGGCGAGCCGATCACGATGTACCAGCTCAAGCGGTTCACGGAAGACAGCATCCGTGGCCGGCAGCTGGGCGCATCGCTGGATAAACCAGGCCTGCTCGACGCCCTCATCACCGAAAAGCTGCTCCAGAAGGAGGTCAGTGACAAGGGCATCATCGTGCGCGACGAGGACATCGACCACTACATCGAAGTGATCAAAGAGCGCAACAAGATCGATGACGAGAAGCTGAAGGGGGCGCTCGCCGCCCAAGGCGTCACGATGGAAGGCTATCGCGCCCAAGTCCGCGAGGAAATCGAGCGCGACCAGCTCATCAATCGTGAGATTCGCGGCAAGGTGAGCGTCACGCCCGAGGAGGTGCAGCGTTACTACGAAGCGCACCTGTCCGAGTATTCCACCCCCGCAAGGGTGCAGGTGGCGCACATCGTCTTCCGCCTCGATGAGGACGCTGCACCGGACAGGGTGGTCGCGGCAACCGCGAAGGCGCAGGAGGTCTACGAGCGTGTCAAGAAGGGCGCCGACTTCGCCGAAATGGCCAAGCAGTACTCGGAAGACTCGAGTGGTCAAAACGGTGGCGACCTCGGCTGGTTCAAACAAGGAGAGCTGCTTGACAACCTCGAAAAGGCTGCGGCGCGGCTCAAAGTGGGTGAGGTAAGCGAGCCGGTGCGCACCAAGGTTGGACTGCACCTGATCAAGGTCGAGGCCCGCGAAGGCGCGGCCCACCAAGATCTCAACGAACTCTCCGATCAGATCAAGGAACAGCTGTACAACGCCGCGCTGGAGGAACGCTTTCAGAAATGGCTCACGGAAGACCTGCGCAAACGACATCACTTGGTGCTCCTGCAGTGAGCTCCCACCGCCAGAGCCAAGCCCGGCCCCGGCTTGCGATCACCATGGGTGATCCGGGTGGGATCGGGCCCGAGGTCGTCCTGAAGGCGATCACCACACGTATGCTCAACGCCGCAATCGAGCCCGTGCTCGTCGGTGATCGGGCCGTGTGGGAAGAGACTGCACGTCACCTCGGATTGAACCGGCGATTCAGCGAGACGCCGCGCCGCGGCTCAATCGCCGTCGCCATCACGTCTGAGCTGGAGCCGCGCCACCGCGTGCCCGGCCCGGCGCGCAACGCGGCGAGCGCCGCGGCCCGGGGCGAGGCCGCCTACAAGGCCATTCTGGAAGGCGTCCGCCTGGTGCAAGCAGGAGAGGCCTCGGCGCTGGTGACGGCGCCGATCAACAAAGCGCATCTGAACGCCGCCGGTCATGATTTCCCCGGGCACACGGAGTTGCTGGCCAAACTGGCCGGCGATGTCCCCGTGCGCATGATGATGGTGGGTGGGCAACTACGCGTCGTGCTGGTCACGACTCATGTCGCAATCGCCCAGGTGCCGCAGCGGCTGAATCGGGAAAGCGTGCTGCAAACGATCGTGCTGACGGGACAAGCGCTGCGCCGGCAGTTCGGCATCACGGCACCCCGGCTGGCGGTATGCGGTTTGAACCCGCACGCCGGCGAGAGCGGCCTGTTCGGCGACGAGGAGGCGCGCGTGATTGCGCCGGCGGTGCGCGCCGCGCGCCGACGAGGTCTTCACGTACTCGGCCCACTGGCTGCCGATGGCGTCTTTGCGAACGCCGGCAACGACGGCTCTTATGATGCCGTGGTTTGCATGTACCACGACCAAGGACTGGCTCCGTTTAAGTTCGTGCACTTCGCCGATGGTGTGAACTTCACGGTCGGGCTGCCCTTCGTCCGCACCTCGCCCGACCATGGGACTGCGTTCGACGTGGCCGGTAGTGGTCAAGCAGATGCGCGCAGCATGGCCGCCGCGCTGCGGCTGGCGGCGCAGTTGAGCGGAAGCGGAGAGGTGTGCTCGCCCTGAGAGACCCGACCGGCGAAGACGCCGGCTTGGAGCGCTCACGAACTCACGCGTTCTGTCATTCCCGCAATCTTCAAGCGGGAATCCATCCGCCATGCGCTGGATGCCCGCTAAAGGATTGCGGGCATGACGGATCGGGGACCGGAGGTTCCCAGGGGGGAGCGGCCATCTCCCCCTGCCGCTTTTCGAAGGGCGCACCCAACGGAAAGCTTGATTATCTTTGCCGTTGGATGAAGATAGCTGCACAGGAGCCGACACGAGGAGAGCATGAAGGCACTGATTCTCACCGCGGGAGCGGGTCGTAACCTCGTACCCTTTTCCGAGACACGTCCGAAAGCCATGACGGTCGTGGGCGGCGGGCCGCTCATGGCCAGGACGTTGGCGCACCTGCGCGAGGTGGGCGTCACCGACGTCACGGTCGTGCTCGGGCAGGCGGGTGAAAAGGTCAAGGCGGCCTTTGAAGACGGCCAGGACTTTGGCGTGCACATCACCTACGTCGAGCAGGGGCCTCAAGGCGGTATCGTGGATGCGATCCTTGGGGCGCGCGGCCGTTTCATCCCGGGAGAGTACTTCATCCTCGTCTACGGCGACGTCGTCACCTCGGCCAACCCATTCCACCAGGCGCTGCAATCATTCAACTCCTTCAAGGCTCCGATCGCGTGCGTCTGCCTGCCAGGACCGCCGACCGTGCGTTACGGCAACGTCTATCTGAGTGGCACGCGTATCACCCGCATCGTTGAGAAGCCCACGACCGCCGGCCTCGGCAACTATGTGCTCGCGGGCGTCTTCATCCTGCCCGTGGAAGTGTTTTCATTGATGGAGCAGGCCGAAGGCGACATGGAGGAGGTTTTTGGCCGCCTGGTGCGCGCCCCGGGTTTGAACGCCTCCATCTGGGAGGGAGGGTGGATCGACATCGAGTACCCATGGGATATCCTGGCCGCAAACCGCATGGTGATGGACACCTGGGAAGAGGCGAGCATCTCGCGCCACGCGGTAATCGATGGCAACGTCACTTTGAGCGGGCCGGTGCGCATCGAACGTGGTTCGGTGATCAAAGCGGGTGCGGTACTGGCGGGACCGTGCTACATAGGCCGCAACTGCTACGTCGGCAACAACGTGCTGGTGCGCTCGTACTCTTCGCTCGGCCCGGGCTCATCGATCGGGTACGGAGTGGAGCTGAAGAACTGCGTCCTCCTCGGCAACGCGCGCATCGGGCGCCTCTCGTTCGTCGGTGACAGCGTCATCGGCGAGAATGTCGACATCGGCTCCGGCACGATGACGATCAACGGCAACATGGATCGCAGCCCCGTTTCCGTGGACATCCGCGGCGAGTCGATCGACTCCGGTCTGGTGAAGGTGGGGTCGTTCATCGGGGACGACGTCAGGATCGGCGCCGGCAACACGCTGGCGGCCGGAACGCTGCTCAGGCCCAACACCACCGTGCCGCACCACGCCACCGTGAGCGCGAGGTAGCGGTGATGTGCGGCATAGCCGGAGTCGTCAGTTTTCATCCGATCGCCGATCGCCTCTATGAGGGTGTTCGCCATCTCGAGTACCGCGGCTATGACTCGTGTGGGATCGCGTTCATCGAGGACCACCACCACATCACGATTCGCAAGGACATAGGTACCGTCGACGAGGTGGACGGCAAAGAGCAGATCCGGCGGTTGACAGCGCAGGTCGGCATCGCCCACACACGCTGGGCGACGCATGGCAAGGTGACGCGCCAGAACGCGCATCCCCACCAGAGCTGTCACGGCGAGTTTGCCGTGGTACACAACGGCATAATCGCCAACTACAAGACGCTGCGTGACCAGTTGGCGCGCACCGGTCACAAGTTCCGTTCGGAGACCGACACCGAGACCATCGCGCATCTTATAGAGCAGCGGCATTCCGAATGCGGTGACGTCGAGCGTGCTCTGGTGAGCGCATTGCGCGAATTGGAGGGCAGCTACGCGCTGGCGATGATTTCCAGCCACGATCCAGAGCGCATCTTTTGCGCGCGGCATGAGAGTCCGTTGATCATCGGCGTAGGCAACGAGTCGAACTACGTCGGCTCCGACTTTAACGCCTTCATCGACTACACCAAGGACACCGTGATCCTCGACGACGGCGAGTACGGCGTCATCTCGCGCGACAGCTACTCGGTGAAGAGCCTACGCACCGGTGAGGTGATCGACAAGGAGATCACCGTCGTGCCCTGGGATTCGGAGTTGTCACGCAAGGGCGGGTACCCGCACTACATGCTCAAGGAGATTCACGAGCAGCCGCAGGCCGTGCGCACCGCCCTCAGCATCCCGGCCGACGAGATAGCCGCCGTGGCGGACATGATGCAGGATGCGCGGCGTGTGTACCTGCTCGGCGTGGGTACGACGTACTACGTCGCGCTGCTGGGGCAGTACCTGTTGGCTGCGGTGGCGGATATGGATGTAGCGGCGTTGAGCTCGGATGAGTTCCGTCACCTCGATAAGAGCGACGCCCAATCCGTGGTGTTGGCGATCTCGCAGTCGGGGGAGACGTACGACACATTGATGAGCCTGCGTCATGCGAAGGGGCGCCGGGCTAAGACCGCGGCCATCGTCAACATGGTGGGCTCGTCGATTGCGCGCATGGTCGACCGCGTCATCCTGCAGGGCTCGGGCCCCGAGGTGTGCGTCGTCAGTACGAAAGCGGCGCTCGCGCAGATGATCCTGTTGGCGCGGCTGGCGCTCGAATTGGGCAGCCGGCGTGGCGCGCTATCGGCGGCGACAAGGCGGGCGCATGAGGCGGCGCTGGCCGCGCTCCCGGAGGAGATCGAGACCATTCTGAACGAGAAGTCCGGTCTGATCCGCGCCGCAGCCTATCGACATGCCCAAGTGCAGAACTGGCTATTCCTGGGCCGCGGCATTTATTATCCCATCGCGCTCGAAGCGGCGCTGAAAATGAAAGAGGTCACTTACGTGCACGCCGAAGGCATGGCCGGCGGCTTTCTCAAGCACGGCACGCTGTCGTTGGTCGACGACAAGATGTACACGCTGGTGTTCGTCCCACCCGCGAGCGCGGGTGAGCTGCACTCCATGACGCTGTCAAGCGTCGAGGAAGTGAAAGCCCGCGGTGGGTTCGTTTTCGGGTTCACCTCCAATGGCGCCGATGACATGTTCGATGAGTGCGTGGGCTTCGCCTCGGGTCATGAGTTCACCGCGCCATTTCTCCCTCTTGTCGCCGCCCAGTTGCTGGCGTACTTCACGGCGACCGCCTTGCACCGTAACGTCGACAAGCCGCGCTCGCTGGCGAAGTCGGTGACGGTTGCCTGAGCGTAGCCAGCACTCCGCATGCCTTATGGAACTGAGCGATTTCGAGAACGGCTTCCGTGGTCTCTCTGTCCCGGAGCCGTACCGCCGAGAGGCTCTGCGCCAGCTCGAGGCGTGGCGGAACTATCCGCGCTACGCCGCCTTTCGGCCGCAGATTGAAAGTCTGGCCAAACGCGAGAAGTGGGACCTGCTACTCGACTCGTTTTACCGCGTCGTGCCCTTCGGCACCGGCGGCCGGCGTGGGCCGGTTGGTATTGGTCCGAATCGCATCAATCAGGATACCGTCGTCAGCTCGGTCCAAGGCCATGTGAACTGGTTGCGGCGGCGCTTCCCTGGGAAAGGGCTGCGCGTCGTGATCGCGTTCGACGTGCGCGTCTTCCGCGACCTGCGCTGCCTGTACGATCCCTCGGTTCCCAACCCGCTCCTTGGGATGCGCTCGCGTGATTTCGCCCGCTTGGCGGCCGGGGTGTACACTGCCAACGGCGTCGAGGTGTACACTGTTAGTGGCGACGATGATTACTTGATGTCTACGCCGGAGCTGTCTTTCGCGATCCGCGACCTGAAAGCGCACGGCGGCCTGAATCTCTCTGCTTCCCACAACCACCCCGACGACAACGGCGCCAAGTTCTACATGCCCAGCGGCGGCCAGCCGGTGCCGCCGGACGACGAGGAGATCGCCAAAGAGGTCGAAGCGGTTGGCAAGGTACCATCGCAGGACTTCGAGGATGCGGTGCAGTCGGGACGCCTGAAATGGTGGGACGCTGCCTGCCACGAACGCTATATTGAGGAGAACCTCTCCCGCTCCATCGATCCGCACGCCCGCCGCGCGCTGGTTGTGTACACCCCGTTGCATGGCACCGGCTTGCACACGGTCGGCGATGTCTTACCGCGGGCGGGATTCGAGCTGCGCCTGGTCGAACAGCAGTCGACCCTTGATGGAGAGTTCCCCGGTGTCAAGTTTCGCATCCCGAATCCCGAGGTACCGGAATCGATGGAGCTGGTGTCGGAGGAGGCACAGCGGCTGCACGCCGACATCGGTCTCGCCACCGACCCCGATGCCGACCGGCTCGGTGTGGTGGCGCCGTTTAACGGGACGTGGCGTCTCCTCACTGGGAATGAGATCGCGATCGTCTTGGCGGCTTACATCACCGAGACATGCGGGGAGCAGGGCACGTTGCCGGCGCGGCCCTTTATCCTCAAGACCGGTGTCACCAGCGAGCTGCTGGCGCGCATCGCCACCGCCAATGGCGTGCAGATGCTGGGGGACCTCCTGGTCGGCTTCAAGTACGTGGGGCAAGTGCTGGATGCCATCGCCGCGGAAGGCTGCTTCCGTGAGCTGCAAGGAACGCCAGCGGATTTCCTGATGGCTGCCGAAGAGAGCAACGGCGTCCTCGTAAGTGCAGCGCTGCGCGACAAGGACGCCGCCGGCGGCGCGCTCCTCTTGGCGGAGCTGTGCGCGCGGCTCCGCCAACGCAACCAGACGCTTGGCGCGTATCTCAACGACATCTACCGCCGTTACGGTTACGCCGCCAACATCGGGTATTCGCTGGTGATGGAAGGCATCGTCGGCTCGGAACGCGTGGCGCGCATGATGACGCGGCTGCGTGAGAGCCCGCCGCGCACCTTGCAGGGACGAACATTGGAGCACGTTGTCGATTATTGGAGCGAAGCGCAGTTCGGCGAGATCCGCTCCGAGACGGACCGCAGCTCGCGTAACTTCATCCAGCTACGCTATGGAGAGGGCGTGCAAGTCTCAGTGCGGCCGTCGGGGACAGAACCGAAGATCAAGTTCTATGTCGAGCAGCTCTTCTATCCGGCACCGGCGTGGGCCGGTGCCGGGTTCGCCGTGGCGCGCCGCGTTATGGACGACTCAACCCGCCAGCTCACGCTCGCGCTGGTGGATCAGGTGCTGAAGCTCGTCGACATTGAGCTGCCGCGTCCGGCCTTGCTCGTCTCGTCCCTCGTCTCGCTGGACAACCGTATCGATTTCGCCAATCACTTCTTGCCGGAACTGGAGACACGCCTACATTCATCTTGCAACGCGGACCTCGAAAAGCTCACGGCGTGGGTCGGCGAGCGGCTGAAACCTTACGGCACCGACCCGCGCTACCTGGTCGCCGCCGGCGTAGCCGATTACTTCCAGCGCCGCGCGCTGACAGCCGAGCAGGAGCAGGTCCTCCGGCGGCTGTTCTCATTGCAGGGTTAGAACTGTTCCCCACCAGATTGGCCCACTTCCCGCCAGCCGTTCACAGATGGGCGGCCCGAGGCATTCCTTGCTGTGGCTTTTCCTTGCAATCTATAAGTACTATGCGTGTATTACGCGGGCCCTCGGTTCATCTTCGCGCGGCCTTGATGGAGGCTCTGTCGTGAATCTGTTTGCCAAGCTTCGTGACGCGCCAAGAGTAAGAACACTCGCCGCGCTTGCGACGATTGCCGGATACTACATCGTGTGGTTTCGGTCGTGCGTCCTCACGTTTTTCTCATTCGACGACTTCCGAATCATGCGCGACGCTGCCACACTCCAGATGGGCTCGCTGGCTGGCGCCGCTCAGCTGCTGCGCCCCAGGCTTCCTAATGGCTTCTCCACTTACCGCCCTCTCTCACAGAAGGGATACTTCTACCTCTTGCACCAACTCTTCGGGTACGACGCCAGCGCGTGCCATGCGTTTCAGCTGCTGATTTGTGTGCTCAACGCCACGCTGGTGTTTGGGATCGCACGCCGAGTGAGCGGGTCGATGCTTGCCGGCCTTCTGGGCGCGATCCTGTATGCCGCCGCGCCGGGGCACGTTACCGCGATATACTGGCTCGCAGCGTTTTCGATGACCGGCAGCGCATTGGTCGTGCTCGCGACAGTCTACTTCTGGTTGACCACGGGCGGCGTGAAACGCACAGTCGGTTGTTCCATCTTGCAAGTCGTTGGCTTGCTGACAGGCGAGTACGCCGTCGCCATCCCCGTTCTCCTTGCGATTGCCGCCGTGTTCGGCCCACGTCACGAAGATCGCCATCGCGTCATGCGAGACCTCACAGCCCCCGTGCTCATAGTAGCTGGCTACATCGGGGCGAAGCTTTACTATGTCGCGAAATACCCCCCTATGGTCATCAGGGGTCTGAGCTATAACCCCACATTTGATGCGCTCGGTTGGGTGGCTCGGCTGGGGCACTACGCCACGGCTTGCTTCAGTGCTTCGATGTGGGCAGGGGCTTCCACCGGGCTGGGCACGGGCGGCTTCTTGGTCGTAGGCGTCACCGCCATCGTATTGACTGGGCTGGCGGGATGGCAGACGTTGCGCGGGCGGTCGCAGTGGCGCCTCCTCGCATTTGGAAGCAGTGCGTTTGTCGCTGGCTTGCTGCCAGTTCTTCCGCTCCGCGACCAGTTCGCGAACTACTACATTGGCACCGCTGCCATGGGTTCCGCACTCGCGGCCGTCGGGGTTTGCCAACTGGTGGGAGATTCATGGCGTCGAGTGGCCGTTGCTATGGTCGCCATGCTACTGGTCGTGGACATGTGCGTGGGACCTTGGGCACGCGTCGATCCGAGAGCCAAGCTCATTGTCGGGATGGGGACACGATCAGCGGAGTGGATCGTCAGTGTGCAAGCGGCAGCCCGATTTGGTTTCAGCGGAGTTCTGGTTCCGCAGGACCCTGTTACGGGTTCCACGTTCGGGGAAGCAAAGGCTGAGGAGTTCTTCCCCCCGGCAATCGCTGTTACGCTCTACGATCCGGCCCGGCCACCCGAACGCGCTCCGGGCAAAGCCGTGCTGCACAAGCCCATGGTGGAGATTCAGCTGGGGAATCCGTTGCCAGGATGGCAGCAGCGATGGGGCTGGCTGCGACGCTACGCTGGCGCCGATCACGGCTGACTCGACTCCCTTCCGAAGCGCACGCAGAAGCGATCGCGTGGTTCTGGTCCTTCCACTCGATCGCGATTCGCGAGCACGCTTACGCGAGCGCAGGTGTAGACGTCCCATCCTTGACTTGCCCAGACCGCGGCGGCACCTTCGCATTCTACCCCCATGGCGCAACAGATCGTCATCACCGGAGCACGACAACACAACCTGAAGAACATCACGGTCGCAATCCCGCGTGACAAACTGGTTGTGATCACCGGGGTGTCCGGGTCGGGAAAGTCGTCACTCGCGTTCGACACGATCTATGCCGAGGGGCAGCGGCGCTACGTCGAGTCGCTGTCCGCCTATGCGCGGCAATTCCTCGAGCAGATGGAGAAGCCGGACGTGGATTCGATCGAGGGCCTCTCGCCGGCCATTTCCATCGAGCAGAAGACCACGAGCAAGAATCCGCGCTCCACCGTAGGTACCGTGACCGAGATCTACGACTACCTCCGCCTGCTGTTCGCCCGCATCGGCAAACCGTACTGCTACAACTGCGGGCGCGAGATCACGCCGCAGACCGTACAACAGATTGTCGACCGGCTCATGCGGCTGCCGGCAAACACCCGGGTGCACGTGCTGGCGCCGATCGTGCGCGGTCGCAAGGGCGAGTACCGCAAAGAGCTGCTGGACCTGCGCAAGGCGGGATTCGTGCGCGCGCGCGTCGATGGAACTCTGCACGACCTAGCGGAGGATATCCCACTCGCCAAGAACGTGAAGCATACCATTGAGGTGCTGGTCGACCGGATCGTCATCCGATCGGGCATCGAGAAACGCCTGGCCGATTCGCTCGAGGTCGCCTTCAAGTACGGCGATGAGGTGACCAAGGTCGAGGTCCTCAATGGTGCGCAGACTGTCGAGCAGGAGATCCTGGTCAGCCAGAAGTTCGCGTGCGTGGTGTGCGGCATCTCGTATCCGGAGCTGACGCCCCGGATGTTCTCCTTCAACAACCCGCACGGCGCCTGCCCGACGTGCAGCGGCCTGGGTACCTCGATGTACTTCGACCCGGAGCTGATCGTTCCCAACGAGGATCTGCCGCTGTCGCAAGGGGCGATTGCACCGTGGGAACGCAAGAGCGTGGGCTACGCCAAAGACGACGTCCTGCAAGCACTGGCGCAGCACTACGGCTTCGATCTGGATACGGCGTTCCGACAGCTCCCGCAGAAGGTGCGGAAAGCCATTCTCTACGGCGCCGAAGAGGAGATCCCGTTCGCTTACAAGAAGGGCAACCGCGAATACGAGTTTCGCCGGCCGTTCGAAGGCGTGATCGCACATCTGGACCGCCGCTACAATGAAACCGATTCGGAATGGGTGCGGCAGGAGCTGGAGGCCTTCATGAACGTGCGGCCGTGCCCGACCTGCCACGGCGCCCGACTCAAACCCGAAGCCCTGGCCGTTCGGCTGGGCGGCAAGTCGATCATCGAAGTGACTGCGATGTCGGTCAAAGAGGCGTTGTCGTTCTTCTCCGGGCTGAACCTCAGCCCGCAGGAGGAGCACATCGCCCAGCGCCTGTTGAAAGAAGTCATCGAGCGGCTGGGGTTTATGACGCATGTGGGTCTCGACTATCTCAGCTTGAATCGCACCGCGGCCAGCCTCTCCGGAGGGGAGGGGCAGCGCATCCGGCTGGCGACCCAGATCGGCTCCAGTCTGATGGGCGTCGTGTACATCCTCGACGAGCCCTCGATCGGCTTGCATCAGCGTGACAATGCCCGCTTGATCGAGACCCTGAAGCGCCTCCGTGATCTCGGCAACACCGTGCTAGTGGTCGAACATGACCGCGACGCCATCTTGGCAGCGGACCACGTGATCGACATGGGACCGGGCGCTGGCGTCCAGGGCGGGTATCTCGTTGCCACCGGGACGCCGGCGCAGATCGCGGCAAACCCCACCTCGCTGACGGGGAAATATCTCTCCGGTGAACTGGAGATTCCCATTCCCACGCGCCAGCGGACAGGTGGCGGATGGACGCTGACCTTGAAAGGCGCCCGCCACAACAATCTCCAGAACATCCGGGTGGACATTCCGCTCGGCAAGATGACGTGCGTGACCGGTGTGTCCGGTTCGGGAAAGAGCTCGCTGGTTATCGATACCCTGTACCGGGCGCTGGCGCAGCGGCTGTACCGGTCGAAAGAAAAGCCCGGCGCCTACGACGAACTGACCGGCTGGCAGCTGCTGGACAAGGTGATCGAGATCGACCAAGCGCCGATCGGACGGACGCCACGTTCGAATCCCGCGACCTACACCGGCCTCTTTGCCCACATCCGGGATCTTTTTGCGCAGTTGCCCGAATCCCGGGTCCGCGGTTACGGCCCGGGACGGTTCTCGTTCAACGTCAAAGGCGGGCGTTGCGAAGCATGCGGCGGTGACGGAATGATCACCATCGAGATGCATTTTCTGCCGGACGTTTACGTCACTTGCGAGGTGTGTGGCGGCCGGCGCTACAATCGCGAAACACTCGAAGTGCAGTACAAAGGCAAGAACATTGCGGAAATCCTCCACATGACCGTCGTCCAGGCCTTCGAGTTCCTGGCTAACGTGCCTCCGATCCGCCAGAAACTCGAAACCCTCCATGATGTTGGGCTGGATTACATTCACCTTGGGCAGTCGGCTACTACGTTGTCCGGCGGCGAGGCGCAACGCGTGAAGCTGGCGAAGGAATTGAGCCGCCGTGCCACCGGTCGTACGCTCTACATCCTCGATGAGCCGACCACCGGCCTGCACTTCGATGACATCAACCGGCTATTGGCCGTGCTGTGCCGGCTGGTTGATGTAGGGAATACGGTCGTGATCATCGAGCATAATCTCGACGTCATCAAAACCGCCGACCACCTCATCGACCTCGGGCCGGAGGGCGGCGATCAGGGGGGCCGGCTGGTTGCGGCCGGGACACCCGAGGAGGTGGCTCGTACCGAACGCTCATACACCGGCGAGTCCCTGCGCCGGATTCTGCCGGGGGTTGTTGCCTGATTTCATCAAAGACCCTTGACCCGGCCCTCCCTCGTGGATATAAGACCTGACAAGTGGGAATTGGCCCATCAGCCAGATGAATCTGGGTTCAGTTTGGAGGTAGAATGGGTCGTCTAGTTTACATGGACAATCACGCCACTACGCCCGTGGATCCGCGGGTGCTAGAGGCGATGTTGCCCTACTTTTCGGAAAAGTTCGGAAACGCGGCCAGCCGCAATCACCAATTCGGGTGGGAGGCCGAAGCTGCCGTCGATCAGGCCCGCGAGCAGATCGCGCGCCTGATCAATGCGAAAGCGAAGGAGATCATCTTCACCAGCGGCGCGACGGAATCGGACAACCTCGCCATCAAAGGCGTCGTGGATTTCTACAAGGACAAGGGCAACCACGTCATCACCGCGGTCACCGAGCACAAGGCGGTGCTGGATACATGCAAAGCACTGGAGCGCGCCGGCAAGGCGCAAGTCACGTATCTCCCGGTCGACAAGACCGGTCTCGTCGATCCCGACGACGTGCGCAAGGCGATCACCGACAAAACCATTCTTATCTCGATCATGCACGCCAACAACGAGATTGGGACGATCCACCCGGTGCTCGAGATCGGCAAACTCGCCAAGGGGAAAGGCGTTCTCTTCCATAGCGACGCCACTCAGGGAGTAGGCAAACTCCCTGTCGACGTCGAGAGCATGGGCATCGATCTCGTGTCGCTATCGGCCCACAAGATCTATGGGCCAAAGGGTTGTGGCGCCTTGTACGTCCGCTCCAAGGGGCCGCGTGTCCGCTTGACACCGATGATGGACGGTGGCGGCCATGAGCGTGGCATGCGTTCGGGCACCCTCAACGTCCCCGGTATCGTCGGCTTCGCCAAGGCTTGCGAGCTCTGTGGGCTGGAAATGGAGACGGAAGCCGCCCGGATGCTCGAAATGCGTGAGCGCTTGCGTGAGGGCATTTGTGCTCAGCTCGACGAAGTCTACCTCAACGGCCATCCGACGCACCGTTTGCCCGGCAACTTGAACTTGAGCTTCGCTTTCGTTGAAGGCGAGTCGTTGCTGATGGGCCTGAAAGACATTGCGGTCTCGTCGGGATCCGCCTGCACCTCGGCTACGCTGGAGCCCTCATACGTCCTCAAGGCCCTCGGGGTCGGTGAGGTTTTGGCGCACACCTCGATCCGTTTCGGCCTCGGCCGCTTCAACACGATGGAGGACGTTGACTACGTCATCGAGCGGGTGGTGCATGAAGTGCGACGGCTACGGGAGATATCCCCGCTGTACGAGATGGCGAAGGAAGGCGTTGACTTGAAGTCATACAGTTGGGCCCGCTAGCGGGGGCCAGATCAACCACATCGGTTCAAAGGAAGCATCATGGCTTATAGCAACAAGGTGATCGATCATTATGAGAATCCACGCAACGTCGGGTCCTTCCCCAAGGACGAAGCCAACGTCGGCACGGGAATCGTCGGCGCTCCCGAATGTGGCGACGTCATGAAGCTGCAGCTCAAGATCAACGATGCCGGCGTCATCGAGGACGCGCGCTTCAAGACCTTCGGCTGCGGCAGTGCCATTGCCAGCTCCAGCTACGTTACCGAGTTGGTGAAGGGAAAGAACATCGAAGACGCGCTGCAGGTGAAGAACACACATATCGTGGAGGAACTGGCGCTTCCGCCGGTGAAGATCCACTGTTCGGTGTTGGCCGAAGATGCGATCAAGGCTGCCATCAATGATTGGAAGAAGCGGCACGGTGGCAGCAGCGGCGAAGGACAGAAGGCGGCCTCGAACGAGTAGGAGACGAGCGGTGGCCATCACAATGTCAGAGAAGGCGGCCGCGAAGATCCGCGGCCTGTTAGCCGACCGCAATCAGCCCGAGGCCGGGCTGCGGCTGAAGGTCGTGGGCGGCGGCTGTTCCGGTTTGCAATACAAAATGGACTTGGATGTGGAGCGTCCTGGCGACAAGGTGTTCGGGACGCCGGACGCCAAGATCTTGGTGGATCGCAAGAGTTTCCTTTATCTCAACGGCACTGAGCTGGACTACAACGAAGGCCTGATGCAGTCTGGCTTCAGCCTGCACAACCCAAACGTCAAGAGGTCGTGCGGTTGTGGCGCCTCATTCACCGTATAGGACGCGATGGAGATGGCCTTGAGCGTGGCGTCGGCTGCGGAGCAGGAAGGGGCAACGTGGCCAGCAGGCGAGCGGTTAAACTGCTGGAATTGCGGTGCCGAGCCCGCCCCGGGCCTTTTTTGCCCTGCCTGCAACGCCCTCCAACCTCTTCCCGAGCGCGCGGACTACTTTCAGATTCTCGAGCTACCGCGTCGTCTCGTGATCGACCCGGAGCTGTTGCAGAAGCATTACTACGAGCTGCATCGGTGCCTGCATCCAGACCTTTATCAGACCGGGCCACAGGCGGCGCGGCAGGCGAGCTTGCGGAACACCGCTGCCCTCAACCGCGCGTACCGTAGCCTGCGCGATCCCGTCGATCGCGGCTTGTACTGGCTAACCCTGCAGGGCGAGAGCTTGGGCACTGACAACAAACGGGTGCCGCCCGATCTCGCGGCAGTCGTGTTTGAGGTGCAGGAGCAGCTCGAGGAATTGCGTGCGGTGCGAGACCGCAACGGTGCAGTGCAGGCCCTGGTAGATCAGATCGCTGGGGCACGGGGCGAGCTGTTGGAGCGGCAAAACGATTGGTTACGGCAGCTGGAGGCAAACTTCGAGCGTTGGGACGCCGGGGGCGACACCACCGCGCTGACACGAGAATTGAAGGCGATCCTCTCGGCGCTGGCATACCTCGGAACCCTGCTCCGCGATGTGGAAAAGGAACTGGGGGCTTGATGGAGCGTATTTTCGGCATCGATCTGGGGACGACCAACAGCCTCATCGCCTATGCGGACGAGGATGAGGCGCTACGGGTGGTTCCGGATCCCGAAACCGGCTCGCCCCTGTTGCCTTCGGTCGTCTCTTTCGTCAGCGCGCACGAGGTGATAGTTGGCGCCCGAGCCAAGGAGATGGCGGCCCACCAGCCCCTGGCAACCGTCGCCTCGGTGAAGCGCTTCATGGGTCTAGGCATGGAGCACGTGACGGCGGCGGACCGCGAGCAGCACGCCTTCGCCGCCGATGGCGGAATCGTGCGTTTCCAGATTCACGACCGTACCTACACTCCACCGGAGATCTCCGCCTTCATCCTGAAGGAACTGAAACGCCGCGTTGCCGTCGTACTCGGGGAAGAAGTGTGCAAGGTGGTGATCACCGTGCCGGCCTACTTCAACGACAGCCAGCGTCAGGCGACGCGAGATGCCGGCCGTTTGGCGGGCCTCGAGGTGATGCGCCTGGTCAATGAGCCAACCGCCGCGTCACTGGCGTATGGTCTGCACAAGAAGAATCAAGGGCTCATTGCGGTCTATGACCTCGGCGGCGGGACGTTCGACATCTCCATCCTCAAATTGCACGAGGGTATCTTTGAAGTGCTGGCTACCAATGGTGACACGCGGCTCGGCGGGGACGACATGGACCGCCGCATTGCCGGGCTGCTGTTGGAGCGGCTGCCGGCTGAGTCACGCCGGCACCCCGATGTCATCAGCCAGGCCGTTGCCGCCGCCGAGACCGCGAAGATCCGGCTCACCGATGCCGAGTCTACCGTCATGGAACTACGCGCCGGCTCGGCGCACGTCCAATGTCCATTAACCCGCACCGAATTCGAGACGCTAGTTGCCGATATCGTCGAACGTACCGTCGGCCCTTGCCGCCAGGCGCTGAAAGATGCAAGCCTGAACTCAGGTGATCTGGAAGAGGTGGTGCTGGTGGGCGGCTCGACCAGAATGCCGCTGGTGCGCCGTCGGGTCGAGGAGCTGTTCGGCCGCAAGCCACACACCGAGCTCAATCCCGAAGAGGTCGTCGCGCTCGGCGCGGCGGTGCAAGCCAGCGTCCTCTCCGGGCGCGATAAGGACACGCTGCTGCTGGACGTCGTGCCGCTCTCGCTCGGGATCGAAACGATGGGTGGAGTCATGGAGCGCATCCTCGAACGCAACACGACCATTCCCGTCACCGCCAGGCAGGTGTTCACCACATTTGTCGACAACCAGACGGCGGTCGATTTCCATGTGTTGCAGGGCGAACGCGAGCTGGCCGCGGACAACCGCAGCTTGGCGCGCTTCAAACTCCGCGGCATCGAGCCGCTGCCGGCGGGTATGCCGCGCATCGAAGTGACGTTCATGATCGACGCCAACGGGATTCTGAATGTGACCGCACGCGACGAGCGCACTGGACGCGAGCGGTCGATCGACGTGAAGCCCTCGTACGGTCTCACCGACGAGGAAGTCGAGCACATGCTGGAAGAGTCCATCGATCATGCCGAGGAGGACGTTAGCGCCCGCCTGTTGATCGAAGCGCGCAACGACGGGGAGGGGTTGCTTCATGCGACGCGCAAGACACTGGCCAATGTAGCGCCGGACGGAGACGAGAGGGCTCGCATCGAGGCCGCCATGGCGCAACTCGAAACCGCCATGCAGGGCACCGACTACAATCGCATCCGTGACCTCACTGATGAATTGAACCGAGTCACGACGCCGCTGGCGCAACGGATCATGGACGCGTCCATCAAAGAAGCACTCGAACGGAAACGGGTCGAGGACGTCGTCTAAGCGGCGATAAACAACATGGGACTCAAGTGGGACGATAGCGAAGATATCGCGGCGCTGCTCATCGAGGAGCATCCTGAGATCAATCCGCTGGAGGTGCGCTTCACCGACCTTTATCGCTGGGTGACCGAGTTGGATGACTTCGACGACGATCTCAAAGCGTCAACCGAAGGCAAACTGGAGGCCATCCAGATGGCGTGGTTGGAGGAAGTCAACGATCGCCGGGAGTAGCGAACGGGGCGCGGGAGGACAGGCAACATGCCGATGATGCAGATCAGCCGAAAGGTAGATTACGCCCTGCGGGCGATCATCTACCTCTCCCTGCAGGAAGACGGCCGGCCCGTGCCGGTCAACGAGATTGCAGCGCGCCGGCGGATTCCGAGAAAGTTCTTGGAAAAGATCATTCAGGATCTCATTCGCTCGGGGCTGGTGAAATCGCACCGCGGCGCCCACGGTGGTTACACGTTGGCACGGACCCCCGACGGGGTGACGTTCCGCGACATCATCGAATCCGTCGAGGGGCCCATTTCGCTCAACGTTTGTGTAACCGAGCAGCGCGACTGCTCGGTGATTGCGAGCTGTAACATGCAGCGGGTCTGGCAGGAGGGCCAGCGCCGGCTGCTGGAGTTCTTCGCCGATACGACCTTGGCTGACCTGACCCCGGTTTTTGTATCGAATACGGTTGCCGCTGCCGGCGTCGAAAGTCGAAACGCGAGGAGTTTGCCTGATGCGTGACTGTATTGTGAACGACACCTTCTCCCACCTGCTTCAGCCCGACACCCTGTTGCCGTCGCAGTACTTTGCGATTCTGAAGCGTAAGGGAGCGCATGAGCCGGAGCGCCGGCTGGTGGTGGCGGTGCTGGAGGATGCGGTGGACTGCTTCCAGAAGCATATTCACGCGCGAGACGAAAAGGCTCGACAACTTTTTGTGGACGCTGAGGAATGGATCTCCTCGGAAGACCGGAGTTGGCCCTTCTCGTTCGAGAACGTGTGCGACCTCCTGCAGATCAATCCCCAATACCTGCGCCGCGGTTTGATGGCGTGGAAGGACCGGCAGCTGAACGAGCTGCAGCGAGAGAAAGTGGTGCCGCTCAAGCTGGCAGTTTCGAGCACACCAGCGGCGGAAAGCCTCCAGCAGGCGAATGCCCGCTGAGTCCGGCTTCGCCTAGCGAAGGCGGTGACCTCTTTTGTGCTCGTGGGGGGTTCTTTTGGGCGCTCCGCGCAGCTGCTAATAAGACAGGGCGATGTGGCGTCGCGCTTGGCGGTACGCCCTCTTGGGACTGTCGTTTGCCTACGAGGCATTGTTGGCTGTCCTTGGATGGCGACAGTCGTACGGAATCCTCCGGCTCGAGTGTAGCGGTGAGCTCCCCGAGGAACCGCTCGCCTCTCACTTGCTCGGCCTGGTGCAACGCCGCCGCGATGACTACTTCAGCCTGATCGCTCTTCTGCGCTGGGCTCGCGAAGACGCTGATCTACGCGCGGTCTTCATCCGCTGCGACACACTGCACATCGGCTGGGCGAAAGTGCAGGAGCTGCGCCGCAGTTTGATGGCCCTGCGCGACGCCGGGAAAATGGTCTGGGTCCAGCTGGCTCATGCGGGGATTCGCGAGTACGTAGTGGCATCGGCCGCCGACCAGGTGGTGCTGGCGCCGGCGGGCAGCCTCGACATCGCCGGACTCTCCTCCGAGGTCACGTTCATTGCCGGCGCGTTGAAGAAACTCGGCATCGAAGCGGAATTGGTCCAGATGGGCAAGTACAAGTCCGCCGCAGAGATGTTCACTCGTGGTGATATGTCCGAGGCGCACCGAGAGATGGTGGAAAGTCTGATTGAGGACCTCTACGAGCAGGTGACGGAGGTAATCGCCGGCGGGCGCCGGATGACGGTGGAGGCGGCGCGTGCCGTGCTCGACCGGGGCCCGTTTACGGCGCGTGAAGCCGAGCAAGAACATCTGGTGGACGCGCTGCTGTACGAGGACGAAGCGGAAGAGCGGCTGCGGGCGCAGCTCGACAACCCCGGGATCATCGAACGGCCCGACTACATCCGGCGGCGCGCACGCGCCGCCCGTCGCGAGGTGCTCCGTTACGACCGCCCCTCGATCGGACTGCTGCACGTGAGCGGCACGATCAAGACGGGTGAGAGTATCGCGGGTACGGATGCCGCCAGTGCGTGCGGCTCGGCAGCGGTGGCGCGAGACCTCAAGAGGCTGCGTGAGCGCCGCGATATCGGTGCCGTGGTCGTTCGCGTTTCAAGCCCGGGGGGCTCGGGACTGGCCGCGGACTTCATCTGGCATGAGGTGATGCGGACCCGCAAGCAAAAACCGGTCGTAGTGTCGTTCGGAGACGTAGCCGCTTCCGGCGGCTACTACATCGGTGTAGCAGGATCTTCGGTCCTGGCCGAGGCCGGCACCATCACAGGCTCCATCGGTGTACTCGCCGGCAAAGCCGTGCTCAAAGGCCTGTACGATCAGCTCGGCGTTACTAAGCAGGTCATCACCCGCGGCCGGCATGCAGCGTTCTATTCCGATTACATTCCGTTCGGCGACGAGGAACGGCAACGGCTAAGAGCAGAAGCCGAGTTCTTCTACGCCGATTTTGTCGCTAAGGTCGCATCGGGACGGCAGCTGAGCCCTGAGGCCGTGATGGCGGCTGCCGAGGGACGCGTGTGGAGCGGCCGTCAGGCAAAGGCTCTCGGCCTCGTCGATCAATTGGGCGGCCTCGAAAGCGCTCTCGACCAGGCCAAAGTGCTCGCCGGCCTAGCCCCTGAGACGCGGGTTGCGGTGGAGCGCTATCCCCGCCCACAACGGCTGTGTAAATTATCACTCAACCTGATCCCGTTCCACAGCCGTTCCCGGATGCTCTTGCCGTGGGCGCGGTTCATCGCCGGCGAGCGGGTGTGGGCCATCCTGCCGTTCAACTTCCGGTTCTTCTGATCCGGGCCCTCCCCCTGCCGCTCCAATCGGGCGGGGTGGGCCGGATGGGTGGGCCGGGTAGTGGGTCAGTTTGATTCCCCATGGTTCGGCGTTTGACCATTGCGGCCTCATGCTGGTACGACCGGCCCGGTGGACGAATCGGGACGGACACGCCAGGACCGCCTGCGGGAGGTTATGGTGCGCCATTTGATCGCGCACGCGAAGACTCCACCGGTCTGCCCGATCTGCTCTTCAAGCGAGTGGACCGTGGAACCCGTCGTCATGGAGCAGATGGTCACTGTAGACGAGCACGGGCGCCAATATCCGACGGGGAAAGCAATGCCGGTCATACCGTTGGTCTGCAAAGTCTGCTTCTTCATTTACCAGTTTGCTTGGGCTCCCATCGCCCAACAGTCCGGCAATGGATAAGTCTGCCATTACGAAGACTGCCGCCTTTGAAAGAGCCGTCGCGCCGTTCGACTTGCCGGCCGGATGGACGGGAATCATAGTGGGAATCACTGAAACGCAGGCGCACGCCGTGGTCGAGTCAACACGGAATCAGTTTGCTGTGCCCGCTCGGCAAGAAACGTTTCGCCATGCGTTGACGGTGGGACTCGTTGCCGTTGTGGCGATTTGGCTGCTGTGGTTACTTGGGCGGGCGATAAGTAACAACTCAGAATTTGTTGTGCCTCTGCTCTGGACCATAAGCGCAGTGGTAGCAGTGCTAGGAGCAGAGCGGATAGTGACGGCCATCATGAAGCAACTGAAGAAGCCAACTACTTCAGAATGACCACTTCCTCCGCCTTCAGCTTGCGCCCCACCTTCTCGTGCGGTTGCCGCGCTTCCCATTCCTCCAGCACTGCAACCATATCCGCCAGCGTCCAGAGGTGATCTGTCACGGCCTTTTCCTTGCCATCCGGCCCGATCGTCTTGGCTTCCATGGCCGGCGTCACACGCAGCGTCTGGTGAATCCGCACGAAGTTGTAGTGCATGAAGTAAATCGAAATCGCGTAGATGTGATTTTCCAGTTTCTTGCTGAAAGCGTTCGTGAGCCGGGTGAACCGACGCATTCCCATTCTCATGCTGAGGTTCTGGCGCTCGACGTAGCTGGTCGAAATGTGGTCCGGGTCCGGGTTGCCGAAGATCTTGTGTTGCTCGCATCCGATGCACTTCGCCGGGCTGTAGCGCTTCTCGTCTTCCTGTGGGTCCGGCCCGTACAACTTCACGAGCATCGCGTAATCAATCCCGCGGTAGCCGAAGGTGCTCTCGACGGCGTCCAGGTAGGCGCGGTGTCCGTCCGTGGTCAGCTGGACGCGATTGGCAAGGCGGCTTTCCAGATCGGAGATGAACTCATAAGCCGCGCCGGCATCCCGCTCCCCAACGAACCAAGAGGGCACCAGCTTCGTGTCAGCGTCAATGGCCGTCCACGTCCAAGTGTCGCCGACGTTGGCCGGGCGTTCGCTGCCCTTCCGCTTCGCGGTCTTTTCCTTCATCCAGACAAAGGACCAAATCTCATCGCATTGAATGCGGCGCGCCTTCAGGTTGCGGAAGGTCTTGTCTTGGTACTCGGCGAAAGCGGTACCGGCGTCCTTCAGCAGCTTAGCGACGGTGTTCTTGCTTACTCCGGTCATTCGGCAGATGGCGCGGATTGATACGCCCTCCGCCATCATCCCGAGAATTTGTCCCCGGCGGGGCGGTGTTAGCTTGTTCATGGGCTATTTGTACGGTATTCCGCCGTACAAGTCAATAGGGGGCTTGCAAATGTCCGGCAAATTATCGTACAATCAGCACATGGACAGAAAAACTGAGCGGATTGAGATCCGGGTAACGACGGCAGAGAGGGCTGCCTTCTCTGAAGCCGCTAGCTGGGCGGGGATTCCATTGGCCTCATGGATGCGTGAACGATTGCGCCTTGCGGCGATCCGTGAGTTAGAGAATGCAGGAAGGCGCGTTCCGTTTATTGCCCCAGTCCCGTTGCGAGCCGTCAAATGAGCAACGGCAAGACACTAATCGCCTTTCAGCAAATTGGTCTTGCGAGTGTTCTTCGGCAGTACCGACTAAGAGTACCGCCGAACCAACGAGAGTATTCGTGGGAAGATGAACACGTCACCACGCTCTTTCGAGATTTGGCCAAGGCAATCTCAGATGACAGCCCGGAGTACTTTCTCGGCACCATCGTTACGATTCCCAGATCCGATGAGGTTTTAGAACTTGTGGACGGGCAACAGCGACTCGCCACGACGGCCATCCTACTTGCGGAGATCAGAAACTACCTCCAGACACGTGAACAATTGATCACCGAACGTATTACGAATCTGTTTCTCACGGACATAGACCCCGAACAGCGGGCGCGTGTCGCCAAGCTGCAACTGAACTTGGTGGACAACGACTTTTTCCGGTCGATGATCCTGCGCACAGACAATCGTTTGGATTTGGAACCGACCAAGTCGTCACATCGGCTCATACAGACAGCGTTCAAGGAAGCCGCGAAGCACATTCGCAGCATCCTATCGAGCTTCGATCCGAAGGATCATGGCGACGTGCTCAACAAGTGGTGCAAATTCCTAGAGCACGGAGCTACCGTGATCCTGCTTCGCGTTCCAAGTGATCGTAATGCCTACAAGATGTTCGAAACTCTCAATGCCCGTGGTCTCGCAACCTCGCAATGGGACTTGGTTAAGAACTATCTTTTCGGGGAATCATCGGACCGCGAGCAGGAAGCACAGTCAAAATGGGCAGCAATACGCGGGGCGCTGGATTCGCTTGACGAAGACGACATCACGATCCTCTTTCTGCGCCATGCGCTGATTGCCATACGGGGGCACGTGAAAAAGGAAGATGTGTACGAGGCCGTTCAAGCACAAGTGCGAGGCCCCGAAAGCGCACTTGCATTTCTGACGACACTTGAAACACTGGCCATGAACTATGCGGCCCTATTCAATACTGGACATGAAAAGTGGAACACCTATCCCGATGCGGTCCGTGATGCTCTCAAGACGTTGCATCTCTTCAACGTAAAGCCACTCCGACCATTAATGCTTGCCGTGGCCCTGCGCTTCTCTCCGAAAGAAGCCGCTAGCGCCCTTAATGCGTTCATTACGCTGGCCGTGCGGCTTCTGATTGCCGGCAGTACTCGAACCGGATCAGTTGAGATTGCCCTTGCGGAAGCAGCCAATGCGGTCTTCGGAAAACAAGCCCCGGGGACGGGGGAGTTGGTGCCAGAAATAACTGGCGCAGCAGCGCTGAAGAAGAAACTCACCCAAATCCTGCCTAATGACCAGGAATTCCGCCAAGGATTCGAGACCGCTACTGTTTCTAAACCAATCCTTGCACGATACTATCTGCGGTCCCTAGAGAGGCAGGTCAAAGGGCAAATGTCGCCGTGGTTTGTCCCGAATGACGACCGAGAGGTAATCACTCTTGAGCATGTTCTCCCGATGAAACCGACTCCGGCATGGCTGAGCAGTTTTACGGAAGAAGAGATGGAGGCGGACGTGAACCGCTTAGGGAATCTGGTTCTGCTACTCGCTAAATACAACTGCGACCTTCGAAGCGATGATTTCGAGACGAAGAGGGCCGTGTACGAAAATGCCCCATACGAACTCACTAAGCAGGTCGCGACCGTCGCTGACTGGAACCATGCCCAGATCGTCGAACGCCAGAAGGTGCTGGCTGAGATTGCGATAAAGACTTGGCCGCTTTAGTTTTGCTTCGTGGCAAACGGTCCTCGACCTGCCCCGTGGCAATGTCGCCAATGAGCTTGGCGAGCTGAAGCGGGTCACGCGGGCGTTTGCGGCGGATGACAGCCATAGAATCTAGCTGACGTTCTTGCGTGGAATGGTGGCGTGATTCAGCTGCCTAGGGTGCTGGTGCTTCGGATCGCTAGGCGCATAATCGAACCAGACGCGTAGCACCATTCCTTTTGAGCTTGCCGCCGCTGCTTCCAGTGACAGCGCTCGGCTGAACTCGCCAGACAGGCGCGTTCGTGCGGCCTCTGTCAACACGGAATCACCACAATTCTTGGCCTTGCATGTGGTGAACTGGGCGTTGCCACCGTCCGCCGCCCAAGCGGATGCTGCTGCTCCGCAGAGCCAGCACGTAGCGTTCTCTATCTTTCGCAGCGGCTCCATGCATCTGCACTAGCATGGAACACGGGGCGGACAAATGGCAGGAAAGAATCAAACTGACCCACTACCGTGGGCCGGATGGGCTGTTGTTGGCACTTACACAAGTCCGGGTCATTAGCAGTTATAGATGTCCGCTCGGTTAGACGGAGATCTTCCTGCGATTCTTCTTAGTGTTTTTATTTAGGGTTCTTAAGGCGCGTACTTC
>Ga0187884_10000392_pt1 | contig 44477 bp, 40 predicted proteins | sample June2016WEW_20_4_FD_132983 | JGI IMG/M metagenome (GOLD analysis project Ga0187884, IMG submission 132983) | Peatland microbial communities from SPRUCE experiment site at the Marcell Experimental Forest, Minnesota, USA - June2016WEW_20_40 | ecosystem: Environmental > Terrestrial > Soil >...
CATTATTAACTGTTGATTTTTGGATCGGCTCAACAGTATTGTATAATATATAAAATTTTATATAATTAAATGGCATGAAGAAAATTTTTTGGCTTGGCACAACACATCAAGCGGTAAAAAAATATCCAATTAATGTTAGGCGTGAAATAGGATATAACCTTGATAAAGTTCAAAGGGGGCTTGATCCTTGTGACTGGAAACCTATGATTGGAATTGGTCATGGAGTTAAAGAAATACGAATTCATGAAGAGAATGAATATCGATTACTGTATATTGCTAAATTTGAAGAAGTAATTTATGTGCTTCACAGTTTTATTAAGAAAACAAGAGTAACATCTAAAAAAGATATTGATATTGTAAAGAAACGTTATGCTGAGGTTATAAAAATTAGGGGATTATGATCATGAAAAACCATGTTACTAAAGGTAGTATATTTGATGATTTAGGGTTTGAGCATGCTGAGGCTGCTAGCTTAAAAATTCGTTCTGCTTTAATGAAAGCGATAGTAGAAGAGATGATTAAACGGAAGTTAAGCCAAGCAAATGTGGCTAAATTATTTGATGTTACTCAACCTAGAATTAGTGATCTTAAGCGAGGAAAAATCCAGTTATTTACAATTGATGCGTTAGTAAATATGTTAGGAAAGCTAGATATACCAGTAGCAATTATTATTGATAATCGTATAGCTGCTTAAATATAGACTCATAATCCCTTGGTCGTAGGTTCGAGTCCTACTGGGCCCATCACAAAAATCTTGAAAATTACAGCTAATATTTCTAACTTCCTTAATTGATTGCCTACATTGTATTTAACACATTGCGTAGTATATAAATTGCATTACCATACTCTTGGAGTAGGAAGAAAACTTCTAACAACTGTATTATTTTCGTCCTCACCTATATCAAATTTAGCAGCAGCAATAATAGCATTAGGGTGCTTATTTTTTACTTCTGTTAAAGAGTTGATATAATCCTGAAACACTTCTTGGATCGGTTTTTGGTGGCTTGTTTCTTGGAGCGTTATATCTCTGCCATCATCTGTGCAAGAAAAGGTTAGACTCGAATGCTCACCTCTTGGAGTTAAACATTCCATTTCATTATCTGATTGACGGTTATAATGGTTAATAGTTATTTTATGTTTATAAGTCAAAAAATACATACATAAATCTCCAATTGTTAGTTTTGGCTTATCGTACTTTAATTAGCGAATTATTAACAAGCATACGTAAAATGGTATGCTTAATTAAACTGAAATGCTATAATAATTATCAAAAATAATTCATAATTCTTGTTCGTAGGTTTTAATAATCCTGCTGGGCTAAAAAACCAATAGAGGCTATAAAAATTGTTAATAGCTAAACAAAATCGTGAAGCATTATTTGCTAAATTGTTGCCAAATAGCATTGTTATTTTGCCTGGTAACAAACTTAAGTACCGTAGCAATGATGTTGAATATCCTTTTAGACAAAATAGTAATTTTTATTATATTACTAAATTTGTTGAACCAAATGCCGTGGCAATTCTTATCAAATCAAATAACAAAGATCATCTTAACCAATTTATTTTATTTAGCCAAGAATCAAATTTAGAGAAAGAAATATGGACTGGCCCAATAGTAGGACAACAAGCGGCTTTAGAATTATTTGAGGCAGATTTAGCTTATCCTATTAATCAAATAGATCTTATTTTGCCAACATTGTTAGTAAACAAAGATATTTTATATTATCCAATGTTTCAAGATTTAGAATTGGAAACTAATTTATATAAATGGCGTAATATGTCGCAACAAATAGCTAAATCCCAGTATGAAAAAGCTTTTCCTCAGGAGGCAAAAGATTTATCGGCTATTTTATATGAATTGCGTTTAATTAAATCTCAACTAGAGTTAGAAAAAATTCGTTATGTAGCTCAAGTATCTGCCAAAGCACACGAGCATATTATGAAATATGTAGCTAGTAATAAAAATTTAACAGAACGCCAGGTACAAGCAGAATTTTATAATTATTGTTTACAGCATGATTGTCAGGATATGGCATACCAACCGGTAGTAGCCTCTGGTGAAAATGCCTGTATTTTACATTATACTAAAAATTCTGCCGTTATAAAAAAACATGATTTATTATTGGTAGATGCTGGGGCAGAGTATGATTATTATGCGGCAGATATTACTAGGGTATGCCCGGCTAATAAAAAATTTTCTGCTAAACAAAGAGATTTATACCAAGTAGTGCTTTATGCTCAGAAGCAGGCAATTAATTTGGTTAAACCAGGATTATTATGGTCAAAATTACAACAAACTATTGTGTATTCTTTGGTACAAGGGTTAGTTGATCTTAAATTATTGACTGGAAATGTTGATGAGCTTATTAGTACAAACGCTTATCGGGCATTTTATATGCATGGTAGCGGGCATTTTTTAGGTATGGATGTGCATGATCCAAGTGTTTATAAAATTAACGATCAGTTTAGGTCGTTATCGCCTGGAATGGTTTTTACAGTAGAACCTGGTTTATATTGGCAAGGAATCGGTATTCGTATTGAAGACGATATTTTAGTTACAGAACATGGACATGAAGTATTAACAAAATCAGCTGTAAAAGAAATTGAGGATATAGAACATTTAATGTGTTAGATACAGAAGGGTTTAGGCTAAATGTTGCAATTATCTTGGTTAATCACCAAGATAAGGTATTATTGGCTAAAAGAATTAAACAAAATGCTTGGCAATTGCCTCAGGGCGGAGTTAACGATAACGAAAATTTGTTAGATGCACTGTATAGAGAATTATACGAAGAAATTGGTCTTAATGATAAAGATGTTAGTGTTATAGCCAGTACAAAGCATTGGTTAAGTTATAAACTTCCAGTGAGGATGCGCAGAAAAGGGGAGCCATTATTTGTTGGTCAAAAACAAAGATGGTTTTTATTGCGGTTTAATGGGGAAGATCACCAGATCCGCTTTGATTTAAGTTCTAAACCAGAATTTGATGCTTGGCAGTGGGTAAATTATTGGTACCCACTACATATGGTAATAGATTTTAAGAGACAAGTTTATTGTAGAGCATTACGAGAATTGTCTACATATATTTATAATAATAGAAAATATAATAAATTGGATCATATATGTCGTTAGTTACGTTATTAATTATTGTAGGCGTGGGTTGTTTAATTCTAGGGTTTATCTTTGGATTCTTTGTGGTTAATAATAAAAAATTATTAACTAGATCCCAATTGCGAGAAATAATTAGTAAAGCGTTAAATAAAAATGATAAAAACAGTAAGTTAATATTATTTTTAATTAATTTAAATGAATTCCATAGCACCATTGATGCTTTTGGGTATAAAATTGGCAATAAGATTATTGAACATAATAAAAGAAAAATCGAGGCTTTTACTAAAAAAAATGGCGCGATGTTTTATTATGTAGGTTTTGATGAATATGTTGTTTTATATCCAAATATATTGTTTGAACATACAAAAATTATTGATATAGCAACAGAGTTGTTAGAAATTACTTCTCAACCTTTTATGTCTGGTAATCGTAATGTTTATGTTACAGCTTCCATTGGTATTGGGATTTTCCCAGATCATGCTAACAGCTGTGATTTATTATTAAGGTGTGTAGAGGTTGCGTTGTTAGATGCTAAAAAATCTGGTAGAAATACTTATAGTATATATCATAGTGCTTTAACTGAGCAGATTGTAGATTTTACTGTAATCAATACGGAATTATTAACAGCATTAAATAATGACGAATTACAATTGTTATTTCAACCTCAAGTCGATATTAAAACAGGTGTTTTAATTGGTGCAGAGGCATTAGTTAGATGGAATCATTCTATTAAAGGTAGTATTTCCCCAGAGATTTTTATATCTATTGCCGAACAATCAGGGTTAATTTTACAAGTTGGTGCTTGGATTATTAAACAAGCTTGTGTGCAAGCTAAACTTTTATCTCAAGAATTAGGTATGGAGGATTTTAAAGTAGCAATAAATTTATCCAATGGTCAATTTTTACAAGGAGATGTAGTAAAAGTTGTAGCTCAGGCTATTTATGATACTGGGGTTAAACCGCAAAATATTGAAATAGAGTTAACAGAAAGCATGTTTATGGTTAATCCAGAGAAAAATTTATTAATGTTATCAGTGTTAATTGCTATGGGAGTTAAAATAGCTATAGATGATTTCGGTACTGGATATTCTTCTTTTAAACGTTTACGGCAGATTAAATGGCATTATATTAAAATTGATCAATCTTTTGTAAAAAAAATCGATACTGATGATCAAAATCATGCTATAGTTGCTGCGATTATTGCTATGGCAAAAAGTTTAAATATTAAATTAATTGCCGAAGGCGTAGAAACCGAGCAAGAATTAGCTATCTTGAAAAAAATGGATTGTGATATTATGCAAGGCTATTATGTAAGTAAGCCATTATCTATTACAGAATTCATTGCTTTTGCTAAAAACAGAAATCAGGCTCAGATAAAATGATAATATATCCAGAAATTAATCCAAATGCATTAACTATAGGTTCGTTTTCTATAAAATGGTATGGAGTTTGTTATTTAATAGCTTTTTTATGGTGTTATTGGCAGGCAATTCTTAAAAAATCTATAGATTGGAGTAAAGAACAAATAGAAAATTTATTGTTTTATATAGCTGTTGGAGTTATTTTGGGTGGTAGAATAGGTTATGTTTTGTTTTATTTTCCAAGCGACGTAATACACGATCCATTAGGTTTATTACAATTTTGGTTACCAGGAAGATCTTTTCATGGAGGATTATTAGGAGTATTAATTGCGATTGTTTTTTATGCCAAAAAATATCATAGTTCTTTTTTAACTATTACAGATTTTATAGCACCAATAGTTCCTATAGGCATTATGTGTGGTCGAGTTGGTAATTTTATTAATGGTGAGTTATGGGGTAGAGTAACCAATGTGCCATGGGCAATGGTATTTAGACATGTAGATCAACATCCACGGCATCCTTCTCAAATTTACGAATTATTATTAGAAGGCGTTTTATTGTTTTTTATTTTAAAAATGTGTGATAATAAAAAACAAGTAGGATATAAATCGGCTGTATTTTTAATTTTTTATGCAGTATTTAGAATTTTTGTAGAAAATTATAGAGAGCCTGATTTTGAACAAGGGTATATTTTAGCTAAGATGACTATGGGTCAAATTTTATCTATACCTATGTTAGTTATAGGTATAATTTTATATTTAAAAGCTGTTTACAGTAAGAACATATGCAACAATATATAGATTTATTAAATCATGTTTTACAGAATGGGATTGTTAAATCCGATCGCACTAATACAGGTACTATAAGTACTTTTGGATATCAAATGCGATTTAATTTGGAGCATGGTTTTCCATTGGTTACTACCAAGAAATGCCATCTTAAATCGATTGTTCATGAATTATTATGGTTTTTAAGTGGTAGCACTAATATTGGTTATCTGAAGCAGCAAGGGGTTAGTATTTGGGATGAATGGGCAGATGCGAATGGTAATTTAGGCCCAGTATATGGCAAACAGTGGCGTTTTTGGGAAGATCATAAAAACGGTCGAGTTATTGATCAAATTGCTAATTTAATTAACGAAATTAAGACTAATCCATCTTCTAGACGATTAATAGTTAGCGCGTGGAACGTTGCAGAAATAGATAATATGGCATTGCCGCCTTGCCACTTATTATTTCAATTTTATATAATTAATGGCAAAATTTCTTGTCAGTTATATCAGCGTAGTGCTGATGTGTTTTTAGGGGTGCCATTTAATATAGCATCGTATTCTTTATTATTAATGATGGTGGCGCAAGTTACTAATTTATGTCCAGCAGAATTTGTGCATACTTTAGGGGATGCGCATTTGTATGTTAATCATTTAGAACAAGCAAGATTACAAATTGATAGGGTTCCTTTTGCTGCGCCTAAAATGATTATTAATCCAGAAGTTAAATCTATTTTTGATTTTAAATACGAAGATTTTTGTTTAACCGATTATAATCATTACCCAGCCATTAAAGCTCCTATTGCTGTATGATAATATCTATTATTACCGCCATGACTACCAATAAAGTTATTGGTAGTCATGGTGATTTACCGTGGAAAATACCAAACGAACTTAAATATTTTAGAGAAACGACATTAAATAAAGCAATAATTATGGGAGGCAATACTTTTAGTTCTATTAATAGTAAGCCGTTACCTAATAGATTTAATATTGTGTTAACTAAAAGTCCAGATAAATTCGCAATAAATCAATTAACTAAAGATTATAAAAACTTAAGTTTTGTAACAAATATAACAGATAGCTTGAAACAAGCAGAACAGCATTATGCTATTAGTTTATTAAACTCGGAGATTATGATTATTGGTGGAGCAGAAATATACAAACAATTTTTGCCGTTAGCCAATAAATTATATTTATCTATTATTAAGGGCAATTATAGTGGCGATATATATTTCCCGGAATTTAATATAGAAGAATGGAAGTTAGATAGTAGCGAAGAGCACGAAGAATTTGTAGCAAAAATTTTATCTAAAATAATTTAACTGATTTTTGCTATACCTGTCCTTTAATAACAATCATAAAATCATAAAATTAAAAAATTAAAAGGTATCTATTCAGCGTCTAACCATAGTTTAACGCTGAATAGATCTAAAAAATTATAATAATCATTGGAGATGTTTTTATGAAATTTAAAGATAGACTAAAAAAAGTAAAAAAAGAAATAAAAAGAGAAATAAAAAAAGAACTAAAAAAAACAGGTAAAATAATAGAAAAAGTAGCGAAAGGCGCGCTACACGGGGCAAAAGAAGAATTAAAAAAAATAAAAAACCAAGAAGAATTAAATAAAACAGTAACAACAGCGCAGCACTTGCTACAACAACCAGGCATGTTACAGCAGTTTCAACAATTTACACAACAAAACCGACAACCAGAACAACAACAGATAATAGAGCCGCAACAACATATAACAATGTCGTATCTAATTATTTAATTATTTAAAATTATTTAATTTATTTTTATTATAACCACCTATTGACAACGATAACTGAACAAGCTTAGTATCTTGTTAAAGTAATAATTAAAATAATAATATAATTTCAAAATTGAATCATAAAAATATTCCATAGGATGTGGTCTGATAGTAGGTGGTAGGTATTTATCATCTGGAACAGTATGGGTATTGTTTTTTTAAATATAAAATAACGTAAACATATAAAAAGAATTAAGTATTTAAAGTTGTTGCCAAATAAGATTAATTTAGGAGATATAAATTATGTCCTTAAATGTAAATGATATAAGAAGCCTATTTTTTGATGCGGTTACTGGTGCTCCCAGAGCAACCATAGATAATGCTGCATTGCAAGCTTTTATTGCTGCGTGTGATGTTAATGTTGGGCATCCAGATGCTAACGCATTGGCTGCTGCACAAGCTATGTTACCTGGTGGCGGTGGTCCATTAGCTGCTCCTGCTCCGGTAAGTGCAGGTTTGTTAACAGCATTAGCTGCCCATAATTTTACAGGTGCAAATGTTTTGGTGGAGATAGCTGGTCGTACAGGGCTTGCTGGTGATTTAGATGCTATAGTAGCTAATGCTAATCGTAGTGTTGCATCCGATAGCGCAGTATTAAGATCTGCTGTTGTAGCTGGTTTAAATGCAGTTAGCTTAACTGCAATAGCAACTCGTACTGTTCTTCCTGCAGAATTGCTTCAAATAACAGATCATGCTAATGCAAATAATCCAGGAGTTATTACGGCAATTTTAGGTAATGCATTATTTGCTGGACTAAACGCAGCAAGATTAGCGGTATTAGCAAATCGTACAGCGATTGCTGGGGAATTGAATCAAATAGCAGATCATGCTAATTCAAATAGTCCAGGAGTTATTACGGCAATTTTAGGTAATGCATTATTTGCTGGACTAAACGCAGCAAGATTAGCGGTATTAGCAAATCGTACAGCGGTTGCTGGGGAATTAAATCAGATAGCAGATCATGCTAATGCAAATAATCCAGGAGTTATTACGGCAATTTTAGGTAATGCATTATTTGCTGGACTAAACGCAGTAAGATTGGGGGTGTTAGCAACTCGTACAGCGGTTGCAGCACAATTAGATCAAATAGCAGATCATGCTAATGCAAACAATCCAGCAGTTATTACAGCAATTTTAGGTAATGCATTAGTTGGTGGATTAAGTACAGCAAGATTAGCGGTATTAGCAAGTCGTACAGCGATAGCTGGGGAATTAGATCAGATAGCAGATCATGCTAATGCAAACAATCCAGCAGTTATTACAGCAATTTTAGGTAATAACGCATTAGTTGGCGGACTAAACGCAGCAAGGTTAACGGTATTAGCAAATCGTACGGCGATTGCAGCGCAATTAGATCAGATAGCAGATCATGCTAATGCAAATAATCCAGCAGTTATTACAGCAATTTTAGGTAATAACGCATTAGTTGGCGGATTAAATGCAGCAAGATTAGCGGTATTAGCAACTCGTACAGCAGTTGCAGCACAATTAGATCAAATAGCAGATCATGCTAATTCAAACAATCCAGCAGTTACCGCAGCAATTTTAGGTAATGCATTATTTGGTGGGTTAAATACAGCAAGGTTAGCAGTATTAGCAGCTCGCGCAACAACTGCTGCACAATTGAATATAATAGCAAATCATGGTAACCATGGGATCGTTTCTGATACTAAAGTAGTTACTAATCTTAATACAGCAACAGCCGATTTAACTACCATTGCTAATCGTTGTTTGCCTCCTGCTCCTGTAGCTGGGGTTGCTGCTCCTGTAGGTGGTGAGTATTTAATCAACAACAATAACAATATCCATGATGTGTGTCATATTTTAGGTCGTATTGTTGAACATCCTAATGTTGATCCTGTACTTAAAGATCGCATTCATCAAACATTATTAGCTGGGCTACAAGCAGGATTACCTCCTACAGTGTTGCCTCTTTTTAATCTTGGTAGACTTCCGTCGCAAGATCAAGAACAGTTGGTGGAACATGTTGTCAGTTTGCGACCTCAGGTTCGTCGTGCAGCTAGTAGTACTATGGACTTAAATGCTAGAACCAAAGTAGGTAACTCAATTTTTAAAAATTTTATAAAATAGCATTATAGAACAGTTGTAAAGTTAACCATTGAAGATATTGTAAATTCAATATCTTCAAAATAAATAAGAAAATTGGAGAATAAATATGAAAATGTTAAAATTACAGAAAAAATTATTATCTGGCACAGGAGCTTTAAGTGTTATTGTGGCTACTTCTATAATGTCTATTGCTAGCAACGTGTATGCTGGTGAAGGTGGCGTTACTGTTACTAGTAATCCTTCTTTTTATCTAGGTGCAGATGCAGTTTATTCTAAAACTGGTTTTAAAAAAAATTATGGAGATAATACTTTTGCTAAATCAGCCCCAGGGATAAATATTTTTGTTGGACATATGTTTAACGATAACTTTGGATTAGAAGTTGGATATGAATTTGAAAAAAAACAAAAAAAGAACGGGAACCTTAATGATGGACTTAATGAAGGAGTTTATTTTGTTGGGCAGCCAGTACCGGCTGATGTAGTTTTATCTTTTAAATCAGAAATTAAGCAAAGGCATCCATACTTAGGTTTAATAGGTAATGTAAATATTAATGATAATTTTTTTGCTCAAGCATTGGCAGGTGTTTCAGTATCTAACATTAATGCAAAATGTACTTATGTTGAGAACCAGTATAATCAGTCTGGTAATTTAAGATTCTCAAAAACTAAACCAATTGCTATGGTAAGGCTTTCTATTGGATATAAATTAACAGATAAGTTTGATTTAAGAGCGTATACCACATGGAGGAATACTTCTAGGTTTAAAGTTGTTGCAGAAGGGCTTAAAGCCATGTCAATAAAACTAAAAGATACTTATAACGTTGGTTTAGGTGTTGTTTATCATATTGTTTAATATCACTTAATTTATTATTCAATAAAAATAAAGACTAAACATTAAACATTGATCCATCCTACCGGAGTCTCTTGCGCGAGGCTCCGTTTTAATTTTAACAAATCACAAATCTCGAATAAATCACAAAAATTTGATAAAATGTTTTATTTAAAAGTAAGTATTTTGGATTTATATGTATAACACAAATAATAATCAATTAGCGTGGTAAGTTGTGTTAACTAAATTTTTAGATCTAAAAAATGTAGCTTTTGTGTGACATGAAGTCGCCTATTTAATTGTTTAGCTGTGTACTTAACAGACTAAACCAAGTGTTTTATATAGTTAACGTCAGCGACATAAGAGCATATACCAGCAATTCCCTCTTAACAAAAAAATATTGTAATTTAACGGATTTTGAAAAATCAAATTTATGGTTGAATATTTGTAGCATATAAGCTACTATAATTCATGGGCTTAGAACAAATTTGTATAGAAATATATCAAAATAATCAAGGGAAAAGTCCATATATAACTTGGTTTGAGTCTATAAAGGATTTAAAAGTTATATCTAAAATTAGTATTAGAATAGCTAGAGTTAGATTAGGAAATTTAGGTGATTATAAATCTCTAGGTGGTGGTTTATATGAATTAAGAATTGATGAAGGGCCAGGATATAGAGTTTATTTTGCTCGTCCTGTAAAAGAAAATATTATTTTATTGCTCATTGGTGGTAGTAAAAAAACTCAAACTAAGGATATAAATAAGGCAAAACAATATTTAAATGATTATATTTACAATAAACAATAAACAATATGAAAAAATCTATACAATATAAAGATTATTTATTAAAATCTTTGCAAAACCCTAAAAAGGCAGCTGCATATTTAAATGCCGCTTTAGAAGAAAATGATCCTAAAATTTTTACTATAGCGTTAAAAGATGTTGTAGATGCGCTAGGCGGAGGAGTTGGAAAAATTGCTAAACAAAGTTGTTTAAATCGTGAAAGTTTATATAAGATGTTATCTAAAAATGGTAATCCAAGATTAAATAGTTTAACTCAAGTTATGCATTCTATGGGTTTAGAAATACATGTAACGCCTCAAAAAATAGATCATCGTAAAATAATGTGATTATTAAGTAACAAAAGACTTAATAATTTATGAACACCCAAAGCTTAAATGTAAAAGTTATTTTTGCAGAGATCCTAAATGCATCTAAAAATTAATTAAACAATGTACGTAAATTGCAGCAATATATCCTAATAAAATCGCCCAACTCCATTTTAAATGAGCAAAAAAGCTATATATTCCATTAGTTTTACCCATTAATGCAACTCCAGCGGCTGATCCTATGGACAATAAGCTACCACCAATTCCACTGGTTAAAGTTACTAATAACCATTGCCCTTTAGCCATATTAGGATCCATAGTTATAACGGAAAACATAATAGGAATATTATCGATTATTGCAGAAAGCACACCGATAACAATATTAGCAGGGGTTTGTTGATGAATAGCCGATAGTTGCGCGCCAAGATCATTATAAAGCAGCATCGATAGTTTACCTAAATAACCAAGGGTAGCTAATCCGCCGATAGAAAGAATTACTCCATAAAAAAATAATAACGTATCCCATTCTATTTGTTCGATTTTTTTAAAAATATTAAATGGGGTACAGTCTGTAGGTAGTTTATTATTTTTAATAAGTCTTTTTTCGTGTTGTTTTATATAAAATCCAAACAACTTTAATAGGCCTAAACCAGTCATCATGCCGATTACGGCTGGCAAATTTAGGAAATGATTAATACTTGATGTTAATAAAATAGTTATTAAAAACAATAAAATAACTCGTTTAGCGCCAAATTTTAGATGAATTTTTTCTGTAATATTATGCAACGAGGTGTTTTTAATAGAGTAAGATATAATGCAGGCAGGAATTATAAAACTAATTACTGATGGAATAAATAATTTAAAAAAATCAGCGAATTGTAATTTATTAGCTTGCCATACCATTAAAGTGGTAATGTCGCCAAATGGACTAAACGTTCCACCGGCATTCGCGGCAACTACTATGTTTATACTAGCAGCGCAAATAAATTTATGGTTGTTAGGTGCTACCGCTATTACTATGGCGCACATTAATAATGCAGTAGTTAAATTATCAGCAATTGGTGATATAAAAAAAGCTAAAATTCCGGTGATCCAAAATAATTGACGTAAAGAAAAACCCCTAGTTACTAACCAAATTCGTAATCCATCGAATACTCGACGTTCTTGTAAGACGTTTATGTATGTCATAGCTACTATTAAAAATAGTAGTAATTCGGCATATTCTAATAAAACATGTTTAACAGCGGTAGATGCAAAACCGATTAAGTGTTGTTGTTTAGCAAGGATAGCTATAATGATCCAGATTATTCCAGAGGCTAAGAGCACTGGTTTAGATTTTCTTAAATCTGTTACTTCTTCCAAAATTACAAATATATAAGCTATAACAAAAATTAAGATTGCTATAAATCCAAGGTAAGAATGGCTAGTATTTAATACATTATTCACTATCTTTATCTTTAATTTTTACGGCAATAGAACTAATAATATAATTACTAAGTGATTTAACAATATAAATAGAGCTGGTAGATAATAAAATAGCCCAAACAACATAAGATAATTCTAAGGTTTCTAAATCGTTATAGCCACCCTTTTCTAAAGCTAACTTACCTAGCCCGCTAATTCCAAGGGCGCTAGCTATAATTGATAAACCAATAAAATTAATAACTAATTTAGTTATATCCTTAATTAAGTTTTGCATAGCTTCTGGTAACAAAAATTTAGTTAATACTTGCATAGCTTCTGCACCTAAAAATTTTGCAGTATCGGATAGTTCTTTGGGCAAACTATTTAGAGTTTTAAACACATCGTTAGCAAAACTAAATATTCCAATAAATATTAAAGCAATAACAGCAGCTAATTCTATAGAAAAATGATTATGTAATATTTTATTAATAATAGGCATCATAATAATTAATATTAAAAATACCGGGATATTAGAAAAGAAGTTTATTGTATAACATAGAGATTTATGTAGCCATAAATATTTTTTTTCTAAAATGTGTTCGTTTTGAGATGCTTCTAAAAATATACCAAGCGGACCACCTATTAATACAGTAAATACAGTGGCAATAAATACTATGCGCAATGTGTCATAAGTAGCATCAATTAAAATTTGCAACATAGCCAAGGATCTCTACATGTAATTCATTTTTCTTAAGGAACTCTATAGCTTCTACTAAATGTTCCTGAAAATCTTCTGGGGCACTACCTTCTATCTCTGCTAATATTACATTTATTGGTTTATGTTGTATATGTTCCTGATAAGCTTGAATGATACTTATTTTAAATTGAAACCATTCTATAAGATGGCCCAACAAGTGTTCTGTAGCTAACACAGTAACAAAACTAATTCTTACTATAGGATGTTGATTTTGAGTTGCTTGAAAACGAAGCTTTCTTCTGTATACCCACGGCATTTCTTGTCTAGTAGCAGCTCTTACTAGCTCTTTAGCAAATTCGGTTTTTGGATTTGCAAAAATTTCATAAGCAGAGGATTCTTCTATTATGTTCCCATTTTCCATAACGCCAACTCTATGGCTTAAATTTTTTATAATTTCTATATCGTTGCTAACCATTATAATAGTTACCCCAAACTCTTTATTAATAGCATTTAGTAGGTTAACAATCTGATTGGTAGATTTTACGTCTAAATAATAAGTTATATCATCACATAATAGTGCTTTTGGTTGCAAAACCAACGCTCGAGCAATGGCAGTTATTTGTTTTTGCAACATATTAAGTTGGTTTGGATAAGCGAAAAATTGATCAGCGATTCCAGTAAAATGTAAAATTGATTCAACAATTTTGGCAATATCCCTTTTGGAAGGAGTTTGGTGGAGTTCTAGTGGTAATGCAACATTATGAAAAACGTTTTTACTGGAAATAAGTTGTGGATTTTTGGTAATTAATGCCATTTTTCGGCGTAATTTAATTAAATCTTTATCTAATAAAGAATTTAAATTTTGTTGGTCTATAACAATTTTACCGTAATTGGGTTTATAAATACGATTTATACAGCGTAACAATTCGTTTTTTCCAGAATCGTTTTTCCCAACAATACAGTATATTTCTCTAGATTTAACATGCAGATTTACGTGCTTTAAATTGCAATATTCTAGATCTTGTAACGAAACCATTAATGATTCATTAAGAGTAGTAGTTTGTTCCATAATGTTTTTATTGTAGCTGAAATTTATTTTTTGGATTGTTTTTTTTAAAAATTTTTTTATGTTATATTAATTTATGATCGTAAGATTAGAGTATTTTTTTTCTAAATTTTTTGGGTTTTTTGGTTTCCATGGGTATACAGACAGTAGTAGGAATTTTAGTATCGTTAGCTGCCATAGCTAGTTATATTAACTATAAATTCGTTAAATTACCAAAATCCATAGGTATTACTATGGTAACTTTGGGGCTTTCTTTGGCAGTACAAATTGGCGGCAGATATAGTTGGGATATAGATTTTCTAGCTAAGAGTTTGTTGGATAGCGCTGGATTTAACGAGACATTTTTGCATGGGATGTTAAGTTTTCTATTATTTGCTGGTTCTTTACATGTTAATGTTATGGAATTGGTAAAATATAAAACTTTAGTTGCGTTTTTAGCCACCATTAGCGTAGTTATTTCTTCTGCACTAATTGGCTACGCTATGTACGGTTTAACCTCCATACTTGGTATAGATTTGCCATTTTATTATTGTTTTGTATTTGGTGCGCTTATTTCTCCAACCGATCCTATTGCAGTTATCGGCATATTAAAAACTTGTAAGGCCCCTAAATCTTTAGGGTTAAAAATAGTTGGTGAGGCTCTTTTTAATGATGGCATGGGTATATTATTATTTTTTGCTACTCTAACTATTGCCTCCGGTAGCGAAGATTCTATTGGGGCTCAAGAATTAGTCTGGTTGTTTGTAAGACAAGGGATTGGTGGTTTAATTTTGGGTGGAGCTATGGGGTACTTAGCTGCAAAATTAATTAGAACAGTTGACGATTATGAAGTATCCATTATTTTAACTTTAGCGATAGTTACTGGCGGGTATACCTTAGCATTTTCGGTCGTAGATGTTTCTGGTCCTATTAGCGTAGCTACGGCGGGACTAATTATTGGTAGTTCAATAAAAAATGGGAGTATGAGCGATTCAACCTTACATAGATTAGAAGCTTTTTGGGAATTGGTAGATGAGCTATTAAATTCCATCTTATTTGTCTTAATTGGCTTGGAATTTATGCGCATTAATTTTGATTTTGATACATCAGTTGCAGCAATAGGAGCAATAATAATTACTATTATAGCAAGATGGATCAGTATTTTTATACCAGTTGGTTATCTATCAACAACGTTTAAGCGGTTTAGTTCAGATACATTACTAATTATGACTTGGGGTGGTTTGCGTGGCGGTATTTCGATAGCATTAGCGTTAAGTATTCAAGGCCCATATCATGATTTTATTGTAACTATAACTTATGCTGTAGTAATTTTTTCTATTATGGTGCAGGGACTAACCATTGGGCCATTAATACGTAAAATTATTAAAAATGTAGAACCACCACTATCGCCAGCTTCTTTACAGGCAATTAATGAAGAGTCTGCAGAATAGATTTCAGCAACAATGTTTATGGGAAAATATTATTGTTGAATGGTTTAACAGAGAGAAAGCAGGCTTAGATTTTGTTAGTTATTTGGATTGTTGGCAGTTAGCTGCTAAAGCAATGGATGCTTGGCATATATTAAATATTTACCATATTCCTTTGACTGTTTTAGAAAAATATTTTTGGAACAAGGAAGTACAAAGTTTTTTTCGGTGGGCTAATAGTTATAAATTGCATTCTGAACAATTTAATTATCTTGATCAAATTCCAGAAAATATTAGACCTGTTGATGTTAAAAAGGTTAATAATTTTAATCCTAGGTGTTTTAAATTTGCGTGTGGAGATTTAATTAAAGAGTTAAATGCAGCAGCTAAATGGGCCAAAAGCAAGGAAGTATTTGGTAAGAGTGGTATTGTAATTTTAAATCTAGAGCAAATATATTTAGAAGTAGATTATATTTTTAGTAATTTTTTAGATGAAAGTGAATATACGATCTCTATACCAGTAAAATTAAATACCATGCAGTTAATTAATATTGCAATATTAATTTTGCAAATAGCTAATTGTTATATAACTGGCGATAATATTAAATACGAAGATTTTAGTAGGTTATTAAGAACTAAGTTTATTGCTGGTTTTGATTTAGAGTTTAGTTCTAGATCTTATATGGATTATTTATTACGAAACAATATTGATTATGAGTTTAATTGGCAGTATTTAGTTAATAAATTACAAATTAATAATGTACATGCTAATTGTGATGTTTTTATAAAAATATGTAATGCTTTTGAGCAAGAATTAATTATTCATTTAGAAGATCAAATAACCAAGCATAATTGTCAATATTGGGTAAATTTTTGTAATAAAATATTACAAAAATTTTGTTGGGGCGAAGGGAGCGAAGAAAACTTAATAAATAATTGGAATATTTTACTCGATCAATATTTAAAATTAACTACTTTTTTAGGCGAACATGATTTAGGCAGGTTTATAAAAACTTTAATAACTTTATCTAAAGAACTTGATGTTAAAGCTATTACAAATACTAAAATTGATCATAAAAAAAATATTAATATTGTAAATATACAAGCAGCTTTACAATTACAATTTGATAATTTATGGATTTGTGGTTTTAGTGATATTAATTGGTCAGAATTTAACCAATTTAATCCGTTTTTACCAATAGATTTACAAAAAACTAATAGTGGTGAAGAAATTTTACAAAAATTAATTGATTTAACTTCTAGATTAGTAATTTGTAGTTATCCATTATATATAGACGGTAATCTAGTGCAGTGTAGTAAATTAATTACTAATTTTCCTGAGTTTAATCTGAAATTTAATTTAGAGGATATATGCTTAAAACAAATTACACTAGAATATTACGAGGATCATTCGGCACCAATATATAACAAAAAGTTATTTTCTGGTACTAAGTTTTTAAAATTACAAGCAGCTTGTCCATTTCAGGCAAATGCTAAAATTAGGTTGCAAGCAGAAAATTTAAAAGTACCAAGTTCTTATTTGGAGGCAACCACTAAAGGAGAGATCTTACATAAAACTATGGAGCGTTTTTGGGGTAAATATAAAGCTCTTAGTGTTGTTAAACAATTATCCATAGAAGAAATATATAAAGAATTATTAGACATTACTAATGAGATTTTAATTGATTTAAAAAAATTAAGACCAGCTAGCTTAAATGAAGTTATTCTTAAAATTGAAGCAATAAGAATTACAAAGTTATGTTGTAATTTTATAAAAACCTACGAATTAAATAGAACAAATTTTATAATTTTGTATTTAGAAAATAAATTTACTGTAAAATTAAAAGAATTATTAATAAAAATAAAAATAGACAGAGTAGATCAGGTTAATAATGGGTCGGATTTAAATTTATTAATTATAGATTATAAAACCGGCAAATCGTTAATCAATAATCACAATTGGCAAGATCCACGAATAGATGATCCACAATTATTAATTTATAGTTTATGCTTAGCTAATATTGAAGAATTAATATTAGCGGCAATTACTGCTAGCCCTAAATTTATAACTTTATCAAATTGGCAAGAATTAAAAGATGTTTGGTATGAAAGCTTATATAAATTGGCAAAAGATTTTCAAAATGGCGTTGCTATAGTTGATCCAAAGTATGGTGCAATAACGTGTAGGCAATGTGATTTAAAATATATGTGCAGGGTGTTTGAATAATTATGCTGTTAGATGAACATGTTAGAACAGAAGCTATAAGAATAGATCAGTCATTTATTGTGCAAGCGCCTGCTGGTTCTGGTAAAACTTCTTTATTGGTACAACGGTTTATAAATTTATTGGCAATTTGTAATAAACCAGAAGAATGTTTGGCGATAACTTTTACTAAAAAAGCTGCTTTTGAAATGCGGGATCGGGTGTTACAAGCAATAGAGCAACAAGTAATTTATAAAAATTCTGATGTTAATAATATTTATACCAAAATACTTGCTAATCCAAATAGATTGAAAATTTTAACTATAGATGCATTTTGTGCTAGTTTAATTCAAAAAATGCCTATTTTGTCTAACGGAATGAATTTAAAAATAGCCGAAAACCCTAAAAAATTATATTTAGAAGCGGTAGAGCAATTATTAAAAGTCGCCTATAAATCTGAGAAATTAACAAATAATTTAATAAGTTTATTAAATTATTTGGCTAATGATCATAAAGCCATAAAAAATTTATTAATTGACATGCTTGCTAAGAGAGAACAGTGGTTACCTTTAATTGTACCAATTAAAGGACATGTAAATTTAAAAATTATTTTGGAAAAAAACTTAGAAACAGCAATAGAAGATGTATTGGCAGAATTATTAATTTATTTACCTAAAAACAACTATAAAAATAAAATTATAAATATTGTCAAGCAAGCGGCTAACAATTTAAAAAACAGCAACATCAAAAATAATATTATTTATTGTCAAAATTTAACTAACAATTGGCCAGCAGCTGCTATTGTTGATTTGCCAATATGGCGTGGTTTAGCTGAATTATTATTAAATAAAGATGGCCAAGTAAGACGTAAAGTTAATGCTAATCAAGGGTTCTTAGCTATAAACAGTTTAAAAAACATAGAAGAGAAAAACAGGGCTGCAGAATTAAAGAATAGCATGCAAGAATTATTACAATACTTATCTGAACATGAAAAGATTTTTTTAAATAAGCTACAACAAATTACTATTTTGCCAGATCTATATAATTCTGAGAATTGGGATTTTTTACAAAGTATAGGTTACTTGTTGCCAGAATTAGTAGCACACTTAATGGTCATTTTTCAGGAACAACAACAAGTTGATTTTCCACAAGTAGCTATTACAGCTTTACAAGCGCTAGGTACAGAACAAGAACCAACCGATGTAGCACTTATTATGGATTGTAAGATAAACCATATTTTAGTAGATGAATTTCAAGATACATCGGTATTACAGTTTAATTTATTGGAAAAACTAGTTGCTACTTGGGAGTCTAATGACGGTAGAACTATTTTTTTAGTAGGCGATCCTATGCAATCTATTTATAGATTTCGTCAAGCGGATGTTGGCTTATTTTTAAGAGCACAAGAATATGGTATAGCTAATATTAAATTAAAAAATTTATATTTAACTACTAATTTTAGATCTAGCAATACCATAGTAAATAATTTAAACAAGTTATTTGATAAAATTTTTCCAGAAGAAAATGATATGATATTGGGTGGGGTTTCTTATAGTAAGGCTAATAGTATACCAAGCATACTAGAACCTAATTGTTCAAACAGTGAAGTACAATTTTTTTTAGCTTCCAATAGTTGGTTGGAAGCAGAAAGTATCGTTGAATTAATTAAAAAAATAAAAAAAGATTATGCTAATAACAAACATAGCATAGCAATTTTAGTTAGATCAAGAGTGCATGCAAGTTCTATTATAGAAAGATTACGGCATCATAACATTAAATTTCAAGCAAACGATATAGAACTATTAGCAAATCAGCGGGTTATTTGTGATTTAATTACTTTAACTAGAGCTATATTACATGTACATGATGTTATTGCTTGGTTAGCTTTATTAAGAAGTCCATTGGTAGGTTTAAAATTAGAAGATTTACATGTTTTAAGCGAGTATTCTGTAAATCCATTATTTAAAGAATTACAGAACTATAAAAATAATCAGCAATTATCAAAAGATGCTAAATTAAGATTAAATTATGTATTACCAATTTTATTTAACGCTATCTCACACAAAGAAAGCACTGTAAATATATCTAAATTAATAAAAAAATCTTGGGTAGCATTAGGTGGATATCTATTGTTACAACCGCAAGATTTGGAGTTGGTTGAGGATTTTTTTCTTAAGTTATTAAGGTTGACTGATATTACTGGTATTAATGTTATAGAGGAATTAATGAGCGAGCAGTTTGTTTCAGCTTCTCAAGATAATGTTGATTTAAATATTGTACAATTAATGACAATTCATAAGGCTAAAGGATTAGAATTTGATACAGTTATTGTACCTGGTTTAGCTAAAAAAACTTTAACATCTAAGCCGCAGTTATTATTATGGGAAGAAAGATTTAGCAAAAAATTAAATAAAAATTATTTAATTTTTGCTCCAATAAAATCCGCTAATTTATCAAACAATAATAATTCTGTTTATGATTTTATGAAGTATTCAGAAGCACAACGTGAATTATACGAAGAGCAAAGATTATTATATGTTGCAATGACTCGTGCTAGAAAAAATTTTTATGGGTTTAGTAATAAAAATATGGCCGGTAATAATAAAAGTTTTTTAAAATTATTAGAATCATATGTGATATTTGCACAACCTCCCTATGTTATTGCTAAGGGAGGTAATGAGGATATTAATAGTAAAACGTTATACCGGATCCCAAGTGATTGGTATACATTACAAATTAATCATGGTACTGATCACCATACTGAGATGTTGGTGTAGGAGTGTAAGGAGTATAAGTACTTGGTTTATCGGCTGATTTTTTCTTGTCTTCTTTTTTAGTAGGTTTTTCTTTAGGTTCTTTTCTTTTATGTGCTTCTTTAGTTGGTTTAGTTGGAGTACCTCCATTAAGAGTAGCTTGAGCGGCTGTGCTTAAAAATAATCCAATACTAATAGCAACTATTGTTAATATAGGTTTTTTTATCATAATCGGATCCTCGTTATTTATTTTGTTTCTGAAGTAGATGGTGAAGTAGTAGGTGCAGCACCATTTGGTTTGGTTGTTTTTGCTTTCCGTTCTGCTCTACGTTCCGCTCTACGTTGTTCTTCTTTAAGTCTCTCTTCTTTACGCTGTTCTGCTCTACGTCTTTCTTCTCTAAGCTTGAATTCTTTACGTCGTTCTTTTCGTGCTGCTTCACCAGTATCTACATGTTGTGGTTTAACTGGTTTTGTAGCTGGAGTGGTTGTTTCTCCTGCGCTAGGGGTTTCTTTAGTAGCTTCTGCAGCTGGAGTATTGCTATCTGTTGTTCCGTATAAATCAAAAGCTTGGACAGAAGTATTTAAAAATAATCCAGTGCTAACGGCGACTATTGCTAATATGGGTTTTTTAACCATGACTTTATCCTCATTATTTCTGTGTTGTATTATTTTATTTTAAAGTATAGATTAAATTTTTTATTTATAAAGAATGTCAAAAATAATGAGTTATTAATTTTTTTAACAACTTCCCTTATTATGAAAATAATAAGGGAAGATATGGAATCAATTATTGATTTGTTTGAGTATTGGTAGGAGCAGGTGTAGGTGTGGTATTAGTAGTAGACCCAGCGCCTCCCTGTTGGTTTGTTCCAGAAGCAGCTTTATTAGCTTTTAGTTGATCAGATAAACTCTTTAAACTATTACTTGGATTATTAGGATCTGTAGGGGCCTGAGTTGTACTAGGATCAGGAGTATTACCGGCACTAGGATCAGTAGCTGGAGGTGTACTACCAGCATATACTGCAGAACTTACAAATAATCCAGCGCTAATAGCTATTGCTATAATAGGTTTTTTAATCATGGCTTCATTCCTTTTTATTACTGAAATTTATTACTTAAAATCATAGTTTTAAAATCATAGTTAATATTAAATTTTTATAAACATATAAAAGGCACAAGTCAAGTATAAACTTAAATATAAACTAAATTTTTATGTTTTTTAATAACGTTGCGCTTATAATTGCTCTATGGTCGAGCTGTTGTATAGATGTTTAGCGCAATTTAAGAAAGTATTTTTTTTAAAAAATAATTGTAGCCTGGAGCCACCAATTTGTTTCCACAGAACTGCAGAACGAACTCCAGCTAATAATAATGCACGAGTTTTATTAGCTATGCCATGGTTAGCCAGATAACATTGAGACCCGGTAACATGAATTCTAAAAGTAAAAGTACTTAAAGTATCTATATAAATGCCTGCTAAGTTAGCCATTACATTATCGTGTGTTAGAGAAAATAAATTAACTTGAGTATTAGCCCTGTTTATACCGGTTTTTATTATATTCATAAGGTCTGGTCGTTTAGTTAATTTGTTTTCTAAATACAATAAAGAAAAAACATATCTAGCAATTTCCATATCTTTTTTACCATTACTACTGTTATTAAAATTATTGCTAGCATCAAGAAAATTTATTAAGGTTCGTAAACCTAACGATAATTTGGCTATATTTTGATAAACATCTATAACCGAAGGAGAATTTATTTGTAATAAGCTATAAATAGATGTTTCGAGTGATTCGTTGTTGCATTTGCCAGTCCAAGCTAATTGTTTTACTAATGCGCAAGCTTGAAACATGCCAGCAAGAGCTATGGCTTTATTGTTATATTCAGTATTATTGTTCATATTTAAAAAAACCTAAGAAATTGCTTGTTCAATAGTAGCTCCACCTAAACAATAATCTTGTTGATAAAATACCACAAATTGTCCTGGACTAATAGCACGTTGAGTTTGTTCAAAAGTAACTAGTAGTTCATTTAAATTATTATTGTTGTTAATTGTAATAGAGCAAATTTGTGGTTCTTGGCGATAGCGTATTTTGGCTGTAGTTATTATTCCTTGAGTTAATTCTTTATTATTAATCCAGTGGCAATTAGTAGCGCGTAATTTTTTAGTAAATAACTTAGGATGGTTTTTTCCTGTAGCCACTATTAATTGATTGTTATTAAGATTTTTGTCTATTACATACCAAGGTTGATGGTGGCCAACATATTCAGTTTGTCCACCAATATTTAATCCTTTGCGTTGACCAATCGTGTAATACATCAAACCATCATGATTGCCTATAATATGGCCAGTTTCTGTAACTATTAGTCCTGGTTTATTTGGTAGATAGTTTTTTAAAAAATTTTTAAATTTACGTTCGCCAATAAAACAAATACCAGTACTGTCTTTTTTATTGTAGTTATTAAAACCGATTTCTTTGGCAATTTTTCTTACTTGCGGTTTAGTTAATTCCCCTAAAGGAAATAAGCAATCTTTTAATTGTTCTTGAGATAGGGCATGTAGAAAATAGCTTTGATCTTTATTTTGATCTAGGGCAGCTAATAAATAACTTTCATTATTTTTTTTAAAAATTCTAACATAGTGACCGGTTGCTATAAAGTCAGCTTGTAATTTTTTAGCGTAATCTAAAAATACTTTAAATTTAATTTCTTTATTACACAAAACATCTGGATTAGGAGTTCTACCGGCTTGATATTCATTTAAGAAGTTTTTGAATACTTTGTCCCAATATTCTGCAGCAAAATTTACTTTATATAATTTTATGTTTAATAGATCGCATACTTTTTGAGCGTCTTCTAAATCTTTAGTGGCGCTACAATAATTGGTAGAAATATCATCATCTTCTTCCCAATTTTTCATGAATACGCCAGTTACATTAAATCCTTGCTGTTTTAATATAAAAGCAGCTACAGAGGAATCTACTCCACCAGACATTGCTACTATTACAGATTTATTAACCATATATGCACCCTTACCTTAGCTTGTAGGTTAGGGTTTTAATAATAGCAATATTGTCTTTAATCTTCTAGTTCTATATCGGGAGGTTCAATGGAATTTACAGGATTATCCCAGTTTTCAGGATGAATTACTTCTTCTTTATATTCTGATAAATCTTCTTTTGGTAGTTCATATGCACCAGACCAATCTTCTGGGGCTGCTATTTCTATAGAATGATATTCATTCCATACATCTAACTCTATTTCTTCTATTTGACCGTCAAAATATTGAATTTCAATGAGATGTTCGTCGCTATCTATTGCCACAATTTCAAAAATATCGGATAACTTGGAAGTTCTGTACCATTGTCCGATTATAGGTTCACATTGGTTAGGCATAATAATTTTAACCTTTTTTATCTAAATATAGTTCATAGATTAAAATAAATATTTGTAATTACTGCTAATATTTAAAGTAATGTTGGTTAGATTTAAGGGTTATAGGTATGATGGTTGTTATAATTAGCATAATAGCGATATTTTCTATTTTAGGGCTTTTAGCTATTAGGGGATCTTTTTATAGTTGGTTGTTTTTTTTATCCATCATAACTATTACTTTGCAGTTTACCAAAGTATTGCCAGAATGGAATGTTATTTTACTTTGGGGAATGGTTTTTACTGGTATAATGTTTTCAATAGACAGTATAAGGCAAAAACTATTTTCTAAACATTTGTTACAAGTATTAAAAGATAAATTACCAGATAGCCTAGATTTTAACAGTATTGGGCAAGAAGAAATCCCGATGGTAGATGGTGATGTAGGGATTGAAGCGGATCTATTACGTGGTAACTTAAATTTAAGAGCATTATTACAAGCTTCAAGCTCTGAATTGACTGCAAAAGAAAAAGCATTTTTAAATAATCAGGTTGAAGCATTATGTCAGATGTTAAGTCATTGGAAAATTAGTCAAGATAAGTTAAAGTTACCGCCTCAAGTTTGGGAATACCTAACACAACACAAGTTTTTTGCTATGAATGTACCTATTGAATTTGGTGGGTTAGGATTTTCTTCAAATGCCAGATTTGAAATAGTACAAAAGATTGCTACACGTAGTATTACTGTGGCAGTTACAGTTATGGTGCCAAATTCTATTGATTTAGCAAAATTGTTATTAACTTATGGTACTAAAGTACAACTAGAAAATTATTTACCTAAACTTGTAACAGGTGAATATATACCTACATTGGCATTAGATGCTAATCAAAACAGTGGTGTTGTGTGTTACCAAAAATATTTAGGTCAAGAAGTATTAGGGGTGCGTTTAAATTGGGACGAAAGTTATATTCCTTTAGCTCCAATTGCAACTTTGCTGGTTTTGTCAATAAAATTGTCTGATCCTAATGATTTTCTATGTTCCAACAAAAAAGATCTAGGAAAAAACATTTGTTTGGTTCCAACTAATTTGCCAAACATTTTTAATAATCTTAAAAAGCCAGCAGTTCATCAAGATTTTTTAAATGGACCAACTACAGGTATGAATGTATTTGTGCCATTGGACTTTATAGTTGGTAGTAAAGAGTTAATCGGTCAAAGTTGGAATAGAATGATTGACTGTTTATCTATAGGTAAAGATATGTCTTTTTTAGCATTAAGTGTGGCAATTAGTAAATTATGTTTAAAAAATATAAGCGCTCATTCCATAGTTCGCACTCAAATGGGGTTGCCTATAATACAATTTGCTAAAACCAAGGCTAATTTAGCTAAAATAGGTGGCTATAGTTATATGTTAGATGCTGTCAGAAGTTTTGTATTATCGCCAGAGAGAGTTAAGAACTGTCCTGTTGTGGTTATAGCTATGGTTCGAGATCATATAACCGAAATTAGTAAAAAAATTGTTGATGCTACGGTAGATATTTATGGTAGTAATGTTACTCTTGGGATTAAGAATCATTTGACCATGAGTTATCAAAACGTATTAGCTAGCGTTAAGATATTCGATGTAAATATTTTACAAGTTATACATAAATGTCATCCATTTTTACAATCAGAATTAGAGGCTATTAAGGTTCAAGATATAGGGTTATTTGATCATTGTTTTTTTGCGCATATATCATATGCATTAAGTAATTTTGCAAAAATGTTGTTGCATATTGGTACTAATAAATTGTTCTGTCAAACATCAGAAGATATAGAAAAATCTTGTGAGGATTTAAATTTATTTAGCGTTATGTTGTCTTGTTTAGTTGAATTGTCGTTATTAAAACTAGATGTTTTATTGAAGCAGAATGAGCAATTGTCAAGAAGATTATGGGATGTTTTTAGGCACTTATGTATGGGTTGTGCTGTTATTAAATATTATAACGAAGGTCAAAACAAAAAAAATCCAGATGAATTGTATTTTGCTAGTTGGGGTTTACAGGTATGTTTGTATAATATTCAACAAGCAACAGTAGAATTATTACAAAATTTCCACAATAAATTTTTAGGTAAATTAATATATTTATTAATTTACCCGTTTGGTAAAAAATATAAAATGCCCAATGATGAACTGGAATATAAAATTAGCAGTATTGTAACAAAAAATTCAGATATTAGAACTAAATTATTGTCCGGTTGTTATATCTCATCAACAGACAATTTAGAAACAGCATTTAAAAAATTATTAAATATTGAAATGCTGGAGCAAAACAATCTAAAAAAAGAAACTTTAACAGAATTAGAAACTAATTTAATAAAAGAAGTAGAATTGGCTGTTAAAAATGCGACAGTAATTGATGAATTTAGTACCTAAAAAATAAATTCTACATAGCTATTGACTTACTAATATTCTTGTGGCCAAATATTTATATGTAAATTAATAAATTTTCCTCGTAATTTAACAATTAACAATTAACAATTAAGGGATAATAGTTATGCCACGGAAAACAGATAAACGTATACGATTAATAGAAGCAGCGATGGTTTTAATTCACCAACAAAGCTTTAACTTGACTACATTAGCCGATATCGCTCATAAGGCGGATGTTCCTCTTGGGAATGTTTATTATTATTTTAAAAAGAAAGAGGATATAGGGGAAGCAGTTATAGAAAAATTAGCGGCTACACTTAGCGAAATGCTAAAACAGTTAGATGAGATATCGCAACCTCTAGATAGATTAAAAGCTTTTATAAGGACCAGTATAGTTAATGAAAACCTAGAGCAAGTTGCTCGTTATGGTTGTTCTATTGGTGGCTTATGTCAAGAATTAAGTAAACAAAGCGGACAATTAGCAGATCGTGCAGCTAAACTATTACATGATATGTTACAGTGGGCTCAAGTTCAATTTAATGCTATTGGGTGTGCGGCGGAATCTGCAAATTTTGCTTTAAGTTTAGTGTCGGGAGTGCAAGGTTCTTATTTGTTGACTCATACTTTTAAAGATCCACAATTTTCTATTCGTCAAGCAGATATTTTATTATCTTGGTTAGATAGAGTTAAAGTTAAACAATATCAAACTACTAAATCTAGCGTAGAAGAAGAAGTATTTGTATAAAACATTTAACATATATGTCAATCCTCCTTTCTTATATTATAATATAAGAAAGGAGGATTAGTAATATGTTAAAACATATCATGCGTTTATGGTATTCTTTTTCATATTATCATCATTATATTTGTGTTTTTATTAATATAATAGAAATTTGTTTATTTACTGGATTTATCCATTTTTTATTAAATAAATTAATTAATAATTTCTCCAAGATTTATTCTAAATATAATAAATCGCAAACACCTCCTACTTTATTAGAAGAACTCATAAAGATTAGCAAACAACCACTTATAGTTTTAATCTGGTTTTTTTGTAGCATTGCAGTTATAGAAATCTTGGTTGAGAGGCAACATTATATAATTGACTCTTTTAAATTATTTGGCGGAATAATTATTATAACTTGGTTATCGTTGAAGTTGTTGCAGCAAATAGAAGAATATTTAATTAATTTTGTATATAAAGGGGAGCATAAAAATTTTCGACGACACAAAACCACTATAATCGCTGTTTGGCGTTTATTAAAAATATTAATAGTAATTTTTGCATTTTTAATGGTTATGCAAGCTTTACACGTGGATATAACTGGGATAGTTGCTCTTGGTAGTGCTAGCACTATAGTGCTTGGTCTTGCTGCTAAAGAATTATTAGCAAATTTTTTTGGTGGAATGATGATTTTTATGGATCAGCATTTTATGGTTGGCGATTCTATAAAATCTATAAATCAAAGTCAAAGTCAGGGACAAAGTCAAGGTGGTATAGAGGGGGTAGTTGAATATATAGGTTGGCGTTTAACCAGGATTAGGACTTCAGATAAATCTTTATTATATGTTCCAAATTCAACTTTTTTAACTATTAGTGTCGAAAACACCTCTAGAAGATATAATCATCAAATTAAAGAAGTAATTAGATTAAAATATCAAGATTTACAAAAAATTAATTTAATTATTGATGATCTTTCTAATATGTTAAAAGCTCATCCAGGTATAGATCTTAATCAATTGTGTTTTGTTGGACTAAATCGGTTTAATTATATGGCTGCGGATTGTTTAGTATGGTGTTTTACCAAAGCAACCGATTTGGAAGGTTATTTAAAAGTACAACATGATGTTTTATATAAAATTAGCGTTGTTGTAGCTGGACATGGTGTAGAAATTGCTTCTAATATTCTAGTAAATAATCCTTAAGCAAGTTAATTATGCTGAACAAAATTAGCTTTAGGTGTTCTAAAAATTATAATTATTTAATATAAACTTGAATTTATTCGCATAAATTGCTAACCTAAATTTATCGCCTTGCTTTGGTTAAACCTGCCAGGATTAAATCGTTCAAATTGGTAGCAAGGCGATATTTGTTAACGGAGTCTTTTCTAGTACAATAGCTAGCATGTTATTAAGTAATTATCTTGGTCCAAGTTTACCTGGGTCGATTAAAAAAAATCTTTATATAGGGCAAGTATTGCCTAGTAGCTATAGTTTATTATTAGCTGCTTTGTCTCAAAAATATGCTGGTTTATTAGTAGTTTTAGTTGAAAATTTTAATATTGCATATCAATTAGAGGCAGAATTAATAAATGGTAGGTTATTAAACCAGGCTGCTATTAATATTTTACATTTTCCTGATTGGGAAACCTTACCATACGATCATTTTTCTCCACACCCAGAAATAGTTTCTGAGCGATTGGCTACTTTATATAACCTAGATAGTATCCAGCAAGGAATTTTAATTGTGCCAATTGTAACAGTAATGCACAAAATATGCCCAACAGAGTATATACAGCAAAATGTTTTTATAATTAATCATAATACAGAATTATTTTTAGATGACTTTAAGCTTACTTTGCAGCAAGTAGGGTACAATAATGTACCTCAGGTTATGGAGTTTGGGGAATTTGCGGTACGTGGTTCTATAATCGATTTATTTCCAATTGGCTCTAAGTTACCTTATCGTATAGAATTGGTTAATAATCAGGTTTGTTCTATAAGGACATTCGATGTAGATTCGCAGCGCACTATAGAGAAAGTGTCTGAGATCAAAATTTTGCCCAGCAAAGAATATCCATTTAATAAAGAAGCTATAGAAAAATTTCGTACTAATTGGCGGGAACAGTTTTCTAATAATGGTCAGATTTATCAAGATGTTAGTAAGGGTTTTAAAAGCTTAGGACTAGAATATTATTTACCATTATTTTTTGAGCGAACTGCCAGTTTATTTGAGTATTTACCAAAAAATTGTTTAGTAGTACGTACTAAAGGATGTGTATTGGCTGCCGAGAATTTTTTTTTGCAGGTTGAGTCTAGGTTTGAACAATTTCGTCATGATGTAAATAGATCTATTTTGCCAATTGCCAAATTATTTTTTAATCCTACCGAAATTTTTTCTTTAATAAATAACTTTACGCAAATTGTTTGTGGTGTAGATCCTATTAAAAATCCTAGTGAGTATAATTGTAATTTAGCCATAAGAGCTTTGCCAGATCCAGTTAGTTATTTATTTAATGACTCAGTAAATAAGCCACTAAGAATATTATTTTGTGTGGAATCTAAGGGTCGCAAAGAGGTCTTAAGACAGTCATTAGTTAAAGTATTTAAATTATCTATAGTGCAAGATCTTGTAGATATAGATAGTTTTGAAGAATTTGTAAATAATAATATTGCTTATGGTATTTTAGTGGCCCAATTGCAAAAAGGATTTGTATTAGAGGTTATTAGTACTGCTATTGTTTGTGAAGAAGATCTATTTCCTAATAAAATTAAACAAATAACTAAAAGACGCGATAAGCAAGCTGTTTCCGAGTTTAGCATTAAAAATTTAGTAGAAATTAGCATCGGTGATCCAATAGTACATGTTGAACATGGGGTTGGTCGTTATTTAGGTTTAACTCAATTAGATTATGGAGCTATTTTGAGTGAATTTATGGTGATTGAGTATGCAGACCAAAATAAATTGTTTGTACCAATTACTAATTTAAATTTAGTTCATAGATATAGCGGAGTAGATTTAGAAAATGCTCCATTGCATAAATTAGGTACCGATCGTTGGCAAAAAGAAAAAAACAAAGCATCTAAACAAATTAAAGATGTAGCAGCTCAATTATTAGAAATTTATGCTGTACGGTCAAGCAAAGAAAGAAATGGTTATGCAATTAATGAGGAAAATTATCAAAAATTTATAAGTAATTTTCCATTTACTGAAACTTTTGATCAAAACAAAGCTATTTTAGAAGTTATAGAAAATTTAAAAACGTTAAAACCTATGGATAGAGTGATATGTGGGGATGTAGGGTTTGGTAAAACAGAAATTGCGATGCGAGCCGCTTTTATTGTTGCAGATAGTGGTAAACAAGTTGCAATATTAGCCCCAACTACTTTGTTGGCAGGGCAGCATTATCAAAATTTTTTAGATAGATTTGCTGATTTTCCTATACGGATAGAATTATTATCACGTTTTGTTACTAAAGCTAAGCAACAAGAAGTTATTAATAAAATACATACAGGCAATTGTGATATAGTCATTGGTACGCATAGATTATTGCAAAAAGATTTAAAATTTAAGGCATTGGGATTATTAATTGTAGATGAAGAGCATAAATTTGGAGTAGAACAAAAAGAAAACTTTAAAAAAATGCGTAGTGAGGTGGATTTGTTGTCGTTAACCGCCACCCCTATTCCTAGAACGTTAAATATGGCTATGTCTGGCATTAGAGATATTTCGATAATAGCAACTGCTCCTAATCATAGATTATCAGTAAAAACTTTTGTTAGGGAATACAATGTTGAAATTATTAAAGAAGCAATCCAAAGAGAGCTACAACGTGGTGGTCAGATATATTATTTACATAATAAAGTGGCAACTATTAATAAAGTGGCCGATCAGATTCAATTATTGGTACCGCAAGCTAGGGTAAAAATTGCTCATGGGCAAATGCCAGAAAGAGAATTAGAGCATATTATGGTAGAATTTTATCATAAAAAATTTGATGTATTAGTTTGTACTACTATTATTGAAAATGGCATAGATATAGCAACTGCCAATACTATTATTATAGATAGGGCCGATTGTTTTGGTTTGTCTCAATTACATCAATTACGTGGTAGAGTAGGAAGATCTCACCATCAAGCGTATGCTTTTTGCTTTACTCCGCCATTATCTAGCTTAAATCAGGATGCAATAAAGCGGTTAGAGGCAATAGAAAATTTAGATACATTAGGGGCTGGTTTTACTTTGGCAACTCATGATCTAGAAATTAGAGGATCTGGCGAATTATTAGGAAGTGAACAAAGTGGTAATATTCAAACCATTGGTTTTAGTTTATACATGGAATTATTAGAGCACGCTGTCGATACCTTAAAAAAACATGGGCAATTAGACGATTTATTAGAACTAGATTTTCTTAAAAATGTTGAGATTGATTTGCAGATCCCAGCATTTATTCCGACAACATATATTCCAGATGTACATACTAGATTAATTTTATATAAAGATCTCTCTAAAGCCAAAACTGACCAGCAATTACAAGAATTAACTATTGAATTTATCGATCGGTTTGGATTATTACCAGTAGAGCTACAAAATTTATTTGAGATCAGCAAATTAAAATTATTATGCGAAAAAATAGGCGTTAGTGTGATTAAAAATACTGCAAATGGTTTTAATATAGAATTCAATAAAGATAATAAAGTTAATGTCGACAAAATAATTAATTTATTACAATCTAATCCTAATAAATATAAATTAATTGGCAATAGTAAATTATGTTGTATGGTTAAAGTTGAAGCTGCTAAAAAGGTGGATTTGGTTATTAATATTTTAAGAGAAATTAGTTGCGATTAGCCTAATTTTTATATAACTAACAAGTTTATTATGTTATTTGCATTCCGCAAAAGCCTAAGGTTAAAATTAGATTACCAGAACGAGTAATAATTTTAGATGTTAAAGATTTATTTTGTGCGTATTCTTAATTACAGCAAAAAATTTTTTGATACATTTTTCTAAAAAATATTATTAAATAGTTATTTAACAGATCGTTTTCAATAATATAAGCTATGGAAGAACGATTGTTTCGGGTTGCCATTAAAAGAGAATAGTCTTGTGTTTTAAAATCTCGATGATGCCAAGTTGCGTATTTATCAAACAATAATTTTGATGGAACAAGATATTTTCCTGTTGGATCTTTATTGTAAAGTATGTTTAAAATTGCTTCGTCATGAGATGGTGCCACAAATTCAGGATGTTGTTGAATCTTAGGATCTAATTGATCGGTTAAAAATTCCTCTTTACAAGAATATTTAAGCCATTTTTTGATAAACTCTCTGCTTTTATTAGTGTTTTTTAATAATAATACACCTGCCCAAACATGTTGACCATAATGACATTTGTTTGTATCGCAATCTAATTCTATAAGGATTTCGCGTTTAGCTGTATGGATTGGTTTTCCATAATATTCTTTTGGATCATATTCAAATAAAATAACATCATGTTGTTTGGTTAGTTTTATTAGTGGAGTAATTTGCTCCCTAAATAATAAACCAGTATCTGAATAAATAACAATATCGTTTTCTTTGATAGTTTCTAGTGTTTTCAAAATGACATAAGGTTTCCATAGCCAAAATCCTGCCCCTTTTTTTTGAGTTAAAATAGATGCATGTTGTTTTACAAACTTTTGATCTAAGTGAGCTCGTCGATAATTTAAGATAAAATCAATCCCTTTATTAATAGCAGAATTAGCAAGAGTGTTTTGATTTTTAAAAAAAACTTCGTGACCATCTGCATAAGAAATTAAATATACGCTTGGTCGTAAATCAGAGTTAATATTATAGTTAATTGGTTCAATAGAAATATCTTTAGACAGTATTTTTCCAAATAAATAGCTAAAAGTGATAAACATAATAATAGAAGCAATTGTAATATAGATTAAAAATTTTATCTTTTTTCGTAAAGCAACTATAAGCATATTTTATAAAGTTTCCTAAGTTTATGGTTTTTTTATTTTTAATGATAAATTACGAGTAGCTTCGTGTCGATCTGCTTGATTAACATGTCGATATAACATAGTAGTGCCAATATCGCTATGGCCAGCATTTTCTTGAGCTACTTTTAGAGATGCTCCAGAATCCAATAAATAAGTAACATAGCTATGCCGTAACCAGTGAGCAGATGCTAATTTTAATTTGGATGCTTTACGAGGATTTTCTATGTTAATAAAATTTGCCCCTAAATTAAATGCCCATTTTAAGATCTGATCAATGCGTCTAGTGGTTAAGTGGCTTTTAAGATCTATATTAGGTATTAGTGGGGTGGTTTCTTTAAATTGTGGTAAATAAGGCAAATAAATACTAATTCTAAAATCACTAAGAGCGTCTAGTAATTCGTCTGGAATAGGAATAGAACGATATTTTTTACCCTTACCTATTACCGCTAGAAACCAATTGTCTTCTCGTTGTAAAAAGTTACCCATATTATGTTGAGCTGCTTCAGAAATTCTCATGCCAGTATAAAATAATAATAAAATAATATATTTTGCCCTAATTGCTAAAAATTTTTGTTGAGATTGCATAGTAGTATATTTAGATAGAGCAGTTAGTACGGCATTAATTTCATCTAGTTCTAAATAACGATCAACAATTTTAGAAGTAGTATTATTTTTATTGCGGCGTCGATTAATTGCTAAAGGGTTTCCTGCTAAGTAATGACATTGTACTAAATAATTAAAAAATGAATCGATAATTTTTAAAGTTTTTTTAATTGAGGGGGCGCTTAGATTTTTGTAAAAAGGTCGCCATTTGGGATTAATAGTACCGGTTTTTAGTAATTTGGGTACTTTATCGCCGCACCATAATTTTTTTGGGTTGGGATTTTGTAAGAATTGTTGATATTCTACGATATGTTCTCGACTTAAAGTTAAAAGGTTAATTTTAGGAATATTGTCACACCATAAGATTAATCTTTCTAATTCTTTAACGTAAACTTTTAGAGTTTCTGTAGAATCTTTATATTCTTTTAAAAAATTATGCAAGGCAGTTTGAGTGGATTTATTAATATTTTCTAATGATCTATTTTTTAAAAATAAATTTGTTGGAACTGATTTTATATTATTAATAATGGTATTAATATTATTAATTGGTAAAAATAGTGGTAACATGTTCATACTTTATTACCGATTCTAGCAAAGATTCTATTAGCATGCCAGTTAGTTGGTTTCTATCTGGGGTTGTTTGTATAATTTCTGCAACATCTATTATATTATATTTATCAGTTAAAGAAATATTAGCATCTAGTGGTAATGGTTTTGGTAGATTAACATTTAACCCAACGCCAATGACAGCAATGCAGGAATTATTATTAGGTTTAGTGCAAGCTTCAATTAAAATACCAGCTAATTTGTGATCTTTCCATAAAATATCGTTTGGCCATTTTATTATGCTGTCGTTAATTCCATATTTTTTTAAAGTATTATTTATTGCAGTAGCAATGGACCAACTTAATCCAGGTAGTTGGTTAGAAGGAAAGTTAAAATGCCATAATAAGGACAAATAAATATTATTAGGTGGAGAGAACCAAGAATGTTCGAAACGACCTCGTCCAGCAGTTTGTGTTTCAGCTAAACAAATAACAACATTATTATTTGGTTTATTAGCGCATTGTAATAAATAAGTATTAGTAGAGATAATTTCATCAAAAATTACAATTTTATTATTATTTAAATAAACATGATATTTTTGATGTATATAAGCTTTAATTTTAGTAATTTCTAATGGTTCATAATTAGCCATTAATCACTGCTTTTTTTATTAGCTCTTTTACGATCAGTAGAATTTAACATGGCTTTTCTAATACGGATCGATTTAGGAGTAACCTCGACGCGTTCGTCGTCTTCTATATAAGCAATAGCTTGTTCTAAACTCATAATTACAGGTGGAGTAAGACGAATTGCATCATCTTTACCGGAAGCTCGCATATTAGTTAATTGTTTGCCTTTAATAGGGTTAACTTCAAGGTCATTGTCACGATTATGTTCGCCAATAACCATTCCCTGGTAAACTTTTTCGCCATGACCGATAAACATTTTACCGCGATCTTCTAGTTTCCATAGAGCATAGCCAGCAGCCTCACCATCTTCCATAGAGACTAATACACCACTACGTCGTCCTTCTATTGTGCCACGGTATGGTCCGTAAGAGTTAAATATACGATTCATAATACCTGTGCCGCGTGTTTCTGTTAAAAACTGACCATGATAACCAATTAATCCTCTGGATGGTCCTAAAAAAGTAATGCGAGTTTTGCCACCACCAGATGGGCGCATATCTACCATTTCAGCTTTACGTAAACTTAAGGATTGTACTACAACTCCTACAAATTCATCGTTTACATCAGCCTGTATTTCCTCTATAGGTTCTTGACGTTCACCAGACTCATCTGTTTTATACAAAACACGTGGACGGCTAATAGATAATTCGAACCCTTCACGACGCATAGTTTCTATAAGTACCCCCAGTTGTAGTTCTCCGCGGCCAGCTACCTCATAGGCATCTTTATCAGTACTTTGGGTTACTCTAATAGCAACATTACCTTCGGTTTCTCGCATTAAACGTTCACCTAATATTCTAGATGTTAATTTAGAGCCTTCTTTACCGGCAAGAGGAGAATCGTTTATAGAGAAAGTCATTGCTAAAGTAGGAGGATCTATAGGAGTAGAAAAAATGGCATCGGTTATTTCTATAGCGCAAACAGTATCAGCAACAGTTGCGTTATCTAAACCAGAAATAGCAATAATATCGCCAGCGCTAGCTGTTTCTATTGGCACTCGTTCTAACCCTCTAAAAGCTAATAATTTGTTAATACGGCCATTTTCAATAAGAGTGCCTTCTCGGTTTAATACTTTAACATTTTGATTTGTTTTTAGTACTCCGCTATAAATACGTCCGGTGAGCACTCTTCCAAGATAAGAATTATACTCTCTAGTAGTAATTAGCATAGAAAATGGAGCATCTGGATCGCCAATTGGTTCTGCAACATGGGTTAAAATTAAATCAAATAGGGGAGCAAGATTTTCCGAAGAATCTTCTAATTTTAAAGATGCCCAACCCGCTCTACCTGATGCATACATAATAGGAAAATCAAGTTGTTTATCGGTTGCATCTAATGCTAAAAATAACTCGAATACCTCATCGACCACTTCGCTAATTCTTCTATCTGGGCGGTCAACTTTATTAATTAATACAATAGGATTTAATCCTAATTTTAGAGCTTTAGATAAAACGAATTTAGTTTGAGGCATAGGTCCTTCCGAGGCATCAACTAACAATACTACTCCATCTACCATGGATAAAATTCTTTCAACCTCTCCGCCGAAATCGGCATGACCAGGTGTATCTACAATATTAATACGGATATCTTGATCAGTCTTAGAATCGTGCCATAAAAGGGAAGTGCACTTAGCTAAAATCGTAATGCCACGTTCACGTTCTAAATCGTTAGAGTCCATGGCGCGTTCTATTACCGCTTGGTTGGCTCTAAAGGTTCCACTTTGTTTAAGCATATTATCAACCAAGGTAGTTTTACCGTGATCAACGTGAGCAATAATGGCAATATTACGAATAGCTGGCATAATCTAAGACTCTTTATAATAATAAAAATAACTTAACATTATATAGCATGTTTAATAAAAATTAAATTGTTTTTTTATAATATATTAAACATTCATGGATTTTCGGTATATCTGGCTTACTTGCGTCTTTTGTGAACAACTTAGAAGAGGAAACTGTCGTTAAGATTACAGTTTCCTAAACTAAGAGCGCCTATTTTATCATTATATTTAGTTTATATGTTCCTACTTAAGATAAATCTTAAAATGTTACTTTGATGTTTAAAGTCCACGTCCTCTACTTTAAATCCAGATTTAGCCGCAGCCTTCCAAGAACCACTATTATCTGTTCTTGCAGTACTGTCAATTTGTTCTGGAATCTCCATAGAACATTTACGGTGGTCATCTTTTGGTAGCCCTAGCCCTCCTAATACTTTACGTCCTTCATCTTTTAACTTCTTAACATATTGTACTAAGAAATAGGTTTCCACTGTACCTACACCAGTGTATTTTTTATCGCCCATTGTTAAAGGCTCGGATTCTACTGTAGCTTTAGTTGAACTTGATGATTGATGTGAGTCAAAAAATTCTTTTACCTTTTCTAGTGAAGTTATTTCGTCTGGTAATGAATCATATTTTGTTACTACATCTGGTAAATAAGGTGTAAGTTTATCAAGATCTGTTTGAGTAACATAATCACTATTCCATGTCTCAGCTCTATTTAAAGTAGCCATTTCTGTACTTTTATAAAGGTCACTAGCGCCTATATTAAACATACCTATAAACTTATTGGTTGTCTTATCAGAAAGAACAAAACCACCATATAAATAAGCATTAGGATCTAATGGTTTTAGAGGATCTTCAGAATCTTTATTCTTAATTAAAACAAACCTATTACTTAACTGGATTATTCTTTTTATGGTTGCTTCTTCAGAGGGGGTGGCGCCAGTAGCATATTTAGCTCTTACTAGTGCTTGTTTATTTATAGTTTCAGATATTAAGCCTATATGTTTAGGTTTAATATCTTCGACAATATATTCGTTACCTTTATATGAAACAGAACCTAATACTTTAACTCTGCCACCTTCTATTTCTGGAGGTAGATCAATATTGATTGTTACTTCTGGAATTTCTGAATCCGAAGGTATCGAGGCTTTATACATGTTATATAGTTCGATAGCCTTAGATTTTTTTTCTTCAATTTTACCGGTTTTACTTTGTTTAGTTGCGTTATCGTCTTCTGTAGTTATTATGTCTTCTGGTGTTAAAGTACAATATTTAGCTATATAATCTTGTTCTTCTTGTTTAGTTAAATATGGTTTGCTTTTTTCTTGGTTTACTATTGTATTTTTTGTTGGCATATAGTTATCTCCTGTAAACAAACATTTAAAATATATGAACTTTTCAGGTTAGTCAATCTAAAATAATCTTAATAACAGCCGTAAACTGTCTTGTACTATTGTATTAAATTGCCATGGAGGGTTAATAATTATAATGCCACTGCCATATAAACCTTCAGTATTGTTTTTTATAGGGACCAATTCGTGTTGCCAAATATTATTATTAAAAGTATTTTGTAAATCTGTCAGTAGTGAAACATGTTTGTTTTCTTGTAATAATGGATACCAAATCATATAAATACCTTGAGGAAACTTTAAATAAGCTTTTTTAACCAATGAACAGATAATATTGTATTCTGTTTTTACCTCGTAACTAGGATCAATAAAAATTAATCCCCGTTTTGTTTTAAACGGAATTAAGGCATTAATAGCCTCTATGCCATCTCTTTTATGGATATGTATTTGTTGTTGGTTGCTGAAATGTTTTTTTAATTGAGTATAAGCCTGAGGATGATTTTCTATAAAAATTGCTTGGTCTTGTGTACGCAAATTAGCATGGATAATAGCAGGAGAACCTGGATATATAAACGGATGATCTGCTGTTTGATATTTTTTAGCAATTGTTAATAATTCTTGGATTAAATAATTAGGTTCTAATGATTTTCTAATTTTTTCGAAACCATTTAAATACTCTTGGTTTTTTTGGCTTTCTTGGCAATTTAAATCGTAAATACCTTCGCCAGCAAAAGCATCTAATACGCAAAAAGCGGTATTTTTTTGTTGTAATGCTTTTAAAATAGCTATTAAGATTAGATGTTTGTGCAGATCAGCGAAGTTACCTGCGTGATATCGGTGTTGATAGCTATACATTGTTATTCCAAATAAAAACTATACTTAATAATTAGTAAAAAATATGAAAGTTGACAACAAACAAATATGATAGTTTAATAAATATTATTTAAATAAGATAGAACAACATTATTATATGTTTTTTGCATTTAAGAGTTTTATTAAGCAATATAAGTTGTATAAAAGCTTTCAGTATACGGCTGAAATATTGAAAAATATTGAAAAATATTGAAAAAGAGGAAGCTCTAAAAGAATTTACCTTGCTGCTTAACCGAGAACCTGATAATCATTATGTAAAACGTCAGGTAATTCTTTTAAAGGCTCAACTTAATAGGAAAAATGATTTACCAGTTTGGCAAAAAAGAAACATCCCTTAACTTTATAAATAATTTCTTTGCCATGTCTTTGTTAGTGGCTGTCTCGTGATTAGTTATAAATCGTAAATGCTATCCCTTTACTGCTTAAATTTTAGCATCCACCCGGCTACCTTCGGCAGCCACCCTCCTTCGAAAGCGAAGGAGGGTATCAATAGCAAAAACATCATTAATATTTAAATTTTTTTTATAGTATCTTATATCAATAAAAATTAATTTATTAAAATTATGAAATATTCACGTTACAATAATTCTTTAAAACCAATTGCAAGACATTTGCGTAATGAACCCACTTGTTACGAAAAAATTTTATGGAACAGACTAAGAAAAAAACAAATTCAAAATGTTCAATTTTATCGTCAAGTTCCCATAGGAACTTTTATTTTAGACTTCTATGCCAAAAAACTTAGGTTAGCAATAGAGGTAGATGGTGAGTACCATTTAAGTTATGATATGCAAGATAAAGATTTAAATAGAGATGATTATCTTTCTAGTATAGGTATACAAATATTAAGGTTTAGTAATAAAGAAATAGAATATAATCTTAATATTGTAGTTGCTATGATTAATACAAATATTTTAAATTTACTTGATAATTACCATGAAAAATTTTAAATATTAATGATATTTTTGCTACCGATACCCTCCTTCGCCTTCGAAGGAGGGTGGCTGCCGAAGGCAGCCGGGTGGATGTTTCTTTAAAAAATATGTGTTGCAAATTATTTTAATTTATTGTCTAATGAAAATTGTTAAGTTTTTATTTTATTAAATTTGATACATAACTAAATATATATTTAGTTAACATAAGATATTCCCCATAGTTAATCATATTAGATGTCTGACACAAATTTGCGTAAAATTAGCTTGTTAGATTCCATTTAAATTGCCAATATTGATAGACGTATTATTTTAATAAATGGGGAAGACTAGCTGTGAGTAATCAACAATTTATTGCTGTAAAGTCTATAAAATCTATAAAGAATCTTAAGCAACTAGAGTTGCAGTTAAGCATGGCACATCAGAGTTTAGAAGAGAAAGATAAGATCATCGAAGGGTTAACATTAGATTTAGCTCACTTATTAGAGCAGTTATCTAGAATACAACCTAATAAATTTAATAAAGCGCATTAATTATTAAATTATAATCATGACTAACATAACCTAATTATTATTTTAATTTATTTTAATTTAGATTATATATTAGGATATGGTTGTAACTAGAGATTTTAATGGTCTATTGATTCCAAGTGGAGTACCTATATTAGTTTTAGCTGGTACAGAAGTAGAGATCACTCAAAATAAAGGGGGATTTGCTACTATTTACGTTAATGGTAATTTAGTGCGGGTAGGTTTAAAAGATTTAGATGCTATTGGTGTAAAATCTGAAAAAGTTCCAATTACAGGATCAATTACTTCAGAATTAGCTTGGCAAGTGCTTAAAGAATGTTATGATCCAGAAATACCAGTAAATATTGTTGATTTAGGTTTGGTATATGAATGTTTGGTTGAAGGGAATAAAGTAATTGTTACTATGACACTAACTGCTCCAATGTGTGGTATGGGTCCAATTTTAGTTTCTGATATTAAAAGTAAATTATTAGAAGTGGAAAATGTTGCGACCGTTGAAGTAGAGATGGTTTTTGATCCGCCATGGACTCAAGATCGTATGTCGGAAGCTGCAAAAATAGAATTAGGATTAATTTAAATGCGTTTAAAACAAATTAAGTTGATAGGCTTTAAGTCTTTTGTAGATCCAACAATTTTACATTTAAATGCTCAATTAATAGGTATTGTAGGGCCTAACGGTTGTGGTAAATCAAACATAATAGATGCAGTACGATGGGTATTAGGAGAAAGTTCTGCCAAAGATTTGCGGGGTGAATCTATGGCAGATGTAATTTTTAATGGTTCTACTGCTCGTAAGCCAGTTGGACAAGCAGCAATAGAGTTATTATTTGATAACTTAGAAGGTAAGTTAGATCGAGAATATGCAAATTTTTCTGAAGTTGCTATTCGTCGAGAAGTAGATCGTAGTAGGCAGTCAGAATATTATTTAAATGATAAAAAATGTCGTAAAAGGGATATTACAGATTTATTTGCAGGTACAGGATTACTGCAAAATGGGTATGCCATAATTGGGCAAGGAACAGTAAGTAAAATTATAGAATCTAAACCAGAAGATTTACGTTGTTTTGTTGAAGAAGCGGCAGATATTTCTATTTATAAAAAGCGTCGACACGAAACAGAATTACGTATGCAGCATACTGAAGAAAATCTTAATAGATTGCAAGATCTTCTTAGCGAACAAGTTAGATTGTTAGAAAAATTAGAAAAACAGCAATTAGCAGCTAAAAAGTATCAGCAATATCAAGCAGACAAACAAAATTATGAAATAAAATTATTAAGCATTAAAGTTGATCAATTTAATAAACAATTAGTTAGTTACGAACAAGAAATTAAACAAATTTCAGTAGAATTAGAGCAATATTTAGTTAAAAAAACTAATATTGGGTTACAGTTAGAAAGATATAAGTTAGAGCAAGCAGATCAGTTTGATCAATTTTCCAAAGTACAAGAAGAATATTATGCATTAGGTGCCAATATTGCAAAGTTAGAGCAAACTTTAAAATATAAAAAAGAGCAAAAAAACAAGTGTCAAACGGATTTAGCATCTTTAAAAGTAGAGCTTACAAAATTACAACAACAGCATATAGAAGATCAAAAGTTACAAGAAAATTTAAACCAAGAATTATTATTAATTAATCAACAATATACTGAATTAGAACAAATAAAAAATGATGTTGAGCAGAAACATAAAGCAGCACAATTAGAAATAGAAGAATGGTATTCAAAATTTAATAAGTTACAGGTAAAATTTTCTGATGCTAATAATAGGAGTGAAACGATTAAATCTTCTATTGAACAAATTGAAAGTTTAGCTAAAGAATTATATTTTAGGGTTGAAAAATTAAATCAAGAAAGTACTAGCTATAATATAGAAAGTTTAATTACAGAAATTGTGTTGTTAGAAACAGCTTTACGAAAAGAAGAAGAATTACAACTAACACAACGTCAGCAGTTATTGCAAATTACTGAGCTTGCCAAACAAAAAAAAATCTTTATAAAAAATTTATTAGAACAAAAAAGTAAGCTACAAGCAGAAATTCATAAATTATTAGGTACAGTTGGTGCGATGCGAGCATTGCACCGAGATGTTTTAGAGATTAATTCTGCTAAATCAACTTGGTTAGAAAAAGCGGCATTATTAACAGGATCATTGTTTTTTGAACAATTAATTATAGAAGATGGTTGGGAAATAGCGGTCGGTGTGATTTTAGGCCGATATTTAGATGCGATGGTTTTACCAGATAATATTAATATTAATGAAATATCTATGGATTTATTGCAAGATGTGAAAGATTTTAGATTAGTATTAATCGACGAAGCTCCTGTATCGCAAAAGTTACACGTGGACAACATTGAAGATAAGATTTCAATTTTATCTAAAATTAAAAATAATTGTGTAATAGAGAATTTATTTAAAAATATTTATATTGCCGAAGATTTAACATTGGCTTTGGCGCGAAGAAAAGATCTATTATCTGATCAGTATTTTGTTACTAAAAAAGGGGAGTTAGTAGGAGTTAATTGGTTGTTAATTGATAAGCTTGATCTTAAGCAACAAGTGTTATTGAGAAATAAAGAGTTGCTTACGTTAGAAGTAAAGTTGCAACAACTAGAAAAAGAATTAATAAATTTAAATTCTGAGCTGGATGTTGGAGAACAAGATTTAATTAATATAGAGCAGCAACAAGCTATTATAGTAAATTCTAGTAAAGAAGAAGAAGGCAAAATTCGGGTATTAATTACAGAAATTAGTGCTAAAAAAAGTAAATTAGACAGTATAAAACAGCGATCAGAAAAGATAGTTATAGAGATTAAAGAATATCAGACTAAGTTACAAGAATTGTCTGCTAAAGAAATTAATTTAAGAGCTAACTTAAGGGTGGCTATAGAAGAAAGTTCCGATTGTACCGAACAGAAACAATTATTATCTGATCAAAAAGTACAATTGCAGAAAACATTAGATCAAGGATTAGAATATAATAAAATAGCTATTAATAAATTTCATGAGGTTGCTTTACACAAGCAAAGTATTATTACTAAAGTACATGGTTTAGATGAATCTAAGCAAAGAATTTTAAATCAAATACAAACTTTAAAAGAAAAGCAAGTGGCATTACAAAAAGATTTACAAGAAAACGATGTACCATTACAGCCATTAGAATTAAGATTAGAAGCATTATTGGACGATAGATTAGCCCAAGAAAAACAACTTGGCATTGTTAAATCCGAATTAGACGAAATAGAATATAATATTAAGCAATTAGAACAAAATAGTAGTGATTTAAATATTACTGTAGAACAATATAGAGCTAAAGTTGAACAGTTAAAGTTAGAACAAAATAGAGTAGCAACTAGAGTAGCGGCTATTATGGAGAATGTAGATGGTCAAACTTTAGAACAAAATTTAGATATAGCAGATTTGGAAGTATGGCAGAGTAAATTAGATGCTGTTATTAAAAATTTAGAAAGATTAGGTGCGGTAAATTTAGCTGCTATAGAAGAATTTAATTTAGAATCAGAAAGAAAGACATATCTTGATTTACAGTGCGAAGATTTAACTACAGCGTTAACCACTTTAAAAGAAGCTATTACTAAAATTGATAGTGAAACTAAAAAGAAATTTAAAACTACTTTTGAGCAAATTAATAGTAATTTTCAGAAGTTGTTTCCAAAGTTATTTGGTGGTGGTAGTGCCAGCCTAGAATTGACTACAGATGATTGGTTAGTTTCTGGGGTTGGTGTATTAGCGCAACCACCTGGTAAAAAGAACAGCACTATTTATTTATTGTCTGGAGGAGAGAAAGCATTAACAGCAGTAGCTTTAATTTTTGCAATTTTTCAATTAAACCCAGCACCATTTTGTATTTTAGATGAAGTAGATGCTCCATTAGATGATGCTAATGTTACTAGATTTAGTGAATTATTAATAGATTTATCTACTCAAGTACAATTTATTTTTATTACCCACAATAAAACTACCATGAAAATTGCTAATCAATTAACAGGGGTTACCATGAAAGAACCTGGAGTGTCTAGATTGGTATCTGTTAATGTTGATGAGGCAGCAGAAATGGTAAATTGATA
>Ga0187884_10000393_pt1 | contig 44397 bp, 28 predicted proteins | sample June2016WEW_20_4_FD_132983 | JGI IMG/M metagenome (GOLD analysis project Ga0187884, IMG submission 132983) | Peatland microbial communities from SPRUCE experiment site at the Marcell Experimental Forest, Minnesota, USA - June2016WEW_20_40 | ecosystem: Environmental > Terrestrial > Soil >...
GATAAGGTTTCTTCACGGCGGTTGGCTCCCCTTTCGGATTCGAGTTGGCAACCGGATTCTATCGAAACCGGCGCCACCGCCGCTTACCAACCTTCAACTAGACTCGGGACGCCTTCAAACACGGCGAGAACTGTATGAGTGGCAGCAACCATTACGGCCATAACCCAGGCAAGTAACCCTATCATGATGCTCAAAACGCGGAGCCACGGCGCCATCCGGCGCACCTCCGCCGCGAGGCGGTTCTTGTCGGCAAGGTGCGTGTAAAGAAGAGTGAAGAGCAATACAGACATCACGGTCGTGCAGATCAGGGCAGCGAAGAACATTGCCAATCCCACGGCCCCAGGTGTTGCGAGGCGGAATCGCCACGCCACATAGGCTAACAGGGCGCACCAGATGCACAGGCGAACGTGCAGGAACTCCCAACCATGTCGCAGTACCAGAGAAAAGACGCGGCGGGCGACGCCAGGCTCAGTGGATGCGATGACCGCCTGCGCAGGAGCGGAATTCCGGTCATGTGTAATGTTACGGAGATCGACCAAGATCTCACGCGAGGATTGGACACGGTCGGCGGGGTTCTTGCGGAGGCACTTTAGGACGGCGTGGTCGAACTCGGCCGGCAGCATGGAATTGTGCCGTGAGGGCGGCGGCGGAGCCGTAGTGGCTAATGCGTTCGCGATGGTTGCCGCTAGCGTTGCGCCACGAAACGGATGGACGCCGGTCGCCATTTCATAGAGCACAAGGCCGAGCGCATAGATGTCAGTACGAGCGTCCGCTCGCTTTCCTTCTAGCTGCTCCGGAGCCATGTAGGCTATCGTTCCGCGCTGGAAACCTGGCGCCGTTTGAGCAAGCATGGTTTGCGTGAGCGCCGATTCAATATGACATGGCTGTTGCAACTGCTTGGCGAGACCGAAATCGAGGATCTTCATGCGGCAACCGCCGCTTGATTCCGGTGTGACCATGATATTCTCGGGCTTCAGGTCGCGATGGGTGACGCCGTTGTCATGCGCGGCGGTGAGGGCTTCGGTCAACTGGAGGGCTGCATCGAGGGTCTCGCTGAGGTTGAAGCGCTCGGACTCCAAATGCCGGCGCAACGTGTGGCCGGGAACGAATTCGTAGATGATGAATGCGGCTCCGTCTTGTTTGATGAAGTCGTACACGGTGGCAATGCCGGGGTGGTTCAGTGCGGAGGCGATGCGTGCCTCTGAGGCGAGGCGCTGCCGCAGAAGGTCGGATTGAGTGGCGTCCGCGGGCAGCATCTTCACAGCGACGGTGCGGTTCAGCCGCGTGTCATGGGCACGGAGTACAACGCCCATGCCGCCGCGGCCGAGCTCAGCTTCAACTCTGTAGCGGTCGGCTATGAGATCGCCCAGCATGGGTGGCGCAAAGGCCAAAACAATTGTACACGGACAGGTGGGGTTTGCGTGGGGCGGCGGGGACAAGGGCCAGGATTGGTCGGCATCCGGAAGTTGGCACGCAGAGTGGACCAGCGCCGATGGGGGATGCTGGTCGGATGAATTCGTTGTCAAGGGTTCGAGTCCACAACCGGGGTCACAGTCAAGTGGGGCCAATTCAGAAGAAACGTCTGAACTTCTCGTAATGAACTCAATCAGATATCGTGAAGTCGAGAAGTGCTCAGAATTGGCTCCCCGGGAAACGTGGTTTCCAACAACCTCTCCAACAACGTATGCCGGATTCGTCTGCACCTGGGTGTCGACCTCGGTGGTAGAGCGGAAGCACTCTGCCAATACGGCGTGCGACACTCGTGGATCCCATGCCGAGCGACGACGATACAGCGTTCAACACTTCTATGTGAAAATGTCGGAATCATGAGTCCCACAGTGATTGGCGCGCTGGTGGCAGCAACGGCTGCTGCAGTCGGATGGTTTGTTTCTTACCTTCTGACAACGATCTCTGCGAGGCGAAGCTTGAAATAGGCTGCAGCCCTCAAATATATTGAGCGTCAACTGGAGGAACTGTACGGACCATTAGCCTTCTTGATCTTGGAGGGGCGCCAGACCTTCCACGAGCTTCTGGCGTCTCTTGGACGCAACTTCGTATTCACGGGCGGGGATCCGCTACCTGATCACGAGCTGAAAACCTGGTTATTCTGGGTCGAGAACGACTTTTTGCCCCGCAACGAACGGATCAAAACGTTGCTGTCGACAAAAACTCACCTATTGGCCGGGGCCGATATAGGCAAGAGCTACTTAGCGTTCTTGGACCATTATAACTCTTGGTACATCAATCACTTGCGATGGCAGAAAGAAGGCTTTGCATACTCGTGGCACTCAAAGATCAACTGGCCGGAATCATTCGAGCAGGAAGTCCTGGACACGTTTCGAGAGCTGAAGGCCCGTCACGCTGACCTGCTCCGGGCGCAGCTCTGACACTGGCGATCCGGGTCTCCAGAATAGTGGGTGCTCCCGAGTGCTTTCTTCCACCCGATATCGGCTGGCATTAGCAACCGGTATCGCTGATTAGCAAGGGAGGGTAACCGGTCACGCTGCTTAGTACTGGCTCCCCGGCATGGATTCGAACCACGATTCAAATAAGCCTTCTGGAATGTGTAAGTTGCAGATTTTAAAAAGGTCGAGATTGCCTGATTGGACACGAAAGACTCCCATCGGTACAGCACCGGTACAGTCTTGGCGGTGATTCAGCCTGACCTGTAGCTGGATGTGACTGTTTGAAGCCCGCTTGCGTTCGGTCGCCCACACCATAGACCTGAAGCGACGGAGCAACGGCAGGGTCCGGGGGGCGAAGATTCTCGGTATTTTTTTCGACGCGACGTGTTGTCGCCACGGCGAGTGTGGCAAGCCCGGCTTCCGCCGGCCAGCAGGCACAGTCTCCAGCAGTCAGATATCGAAACTCGTTTCAAATCGGGCCCGCGCTTGGATTCGATCGAGTTCCGCGAACGAGCACTGACCACCAGTCAGTCAACTCGGACGGAGCTCCCGTGACTGGTCACTCTGCCGGCCGATGCACAGCGCGCGCACCAGTCATCGTCGGCGAATGAACGGGCGCGCGACGATGCGTTCACTGTATGCCGATTCCTTCCCATTTTTGGGGCCAATCTCGTCACTCGCCTTCTGTCCTTGTCGTTCCACTTTTCGAGAAAGTCCCGATCGACCGGCGCAGGGGAGCTTGCGCCGCCGAGCAATGCGTCGCCGTGGCAGCGCGCGCACTTGGAATTGTAGGCCGTCTGCCCTCGGCCGGCCTGCGGTTTGGAATAAACCCCATCCCACGCCGACCGCGATGCAGAGGCCGCCGCCATTGCCATGGCGCCCGCGGCGGTTGCCAGAAGGATCGGACCGATTACCAAACGCAGTTTTGACATCTGGATATCTCTCCAGTGTTTTCGCTGCCCTCCGGGGCTTCCCGACACGGATTCCAAGACAGTCCGATGTGATTCTATGGCGAATGGGCTGAATTTGCCGCTATTGGCAGGCTACTTTTTCATCGCCCGACAATCTCCAAAATTCCGGCGTCGGTGCCAGTCCATGCCTGGAACCCTTCGTGGCTGAGTCGGCCGGCTGCGTTGTTCCAGTGCAGGTGCGTGATTCTGCGATCGCCACCTTCATAAGCGTAGGTCTTGCCATCATCGCCGTAAAGCGTGAAGTCGCCGTCGGCGCCACGATACACCCGCACGCGGGCCAGTTTCTGCGTTTCGCTGGTGCTCTCGACGGGCTCTCCGAGGGGCACAATGGAACCGGCCCGAACGAATAGCGGCAGCGTGTCTATGGCGGCGTTCACTTTAATCGCCTGGCCGCCGTGGAACCGCTGGTTGGTCCAATAGTTGTACCAGTCCACGCCGGCCGGCAGGTAGACCGAACGGCTGGTTGCGCCCTGTTCCGTAACTGGGGCCACCAGAAACGCGGGGCCGAACATGTACTCGTCGCCCATCCCGGCCACATTCGGGTCGTCGGGGAAGTCCATGAATAGAGCTCGCATGTAGGGAGCGCCGGATTCGTAAGTCCGGTAGCCCAACGAATAAATGTAGGGCATGAGCTGGTAGCGCAGCTTCAGATACTTCTCCAGAATCGGCTCGGCCGCTTTTCCATAGGTCCAGACCTCGTTGTGCAAGCGGCTGCCGTGAGTGCGGAAAATGGGCAGAAAGGAGCCGTACTCGAACCAGCGGGTGTAGAGTTCGGGGTAGTCTTCATAGCCGCCGATATTGTCGCGCGCATCGGAACCATCCAGTAGCGGCGGATGTGCGGGATGATGCTCGGCCGGCAGGTATTGCCATCCGCCGATGTCGTTGCTCCAGTACGCCATGCCGGACGCGGTGAAATCGAGCCCGGTGGGGACCTGCCGCTTCAGCGTGTCCCAGGTGGGGTAGATATCCGAGGACCAGAACATGGCGCCATTACGTTGTGCGCCAAGGTAGGAATCTCGGGAGAGGATCAGCGCGCGTCGCTTCAAATCCCGGCGGAAGCCATCGTACAGAGCGGCCGTGTGAAATAGCGGGTAAATGTTGAAGTAGCGCGTGCCGGGTCCGACGTGGAAATAGGCGCCGTTAGGAGGCAAGTCCGGTTCAGTCTCATCTGCCCAAAGCGAGTCGAAGCCCTTGCTCAAGATGTTGTCGCGGATGGTTTCCCAATACCAGCGGGCCGCTTCCGGATTGGTGGTATCGATGTCGGAACCGGCGCGGTCGTACGGCAAACCGTTAATGGGTGTGCCGTCGGCAAGGTGTATCAACCAGCCATTCTTGAGCAATAGGTCGTAATAGCGGTCTTCGGGGACAAAGCGCGGCCACACGCTGATCATCGTCTGCAATCCCATTTGGTGGAGCTGCCGGTTCATCGCCGCCGGATCGGGCCACTTCAAGGGGTCCATATCGATTTGGCCCATCTTCGTCCAGTAGAACCAGTCGACCACCACCACGTCGAGCGGGAGATGGCGGTCGCGATAGCCTTTGGCGACCGCCAGCACTTCATCCTGCGAACTGTATCGCTGCTTGCACTGAATAAATCCGTAAGCGGCTTTCGGCAACATCGGCGTCGTCCCGGTAAGCTGCCGGTAGCCCGCGTAGATTTCGTCGGTTGTGTTGCCGGCGATCACGAAGAACGATACCCGGTCGCCCACTTCGGAGGTCCAGCGGGTCTGCTCGTTAAAGCCTGGCTCGATAACTGTCTTGGATGGATTGTCCCAGACAATTCCATAGCCTTTGTTGGTGACCAGAAACGGTACGCAGATGCTGGGGGCAGCGGTGGCGGTGTAATTGTGCCAGCATTCGATTCTACGGCCCCGATGATCGAGAAATCCCTCGTGGTTCTGACCCAGGCCGTAGTAGTGTTCGTCGTCGGGCGAAACGAAGGTCGCACCCACCTGGTAAAACGGCGGGTCCGAAGGACGCTTGTCATTCAATACGCTGGCGTTGCCGTCCTTGTGATTGGGCACGGACATCGACCAGTCCGTCATCTCCGCCAGTTTCTTGCCGGCGGGGGTGGTAATGATGATGTGCGCGGGAGGAGCGGAGCCGTTGAAGAACTTGGCAATATCCAATTCCGTCGCCAAGGGCTTATGCGGACGATTCGCCGCCACCGTAACCACCAGGCGCTGCGAACGGTACACGTCGCCCTGGGCTTCCTGCTGCCGGCTCCAGCCCTCCGCGGACGGGCTTGCGACAAACCCGTAGCCCGGCGCGGACGTGGCCGGTTCCTTGAAAAGGCTTAGGCTGACCCGGATGATATTGGGGGCATAGGCCTGGAGGACGATCGTGCCGCCATCCCGGTCCAGTACGATCTGCGGTCTCTGGGCGCGTGCGTCGCCGCTGACTAACATCGCGGCCAACGTAGCTGCCGCCAGGCGTACTGTGAGAATCATAAAATTCTGGATTTTCATTTGTCCTTCACTTCAATTGTTTTCTCCAACCGCACGTCCGCGGAAGAGGCGCCCAACATGATACGGACACTGCCGGGTTCCACTACAAAGCTGTGCTTGCCCGCGTCCCAGTAGGTCAGATCGGTCCCCTTCAGGGTTAACCGGACGGTACGCGTTTCGTTCGGCCGCAGCGTGATGCGCTGAAATCCGCTCAGTTCCTTTATGGGCCGTTCCACCGCGGAATTGAGGTGCTTAACGTACAGTTGCAGTACCTCATCGCCTTCACGGGTCCCGGTATTTTTGATGTCCACGCTCGCGACCACCTCTCCCGAGGCAGTCAAGGAATCGGCCGACAGACGCAGGTTGGAGTACTCGAATGTGGTGTAGCTGAGGCCGAATCCAAAGGGATACAGGGGTTGCCCTTTGAAATACATATAAGTACGACCCTTCCGGATGTCGTAGTCCATCATGGGCGGCAAATCGTCCAATGACTTGACCCACGTGGCCACCAGCCGGCCGGCCGGATTATAGTCGCCGAATAGCACATCTGCTAAAGCACTACCTTCTTCCTGGCTGGAGTGCGCCATGTGGAGAATCGCGGGAACGTTCTCCTGAACCCAATTGATGGCGTAAGGGAAGCTGGAAATCAGTACGACGATGGTCTTCGCGTTAGCCGCTTTCACTCTGCGGATGAGGTTGAGTTGCGCCGGTTCCAGGTCGATGGACTTGCGATCCACGGCTTCCTTTCCCTCGCTGGGTAAGGCGCACCGCCCGAATGGCCCGTTGCAGGTGGGATGATTACCCACAAACACGATGGCGACGTCGGATTCGGCGGCGAGATTGGCTGCATTACCGTTGTTATCGTCCGGCGCAAAGCGGACCCTGACGTTGGGTCCGACCTTATTCCGGATTCCTTCCACCGGCGTCACGGCATAGGGCGGCATGCCGGCATACCAGTCGACCAAAACGTTGTCGCCGAACGGCCCGATGACGGCAACCGACCGGAGTTTACTTTTGTCCAGAGGCAGAAGTCCGTCGCTGTTTTTGAGCAGGACGATGGATTCCCGAGTAACCTTCAAAGCCAGAGCCCTGTTTTTCTCTCCGTACCAGGGTTCCTCGTTGTTCGATATCTTGTCGTAGGGCGACGTCCCGGGAGGGTCGAACTCGCCCAGCCGCATACGCATCCGTAGATTGCCGCGAATGTTGCGCTCGATATCGGCCTCAGTCACCAACTTCTTGTCCAGGGCGTCTCTCAACGGTGCGGCGAACTGATCGAGAAACACGCTGATGCCGGCCTTCACGCAGCCGGCGACCGCGGCTGTAGGATCCGGATAATAGTGGAACTGGCGGGTGAGGTTGGGAAGAGAGCCGGCATCAGTGCTCACCATTCCATCGAACCTCCATTCCTTCTCCGCGATGTCCCTGATAAACGGAGATACCGTGTTGGGAATCCCGTTAACCGCGTTGTACGACGCCATGAACGATTGCGCATTCGCCTCTTCAATGCCCACGTGAAACGGAAGCAGGTAGTATTCGCGAAGGTTCCGTTCATCGAAATCGGAGGAAGACCTGGTACGGGCATCCTCATTGCTGTTGGCCAGGAAATGCTTCATCGTCGAGGCCGACAGCAGATACTTCGGGTCGTCACCCTGCAGTCCCTTGATATAACCCACCGACATTTTCCCGACGAAGTAAGGATCCTCTCCGAACGATTCTTCGGTACGGCCCCATCGGGGGTCTCTGGCCAGATCCACGTTGGGGGCCCGAATGACGAGGCCCACACGGACGCCATTGTACTTCTTGAAATACACCCGAGCTTCATACCCCTCTACCGCGCCGGCCTGGCGAAGGATCTCGGGATCCCACGTTTCGCCCAGTCCGACCGACTGCGGAAAGGTGGTAGCCGTGACGCTGCCGCCCCGGACCCAACCCAAGCCGTGCAGTCCCTCGGTCCAGTTGGTGAACGCCTTGATTCCCAGACGTGGGATGGCCGGCTGGACCTGTCCCAGCATGCCGATCTTCTCGTCCAGCGTCAACAAGGAGACGATGTTGTCGGCCCTTTGTTCGATGGGCAGTTTCGGATCCTGAAACGGGTAAGTCCCGGGTTGCGGCGTCTGTGGTTGTGCCCAGATCACAACCGCGGTAAACCCTGCGGCCAAGGCCGCGACGGCGATCGATCCTGTTAGTAGCTTCATGTCTGCCCTGTTACACGCTGGCGCTATTCACGCTAATCGTCTTTTGCACCTTGACGTCCGCCGAGGAGCCACCCAGCATCAGGCTGACCTTGTCATCCTCCACACCCACTGCTTCTTCTGCGCATCCCAGTAGGCCAGATCCTTTGCCTGAAGTGTCATCCGAACGGTCTTCGTCTTGCCTGCCTTTCACAGCGTCGCCAGGACTACGACATTCTTCATGGCGATTGCTCCTTGCCACTCCGGACAGCGTCGATTGTAGCTCTAATTGTCTTTCCTCTTAGCGCGCTACCAGATGGACCGGGCCAAGCAAGCCAGAGGCCGGCCCGCGATCGCTTACCGACGCGGCAGGCGGAGCACCCGGACCGCGCCCGGCCACAGTTGTGCGCACTTCCACTTCGAGCTCGTTGGAACCCGCTTTCATGAGATTGGTCACTTCCCAACGATAGGGCTGCCAGCCGTGGGCCTCCAATTCTCTCCCGTTCAGTGTCACGCGCGCGTAGTCGTTTACAGCGGCGATTTCGAGAAACACCCGTTTCCCGGCGGGCGCCGCGGAAGCCGTGAATTGCTTGCGATACGTTGCCGGACCGGCAAACGATTGCGTGCCCAGATCCTCCCACGATTTCAGCGAGGTAATGATCTGTTTGCCGTTAAGGTCCAATGTCCAGTCTCCGCCCAATTCCGCCAGTATCGTGCCTGCTGCGAAGGACGGCTCCGGCGCGCGCACCCCGGTGGGAAGCGGCCCGATCACAACTACCTTGGCTTCATAGGGCCCGAGCACCAGCGGAAAGCGCACCGAATCACCGTCGGCAGTGGCGGAGAGCGGATGAATCTCGCCAGTTGCCAGGTCCCATGTTTGCGCCTGGCCGTTGCCGGCGACAGTTGCCACGCGGGATTCCGCCTGGTTGCTCTCATTGAAGAAGAAGTACATCTCGGCGTCGCGCCAGCTCCGGTGGGTGTATGTCAATCGCGGGAACCCGGCGTCCAGTTTCACATCGGGCTTGGGCAGCGCTGCCAGCACACGCGCGGTGATGTTGTCGGATGGTTCGATGAGAGTGGCGAAGCTCAAGTCTGGTACGTCCTTGGCATTCAGGAACGTCTTGTCCACGATCAGCCCCGGAGTGTTGCCTACGAAAATCGCCTTGCCGCCCGTTTTGACGAAAGCCTTCAACCGTTCCAGGCCGGAGCGCGTGATCACCGTCATGGACGGAAAGATAATCGCCTTGTAAACCTGTCCGCTGAGGTTCTTGAAACCAGCATTCTCGATTGTGGCTACCGAGCTGAGCGACTGTTCGTCGAAGTAATCCCAATCGATCTGGTGTTCGAGCATCTGCCAGCCCAGCTTGGTCGTACTGCGGTCGGCCTCCTGGTCGCCCATCCATATGCTGTTGCCGGGATGGTACAGACCAACCTGCGCCGCCGGACGTCCGATAGCCATCAGATATCCGCCCCGATTGGCATACCATGCCACCATCGCGGCCTGCGGCGGTGCCGCGAACGTCGCGGGCGCCGGAATGGAGGGGTCGCCGCCGCCGCGCAACACGGGAACGCGGAGTTGCAGAGCCGTTACGCCGCGCACCAGTTGAAAATCCAACTGGTACTTGCCGTCGATGCCCACACCGCCGCCTTCTTCGGCCCAGATTTTGGGTCTGCCGAAGAGATGCGCCGCCGATGACGCCAGTTTGGGGAAATTATTGTTGATGTTCCAGGTCCCGTCCGGCCGGTGCACGGCATCCGGAACAAGCTGGTTGAGGTTGTCGATTCCTGGCACCTCCACGTACCGGTTGTCGCGGAAGTAGTCGCCTTCGCTGTGCTCCAGCGCGATCATGGTCTCTTCATGGTTCAGGTGCACCAGGTATTCCACGTTGTGCTTCCTGCACCACTCGGCCTGCTCTCCGAAAAAGCTGTTTTGGAAGATCGCGCTCCACACGTCATAATAGTCGGCTCGGGCCCGGCGCGTCTCTTCCGTGGTTTCCGCTCCTCTACCGACGAAGAACGAGGGGATGTAAGGCTTCAGGTCATAACCTTTCCGCTGCTCGAATTCCTGCAGCAGTTTCGGAGTCCAAGGAATGGCGCTGCTATAGTCCGGCTCATCGCCGAAAAAGCCCAGAACGATTTTGCCAAACTGACCGCCTACCGCCTGCCGGTAAGTTTCGTGTGTAATCTTCAGGAAGGCGCGGGTGGCTTCCGGGTCTAGGTAATCGATCAGTGAGTAGAGGGCATCCTTTGCCCGCGTCCCGTCTTCGCGATTGAAGTTCCGTGTCGGTGAACTAACGTAAATGTGCCTCACGAAGACTACTTCCCAGGCAAGGCGAGGCTCGTTGGGGGTCGACCCTTGGGCTGGCACGGTCCATTTGAGTTGGCCGTCCGGTGGAACCGGAATAGGGATGACGCCCTGTATTTGTTGGTCGGTGGACGTCTTGGTTGCGAAAATTGCCAAAGTGTCGGGCGGCGCCGGCATGATGAGCGTCTGGCCGGGCACCACGTGGACCCGGATATCGGCAACAATTCCCTGCATGGCGAGTTGCGGGTATTGCCGGCTGATGTTACCCCCGGCAAAGCCGCTCGGGTAGTCGGATTCGTCCTGGATCCACAGCCTCATCCCGCGCTTCGCCGCTTCCTCCACCGTGAACTTCACTTGGTCAATATGGTCGGGCGAGAGGTACTTTGGTGCGCCACGTCCCGGCGAAAGGTTTACCACGAAAATGCCATTGGCCGCGAGGCGGTCGAAATCCCGGACGATTCTTGCCCGAACTTCCTGCGGGTCGGGACCGTTCCAACTGGCAAACGGCTGGATGGCGCCGTATTCGCGGGGCGGCGTTTTGAAGTTCGCGGCTACCTCGCGCAAGGAGGGAGTCGTGATCTGTTGCCACGGCCTTTGCGCCGGCACTTCGAACGGGAAAAGGAAAAATACCAGTGTTCCGGCGAGACTTCTCAGCTTCATGCATCTGCCTCCGGTAACGGCGCTGATTATAACAAGATCATCATTTCGAAATTTCGAAAATCAGGCCGACTCGTTGCTGCGCATCTGGCGCGGTGGCTACAATAGCGGCAAGGTCGATTCGACAAATAATCTCTACTTGAATACCGAATGCGGAATCAACCGGGTCTCCGTTCGTTCCACGCTTTCGCCGGGTATGATCACGGTCAGCGCCAGTCGTCCAGGCCTGCAAGTCCGCGCAAATCAAGCAAGATTGTCGCCAAGCCGGTGAAGATCGTCGACGGCCTGGCGGAAAACTGACATGAGACCTGGCGCATCCCGGCCCGGTGGAGTAAGCTCGATGTCCCCGCCGAACCCGCGGCCGATGCGTAGCGGCCGTACGGCCAATAGGGCGCCGAGGATCGGCTCTTTATTTCAAATCGCCGAAATGCACCGCTTCGGGAACACTCGGCTGGTCGAGTAACTGAATCGTAGTCGACGGACCGAGATCCACCGGGTTCCCCCACGCGCGCAATGCCCATACCACTTTCTTGTCCGGCGTAACTTCCAGCGCCTGTACGGGCCCGCTGGCCGGATCCGCTGGCCCGTTCCACTGGTTGAACCAGGTGTTGATGAGCGTGTTCCCGTTGGGCAGCCGCTTCGCGATTTGCATCGAGTTGAACAGGTAGTCCGGCACATCGGCGGGCGTGAACTCCCAAACCGTTGCCCCGGCGGGGTTCACCTCGCGAACCAGTCTCGCTCCCGCCATCAGAGTGTTGCCGTTCTTCAAACGCTCCGCCGACCACGTGGCCGCGCCCGGCGAGTACGACCATAGCTCCTTCCCAGTAGAGTCGTACTCGACGATCTTCTGCATGTCCATATGCGCCACCAGCAACGTGCCGGCATCGGTGAGCCGGGCATGGCGGAAGTGGCCGTGCACACTTTTCGGATTCTTGACCGGGACGACAAACTCGCGCTCGGTCTTGCCAGTGACGATGTTCACAACAATGACTTTCGCCGGGTCGCCGTTTTGCGCGTAGAGCACCTTATCGGTGCCGATCGGCTGCGCCGTATGGATCTCCGTGCCCGCCGGGGCGTCATAATTCCAGAGCACCTTTTTATTGCGGTCGATCAGCGTGACGCCGAATTGGTGCGCGAAAAGCACGTTTCCGTTTGAAAGCAGGATGGCATCGCTGATTTCGCCCTTTCCCGCCGGATCGTGAAACTCCCAGGCAACCTTGCCGTTGCGCACGATATACATGTCCTGGGTCTTGGCCTCTCCGGCATAGAAGAAATCATGCTGCGCCAAACCGTTCCCGGGCAGGACGCTGGGGAAATTGGGCTTGGTGTTCTGCGCGCGGGCTGTCCACACCGCCCCGCAAGCCAGGATGAAGACAGTGAAGTGTTTCATGTTGATGAACTCCATTCAGCGGTAACGGTAGAGCTTGATTTTCTGAATCGTGTAGCGGTCTCCCCCGAACCAGAGAGCCTTCCACTCCGGGGTTTCATCGCCATTCAGCCGGCGTCCGGGCACCCAGCGGCCGTTGACGTATTGGCCTTCTTCCACTACCGCCAATCCCACGCTTTGGGTTGGGTCCGCGGCCGACTCGACGTAGACATTCATGCTTCTGCCCACGATCACATAGTCGTCCGAGCCCAACTGGATGAACAAGGCGGCCACGCGGTCCACGGCGGGAGCGACGGGCGCATTGGGGTCCTGACTGCGCTCGGCGAACCGGGCCTCGATTGTGTAGTCGCCCAGCCGCACTTTGGATCTCGGGGTCTCCTTGTCCACCAACACGGCCGTAACTGTATCAAGCCCCTGCCTCTCCAGAATCAGCGGCGCCACCTGCGAGAGGACTTGATAGCCTCTGGCAAGCTCACCCTCCGGGTTCGCGAGCCTGTCGATTCCGAATGGCGAGTAGCCGATACCGTCATACTTGCCTGCGGTCGCGATCGCCTGAGCCACGCCGCGAGCGTCTCCCCTGGACTCAGGGATGAATAGCGGATTGCCGGATTGCTTGTACCATGCGCACCAGTCGTCGTAGTTCGGGACGTGAACGTCCGGTGCGAGAATGTCGATCGCAGGCCCTCCCGCCCTCCAGGCATCCATCACCTCGGGCAATGGACCGCCGCTCGGAAAGCCGCCGGGCTTGTCCTCGTTGGGCTTGAACGATCCCTGGCGCAGCCAGGTGTTCACGAACATCGGCAGCGGATATTCGGCTTTGCCCGCCGCCGCGACATGGCCTACGTAGCGGGCGTAGTTCCACGCCATGAACAATTCGTCGGTCTCCATGCCGGCGCCGAAGACTTCTTCCCAGCTTCCGGCGGTCTTGAAGCCGGAAGCTTCCCAGCGCTTGTGCAACTCGGGAATCAGCGTGTCTTTATGCTTTTGGAGGTACTCCATGAAGTCCTTCGGCACGGCCGCCGCGAACGCGCTGTTGGCTATCCGCGAGTGATCGCGCGACGGGCCGAGGACTCCAACTTCGTTCTCCACCTGAATCATGATGACCGTGTGGGCCTCTCCGTCAACTTCCCGGATGTGCTTCATCAGCGCCGCAAAAGCCTGCGAGTCGGCGTCCCGATTGGCGTCGCTCAGCGTGCTGAGAGTCGGTAGGCCTTTGCCTGTCTCGTCCTGGATAAGGGGAAACCGCTGTTGGTTGGTCTTCACCCAGACCGGCTGGTAGGTAGACTTGCCGTTCTTCCAACTCCCGAACCAGAGCAAGATCAGGCGCAGATTGTATCGCCGGGCATCCTGAATCAAACCATCCACGAGGCTGAAGTCGAACTGGCCTTCCTCGGGTTCCATCAGTTCCCAAGAGACCGTTGCCAGCACGGTATTGAGATTGGTGGCGGCGATTTTCGGCCAAAGCGGCCGCAAGTACTCCATGCTCGATGCGCTGGAGTTGTTCAACTCCGCGCCGAGGACCAGGAACGGTTTGCCGTCGACGATCAACTGCGTGGCGGTGCCCTGCTTCTCGAGGTGCGGAATATTCGTCGAAGGTTTCGACTGCGAAAACACCACGGACGTGACCGCTAGCACGATCGCCGTAAGTGCTGGAATTCTATTCATAGCGGTAGACCACCACACGAAGAATGGTATTCGGGCGGAGCGCGAGGATTTCGCCCTGGCCGATATCATCGCCGCCGAGCTGGCGCGTCACCACCCACTTGCCATCGACGAATTTGCCTTCCTGCACAATGCCGAGCCCCACGGTTGCCGGCCCGGGCGTGTTCGCCGTGAACGCGATCCGGAAGCCGCCGCCGCCCAGATAGTATTCATCGGGTCCGGCTGCGATTAGAATTGCGGCCGCTTCCATGGGCGCCTGGCCGGCGCCGCCGCGGCCCGGTTGCGCCGCGGGGGGCGCTGACTGAGCCTGCTGCGGCTTCACCGGCTCGGGGGCGATCGGCACACGGCCTCTTCCTGTGTAGCTAAGCTCCAGAGTATAGTTCCCCAAAGCAACTCGCTTCGGCGCATCGCCCTGGTTCAGCCGCACCGCAGTGATGGAATCCTTGCCCTGGTGCGCCGCAATCATCGGAGCCATCTGCTCAACCAGGCGGTAGACCGCCGCCAAATCGCTGTCCGGGGTTACTCCTCTCTCGATTGCGAAAGGCGAATAACCGATCGCGCCATACTTGCCGAACGCGGTCAGAACGTTGGCCGGGTTGGTCCCCGTCTCCGGGATGAATAGTGGGTTGCTGTTACGTGTGAAGCGATCGCAAACTTCGTCGAAGTACTCCAGGTAAAGATCCGGCGCGAGAATATCGACCGCCGGTGCGCCGGCGCGCCACACATCGTGCACCTGCGGCAGCGGGCCGCCGCTCGGATACGTCCCAGGCCATGCCATGTTAGGTTGCTGCAGCCATGCGTTCACATACATCGGAATGTTGTATTCCGCTTTACCCTCCGCCACTACCTTGTCCACATATCGGGCGTAGTGCCACGCCATGAAAATTTCATCCACCGGCCAGTGCAGCTTTCTCCAGCCGGTCTGATACTCCTCCTGGCCCAGCGGAGGGCTATTGGTCTGGATAGGCATCTCGACACTGTCGGGTTTGCCTGGTCCGAAGACCTCTTCCCATGTGCCGGATGCTTTGAAGCCGTTCGCGCCCCAAACCTCCCGCAGTTCCGGGGCAAGCGTGTCCTTGTGCTTTTGGAGGTAGTCCATCAATTCCTTCGGCACCGGTCCGGCAAAGGCCTTGTTGGCGGGCTCCGACCGGTCGCGCGAGTCGCGCAGCACGCCCACTTCGTTCTCCACCTGCATCATCAGGACAGTGTGCTGCTGGCCGTCCACCTCCTTGATATACCGCATCAAGGCACGATAGGCGCGCGCGTCCGCATCGCGGCTGGCATCGCCAAAAGTGCTGAGCAGTTCGATGCTCTTGCCGCCCTTGATCTTGATCCGGGGAAATCGCCTGTAATCCTGCTTCACCCAGAGGGGAGGATAACTCGACAGACCGTTCTTCCAGCTGCCGAACCACAGGAACACCAGTTTCAGGTTGTTGCGCCGCGCCTCCTGGATGAGACCATCGACCAGCGCGAAATCGAAGCGGCCTTCCTGTGGCTCTATCTGGGCCCACGATACGGCCGCCAGCACGCAGTTCAAATTGCCCGCCACCAGCCGAGACCAGATAGGCTGCATGTTTTCCAAGCTGCTGGCGGTGTTGTTGCCCAGTTCTCCAGTAAGCGCGAGGAACGGTTTCCCGTCGACGATTAACTGGGTCGCGGTTCCTTGCTTTTCGAGATGTGGGATCCCCGCGGCGGTCTGCGCATAGGCCTGGACCGCGATCGCACTGGCGCAGCAGGCCAGTGCGACGCACGAAAACATTCTCAGTTTCATGTTTGCTCTCTTGCCTCACTACTGGAATTTCATCGGAACGGAGATATCCCAACCAGCTTTAGTCAACTGGTCGACGCTCTTGACCACGGTCCCGTTCAGCTTCACGTTCTTAAACAAGATCGGACCGACGTTTTTCCCTGTAATCTTGGCGGGCCGGCTGGGCGTATAGAAGGTGCAGTTCTCGAAAACAAAGTTGGTCAACTCCGAATCGCCGCCATCGATGTAGATCTGCCCGCCGTCATGCTCCCACGTGCAGTTCAGGAAGCGGAAGTCATCCAGAGCCTGCTTACTGCTCGCGCGGGTAGGATAGCCCCGCCCCGCGAAGTAGGCGGGAGTAAATTGAATCCAAATGGCGAACTTATTCGAGGTCGCGACGAAATGCACATCCTCGAAACGCACATGCTTAGCCGCCGGGATAGAGCCGTATCCCAGAACCAGCGCCGAAGTGTAGCCGTAATTCACATACCCCTTCACCACCACGTCTTCGAGGCCGGCGCCGGCGCCCCCATAAAAGGCAAACGTGTCGTCCATCGTCATGGAAAACCCGTTTTCGATGAGGATATGTTTGCTGCCGCCGGTGATGTCATAAGCATCGTCGTGGTACTGCTGCTTGCGGTTGATGAGCTTGATGTTCCTGCTGGTGAAACTGTCGGTGTTGCTGACCGTCACCGTCCAATAGGCGGACCGCAGAAGGAACAGATCCTGGAAGGTGACGTTCTTGCAGTTGTTGATCACGTAGCCCTTGACGCCATTCCCATGAGGATCATTCACCAGTCCTTCCGGGGTTCTGGCGCGCCCGTCACCGGTATCGGGTTGGACATCGTGCCACAACCACGGATAGCCTTGCATGTCGACGGTTCCACGGCCCATCAGGCTGGCATTCTCCACGTTGTTGAACACAAACAGCGCCCGCTGTACCCTCCCAGGACCACCCGTCGTCCCGGGCGGCAAGACATAATCCGCATTTTTGGTGGATCCCTTGATCACCGCGCCTGTCTCGACGTAAAACTTGACATTGCTCTTCATCATCACCAGGCCGGTCAGGTAAACGCCACCCTTCGGGAAAAAGAGCATGCCGCCCCGGGGTCTGGCGGACACGTCGCTGATGGCCTGATTGATCTTGGCGGTCTCGACGGTCTTACCCGTATTGTCAATGTGGTAGTCCATGATGTTGACCACATTGGGGTCGCCAAGTTTGGGAGCATTGGCTTCGGGCGCATCGGCAAACAGCAGCAATCCGGTGCCTGAGAAAAGCGGCTCTTCGTTGATGAAAATCACCAGATAACGTGGCCGGTCGAGGTCGAAGCTGACCGTATTGCCCTTGATCTGCGGCTGGATGTTGTACGCGATCGGCCGGATGTAGCAGGTGAACATCCCTCTCGCTGACGAGGTTGGTAATCGTGACATGAACCTTGCCGGTCATGCTGAAACTGGCATAGTCCATCCAGTTGAACTGGTTGTACGTTGGATAGCGATACGTAAAGATGGGCTGCCCATCCACGGCCACCTGATAGGCGAGGCTCGGAGACGCTCCGGGATACGGAGGAGTCGGAATGACCGTAGCGAAGCTTGCCGCCGGACAGAGCATCGCCAGCATTACAATCGCGGGTACTATTAATCTGTTCACCACTGTGTTCACCTCCTGATTGAGACGAATTACGTCAAGAGCGGCGTCTGGCGCAGTGAAACGGACGTATCGAGAGCGGGGCATTCCACTCTGACGCGCTAGAGTAGCAGGCATTCGCGGCGGCAACAAGCCCAGTCTTGCGCGCGGGACAACTGGAAGCTACCATTTGCGGCAGCGGGCTCCCGTTGAAACGGCGCCGCTGATGCCCACCGCTCGACCATGCCGGCGGGCAACAGCCTGTTGATGGGACACGTGGCGGTCGCAAAGAGGGCATCCAGGTTCGGGGCGGCGTGGGGCTGGCAAGAAAGAACGAACGACCGACCCATGAAGATTTCGTCCGTCGCGAAACCCTGGGGCCCCAGGCGCGGAGCCTGTGACGCTACGCGTCTCGCTTACAACCCAACTAGGAGCTGAGATGAGAATCACAAAATCGCGATTCGGAACGATCGCACTTGTAGCGGTGGGCATGTTCCACTGCGGCGGTCCCGCTGCCTATGCCCAGACGGCGAACCACTACCGGAACTTCAATAGCGCTATCTACGTCGCCATAGACGACATGCGGCGCATGGCGGCGGATCCGAAATTCATGCAGGACAGCTTCGATGTCGTGCACGCTCACATCAAGTTCAACAAGGTCTGGCTGGAGACCTACCGCTCGGACCAGGAGATCGGCGAGGCCGATGTCCGCAAGGTCAAGCAGTTCTTCGAGAGTAAGGGGATTCGAACGTCCGGCGGCATCATGGCGGTTCTGGGAGCGCCGGGCGACGGGATCCGTTCCTTCTGTTGGTCCAATCCGGCACATCGCGAGCGCTTCCAGAAACTGGTGGCCTTCTCGGCCGGTATTTTCGACGAACTCATCTTCGACGACCTGTTCATGTATAACTGCCGCTGCGACCTGTGCCAGCGAGCCAGGGGAAACCGGAGTTGGACCGAATTCCGCCTGGCCGTCATGAAGGATGTCGGTGAAAACCTGGTGGTGAAGAACGCCAGAAGCGTCAATCCCAGGATCAATCTCATCTTCAAACCGCCAAACTGGTACGAGCAATACCAGTTTTCCGGCTACAACCTGGAGGCGCAGCCGAAGGTCTTCGACATGATCTACGCCGGCACTGAGACCCGGGACGCGGAGAACACCGTGCAGCATCTCCAGCCATATCAGAGCTACGGACTGATGCGGTACTTCGAGCACATCAAGCCGGGCAAATTCGGTGGCGGCTGGGTGGACCCCGGGCAACGCCAGACCCTCAACCGCTTCGCGGAGCAACTGGAGGACACGCTGTTCGCCAAACCGAAAGAGATCACCATCTGGAGCTGGGGAGGGCTGCTTGAATCCATCCGGCAAGGCGACGGATCCGCCAAAGTGACGAGCATCCTTGCAGCCGTGGCCGGCGATGCTTACGAGAAACTGGATTCGTTCCTGGGCAAACTGGGTCAGCCGTACGGCGTGGCCAGTTACAAACCCTACCATTCTTCCGGCGAAATGTACCTCCACAACTACATCGGGATGCTTGGCATCCCCATGGATTTGTATCCCGAGTTTCCGGACGACCGCGACACGATCCTCCTCACCGAACATGCCAAGTCCGACCCGCAGATCGCGGACAAGATCTGGAAGCACCTCAACGCCGACAAGACCGTCGTGATCACCACCGGGTTGCTCAAAGCACTGCAAGGCCAAGGCATCGAAAAGATCGCGGAGGTGGAGTATACTGGCCGCAACGTGATCACGAACAAGTTCACGTTCCGGCGGATCATGGATGAGGAGCCGGCCAACTACTACTACTCCCAGAGCGATATCGTCCTTCCACAACTGGCCTACGGGCTGGTGGATACCGAGGAGATCATTCAGGCGATCTACAAGGAGGACGGCCGCTACCCGGCCCGGTGCGCTACAAGATTTTCGTGAATAAGGCGAGCGCCAGACTCTTCGACCTGCGGACCGGTGCGGAGTTGCGCGGCTACGTGGATGGCGACGCAAGTGTCTTCGAAGTCCTACAGATGCCGCGCACGTACGCAGCGTATCGCTTCGAGATCGGCCACTAATAGGTGGCAAGCGTGACGCGCAGCACCACGGGTTCCTCGCCAAAGCGGAGGCCAAAGTCCGTCGCATCTCCATTCTGGCTGCGCAGGAGCTTGAAGACGCCGTTGTCATAGATTCCCTGTTCGACGCGCAGGAACTGCCGGTGCTGCCATTTACCGTCAATCAGGGCGGAGGGAATCTGTCCGGTTCCCTCTACGATATGCTGCGACCCGCGTTGCTGCGCGGTTCCGGCCGGAAAGAGGTCGACGGTGCAAAAATATCCGGCCACCAGAAACTGGTTGTCACTAAGTTGGGCCACCAGAGCGCGCCCCTTCGGCGTCGGATTCGACCCGGCCGTGGAGGGACCGTAGAGGGCCGTTCCGTACGTCACCACTGCATTCCAGGATCCGAACGGCAGCGTCTGCCTGGGGTCGCCCTGGTCTCCGCCCTTGAAGTGCAGCGGCTCAGCCACGGCCTTGAGCTTCCCTTCGAAGTTGAGGCGGGCGATCTCCCGCTGCATCGGGCCGACCAACACGAAATTCCTCGCCAAATAAGGCACAGGTTCATTCCCGGATTCCGAATCTCCTATAGCCTGAAGACCGAGCATCGTGAAGAAATAGCGGGTAAAGTCGCCACTCGCCGGGTCGCACTGGAAACAACCGCTCTCCGGCAGGAATAGGGGATTGTCGTCGCGGCGATAGAGTTCCAGATCCTTCACATAGGCGGCAGGGTCGCCCTGATAATCGTCGGGTGCCAGAATATCGATGGCCGGCGCCACGGCTTTCCAGATGGGGATCACATTGTCGGTGGGGCCGCCGCTCTCGTAGGCGCCGGGAGCTCCCGGCTCACCGGGAGGGCCTGGATGGAACGGGTTGCGCAAAGCGTCGTTGACGTCCATGGGCAGGGGATAAACAGCCTTTCCCGCGGCCGCGACCTGTCCCACATATCTCGCTACCGACCAGGCGTTGAAGTACTCGTCGGCATTGGGACCAAACGCTTCCTGCCAGTTCGGAAATGAAGAAGCGCTCTTTATATGCATGGCCTTGAGAATCTCGGGCGGCACCGGAGCCTCGAAGAACTTCTGCGCAGCCGGAGAGAAATCGCGGACGCTCTTCCAGTTGCCGGGTTCATTCTCCACCTGAACCATGATTACGGTGCGCTGCGGGTCGGCTTCCTTAAGGTGTCCCATGACAGCGGCGAATGCCTTCTTGTCCGCTTCGAGTGACGCGGTGGCGAACGGTGAAGGCGAGTCCACTGCCTGCCCGTTCCGGTCGACCGCATGGAAATAGTGGACAGGGTCCAACAACATCCATTCGGGCATATAGTGCTGGCTGCCGTTCTTCCAGGTGGCGAACCACAGCAGTATGAGACGAACATTATGCTGGCGAGCTTCGGCCAGGAGCCTGTCGATCGACGAAAAGTCGAACTGCCCGGGCTGCCCTTCAATCTGATCCCAGTAGATCGGTATTTCGATCGTGTTGGCATGCAGGTACTCCATGGCAGCCCAATCTTTTGGATGCGAAGGCCAGGTACTCTCCAGGCCCAGGTCCTGATCCTCTACGCCCAGGATCAAAAATGGAGCATCGTCCACAAACAAAGCGAAGCGTCCGTCCTTCTGCACCAGACGGGGAATCGGACGCTCCGCGACCTGGGCGTGGAGCGTACCGATGACGAGCGTGGCCGCAAGAGCGGCCAGAATAGCGGAAGTCATTTTCATCTTTCGTACTCCTGTGTTGTTGGGGCGAATACCGATTTCCGTTTGGGCTTCCTGACGCAGAAGTATTGTACACCCAACCGATTCAATCAAGAACTGTTTGTCTTATTTGTCCCCGTCCCCCGCCTCTTGATTCCGATATCTGCGGGTATTATTCATGTCGGCCGCGGGTGTCGTTCGAGATTGGGGAAATGAAAGAAGCAGGTCCAGAAGAAGCGGTTGGACGTATCATCAACACCGGGCCAGGATGGCGAAATCGAAATCCTGGGAACAGGGCGTCAATCTACAGGAGTGGGACAGTGCAGTGCCCCGGGGCTGGACTGCCGTACACGATCCCTCGGCCCTGAGTGCCGACGTAGACGCGGCCGTAGATGCGCGGGTCGCCGGTGATCGTGCCGAGCGCGCCGAACTGGTGCGCATTGTCATTGATGCGGACCCACGAAACCCCCGTGTCGCCGGAGCGGAGAATCCCGTACATCCCGTTCACAGTGCCAACCACGTACACGGCCGGATAAGTGGCGCCGGGAGCCGCCATGCCGAAACCGACCAGCGGAGCGCTGTCAATGGTAGCGGGCCGGGTGAAGCTGGCGCCGGAGTCGGTCGAGTGGTAGAGACCACTCGAGGTTGGCAGCCAGAGATCGCCTTCGTGGCCCGCGACGGCTTTCGGATAGGCCTCCGCGGTCCATCCAGGAGACCCGATGTCTTGCGGCAATCCGGTGGCCTTCGCCGCAAACGAGGCGCCGCCGTCTACGCTGACGAACACGGAGCCGGAAGACGGGTCGTATCCATAGAATTTGTTCGGGTTCACGCGATCCGAGACGACTCGCAGACCAACGGGCGCGCCGGCCGAGGAGTGGAAGGTAGCGCCCTGGTCGCGCGAGTAAGCCGGTAGGGTATCTCCCGCCGCCCAGATAACGGTGGCGCCATCGGCGGATACGGCGACGGAGGCGACGTAGCCGTCCGCGGTGGGACCGAGACCGGCGCCGGGCGGCGTGGCCGCAAACTGCGTCCAGGTTGCACCGCCGTCGGTCGACCACGCGCCGGCGATGTGCCCGACGTAGTCCAGCAGGCCGACGCGAGCCATCAAGGCGGAGTTCGACTCGGCAAAGTCCAGCGACGCGACTTCGATCATGTACGGATTCTGAAACGGCACCGGAGAAACATTGAAATCGTCGTGGCGAAAACCGCCCTGGTCGGCCATCGCACTCAGCGGGTGAGCGCCGGACGGCGGGCTGACGACCTGGTGAATCACCGTTTCCTCGATTCCGTTCGCGCCCACATACCAGTGAGTGGTCTGTAAGGAATCCACCTGGGTCAGATCGTTGGTGGCCCATACCGAGTTGCCGGCATCATAAAGGGCGTGGTTGGAATCGAACGGATCGATTTCGAACGAAGCGTTCCACACCCCGAAGGTTACCTGGTAGTTCAAAAACGGCGACAGGGAGGTGTCGCGCACGGAATATTCCTGCAGGCTCGTCCAGGTTGTGCCGCCGTCCGTGCTGCGGAAGAAATCGTCCTCGGGCCACCAGCGATTCCAGGTGCCCACCATGACTGTTCCGTTGCGCTGGGCGTCCACACCGACGGCGCAGTAGCCGTACCACAAGTTAATCTGCGTGTCCGGCGGGGTGATATTGGTCCAGGTTCCGTCGTTGGTGTTGAGCTTGTAGACCGCCCCGTTGCTGATGCTGGAGAGCCCCGCCGAGTTGGCGTAGGTCACGTAGAGCAGACCGTAGCGCATGGGCCGCAGCGTCTCACCGTCAGGAAGGCTGGTGGGTTGGCCGGGCACCTGATACCAGGTGGCGCCGCCGTCGGGGAGCGATAGATGCCGCCAGTGTAGGCTCCCACATAAACGGTGCCACTGTGCCGCGGGTCGAACTTGACGAACACCACACCCACCAGGTTGAGCGTCTGCTTCGACGAATCGAGATTTAGCCCGCGGTCTCGCTCGCTGAGCATCTTGTTGAGATGAGCTTGCGCATCCCGCAGTCCGCCGTGGATGGTCTGGTTCAGATACTTTCGCCTCTTGGTTTCGGGGTCGCGGCCGCTGTATACGCGCACCAGCCAAGTACCGGTTTCGCGTCGGATGATCTGGCCGACTTTTCGTGCCATGGAAACACCTCCGCCAGTGCGGGGCGAAACAAACGGCACATCTGGTCTCGCGGCAAGAACATGTTTCAGTCGTGAGCTCAATGAAAGCCGGCCGGCATTCAGAACGTCACGATGCATCCCGGCTGCTTCTAAGCTGCCATTTCCAGAGAGCGAAAGGAGATCCGTAAGGCCAAGGAGAGTGCAGCAACCATGGATAGAGGCTGGCAGCGCCACCTCAAAACGCGTTATGGTTGGGGTGGACAAACACGGGACAACTGGTCTGCAGTCGAGGAGCGCTTCTTGATGGCTGAACGGCGGGCGCTGGTGCCGGCAGGTTATTCGAAGTTGCTAAGCGACCTGAAGCAGCGAATCCAGGACGCCCAACTGCGCGCTTCACTGGCGGTCAACCGCGAACTGGTGATTCTCTATTGGCAAATCGGGCGTGATATCTTGGCGCGCCAGGAGCGGGAGAGCTGGGAAGCAAAGATAATCGACCGCCTGGCTGCCGATCTGAAGACAGCGTTCCCGGAAATGAAGGGGTTTTCGCGCGGAATTTGAAGTATATGCGGGCCTTTGCCGAGGCTTGGCCCGAGGAGGCAATTGTGCAACAGCTTGTTGCACAAATTCCCTGAGGTCATAATGTCCGGATACTGGACCATCTCAAAGATCCGGCAGAGCGACAGTGGTACGTTCGGGCGACACTGCAACACGGCTGGAGCCGTGACGTTCTCGTGCATCAGATCGAGAGCGGGCTAATCCTGCGGCAGGGCAAAGCCGTAACAGATTTTGAGCGAGCCGTTCTGTTGCACGATTTTCGAGTGAATAGGAGACACACGCATGATGCAATCCAGGGTTCTGATCTTTCTGATGGCGGCTTCCTGTGCAACCGCAATGGCTCAGTCTGAATCGACGGTCTCCTGCGCAGATCTCGCCAATCTCAAAATCGAAAGCGTCGAGATTACCAAGGCAGCGCCAGTTCCCGCAGGCACAACCGTTCCGCCGATGTATCCCGGCGCCCGGAGCTCCGGCCCATTGCCTGCGCACTGCCGCGTGGACGGCGTCATCAACCGGCGCAAAAGGGCCAGTGGCGAGGAGTTCGGAATCGGTTTCGCGCTGGCTCTGCCTGAGAAGGAAGCCTGGAATGGGGACTTCATGATGCAGGGCGGCGGGGGCGGCAACGGCGTGGTGGCCTACCCGATGGGCGCATCGTACGCCGGTGACAAATCCGCTTTGCTGCGCGGGTTCGCGGTGGCTAGCACGGATACGGGACACAAGGCGAAGACGGGACCGTTTGACTTCTCATTTATGCGCGATCAGCAAGCGTATCTGGATTTCGCATATCTCGCCAATGCCGAGGTGGCCGGGGTGGCGAAGAAAATCATTGCGCGGTACTACGCCAAGCCTGTGGAGTATTCCTATTTTGTCGGCTGCTCGACCGGCGGGCGCGAAGGCATGATCCTGTCGCAGCGGTATCCAACAGTATTCAACGGAATCGTATCCGGCGATCCGGCCATGCGGACGGGCCTCTCAAATCTCGCCATCGGCAAGTGGATTCCGGTGGCGTATAATCAGGCAGCGCCCAAAGATGCGGCGGGAAAGCCGCTGATTGGCAAGCTGCTCACCGATGCCGACCGCAAACTCTTCATGGACGCGCTGATGAACCGATGCGACGCAAGGGATGGCGTGGCCGACGGGATGATCTTCGATCCGCTGGGCTGCGATTTCGATCCCGCGGTGCTGGCCTGCAAGAACGGCCGGAGCGATGATTGCATTGCGCCAGAGAAGATTGCGGCCATCAAGAAGGCCTTCGCCGGACCAAAGAACTCGTACGGCACCCAGGTGTACCCGGGATTTCTGTATGACGCAGGTATCGCGGAGACCGGTCCGGTCGGGGGCCTGCTCGCCCTCGGCACCAACGGCATCTTCGGTCCATATCCGACCGCGATGGAGATTGATGTCGACAAAGAGGCCCTGCACGCCTCCGATCCGCTGGTCGAGCCGGCATCAACCAACTTGTCGACGTTTTCCGCGAGTGGCGGCAAGATCCTGTTCTTCCATGGAGACAGCGATCCGTGGTTTTCACCGCTGGATACGCTCGAGTACTACAGATCGCTTGCCGCCACCAACGGTGGTGCGGACAAGGTGGCCGAATGGAGCCGGATGTTTCTGGTGCCGGGGATGCGGCATTGCGGCGGCGGCCCGGCGCTCGACCAGTTCGACATGCTCGACGCAGTGGCGAACTGGGTCGAGAAAGGTATTCCGCCGGAATCGGTTATCGCCACCGGGGAGGCATTTCCGGGACGAAGCCGGCCGCTGTGCGCAGATCCCAAGCACGCCCAGTACACGGGACAGGGAGACCCGAACGACGCTCACAGCTTCAGGTGTCAATAAGGGCAGCCGATCTCGCGACACAGCCGGGGTAGCCGGGCAGGGACCGCATTATGCGCGGCGCGACCGGCCTTGCCGGTCTCCCTCCAGTCGAATCGAATACCATCCGGTCCGTTTGGTTCGGGCCCAGGGCTACCGGCCAACGGCGCGCCGGTCTCGAAGTCGACGCGGGAACGACCGCATAATGTCAAGGTTGGCCCAGGGACTGGATGAGGTCCACCTCCATTGGACCAAGGACCACCGTGTCCTCAAACACGCGATTGCTGATGATTCCTTTCTTGACGCCGGTGATGGGGATTCTCTTCTCTTCCCCGGTCGTGTTTACAAAGAGAATCCGGCCATCGACAACCCTTGCGTAAACTCCCTCGGGCGTCCTGGGGCCCGGTTGAATACCTGCGACTGCGTAGAGATAGTTCATCAGCGGTCCGATCACGGAAGGATTCGATTCCGTCGCCAGATAGATCGCATTTCCTTTGCCGAACTTGTTGATCGTGACAGCAGGAGTATGGTCCGCGGTATTCGTGAATCGCGCAACGACCGTAGCCGTAGACGGTTCGAGAACTTCATAGCGATGCACTCCGGTCTCGATCGAGTCACCACCTAACTGGAATCTCAGTGCCGCCGGAAAGTCATAGAACGCGTTTGTCTTCAGTCCAAATACATCGCTCAAGCGGCCGGGCAGCGGCGAATTGAACCATTGCCCGTGCTCGTCAACTTTGGCCGAAAACGCGGTCATCAGAACGGTGCCGCCTCCGCTCACGTAGGCCCGAAGGGCCTTCGCACTTGCGGCGTCCATCAGGTAATCGGCCGGCACGACGACCAGCTTGTAGGGCGAAAGGCTATCGTGCCCGATGTTGACGATAGCCGTGTCAATGTTTGCACGGAACAGAGGCTCAAAGGCTCCTTGCACCTGTTCCGTGTAAGAAGGCTTGAAGTACTGAAGCGTCGTACTGGAGGGACCGTTTGGTTTTGAATCGACGAAGGAATCGAAGGAATATGCGATGGCCACTTCCGGATGCGTGTAGCGTGGGAACCCGAATTTCGAAATCCGCTTGAATTCAGAAGCGACACGCGCGAACTCGTCCACTTTCCAGGAGGGAGTGTCGTCGTGGTCGACCAGCCCAAAGAGCGCCTGCTCCTCTCCTCCAAGATGACTGTTGAAGGTCCATGCGAGCATCCCTTGCGCGCCCATCAGAAGCCCGAGATACGCGTACATCCGGCTTCGGCCCGGCGTTCCGTAGTAGCCTCCACCGCCTGCGGTAAATTCATTGAACCAGATGGGTGTGTCCAGATCGCCTTTCGTCATTAGTGCCCCAAACGCGCCACTGACCGGGTCACCCGGGTAGAAGCCCTCAGCACCGTAGGACACATAAGACTTATACGTGGCGAGATAATCGAAGCCTCGCCTCGATGCGGTATCCCACAGATTCGAGATCGATGGAACATCCGGCATATTGCGGTGGCGGATCGCATCGAGTTCCTCGAGCCGGGCCACTGAGACATCGGACCAATAGCGGTGCAGATCCAGATAGCGCTCGGAGGGTCCAGGCCCGTCTCCGAGCGGCAAGTCCACGTCCTCGAAGCTGTTCAACCTGCGTGACCATCGCTGCGTCGCCCAGGCCTTGTTGAGTTCCTCGATGGTTCCGTACTTCCTTTTGAGCCATCCGATGAACCGCTGCCGGTCGGTTTCCGAATACGACATGAAACCGTTTCCGATTTCGTTGTTGTAGCCGACAGCGATCACCGCTGGACAATGGGCATAGCGTTTCGTCAGCGCGTCCGCGAAGATTCCCACTTCGCGCGCGTAGTCCGGATCGCTAATGTTGTCCATATAGCGCTCCGCGGGTGGAAGGCGCGTGCCGTTCTGGCTGACGATATCGACGCCGGGGTACGCCCGATGCAGCCAGATGGGCGCCGGTGACCCCGGAATATCCAGAATCACCCTAATCCCGTTGGCCTCCATCCTGTCCATCACCTTGTCGAACCACTCGAATTCAAATTTGCCGCGCGAGGGTTCAAACGAGTCCCACGACAGGTCCCCCATGCGCACGACGTTGAATCCTGCGTGCTTCATAATCGCAACATCGCGATCAATCTGCTCAGGTGTGCGATCGATTGGCTGATAACAAGTCCCCACATAGAGCTGCCCATGACCCGGCCAGTTTGGGTGCGCAGGAGCGCTCTGAGCCACAGACGCAGTACTCAATGTGCCCACGAGGACGAAAAGTAGTGCGAACTTCCTGAGTGACATGCCAGCCCTCTTTCGATAACTCGCTGGACGGATGGTTCCGCTCATAGACTCTTTTGATAGCAATAGACCGGATTCCGGAGTGTTCAATTGCCCCCCGGCGCCAGTTGTGTCGTGTATTTGCAATCGGCTCGCAGCCAGACTGGGCTTCCAAATATGCGGACATGCAGTGAGCCCACCGAAAGCGATCAGGGCCAAACGCCTGCACAGCCTAGCGATTCGATCTCTGAGCATATTCTCCCCATTGCAGAAGTCCGCGGGCTAACGGCAGCCGGCTTGAGAGCAGAGGTTCTGGCTGAAGAACTTCATCACATGATTCTGAAAGCGGTCAGCCACGGCGCTGGTGTGCGTGCCGGAATAGATCTCAAAGCTGTTCGCGATTCCATACTTGTCCAGAATGTCGTGCAGTTTGCCGGCGTCGACGCGTAGGCCGTCCTGATCGCCGACGTCCATGGCGATGGCGCGATACTGCTTGAGGTTTCCGATGTACTGATCCACAAACGCGAGCGGCGCGTTCGCCGCCCATTTCGCAAGAACGTCCGGCTGCGGAACGCCATCCTTCATCGGCAGGTCGAGATACAGCGGCGGATTTTGGGGATCGGGAGACCATGCCGCGGCTGAGGCGAGTTGAGCACGTGCGAAGAATGGCAGTTTTTTCGAATCCGCTGGCGTCTTCACTGCTTCCAGTGTCTTCTCGAGTTCCGAGTTTGGCGGGCCGCCCGGCCGGGCGGACATGCAGCACGGACTCATGATGTACAGGCTTCCAAATACGTCCGGGTGCTTCATGCCGATGCGGGAGGCGCCGTAGCCGCCCATCGAATGGCCGACGAGGCCGCGGCTCATCCGATTCGGAATCGTCCGATAGTGGGCATCGATATATGCCACCACATCGTGGGAAATGAACTTCTCAAAGTCCCCGGTGGTCACCGAACTCGAATACATCGACCCGTTATGGACTGTCTTCGAATCCGGCAGCACAACGATCATCTCTTTGGCGCCTTGGGCGTAGGCGCCTTCGACGGTCTGCGGGACATGTGTCTCATGCGTCCACTGTTCGGCGCCAATCGAGTAGCCGTGCAGCGCATAAACGACGGGGTATCGGCGATCCTTCTCCTTCTCGTAGCTGGGCGGCAGGAAGACGATCACGTCACGATCAACAGCATTCCCTTCCAGATTGCCTTCCAGCGCAGTGCCGTGGATTTTGATGTGCTCCACCGAAACCGGCTTCGCCCCCGGAACCACCGGCGGCACGATCGTCTGAACCTGAGCCGAGAGCATGGGCGCGAGTGCAACGGCCGCCCCCAGTACCACTGTCCAATACAACCTCGTAGTTTTCATCGTCGTCCTCATTCGGAACTTGTTGTCTTCATCCAAGTCTGGCATGCGCGTGCATTGATTCTGTTGCGATAGAAGCTACTGCAGCGGATACGAATAGATGTTGACGCTGAACGGAGGCACCTCGATCTTATCCGGAATCGCACCGAGCGCACGCTCCTCCACTGAGACCTCCGGCATCTTGCCGACCGCGACGACCGCATCCACCGACGAGGGCGCCATCTGCCACATATGGCCCGCGCTTGCGAGCTTCACGCCGTTGACTGCCAGCTTTATGCGCTGCCTGGAATCCGAGGGATTCAGCACGGCGAATGTAAGGGTTCTCCGGTCTTCGCTGAGCGCTGCGCTCACATCCAACGGATAGGTGTCGCTGCCCGGATTGACCGCGGGCTGGTCGCCGCCGGCCGGATAGATGGGCTTGGGCTGCGGCGAGTCGCCAGAAACCTCGACCGGGATGGTGCCGAAGTGATCGCGGTACATCTTGAACAGGAGGCCCGTCGGATTCAAGACAGCCTCCGTCCTGGTCTGACTCATCATGGCTGTGGCGAAGGTGAAAGCGCCGAGTTGAAAGAGATCCGAATGGCGGAACATTTCGTGAAGGGCCCAGGCATAGGCGGGGACCACCTTGTAAGAGTCCCGTCCCCCACCCATGTAAGCCCATTCGTCAATGGCAATCGGGACCGGCTTCGCCCGGAGTTTGGGAATGCGCTTCAGGTACTCCTGGTAGTGCTCATACTTCACGCGGACTTGCGTCGCGGGCGCGCGCTCCCACTCGATCAGCGACTGGGGCCCGATATTGACCTTCTTTTCCAGCTTCAGATCGGTGTGCTTGTCGCTGGAGGAATAGAAGTGCTCGCTGAGCATGTCGATGTTTTCCAGGCAGTGGGCGAGCATGTGACCGCTCCATTCCGCCGTAGAGAGATAATCCGGGACAAACTTGCCGCCGATGCGTTTGGACTGATTGGCTCCTGTCATGACATCGGGCATGGCGCCGCCGGCAATCAGTGTGATCGATGGGTCCACCTTCCGCATGGCCTTGGCGAACATGTCGTGCTTCAGCTCGTATTGCTCGATCGACATGGCTCCCATCTGGTAGTCGCCCCAGGGCTCGTTGCCGATGCCCCATAACTTCACGTGATAGGGCTGCGGGTGACCGTTCGCAGCGCGCCATTTTCCCATCGGCGTGGTGATGGCGCCGTTGGTGTATTCCACCAGTTCTCTTGCGCTCCAAGCGTCGCCAAACCCGGCGTTGACCGTGATGTAGGGATCCACGCCGAGCAGGCGGCAGAGCGTGAGGAACTCATCGGTGCCCACATCGTTCGGCTGAACGGCGTGCCAAACCGGATCGTAGATGGACGGGCGCTTTTCCGGATCGCCGATCGCATTACGCCACTCGTATGCGGAGACGAAGTTGCCGCCGGGGAAGCGATAGACGCCGGAGCGCAACTGCTTCAGCGCGGCAATCACTTCCGCGCGAAAGCCCTCGATGTTGTCGGCCGGCATCAGCGAGACCGCTCCGATGTGAAACGAGCCCGTACCGGTTCCAGTGATTTCGAGCTGCCCATCGTCGCTGTCGCCTTGAGCCCGGAAGTTCAGCGGGAACGTCCGGTACGCGGAGCCGAGGGTGCGAATGGTCAGCATCTGATGCTCACTTGCTTGGCTGCCCCACGCCAGAGTCACCTTCACGACGGCACCGGGGCTGCCGGCCAGCACGATGCGACCCGTGTACGCCTTTCCCTTGCGCACGGCAAGACGGGTTTGCCGGACTCCGTGCGCCTCGCCGCCGCTGAGCTTGATCAGTGGCGTGTGATCGCCGGTGTACGGGTCTTTCGAATCCATCGTCACTACTTCGTCGCCGCCAACCGGCGTCCAATGGCGGAGCGGCGCGCGACGTCTCCACGCCGGACCGGCGGGCTGCTCGGGCGGTTTCGAGGTCACCGGATAGGAGAACTTCCGGTCCTCCAGCATCTCGGCCCAGATGTTCTCGTTGACGATGTTTCCGCCGTGCTCCAGAAACTGCCCGTAGAGATACTTGGAGATCGGGGCGCCGGTCTTCGACGCATAGATCGCGACATTCACCGGAGGCGTCTGCGCTGCGGACACGACCGAAAGAAAGAGGACTGCCAGCGACACTGCCGGCACCTTCAACGTGGATCTTCTTCTTGCCGATTGCATGATGAACATCTCCATGGCAGAACCTCGTCACCTGAATGACCTGCGGCGCAGGGCTGGGGTTTCGCGCGTATTGCGGTTGTTCCCACCTGGTTCCAGGAGTCGAGGGCATCTACGCGCAGCTCTTGTCACGGCTCCAGCGAGATGACCGTCACCGACTTTGGCTCAACCGTCAGCGCCAGCCTGCCGGACTTCACGCTTGCGGAGACGGGCCTCGGCACAACCGTCTTGGGCGCTTGAAATGTGTTCACGCTGTCAACGGCAGACGCAGTCAGCGTGTCTCCCTTCGCCGACTTGACCGTCATGCCGGCGATCTCCGCATCGATTTCGACCGGCTTTTCGGGATCGATGTTCGTGATTTCGAGCCAAAGCCTGCCCGACGCGTCCCTGGCAGCCAGAGCGTCCACTCGCGGCAGGCTGATGCTGCCCTCGATATACGTGCCGGCGTCAAAGGCGACCGGAACAAACGTCGCGTCCTGGAATGGCAGATACATCTTGTAGATGTAGTATGTCGGAGTGAGAACCATCTTCTCCTTGTCCGTCAGGATCATCGATTGCAGCACGTTGATCATCTGTGCGATGTTCGCCATGCGCACGCGGTCGGCATGCCGCGCGAAGATGTTCAGGTTGAGCGATGCCACAATCGCATCTCGCAGGCTGTTCTGCTGAACCAAGAAGCTCGGACTTGTGCCGGGCAGCGGCGCATGCCATACGCCCCATTCGTCCACCACCAGCGCGACCTTCTTCTGTGGGTCGTACTTGTCCATGACGGTCTCCTGCTTACGCAGGAACTCATCCATGAACAACGTGGACTTCAGCGTCTTGCCGTAATCGTCAACGCCGAAACCTGTCGAAGGCGTCGAGGGCGGCCATCCGTTCGGCACCGTATACCAGTGCAGCGATAGGCCGTCGATATTCCAGCTCCAGTCATGATGCTGCCAGGCCTTCATGATAACCTCGGTCCACTCAGTCTCGGGAAAGCCCGGGCCCACGGCAATCTTCAGCATCTGGTTGGTGCCCTGCTGGGAAGGATTGTCATTCCTGACGAAGTGGCTGTAGATCGTGAGTTCCCCCAGATAGTGCTCCGCCGTCATGTCGCCGCCGCAGCTCCAACTTTCGTTGCCTATACCCATGAAGCCGACCTTGTAAGGTTCGGGGTGACCGTTGGCGGCACGCTCTTTAGCCAGCGCCGTGGGCTGCGCGGCGGTCATGTACTCCAGCCATTCGGCCGCTTCCTGCGGAGTCCCTGATCCGACGTTGACCGAGACGTAGGCCTGGCTGCCAATCTGCTGGAGAAAATCCATGAATTCTTCGGTGCCGAAGCTATTGGTGTCGATCACGCCTCCCCATGTGGAGTTGAGCGTTGCCGGCCGCTGCCCGGCTGGGCCGACTCCTTTACGCCAATGGTACTCGTCGGCAAAGCAGCCGCCCGGCCAGCGGACATTGGGCACCTGCAACGCTCGAAGGGCAGCAACAACGTCATTGCGGATCCCACGCGTGTTCGGAATCGGGGAATCCGGGCCGACCCAGATGCCCTCGGAAAGGCCATGTCCGAGATTCTCCGCGAACTGGCCGAAGAGGTTGCGGCCGATCTTCGCTCCCGCCTTGGACGCATCGATGGACAAGTGAGCAGTCTCCGCGGCCTTGACCGAAGCAGGCAAAGCCGTAGCTATGAGACCCAGACCGAGAAGAAGCGTACGCATCACGAGTTCCCCCTTGGAACAAGAGCGGTGTCTGGAATGCCGATTTGAACGGTCGAAAGAAGACTTGGTACACTCCGGCCGCGTAATACAACCACCCGCTTTTGAGTCCGCTCCTGGAACTCTTGACTATAGCGACTAGACACAAGATTCGGCAAGACAAGATTCCACGATGCCAGAAAACTCTTCGAAGCCCTAACTCTATTCACCGCATCTGCGCTAATCACTGTGGTTTAATTAGGAAAAACGTGCGAACAACCGGCTTCCGAGGTCCAACTGCGATCATTGCTTTCTTGTGTGTGGGCGGGCTGTGGTCCCAAAGTTCCGAGCACCCCTCGTATTTGAACCCCGCGCTGCCCGCGGAACAACGCGCTGCGGATCTTGTTCACCGCATGACCGTGGAAGAAAAGGTCTCGCAACTCGTGAATCAGTCGCGCGCGGTGCCTCGGCTCAAGGTGCCGGATTATGACTGGTGGAGCGAGGCGCTGCATGGCGTAGCAAGGAACGGGACCACCGAGTTTCCGGAACCGATCGGTCTGGCCGCAACCTTCGATCCGGATTCCATTCACCGCATGGCGGCGGCCATCGGGATTGAAGGAAGAATCAAGCACGTCCAGGCGATGCGCGAAGGGCATAGCAATGTTTTCGAGGGCCTGGACTTTTGGGCGCCGAACATCAACATCTTTCGCGACCCTCGCTGGGGACGCGGACAGGAGACCTACGGCGAAGATCCCTTCCTGTCGGCTCGCATGGGCGTCGCGTTTGTCACGGGCTTGCAGGGGGACGATCCGAATTACTATCGGGCCATTTCGACTCCGAAACATTTCGCGGTGCACAGCGGACCCGAGCCGACGCGTCATACGGCGGACGTGAAAGTGAGCAAGCATGACGAATTGGACACCTACCTGCCGGCGTTCCGCGCGGCCGTAACCGAGGGCAAGGCCGGTTCCGTGATGTGCGCCTACAACAGCATCAATGGGCAGCCCGCCTGTGTCAACGAGTTCCTGCTGCAGGACCAGTTGCGGGGCAAGTGGAGTTTTCAGGGCTATGTAGTCTCCGATTGCGATGCCGTCGTCAACATTTACCGGGATCATCATTTCACGAAGACTCAACCCGAAGCTTCCGCATTGGCCATTCAACGCAGCATGGACAACGAGTGCATCGATTTCGCAAAGGTAGAAGACGACCACGATTACAAAGCGTACTTCGATGCCTATAAGCAAGGCATTTTGAAGGAGAGCGAGATCGATACGGCATTGATCCGGCTGTTCACCGCGCGGATGAAACTGGGCATGTTCGACCCGCCCGAGCTGGTGCCATATTCGAAGATCGATGAAAAACAGCTTGATAGCGTTGATCATCGCGCACTGGCGCACACTCTTGCCAACGAGTCCATGGTGCTGCTCAAGAATGACGGCACTCTGCCGCTGAAGCGGGGTGCCATCAAGATCGCCGTGGTGGGGCCTTTGGCGGACCAGACGAGGTATCTGCTCGGCAACTATAACGGAACTCCGACACATACTGTATCTGTGCTGGAAGGACTCAAGGCGGAGTTCCCTGAAGCGGAGGTCGCGTTCGTGCCCGGAACGCATTTTTTGCGGACCGAGGGGGATACAGTTCCGGCGGACGCGCTGACCACGCCGGAGGGACAGCCGGGTCTGACTGTCCAGTTCTCTACTGGAGATGGGCTCCAGGGCAAGGGCACCGTGCTGGCGACGCGCCGGATGAGCAACGTCGATTTGCAGTCGGGGGACATTCCTCAAGAGGCCTCGGCCAGATATCCGCTGTCGGTCGAATGGAACGGTTTTCTTACCGCAAACGAAACCGGCGAGTACAGCCTTGGCCTAAGGGGCAGAGGCGATTTTGCAATGGTTCTGATCGACGGTAAACCACTCGCGATGCAATACCTGGACAGCGAGCATTCGCAGGCAAAGGCTGGGCACCTTCACCTTGAGCAAGGGAAGAAAGTGTCAGTTAAGGTCAGGTATCGGCTGTCGAAAGCCGGTCCTGTCGAGGCCCAGTTGATCTGGTCCAGGTACAATCCCCGGCCCAGCTCGGAGGCGGTCACTTCGGCGAAGAACGCAGACGTCGTCGTTGCGGTTCTCGGCATTACCAGCGATCTCGAAGGAGAGGAGATGCCGGTCAATGAGGACGGATTCAAGGGCGGCGACCGCACCAGTATTGATCTTCCGAAACCGGAAGAGGAATTGCTGGAAGCCGTGACGGCGACAGGAAAGCCCGTGATCCTGGTGCTGGCGAATGGAAGCGCACTTGCGGTGAACTGGGCCAGCCAACACGTGAATGCGATTCTCGAGTCCTGGTATGCGGGCGAAGAGGGTGGCGCAGCTATCGCCGAAACTCTCTCCGGGAAGAATGATCCCGCTGGCCGCCTGCCGGTAACGTTCTACACGGATGTGGATCAGTTGCCGGGCTTCGAAGACTATTCCATGCAGAGTCGCACCTATCGCTATTTCCGCGGCAAGCCTCTGTATCCGTTTGGCCATGGATTGAGCTACACAACTTTTTCGTACACTAATTTGACGCTCCCGAAGGCTGCCATTAGCGCAGGTGACCCACTTTCGGTAGAAGTAACGGTTACGAATACGGGAAAGCGCGAAGGCCAGGAAGTAGCGCAGCTTTACCTCAGCTTCCCGAGTGTGCCTGGCGCTCCATTGCGAGCCCTGCGCGGCTTCAAGCGCGTGTCCCTGAAGCCAGGTGAATCGCAGAGGGTGCGCTTCGAGCTTAAGGAGCGTGATCTGAATATGGTGAGCGAAGCGGGCGAACCGATCATTGCGGAAGGCACTTATGCGGTGTCGATTGGTGGGGGGCAACCGAATACGGGGGCGCCGACAGTGACTGGGAACTTCCGCGTAACAGGTACGAAAACGCTACCTGAGTAGAATCGCCAGCTCGTTCTACCTCCGAAAGGGTGTCGCATCCGCGCCAACGATGGCCAGGACCAAAGCCGGGTACTGGCTCGAAGTCGAACCTATCTAGTTCTAGAAGGTCGGGACCGTTTGTATCGATGGAAAACTCTGAGGGTTGCTGCTCCGCCGGGGCAGGACGGCTGGGAAGACAAAATGTAATCGCGAGCCGCGCGTACCATGCGTCGTGGACCATGCCTCAGCGTCACCAGGTAGCGCTTGTCCTTTCCACTACTACTCGACTTGGTGGACGCGCCGGCGATAACATTGACGGGATTTCGAGCAGCGTCGAGTTCCGTCCCAAGATTCGCCCGCGCGGCAGCGCACAAAGCTGGACGACCGATCAGCGGCACTCGTTTTCGCCAACTCGTCCAGATTCAATGCATGGCAACGACTCAAGGTTGATGCGGCGTCGCTCCGGGCGGGAGATGAAACCACCGAAAAAGGCGTATATTTAAGATGAGGTTCGCAACGTGGCGACGACGCCGTCAAATCGCGAGTTTGAGACAGTACCGCCCGGCCGGTTCATCACCTTGTCGGTGCGCGCGGGCGAGGTTTTCGCCAACCAACAGAAGGCCTTGGGTTGGCTGCAGACACCGAATCCCTCCCTTAGCGGCCGCACACCGCTGGAGGCCACCGCCACAGAAGAGGGCTTCCAGGAGGCAGGGGAAGTCCTGACGCGAATTGAATTCGGTGTCCTTGGCTGATGCGGGCATTCCGATTGTGCCGGAGTTCCTACCCCGCGTACGATGGCGAGGGCGCTCGCCGCGCCGGGTGGGCGGTGGAACTCAAAAGGAGTCCGTGTCCTGTACATGAGCGAAAACCGCTCGCTTGCGGTGCTCGAAGTTCTCGTGCACTTGTCCGGTACGCTGCCCGATAAATACCTTCTCGGCGCAGCCGACATTCCAGAGGACGTGGCCATCGAGAGAATTGCTGACAAGGATTTGCCGGAGGGATGGTCGGCATTAGGCCCTCGCGAGCAGGTTGCGACCAGACTTCTTGGAGACGCCTGGGTTGCGCGGCAGCGATCGGCAGTTTTGTCCGTGCCTTCCGTAATCCTTGGCGAGCGGAACTACGTTCTGAATCCCGCGCACTCGGACTTTGCGCGAATCGAGTTTGCCCAACCGGAGACATTTCGGTTCGATCTGCGGCTGATCTCGCGGGAGCCGCCGTTGACCGACAAAGAGGCCCGCTGCGAGCTCGTCTAGCTTGACTCAGACTTGATTTCAGCCGTATCGCAAGGGGCCCCAACAATCTCGATCGCTGCGGACGTTTCGACGTTTCCGCACCAAATCCATCCGAAGATTTCCAGAGGATGAGGATCTCCGTTTGACGCGATCGCGGTCCGCACATTGCCGGCGCACATTGTCCCTGGCCAAAAGCGCCTGCGCCGAGCGTTCCAAAAGTCTGCCGCCTGACCACCAGTCAGTCACCTCAGGCCGAATTTGCCGAAGCGGCAGCTCCCCGGCCTCGGTTCGCTAACGGGAATCGAACCCGGTGAGCGCCAGTCCAGTTCAGTCTAGTTGGGTCTAAGTAGTTGTGTTTTCGGTCCAGTTCGGTTCGCCACCAGGGCGCACAGGGCCCCACGGACGGCTGACGTGCTGCCCCGGTGCTGCCCCGCGGCCAGAGATCGGCTAATCCGATCCGCGCTCATTGTCCGCAACTGCTCCCGCCGGTCGTCACCCCAAATGAAGCTACCGATATGAGGTGATAACGTCCGCGCGGTTTAGACGCTTTTGGCTCGGCGAGGCTCACTCGACGGTTTGGCGACTATATGCTCATGTGGAGTGCCCCAGGGCAGCCGAGAAGATACGTTTTGGCGCCGGTCCAGATGATGTTCCCGGCGCCACGCCAGCGACTTAGCGGAACAACTCGCCCGCTTCGATCTTCACCGCCCGCCAATTCCCAAGCGCCGGAATTGCAGCTTGCCGATGCTTTCGGAGCCTTGCATCGGCGCTACCGCCGGCGCACTCTCCCCGCGGTCTCCGCTGTGGTCCGGGACCGCCAGGTAGGCATGAACATCACCGCTGCTTTTGTCGATCGCGATGCCGATAATCTCGCCCCGGGCATTGATGGAACACGCCGTGAACAGATCCAAAGGCGAGTCGGCGGGGATGTGTTCGTTGAGGTCGATCAAATCCTCTCCGACGCGCCGCAGGAACGCGCGCGCGACGGTGAAAGTCGCGTCGATCGAGGCGCCGACCACGTCGCCCGCGTCGTTAATACCGATGGCGATGCTGTTAGGGTCAGTCCCAATCGTTTTGAGGTCCCGCATGCCTGTTTCCCTGGTCCACAGGAAGGCGTGAAAATTGGCATCGCCCGCCAGGTCTGAATACCCAATTACCTGGCCGGGATTGTTTAGATTTTCCGCCCGGATTCCGAAGCCGTGGCCCGTCCCGCCGAGAGTGCCGAGATCAGTGGCTTTTCCGTCCTCCCAGAGTAGGGCGTGAAGAGGCTGTAGATTGTCCAGGATAATTGGGCTGAAGGCTGTGCAGTCGCCAGATGCGCCGGCAGCCCGTCCAAGGCCATTGATCGCCATCGCGGTTCCATCCGGGTCAGCGGAATACGTCGGAAGTTCCTGAACGGCCCCGTTTCGCCAGACCACTGGCTTGAACTGGTACTTTTGGGGACCGCCGGATGGACATGTCGAGTCGGACATGTTGTTCTCCGCCGTGCCGGCCACCTCACCCGAATTATTGATCCTGTTGGCAGCGCCATTATTGCCGCCCAGGGTCGGAAGCGCTCTCATTACGCCGTTTTGCCAGAGGAACGGCACACAACTGCCACCGGGGGATGGAAGGCCGAGCGCCGCAAACCCGCAGAAATCCTCGCCCTTCGGGTCCGGGTCGGAAGTTTCCGCTTCACCCACAGCCTGGCCCCGCACGTTCACCCCAAACGCCTGGCTGTTCTGTCCCTTGAGTCCAGGTGTTCCGAGATCGAGCATCCGGCCGTTGTACCAAAGCACCCCGTGCAGTGCGCTGCCTACGGCCGCCGCACCGGCGACCAAGCCATTGTTGGTGATTTGGAGCGGCTGGCCGTCCGGGCCCACATTGCCGAGGTCGATGACCGTAAAGCGTGGTGATTGTGCCATTGCTATGGCAGCCAGTAGGCTGCCAGCGACAATCGTGGCCATTTTTTTCATGGATCGTTCCACCATGGTTTGAAAGTTCGTCTGTCTGAGTGTCATGTTTGCTCCCCTCGTCCGTGATAAGGAAAACGCGGGTGCGGGGTTACACGTAATCGGGTGCTTCGGTAAAATGAGGTGCGGACGTACCATGGTCTGTCCCCAGTGCAAGACCGAGTTAGAGCCGGGAGATCCCCCAGGCTTGTGTCCGCGATGCCTGCTCGCCGCCGCTATCGGCTCTGGCGTCCCATACGGCGAATCGGAAACTCGAACCGTAACCGCCCACATGGGCGAACCGGCCGAGCGGGACAGCTTCGGACCGTACCGCATCCTGAGAATCCTCGGCGAAGGCGGTATGGGCACTGTTTACCTCGCTGAGCAGACCGAACCCATTCGCCGCCGGGTGGCGCTTAAAGTAGTCAAGCTGGGCATGGACACCAACCAGGTGCTTGCCCGCTTCAACCACGAACGCCAATCCTTGGCGCGAATGGAGCACACCAACATCGCCCGGATCCTCCATGCGGGCGCTTCCTCGCGCGGGCGGCCGTTCTTCGTGATGGACTACATCGACGGTGAACCAATCACTACGTATTGCGACCGTCATCAACTGACGACGGCGCAGCGGCTCGAACTGTTTCTCCCGGTCTGCCGCGCTGTCCAGCACGCCCACAATAAGGGGATCATGCACCGTGATATCAAGCCTTCGAACGTCCTGGTCGCGGTTGAAGACGGCAAGCCGGTGCCGAAGGTGATCGATTTCGGAATCGCCAGGGCTACCGACACCGGCGATGCCGGCAACACGCTTTGCACGCAATTTGGCCAGATGGTCGGCACGCCGGAGTACGCCAGTCCCGAACAGGCAGACATGGTCGGCGGCGAGATCAGTGCGGCCACCGACGTTTATTCGCTGGGAGTCCTCCTTTACGAAATGTTGATCGGGGCCGTCCCCTTCGATGGCGCATTGTTGCGGAAGGCCGGCTTCGCCGAGATGCTCCGTATTATCCGCGAAGAAGAAGCCCCGTCACTGGTTCAGAGGCTCATTTCTCTCGGGCGAACTACCGCGGAGATCGCCGCCCGGCGCGGAACCAACGCCGCCGGCCTGCGAAAGCTCCTGGCCGGCGATCTGAACTGGATCGTCAAAAGGGCGCTGGAGAAATCTCCGCAACGGCGCTATGCCTCGCCAGCGGAACTCGGAACCGATATCGAGCGCTACCTAAGAGGTGAGCCGGTACTCGCCGGTCCTTCGCGGTGGCCCTGGCGCCTCCGAAAGCCTCTCATGGTAGTCGCGGCGGCACTGGTCCTTACCCCTGCCGCCTGGCTCATCAAACGCGCACTCAATTCCGAGCCGCAATCGAAAACCGTCAGCACGATCGTGCTGAGCGACCTTGCCAATGACAGCGGAGAGCCGTCCTTTGATCGCGCCTTTCGCCAGAGCATCAGTTTTGAACTGCAACGCTCCGCGAACTTGAATGTGCTGCCGGATAGCAGAGTCGCGGAAGTCTTGAGCGAGATGCGCAGAACTCCGGGGACACGACTCACACCGGAAATCGCGCGTGAGATATGCCAGCGCACCGCGAGCGCCGCATTCATCGAAACTTCGCTGTCCAGCGCCGGCTCTGGGTATGTGATCACCCTACGCGCCCGCAACTGCGCCACGGGGGACCTGCTGGACGAAGAACAATCGGTGGCGGCCCGCAGGGATGGCATCCTCAATGAACTGGGCCGGCTCACCACGAGGCTGCACTCTAAATCGGCCGCATCGTTCGCCGCTGCGCAAAAGAGCGCTGCTCCGCTGGATGAGGCCACCACCTCCTCTCTGGAGGCGCTGAAGTCCTTCAGCGCGGCACCGAAGGGCGCAATTGACAACGATAGCTTGCTGCTTCTCCAAAGAGCGATCGAACTCGACCCCAAATTTGCTCTCGCGTACGCTTACCTCGGGCTGAGCTACGTCGATGCCGGTGAGCAAAACCCGGCCGCGGAGAACATCCGCCAGGCCTACCGCCTGCGCGGTGGCGTGAGCGACAGAGAGAATTACTTCATCACTTTCAACTATGACCGGGTGGTGTTACGCAATTTCGAGCTCACCCGACAGGTCTGCGATGCATGGATTGAGAAATATCCACGGGACCCGACGCCTCACAGTCTCCTCTCCGGACTCACCTCCCAAGGCACAGCTCAGTACGAAAAGGCAATTGAAGAAGGCGAAAAGGCGATTGGCTTGGACCCGGACCTCACCGCCGGCTACGAAAATATCGCCGAGGCTTATCTTTCTCTCAACCGGCCTGAAGAGGTGAAGGCTGCCATGCAGCGCGCCGCACAGCGAAGACTCCCTGCCAACGACCCCATGGCGACGCTATTCTTCGCGGCGTTCCTGAATCGGGACCGCAGCGCAATGGAAAAGGCTGCCGCGCAGATCGCCAAGGCTTCGCCTCAAGGCGACTCCGAACATTTCGAATCTCTGGTCGCACCTTACGAAGGCCGGTTGCAGCGGTCCAGGCAAGCATCCATTCAGGCGGTTACTCTGGCTCGCCAGGCTCACCTTGCGGAGCGCGCCGCACTTTTCGAGGGAGCAGGCGCGGTGAGGGACGCGCTCTACGGGTATCCGGACGGGTCCTCGCGGCGCTCTTTGGCCGCGGGGCAACTCGCCAGCGGCCGGGATGTGGACTTTCCTCCGGCCTTTGCGCTCGCCCTTTCCCGGAATTCATCGTCCGCCTCGGCGATTGTCACGCGCCTGGAAAAGCAGTACCCGGAAGATACATGCGTTCGCTTCAGCTACGCGCCGGCGGTGCGCGCGCTACTCGCCCTGAATCAAGGCCGCCCCGCAAAAGCCATCGAACTCCTGACCGTGTCCAAAGCTTATGAACTGGCACAAACGGGGGTCAGCATGTACGTACACTACGGCACGCTCTACCCGACCTACGTCCGCGGCCTGGCGTACCAGCAACTCCACAAACCCCGCGAAGCCGCCCCGGAGTTCCAGAGAATGCTCGATCATCCCGGACTCCTGCTGGCCGACCCCATCGGCCCGGCCGCCCGCGTCCAACTGGCTCGCGCCCTACGCGATGCCGGTGATACCGCAAAAGCCAAGGCGGCATACCAGGCTTTCCTCGCTCTCTGGAAAGACGCTGATCGGGAGATTCCACTTCTTCAGCAAGCCAGGACCGAGTTTGCCCGTTTGTAACTTCTTGCGGTGGATTTCCTTATCAGGATAGAGGAACAGCGCCATGACATCTCACACACAGGTCGGCCGCGAGGATTTCCCCAAAACCAGTTGGACCCTCGTGGTCGCCGCCGGCGATCCGCTGCGTGACGATTGCCGCAATGCCCTGGTGCGTCTGTGCGAGAACTACTGGTATCCCGTCTATGCCTACGTGCGCCGTCGCGGCTACCCGGAGATGGACGCCCAGGACCTGACCCAGGGTTTTTTCGTCCGCATCCTCGAAGGTCGGTACTTGAACCGCGCTGATCCGAACCGTGGGCGATTCCGGTCATTCCTCCTCAATTCGTGCAAGTTCTTCCTCGCCGATCAGGCAGATAGGGCACGTGCCCAGAAACGCGGCGCGGGGGCCATTCTGCCGTTTGAAGTCGCCTCCGGCGAGCAGCGGTACCGTTTCGAACCACTCGACAACGAAACGCCGGAACATATCTTCGAACGCCGCTGGGCCGTTATGTTGCTGGACCGGGCCGTCTCGCGCCTCAGGGACGAGTTCACCCAGCACGGCAGCCCTAGTGACTTCGAGAAGCTCAAGGTATTTCTTCTCGGTCAGAGCGAAGTTCCCTACGCCGATGTCGCGCGCGAGATGGGCGCCACCGAAGGAGGGCTGAAAGTCGCGATCCACCGTCTTCGCAAACGCTATCGAGTGCTTTTCCTGAGCGAAATCAGGGAAACCGTAGCAGATCCGGCGGAAGTCGACTCCGAGATCCAGTTTCTGTTTTCGGTGCTCAAGGGTGGAAAGTGATTTTTTAATTCAAACACGTCATCTTTTGGATTGCGGACGAATTACGCCACTCGGAAGTTGGGCAGAGCGCGGTCAAGTTGAAGTATCAGGCTCGATACGCGGGCACACAGGCGTAGGCTCTTGGCCAGCCGCATTTGGAGGCGGCTGCAATGAGCAAAGACGCCAAGCGGAAATCGGCGACGTCAAAGCGGCCGAAATCGAAGCTCGGTCTGCCGGATTTGGATCACAGCAAAGCGGCGGTCCTGGATAGCCTACGTTCACCTGAGTCCAAGCGCGGATACCGACATGCCATCGACGAATTCATTCAGTGGTACTGCTCCGAGCCGCGACTGTCGTTTGACAAGGTTGTCGTCACCCGTTACCGGGTTTTCCTCGAGAATCGTGGACTCGCGGCGGGAACGATTAACGGCCGACTTGCCGCCGTGCGACGGCTGGCTTATGAGGCTGCGGATGCTGGCTTGCTCAGCCGGATTAACCAGACTCGCTCCTCATGATCTGAGGCGCTCGTGCGCGAAGTTGTGCCATTCAGCCGGTGGAGAGTTGCAGCAGATTCAATTCCTTCTCGGACATGTGTCGGTGCAGACAACGGAACGTTATCTCGGCTGCAAGCAGCGGATTCGCGGAGCTGTCAACGACCGTATGGGCATTGAACCGTAGCCAGGAAGGCTAGACTGCGCCGTTCCCGCGAACTCCACGCCACGTTCTGCCGAGAAGTACCGCGGTCCCACTGCAACCCGCCACTTGGTCGTATCACGCGCGACCCGCCGATGTGGCCAACTGCTGTCTCATCTGGGCTGTCGGCTTCCGCGGCGCCCGTGCATCCTTGGCACGTCGCCGCCAAAATAGTGTCCGATAATTCCAATTAACGCTCGCGCGGATCTGGCGCCGCTCTTGGCTGGACGCGGCGCACTCGACGGCTTGGCTTCGTCACGGGTCTCATGATCATTGACGCACTTACATTGATATCATTCTGGAACGGGGACGCTTTGAAATGATGGGACGTATTGCAGAAACGTGGCCGAGTCCCAGGGCCAGGATCACCGGTGTCGTCTATTTGCTTTACTTTCTGACGGCGGTAGGCGACGACGTCTTCGTTGGCCGGGGCAGGCTGGTTGTATATGACGCCGTCAACCTCATCGCGCACGTGTTCTACATCGCTGTGACGCTGCTCTTCTATTACATGTTTAAGCCGGTGAACAGGAGCCTCTCTTTGCTCGCGGCGTTCTTCAGCCTCGTGGGATGCGCCAATGATGTTCTTACCCTCTTTAATCTCGCTCCCTACAGAATCGGCAGCGTGGTATTCTTCGCCCCATATTGCCTCC